>Ga0209751_10005971_pt1 | contig 11380 bp, 8 predicted proteins | sample RifCSP13_1_FD_184019 | JGI IMG/M metagenome (GOLD analysis project Ga0209751, IMG submission 184019) | Soil microbial communities from Rifle, Colorado - Rifle CSP2_sed 13_1 (SPAdes) (version 2) | ecosystem: Environmental > Terrestrial > Deep subsurface > Rock core/Sediment | place: Rifle...
CAGTTTGAACCACGGGCTGGCCAGCGCGCGGCGGATGGCCTCAGCGGCTTCGCCATTTTGAATGTGCAGGCCAAATTTACTGTCGGAATGCGAGGTTTCGATGTGTGGGTGGGTGTTGACATTCAGGTCGGGCGTGATGCGCAGCCAGATGCGGGCGGGGTGTCCGTGTTCGGCAGCCAGGGTTTCCAGAAATGCCAATTCATCCAGGCTGTCCACCACAATAGCTTGGATATTCCATTCCAGTGCTGCCCGCAGCTCGGCTTCGGTCTTGTTATTACCGTGCAGGTGAATCACGTCAGCCGGGAAGCCGGCTTTTTGCGCCACGTGGATTTCTCCCAGGCTGACCACATCCGAGCCGGCACCCATGGCTGCCAGTTTGGTGGCGAAAGTTTGCGCGAAATAGGCTTTACTGGCATAGGCAACGGTCGCCGGGCCAGGGTAATACTGCTTGAGCAGGTTTTGCAGCCGGCTCAATTGCGCACGAATAGTAGCGCCGTCGTAGATGTAGAGCGGCGAGGTGTAGGTTTGGGTTAACTCAACCAGGTCATGCCCGGCGATGGTCAGGTGACCGAGGGAATTGATCCCAGCGGTGAGCGGGAATAACGATAAGTCGGTGGCAGCATCCATGCGCGTATTCTTTCCGGTAAGTGATCCTATGGGTCGATGAAGAAAACGGTTTGGATGATACCACCGCTTCACCTGGGTCGCAACGATTATTTTTGATTTCATCTGCGCATTCGAGCTGGCGAGTTGAATAGTGGTGAGTTCAATGAAAGGACCCACCCTGCTCGTTATGATCGCAGAGACCAATAACGGCGGTCTATTTCCAGTTGTAATACTGCAGAAATGGACTGGTATTCAGAACTGCCAGAGCCGTGATCGCCAGGAGCGCCAAATATAACAAAATGATTCCGACCACCGCCAGCCAGTCGCTATCTGACCGGTGTAAACCCTTGTTGACCGCTGCCATCTCTACCCCCGCCGAGGAAAAAGGATTAAGGCGGTGCTGCAGTGTTACATGGTGCAGCCAGGGCAACCATGCACGCCTTATTCTTTGATTTTCTAACCCCTTCCTCTTATCTAATAATAGTATATATATACGATCAACGATTGTAAAGCCTGATTTTGCTGGGGTGCATCAGGTATAATAAGAATTGATGGCTGGCATCGAAACGCCAGAATCAGGAGGCATCACATGGCGCATCATTTATCACCTGAAGAGAAGCAAATCCTAAAGTTAATAGAAAAAGTTGCAGAATCTGAAGAAACTCGTAAAGCCTGGGAAACGGAAATCCAGACAAATGGCCTTACCGAGGAAATTGCCGAGGGAATCCGCAAGTCCCTGACTACAGTTCCGGAAGGCGAGGTCGAGACTGGCGAAATGGCGCGCGGCCGGCTGCTGATGGAATTCACGGCACTGGTAAAACGCTGGCGTTTCGCCGATCAATCCCGGCACTTTGGCCGGCGCTAAGTTCCACAGTATATTAACAAAAAATTCCCCTCGCATCGTACCGCGAGGGGAATTTACTATCTATTCTGGAAATGCTACGCGTATTTATCGAGATTTCGGCGTCGTGTCCATTTGATTATTTCAACCCCGAAGAACAGTACAATGCTCAGTCCCACACTGACGAGTAAATCGGTCAGCGACAGGGCGGTGGTGTTGAAAATACCCTGCAGGAATGGTATGTAAATTACCGCGAGCTGCAGCAAAACCGTCAACAGCACCGCGCCGACCAGTACACGGTTGGAGAAGAACCCGATCTTGAAGGTCGAATCGGTGTCGGAGCGAACTGCCATCACATTGCCCATTTGGGCGATGGTCAGGGTGGTGAAAATCATGGTCTGCCAGGTTTCGACATGGCCGGTGGCGCGTGCGTAGATACCGGCTGCCAGCGAAACCGCCGCCAGCATCAAACCGATCAGGACGATGTCGATACCCAGCCCGCGCGCAAATATGCTCTCAGAAGGGGAGTGGGGTTTGCGTTTCATCGTGCCTGGTTCCACCGGTTCAACCGTCAATGCCAGACCCGGCAGGCCGTCCGTCACCAGGTTAACCCACAGGATTTGCAGCGGGGTCAACGGCAGCGGGAAGCCAATAAATGGCCCGATCAGCATCACCAGCACCTCGCCCATGTTGGATGTGAGCGCGTACTTGATGAATTTGCGGATATTGTCGTAAATCCGTCGGCCTTCCTCAATGGCTGCCACGATGGTCGCGAAGTTATCGTCCAGCAGCACCATATCCGAGGCTTCTTTGGAGACATCCGTGCCGGTGATTCCCATGGCAACGCCGATGTTGGCTTTTTTCAAAGCTGGCGCATCGTTGACTCCGTCGCCGGTCATGGCAACGATGTTATTCTTTTCCTGCAAAGCCTGAACGATCTTGAGCTTATGCTCGGGGGAAACGCGGGCGAACACGCTCACATGATCCACCCGGGCTTTAATGTCCTCGATATCCATTTTGGCCAGGTCCTGGCCGGTGAGGGCGATGCTTTCGGCATCCGCGATATTGAGCTCTTTGGCAATATGCATGGCAGTCAGAGGGTGGTCGCCGGTGATCATGATCGGTCGAACGCCGGCTCCTTTGGCCACACTTACGGCATCCCGGACTTCAGGCCGTGCCGGGTCGATCATGCCCATCATTCCGATGAAGGTTAGTCTTTCTTCCACCGGTTTACCGCAGGCTGGATCGACCGGTTCATTACAGAAGCGGTAGCCTATGCCCAAAACTCGCATGCCATTTTTGGCCATATCGGCATTGGCAGCTTCGATTCGCTCGCGCCAGGTCTCATCCATGTCCACCGATTTATCGGCGACCCACACCCGTGTGGCGATATCTAATAATCCGTCCACTGAGCCTTTGGTTATGCTCAGGAAAGGAGCCGGGTTTTCCAACTGAATGATCTGGAAGGCAGATTGGGTATCGGTATTGGATTGACTTTGATCCACCGAATGGACCGTGGTCATGCGCTTGCGGTCTGAATCGAAGGGCAATTCCGCGACCCGCGGCATGGTTTTCAGCAATTCTTCTTTCCACAAGCCAGCTTTGGCGGCGGCAATGACCAATGCGCCTTCGGTTGGATCGCCGACTGAAGTGAAATTGCCCGGGTCTTCTTCGTTTTCTTCCAAAACGGCATCATTGCACAGCGCTCCGCCGACCAGCATCAATGCCAGAGCCGGTGAGATTTCTCCCAGCTTATTCGGGTCATCCCGATCCAGGCTCGGGGCATATTCTTTTACTTCTTCCAAGAAATCGATCCGGTTTTCCGCTGTGTCCACCATGGTGACGGTCATGCGGTTTTCGGTCAGCGTGCCGGTTTTATCGGAGCAGATTACCGTCACTGAACCCAGCGTTTCAACCGCCGGCAGCTTGCGGATGAGTGCTCGGCGCTGCAGCATGCGTTGGGCACCCAGCGCCAGCGCGATGGTCACAACAGCGGTCAGTCCTTCAGGGATAGCTGCCACCGCCATGCTGATACCGGTGAGCAGCATGCTGCGAAAGTCTTCGCCGCGGGCCAATCCCAGCGCAAACACAATCCCCACGATGATCAGAGCTGCTACTGCCAGACCCTTGCCGAGCTGTGCCAGCCGTTTCTGAAGCGGTGTAGGCTCGTTGCCAACCGTCTGGAGCAGATCGGCGATTTTGCCGAGTTCCGTGTTCATGCCGGTGGTGGTCACCACAGCCAGGCCGCGGCCAAAAGTGGTCACTGTGCCCATGAAGGCCATGTTAAGCCGGTCACCAATGCCAAGGTCTTCCGTATCCAACGGCTCGGTGATTTTTTCTACCGGCTCTGACTCTCCCGTCAGCACGGCTTCCATTATGCGCAGGTTGACCGCTTCGATCAAACGGCTATCTGCCGGGATGGCATCGCCGGCGTCCAGTTGGATGACGTCACCGGGAACCAGCAGGTGGGCATCCATGGTGGTCAGTTTGCCACCGCGGCGAACCTTCACCCTGGGTACCGCCATTTTTTTCAATGCCGCCATGGCCTGCTCTGCCCGGTACTCCTGGGTAAATCCCAGGATGGCATTCAGGATTACGATGATCAAAATAACAATGGCGTCGATGTATTCGTGCAGGAAGGCAGAAATGCCGGCTGCGACGACCAAAATCAACACCATCACCTCGGTGAGCTGCTCCCAGAGGATTTTCCAGGGACTTTTTAACCCCCGGTCGATCAATTCATTCGGCCCATATTGTTCCAGGCGCTGTTCAGCGACTGCTGGAGTTAATCCTGTTTGGATTTGGGTTTCAAGCTGTGTTACAGCCTCATCCACAGTTATTCGGTGCCAATCCTGCATTTTAGTCTCCTTTGGTGAAAGAATGCCAGGTGGTCGGATTAAAAAAAGACCACCAACGAGGTGATGGTCTTGCAAAACGCAGGCACACGTTTGGTTTGCCGGAAGGATCCCTTCGTAATGTCGGCAAACCATCCCTTTTCAGGGCAGCTACTCCCCAACAGAAAAAAATTTTACTCAATTGAAATTCGCCTGTCAAGGTCAAGACCTATTCTTGTCCATACAAATTCCCAGGAATCGTCTTCTTCCATGTCGCCAAACCGATCTATAACCCGACTTCGCCCAGAAATAGCCAGTAATCCGTCTCTCTGAAGCAGGACAATCTGAATACCAGGTGGGAAAGGCAGTTGGACATTTCGTTCGTATCCTATGCAGCAGCCTGATTCATTCAAGTTACCCCGTGGTATTAATAATTTCAGATTGACCTTATACCCAAGCATAACAAATTTTGAGATTCTCCGGATGATGAATTCCTCATTTTTTGGGCAATAAGCTGCGCATTTGGTCGTAAATGATCTCTGCTGCTCTTTCTGGCATCAATCGGCGCAAAAGGTCCATCAATTTAGCGTCTTTACCGACGAAGACATGGTATTTATTTTTCTCCATGCCAGCCACGATAATTTCCGCGGCGACGTTTGCGGCGATCGTCGGAATCTTTCGGGTGTTTTCGGTGGGCGGTTGCGCACTCATGGTTACTCCCGAGTTGACGGAAATATTGGTCGCTATTGCACCCGGGAAGACGGTAGTTACATGGACATTGGTTCCTTTCAACTCCGAGTGCAATCCTTCGGTGAATAGCTTAACCGCCGCCTTCGATGCCCCGTAAACGGTTTGGCCTGGAACCGGCAGGTAGCCTCCCATACTGGAGGTGTTCACGATATAAGCCTCGGGACGTTGCAGCAGGTAGGGGAGGAAGGTCTTCGTGACGTTGATCACACCCCATAAATTCACATTTAATACCCGCTCGATGTCTTTGTATTCCAGATCATTGACCAGGACGAAACGTTGAATGATTCCTGCATTATTGATGATGCCATCCACAGCGCCGTGTGCTTGAATGACTGCTTCCGGAAAAGCGGCAACCGCTTCACGATCGGTAATATTCAAAACATGCAGAGACAACCTGCCGTGAACATCGCCTGCCAGCGCTGCCGTTTCTTTCAATGTGGCCTCGTTGATATCCAAAGCGGCCACATTTGCCCCTTTTTTTAGCAGCAACAGCGTTAATTCCCGCCCCATGCCACTCCCGCCACCGGTTACGACGATGGTTTTTCCCTGAACATTCATCTTTTATCCCTTATTTACTTAATGGATGGATTTGATATTGTCAGTCATTATAGTGGAAATCAAATCCGTCAACGTTATCGGAGCGAGTGGTTTTTTGCATTTCGCCGAACTTATTCCGGAAATCATCCGGATCCTGGTTTTTTGAACGGTGGGCCAGGTTAAAACCTGAGAGCCCCCGGGGAAAATGCCAGGGGCTCTCACAAGACAGGTTTAGTTCTTACCAATAAGGCACCGCGCAGCCGCGTTTCCCTGTTTGGAGGGGACAGGTGCACACGGCACAACCGTTCGGTCATGCGCGGATGCTGGCACGCTTAATGAAAGGGCTGGAAAATTAACCCTTTTACTCGATAGTGACAGCCAATCGGCCAGTCATTGCGGCATTCATCCGTCCGGTTTTGCCCTATTACAGGCAAAACCGGACGATGTGTTTTGATTAATGAGTCGTGCGGTTGCGCAGGAAAGCCGGAATGTCGAGGTCGCTGGTATTCATGACGTGCGGCTGAAATTCGATCGGCGTAGGTGACTGCGCTGGCCGCTCAGCCCTGTTGGTCTGGCTGCTCGCCGCGATGGGCTGCGTTGCTTCCCTCGCTGCGGGGCGCGTTTCCAATAAAGGGGAGCGCCCGCTGGTGGGGCGGTCAAAGCCGGTGGCGATGACCGTGATGCGTACTTCGTCGCCCATGTTGGGATCAATCACCGCGCCGAAGATCAAATTGACATCCGGGTGAGCGGTTTCCTTGATGATCGCGGCAGCCTGGTTGACCTCGAACAGGGTCAAACTGTTGCCGCCGGTGACGTTGAACAGGATGCCGCGGGCGCCGTCGATGGTGATGTCAAGCAGCTGGCTGGAGATAGCCAGTTCAGCCGCAAGGCGGGCGCGGTCTTCACCGCTTGCATGACCGACAGCCATGAGCGCAGCGCCGCCTTCAGACATAATGGCGCGCACGTCAGCGAAGTCCAGGTTGATCATGCCCGGCACAGTAATCAGTTCGGAGATGCCCTGAATGCCCTGGCGCAGCACGTCGTCAGCGGTCTTGAAGGCTTCGGTCAGGCTGACCTTCTTGTCCACGATCTGCAGCAGCCGGTCATTGGGGATGACAATCAATGTATCGGCGTGTTCTTTTAATTTGGTGATGCCAATTTCAGCCGATTGCTGACGGCGTGAACCTTCGAAAGTGAAGGGGCGGGGCAGCGCCTGTACCGGTGCCGCCGCCGAGGCCGGAGGTCACGAAGACCATGTCGGAGCCCTTCAGCACTTCGTACAATTCTTCAGCGGACTCTTCGGCAGCCTTGCGGCCAACCTCTGGATTTCCGCCCGCACCCAGCCCGCGGGTGCCTTTATCGCCAATCCGGACGCGGGTTGGTGCTTTGGAGAGCAGCAGCGCCTGAGCATCGGTATTGACAGTGATGAACTCAATTCCGCTCATCCCCTCATCGATCATTCGATTGACGGCGTTGCATCCTCCGCCTCCCACGCCAATTACTTTGATGCGGGCAAACGATTCTGCTTGTTGACCATAATTACTTTCCATTTTATCCTCCGCTATAACCTGTCTTGTGTGATGGGTTGAATGAACATCGTTCTTGCACTTCTCCAGATACCATTAAGGGAGCAATCGACGCAGAAAGTCTTTGAGCTTGTCCGAGTCCAATAATCCTCCTTTGGGGGTGCGCCGCCTTTCGTGGCTCAAGCCGGTTTCGCTCATCAGCATGGCCCAATGAAGCAGGCCGACACTGGTGGAATACGCCGGCGAGTGCAGCTGGTCAGTCAGACCGACCAGATTCTCGGGGCGCGCCACACGGACTGGAAGTCCCATGACCGAGCTAGCCAGGGTGCGAATCCCGGGCAGCAGGCTCGATCCGCCAGTCAACACCATGCCTGCCGGCAGCAGGCCGTCATAACCGGAGCGCTTGATCTCCTGTAAAACCAGTTGGAAGATCTCCTCCACGCGCGCTTCGATGATATGGGCAAGTTCACGGCGGTTCATTTGAGCCGGGCCTTCCTGTCCAAATGAGCGCACATTGATCACGTCGCTCTCGGCAACTTCCGATTCCACCGCGTGACCGTACTTTTTCTTGACTTCCTCGGCCTGGTCGATTGGCAGACGCAGACCGTGGGCAATATCCGATGTGATGTGGTTACCGCCGACTGCCAGCACCATGGTGTGCCAGATATCGCCGTCAATGTAGATAGCCAGGTCGGTGGTGCCGCCGCCAATGTCGCACACGATGGCGCCCATTTGGCGTTCGGTTTCAGAGAGTACCACTTCGGCCGAAGCCAGCGGGTTGAGGACGAATTGCGAGGCTTCCACGCCGGCTGCCTGGACGCACTGGCGCAGGTTTTCAACGGTCGATTCGGCCGCTGTGATGATATGCGCCTCGACTTCCATGCGGTAGCCGTGCATGCCGATGGGGGTGCGGATGCCGTCCTGACCGTCCACCACAAAACTACGCTGGATCACATGGATGATCTGGCGGTTATGCGGAATGGCGACAGCCTGAGCGGCCTCGAGTGCGCGGGCGATATCCTGCTCATCGATGACGCCGCCGGAGATGCCGACCACGCCGCGGCTATTGACCGAGGCGACGTGCGACCCGGCCAGGCTGACCAGCCCGGAGGTAATTTCCAAACCCGAGGTGCGCTGGGCTTTCTCGATGGAGCGGGCAATGGATGTGGAAGCGGCAGCCAGGTCAACGATGGTGCCCTTGCGGATACCCTGGGAAGGCTCGATACCCACACCCAGGATGCGCAGATTGCGTTCATTCTCCACGCGGGCAACCAGGGTGCATACCTTGGTTGTGCCGATATCAATACCAACTACAAATGGTTCGTCCATGTTGGGCTCCACCTATCTATAAAACGGTGCGTTGATGAATTCGACGCTGATCATGTCTTGCGGAAAGATGCCTTGTTGTTCCAAATGCGTGATGATGGCGGTATACATGGACAACTTGAGATCAAAATCTGTCAGATCTCGACCAATATAGACATCCCAGCCACGTGGATCTTCCCAACCTAGACCATTCAGAGAATTATAGACGAGTTTAGAATCGGGGGGAATCATGGTTTGGAGGTCAATCATGCGTTTGAGGATTTGCGGGTCGACCTGACGGCCCCAAACCTCAACCGGGGCTGCGACCGCTACAGCGCCAGTGCTTTCCGCGGTTGGCGCGGAAGTTGATACAGAGGCGCTCTGTTCCAACGGCAGCAGCGGAGGCTGCCCGTCTGAGCCGATGGTCAACAATTGACCGGGCTCGCCTCGCGGCGGCAGAATGACGCCGTTGGCGTCGACCCAGTAGACAGTATCACCGCCGTTCCAGGCAACAGCAGGTTGCAATTCGGTGACCTGTATATGGACCTCGGCAGGCAGTCCAACCTGGACCTTGACGCTGCCAAGCTCGGGGAAAGCTTTTTCCAGAGCGGAACGGGCTGCTTGCGGGTCAAAGGCCACAATTTGAATTCCCTGCACATCCAAAACCGCCTGGATGTCGCCGGCAGTCAGGCGCGAGATGCCGTCGATGCTTACTTCGGAAATTTGAAAGGTCGGAGAGAATGCCAACGCGTAGATCACCAGGGCGGCAAAAACCACAATAATGGCGGAGAAGAACCGTCCGCCCGCGCCGATGAATGGCAGGGCTGGCAGGCGCAACTCGGCGCCGGAAGCACCCAGGGCGTAAAAGTACTGCCGTTTTACCCGGCTGCGGCTGTTAGCCTGCATGGGACGGGCGGCGGCAAAAGCATCACTGCGGACGATCACAGGCTGCGATCGGACGGGGTGACTGGCCGCCTGCCGCGATTGGCTCGTACGGGCGGTGCTACGCTCGGAGCGGCGCTGGCGCACGAGATCAGAACGGTTAATCGAGGGCAGCGTCTTTTCGGCTCTCATGGATTCCTCCTGTACTCGAATTCAGTGTGATCGCGTTCCGCTTTGCGTTGCAAGGCCAGGTCCACCAGACGCTCGATGAGCGCCGGGTAGGGCAGGCCGCTGACTTCCCAAAGCTTGGGATACATGCTAATTCGAGTAAATCCTGGAATAGTGTTGACTTCACTGATGTAGATTGTCAGGTCATCGGCGTTGACGAGAAAATCGACCCGGGCCATGCCGGCGCAATCAATGGCGCGGTAGGCTGCCACCGCAATCTGCTGAATTTCAGCGGTCTTGTTTGCGGGCAACGGGGCCGGGATCAATAACCTTGAATTTTCGGAGAGATATTTGGCCGAGTAAGTGTAGAAATCCTCGCCCGGGACCACCTCGCCGGGAATGGAAGCCTGCGGCTGGTCATTGCCGAGCACGCTGACTTCGATCTCGCGGGCATTGGACAGTCCTTTTTCGATGATAATGCGGCGGTCGTAGCGCGCAGCTTCCATCAGGCCCTCGTAAATGTCCGCGCGCGAGCGGCATTTGGTGATGCCAACGGACGAGCCCAGGTTGGCAGGTTTGGTAAATAATGGATAGGCCGAGATATTTTCCGCCGCTGTGATGACCTTTTCAATCTCGCTTTCGACCTGATTCCGTGTGAAGACTAACGCCGGTAAAATCGGCAGGTTGTTGGCCAGCATGACGGATTTGAAAACGCCTTTATCCATGCCGACCGCGCTGCCAAGCACACCTGCGCCGACATAAGCAATGCCGGCTAATTCGAACATTCCCTGCAAAGTGCCATCTTCGCCAAAGGTGCCGTGAAGTGCCGGGAAAACCACCTCCAAATCGGCATATTTTTCCAGCGAGTCAGTGCCGGCAGCGCTTGAATGGCGGTAAAGGCAGTTGTGACCGGGTTCCGGCAGCAGCGCGACCGGCTCGAGCTGGCTCAGGTCGCCGGACTCAAGGGCAGTCAACGCCTTTGCGCCAGCGTACCACCGGCCGGCGTGATCAATGGCGATCTGAATGACGTCAAAGCGCTCGGGATTGAGATTGGCGAGAATCGAACGCGCCGACTGGAGCGAAACTTCGTGTTCGCCCGAGCGGCCGCCGAAAAGTACGCCAATCCTTGTTTTTGCTGTCATCCAGAGATCCTCTTTTCTACCAATTGCGTTTCACCGTCCCACTCCCCAACGGGTTCGATTTCCAATTCCAGCATGACGCCGAATTTCTCGTGAACCGTGCGGCGTACCTGCTGGATGAGCTGCCAGTAATCGCTGGCAGTGGCTGACTCATCATTGACAAAGAAATTTGCGTGAACCTGGCTGACCTGCACCCCGCCTACCCGTGTACCTTTAAGCCCCGCCGCTTCGATCAGCCGCCCGGCGTAATCGCCTGCCGGATTTTTGAACATGGAGCCCAGGCTAGCACCGGGGGGTTGGCTGCTGCGGCGTTTGGCCGACATTTCCGCGATAGTGCCTTTAACCGTATCCTCGCTGCTGGGCTGCAGCCGCAAACGGGCTGCCAGAATGACGGCCTGACCCGGATTTTTCTTAAGAACACTGCTGCGGTACTCGTACTGCATTCTGTCAGGAGTCCAGAACTGCCGTCCATCTACCGGATGCAAGATTTCTGCCAAAATTAGGGCTTGCTGCATGTCTCCGCCATATGCGCCAGCATTGCCGTATAGTGCTCCGCCCAGTGTGCCGGGAACGGTGGCGGCCCATTCCAAACCGCTGAAGCCGCGCAAGGCTGACCGGCGGGCGATGGTGCCGAGAATGGCGCCAGATTCAGCCCACACAGATGGCGGATTGCTATTGGCATCCACCTTGATCTGGTGTGCGCGGTTCAAAATAACCACACCCTCAATCCCCTGGTCGCTGACCAACAGGTTGGCGCCGCTGCCAAGGATGAAGAAGGGTACATCAAGCTGC
>Ga0209751_10005975_pt1 | contig 11377 bp, 15 predicted proteins | sample RifCSP13_1_FD_184019 | JGI IMG/M metagenome (GOLD analysis project Ga0209751, IMG submission 184019) | Soil microbial communities from Rifle, Colorado - Rifle CSP2_sed 13_1 (SPAdes) (version 2) | ecosystem: Environmental > Terrestrial > Deep subsurface > Rock core/Sediment | place: Rifle...
CTCTTCGTCTCCCGCGGTGGGTGGCCGTCGGGTGTGAGGAGCAGGTTACGGACATCTGGCCCGAAGTCGAGCCAGATCTCGTAGAGGTCCTCGCATTGGCGCGGACTCTCGGGAGCCCAGACCTTGTTCTCGATGACGAGGGTCGTCTGAGCCATGTAGATCACGATGTCGGCGATCCTGCCGCCTTGCGCCACCTCCCGCTCGACGAGGGCGCCGTCCGTCTGCGGCATCGGGAGGTTCGGCCAGCCCTCCGCCATGAGCGCCACGAGGAGCCTGTCCCCGAAGCGGTGTCTCCCCGCCGGGTCGAGAAGCCACGCCACGATGTTCGAGTGCGTGAGCTCGTCATCCGCGACTCGGGCCACATGCATCAGGTCGGAATGCCCGGAAACCCACAGCCCGTCCGCCTTCAGGCGCCCTTGCTCGGCCGTGAACTGCTCGAACAGCCCCCCCCCCAATCCTCCACCGGCGACTCCTCGATACGTGGGCCAACGATCGATCGCCACTCCTCCACGAGGTTCGCGAACGCCGACGCCCACACATCCGCGCCCATCACGAATCAGATTCCGACGCATCGATGAACTCGACGATCACCCGTGCCAACTCTCCCTCCTCGAACTCGCCGAACACGGGGAACGTCCCATCCCCACCGAAGCTGGTAGGCCACGAGGTCCTCGCCATGCGTCGCTACATCTGCCGGACGTGTCGGACCGATTCACTCGGGAGGTCCAGCAGCCTTGGCGCATCATAGGCTGGTCTCAAAGGTGGACCAGTCGAGGAGGGAGAGGTGTCGAGCGCCAGTTCATCGACTAGCCCTACCGCCCTCATCCTTGGATGCGTCTCCGCGAAACGGGCAGGGCCGTGCGCCGCGAAAGACCTGTACGTGTCGCCGCTATTCCTCCGTCGGCGCGCGTACGCGGAGCGGTCTGGCCACCCATGGGTGATCTTCAGTGCTCAGCACGGGATCGTGGATCCCGATCAAACCCTCGAGTGGTATGACTTGAGCCTTAAGAACGCGTCACCCGACTACCGGCGCCAGATCGGTCGGGGGGCTGCGTCAGCTCTTGAGGCTCGCTTCGGACCCCTCGATGGCAAGACCTTCGAGATCCATGCTGGCGCCGCGTATCACGAAGCCCTTGCCGGGCCGTTGGCCGCGCGCGGCGCGCGCCTAGTCAATCCCGTCGCCGGACTGCGGATCGGCGAGCAACTGCATTGGTACCGCCCACTCGAGTCCCCACCCAGACCGCCGCCAGCGCGTGAGCGGCACATCGACGCAGAACCCGACGAGGAGCCTCTCGGCGACGCGTCCGTCGCAAACGTCTCCGAGCTCGCGCCATTTCGGTGGCGTTGGCCGGAAGGGTTCGAGGCCTTCGCAACCGGCTGGGAGTACACGATCGAGACTGCCGGCCGGTTCCATCGCGTTCGTCATGGCGTGGGAGGACGGGTCGTATATGGGCAATACCGCGTCCACACCGTCACTTGGCTCGAAGGCCAACCGATGGTGGAGGGCGTGGCCGCCGACGACTACGCCTCGTCCGGTGAACTGCTGAGCGTCCTGCGCATCGGTGGTAGGAGCCACGTCCGGCGTCCAGATGAGGTTCCCGCCGGTTACGTTGGGTTCACGATCGTGCGTCACGATCAGGAGATCGCCGCGAAGCATTCGCCGCGGAGCCTCGCGGTCAAGATCCTTCAGGACGACCTCCAGGGATGGGCCCGCCACGCCGTCCTGCGGGCTCGCTCGAAGTCGCCCGACGCGGTCTTGGGGCGCAGCTTCCGCTCGACGCAAGCCCTAACTTCACCTGCGCCCACCCTGGATGTGCCGCCGGATCTCGATCGACAGGCGGTCGTGAGCGCCCTGCTCGAATACGCCCGCAAGACCACCGAGGCGGTGACCGGCGACCCTACGTTCACACCAAACCCCTGGGCGAATCGGCTGATCATCGACGACCCGTTCGCTTTCCTGCTCGCGGTGATCTTCGACCAGGGCATCGTGGCGGAGCGCGCCTGGGGCGCGCCTTACGAGCTCCGCCAGCGACTTGGCCACCTCGATCCCAAGCGGATCGCCGAGGAACCGGAGCTCGTCGCGGCGGCAATCCAGACTCCACCGAAGCTCCAGCGATTCGTCAACAGTTGCCCGTGGTGATCGTCCTCCGGCGGAAGTGCGGCGATGCCCACCCCGCCTCGTCTCCTGCTCATCCCCTAACTCCTCCTCACCGTCGTCGGTATCCACCGTCCAGAGAGCGAGGCCTGGCCGCACTTCGAAGCGCTCAAGATCCATGGCTCGACTTCTCGGCCTTCTCCTTCGGCGCTTCGCCCCCCTTGGGCGTAGGCGAGAGGGGGGCGTCCTTCCCGACGAAGCGCCATCTGCCCTCCAACCGGAGGCGCCCCAAGGTGCTCCGTGTCATGTCGGGCTCGCGCGCGCTGCCGCCCCACGTGTCCCGGAGGGCGTCCATCAGGCCCTCGCGGAGACGCCCCCGACGCAGCCACGCCTTACCGGTGACGTCGATCCCTTGGTCCTCGGCGATCCGCTCGAGTGACTCGCGGAACGAGAAGACGTGGTCGGCGTCGTCATCCGACCCCTCTGCCGATGGCCACTCGTAGCCTTTCTCGACCTCGGCGAATCGCTGAAGATCCCACCCCAAGCTCTCAAGAACGCTGAAAGCCGCGCCAGGTAGCCCCGGGCTGAGCGCGAGCCCGAGCCGGTACCCGGTCTGATAGACCTCCGCCACGCGGCCCGCCGGCACCTCGCGAACCCGGTCACGCTCAAACCTCGCTTCATCCGGCAGCTCCGCGTAGGCGGGACGAGCGTGCCTACGGGCCACGCGGTCACGAACCCAGAGGTCATCCGGTACGTAGCGACCAACGAAAGCGAGCTCGCGTTGGCCGGCAGCGTCCTCGAAACCGAGCACGAAACGCTCTCCGAACGCTTGGCCGAGCTTCTCGAGCGTCTCGACGTTCGGGCGGTGTTGGCCGCTCTCGAGTCGACTGATCGCGGAAACGCTCGTGCCCATTCGTTCCGCGAGTTGTTCCTGGGTCAAGGCATAGCGGATCCTGCGCGCGATGACCATTCGGGCGATTGCCTCGTATGGCGCGAGCCGCTCCTGCTCCGCACGGTATGCATCGCTCCGGGCAGCCCGTCGCCGACGCGCGCTACCGCCTGTGCTCCCGATGGGGCTGACCCGATCCTGTTCGCCGGTCATCTCACTTGGTCCCATGTACTAGGTGTCGGATGCCAACTTATCACTATTGAGAAGTTCGTCAAGGGGCATCGTGTCCCGCGGCCCTCGGCGGGCGGCGAGGACGCTCGTTCATCCTGGTCATGGCACCAGTGTTACGTGCCGGCGAGCTCGGGCAGTCGGATCCCAGGCCCGCCCATCCCGAAGTGGTGGCCATGTGTACGGCGAATCGTCTCGAGCGAGTCGGCGCCGATCAACACGATCTCGATATCCGACTGACCGAGATGCTGCCGTTCGGCCAGGCCGTACGCCGTGGCCGCCTCGTCGGCGTCGTCGAACGGCCGGGCCTCCAGCAACCGCCTGGCCCGCCCGTCGTACACGATCAGGAAGTGGATAACGGTCATCGCGATGCGCCTCTGCTTCTGAGCCAGCCCTCAGCCCCCACCTGAGCGCGGATAACCGGATGGTAAGTGCACCGGCTCATGCTCCGACTCCCGTCCTGGAGTCGAGACCTTGCATGCCGGCCATCCACCTGTTCGGACCGTACCGGTTCTTCTTCTACGCGAACGAGAACGTCGCGTCCGGCGAGCCGCCGCACGTTCACGTGAAGTCGGCAGACGGATGGGCGGTGTTCTGGCTCGATCCGGTTCGCCTTCGGCAGTCCGAGGGATACACTGCCGCGGAGGTCGCACGCATCCGCCGGATCGTCGTCGTTCGCCGCACGGAGTTTCGGAGACGCTGGGATGAGTTCTTCCATCGTCCACCATCCCGATAGCCCACCCAAGGCCACAGCCGCCCGCGTCTCGGACGAGCACCTGGTGGTCGTGTTGGCCGACGGGCGTGAGCTGACCGTGCCGCTCGCCTGGTTCGACTGGCTTGCGAGCGCCGCTCCGGCCCAGCGCGTAGACCTCGAGATCGTCGAAGGCGGGCACGGTATCTGGTGGCCGAGCCTCGACGACGGCCTCTCCGTCGCGGGTCTGATGGGAGTCTCGGAGGGCGACTGACCGTTCGCCCCTGCGGCTCAGGGTCGGCTCTCGCCGCGTAGCCAGTCGACGTCCGGCTCCCAGCTGTCGACCACCCCGCCGTGGCCGCGCTCCCGGGCTGCCGCTTCGATCAGGCGGAAGGCCTCGCGTTGGGTGGTCGGGGTGGGGTCCATCGCCATCCGGTCGACGAGCGGGATGAGGCCGGCGAGCGTCAGCGGCCGGGCAGCGATCTCGTGGCGCAGCCACTTGTTGAACGGCCGCACGCGCGATTCGAGCGCGAAGACGGTGGTCAGCAGGGGCGATAAGGACTCGAGTGCGTCGAGTCGGCCTTCCAAGTCCCGTCCGGCCTCGAGGTTGCGCAGGGACCGGTAGAGAGAGTTGATGTAGTCATCGAGGCTTGCCACCGCGATGGCCTCGGCCTCGGCGGTGGTCAGGACGCGCTTGCGATCGACGATCCGTCCGATCTCGCCGTCGAGCTTGTCGAGCACAACTTGGGCCCCAAGGAAGGTCGGGCGATTCCAGGCATCCGCGGGGCCCGACAGCGCGTGGTCTCGGAAGATCTCGAGCGTCATCGGCCAGGTCTCCACCGGCGAGCCGTGGGGCGTCCGCCAGTCCGTCACCTGATCGCCCCCGAGCACGACGTAGACGTCGAAGTCGGAGCCATCGGTCACGTACGCGTCGAAGCCTCGGGATCCCGCGAGCACCAAGCCCACAACGTTCGAGTCCGCCTCGGCCCGGCGCCGGAGGTCGGTGTAGGCGGCCGCGGCGGCCTCCGGGTCGTTGGCTCGTTTCGTGGTTCCCCCGCTCGTCATGCTCGGGAGTATGGCGCGGTCATGCCGCCCGAAATAGCCACGCGAGATCCTCCCGGGGCTCCGACCACCCATCGCCCAGCCAGACTGGGTCACCCGATTCGGCGTGGCACTCGACGCGCTGCGTTTCGGTGCGCAGGGCGCGATGTCACCGTCGGTGCGGGCGATCGAGGCACGCCGACTCGTCGAGGGCCTCTCCGTCGCCGGCCTGATGGGAGTCCCGGAGGCCGACTGACCATTCGCCTACGCGGCGACGCGGTGGCGATGACCGAGGTGCCAGAGGTCGCAATAGCGGCAGTGGTATGGGTGCAGCTGGCCGTTCGAGCGCCGACCGTGGCGGGCCAGGGAGCGGGCCTCGACGCGGGTCGAGAAGGCGACCTTCGAGGTGCAGCCCCGCTCGACGAGTGGCAGGTCCCGGTTGATGAGCGTCCGATAGTCGATGGCGAGCATGGCGCCATCGTCGGAGCGCGTCGTGCCACCTCGCGTGGCACGCTCCCCTGGCTCACGGAACGAGCCGCAAAGTCAGCGTGAAGGCCTCGTGCGTACCGTGTCGGCATGGCGACCTGCACGTGCCACCTTGACTGTCAAGTTACTTGGCACTTACTGTCTAGATCGTTCTCGAGCGGCCCATGAGAACCAGGCTCGTGGTCGCTCGGATCAGGGATCTCGATCCCAGCGCCAAGGTCATCCACCAGGACGGCTCGCATCAGAAGTGGCGCCTCACGACTGGAGCTTCGATCGTCGTGCCCATCCACTATCGCGCCACGTACACGTTCGACGGCCGCGGCTGGATCGTCCAGTTCGACGAGCCGGACATCGCCACGTTCGGTCGGTCGTTGGCCGCGGCGAAGGCGCACGCCCGGAGCCTGCTGGCCGTGTGGCTCGAAGTCGATGACTTGGCCGCCGCGGGGGCAGAGGTGGAGGATCGGGTTCGACTGCCGGCGTCGGCTGCGGTGGACGTCGAAGACCTGACCCGGCAGCGCGAGAAGGCCCACGCGATCCGCCGCGAGCTGGCGCGCGGGACGCGATCCGCCGCCATGGCGCTGCGCAAAGCCGGCCTGTCCACGCGTGACGTGGGCGAGATCCTGGGTATCTCGGGCGCTCGCGTCGCCCAGATCGACCATGAGCCGCTCGGCGGCTGATCTGCGCTCACGGGACGGAGGCCCGGTGTCCGCAGTGGGGAGATGATCCAGGGACGACCCTCGGCCGGATGCTAGCCGATGCGGCGGTAGGTGCTCTCGGCGCGCCGGGCGACTTTCAAGATGACCACACGCCGGTCGTCGTCGTCGACGACGTAGATGAGCCGCAGCTCGCCGACGCGCAGCCTCAGGTAGTCCGACCCACCGAGTTTCGCGGTCCCCGGAGGCCTGAGATCGATCGCCAGAGCCAGGATCGCTCCGCGAAGTCTGGCGGCATCGCCCGGCGGCAGCCGCCGGAGCTGTTTCTCGACGACCCGTGCCAGGTCGACCCGATACCGCGGTCGGCGCGTCACTCCCCGTCGCTGCCGTAGGTCGCCTGCGTTTCCGCGGCGAGGTGCCGGAAGAACGCCTCCGCCGCCACGCCACCCTCGCGCCGGTACTCCGCGAGGGCCGCATCCGCCGACGCTCTGTCCTCGGCGTCCTCGGCCTGCTCGAGCCAGTGTTCGAGCGCCTCGGCGACGACGTCCCGCACGCTGCGGTCGTTCCGCGCTGCTTCCACCTTGACGGCCCGATAGAGGTCCGCGTCCAGGTCGAGGGTGATCTTCATCGACCCAGCATACCAGCTTCCGGGTATGCTGGTCATACCCGTCGCGGTTAGTCGGCCGACACAGCCAGCGCCCCTTCGAACAACCGGAGCACGCGAAGCCGGTACTCGTCGGGGGCGACGACGAAGGGCTCGTCCACGCTGCCGGAGTGGCCGGCGCCCTGGATCAGCCACCACTCGGCGCCCACGCCGGCTGCCGCGTACAGGCGTTGGGCATCGGGCGGTGGGACGACCTCGTCGCCGGTGCCGGTGACGATCAGCAGCGGCCGCGGCGCCAGCCGCCCGATGGCGTCGATGGGCCGGATCGTGCCGCTGTCTCGCCCCACGCGGGCCTCGGCGATGAGCACCGCGACCGGTGCGAAGGGGAACGAGGGCAGGCTCGGGTGGCTGAAGTGCGGGAACGAACGATCCGTGATGTCGTCGATCGAGGTGAAGGGCGCCTCGAGGACGAAGGCCTGCAGGCGCGGGTCGGTCGCTCCCTCGAGGATGGCCGTGGCCGAGCCGAGCGAGTGGCCCATGGCGAAGATCGGCCGGCCGTCGGTGCGCGACACGACCAGGTCCACGGCGGCGCGCAGGTCCGCCTGCTCCAGCCAGCCGAGGGTGGACAGCTCGCCCCCGCTCTCGCCACAGGCGCGGAGATCGAAGAGGAGCAGGTCGAAGCCCGCCTCGTGGAGGTAGGGCGCGTGGTCGAGCAGCTCCGTCCGGTCGCTGCCGAAGCCGTGCAGCGGGATCACGGCCGCGCGCGGCCGCTCGGCGGGGACCCACCAACCGCGCAGCTCCGTCCCGTCCGGGGAGGTGAAGGCCACCTGCTCGAAGGCGAGGCCGAAGTCGGACGGCGAGCGCGTGATGGCGTGCCTGGTCGGGCGCAGGATGGAGGCGGCGGCGATCCAGGCGAGCGCGAAGACAGCCCCGGCGGCGGCGACGATCAGCGCCAGGAGCAGGGCGACGATGCGCCTCATGTCCATCGGACGCACGGGCCGCTGTGGCGTTACCGCCTAGGCGGGAAGGGAGGGGTGTTCTCCCGTTGCGGTGCCGCCGATCGGCGACCGCTACCCGGCCTTGGGGCCGGCCGCCACGATCTCCGGCGCGAGGCCGTCGGCGAACTGGACGATGTTCGCCTCGAACATCGCGGCCAGCTTGCGCGCCTGGGCGTCATGGGCGTCCGGATCGGCCCAGGTCCCGCGCGGCTGGAGCTCCTCGGCCGGGACCTCGGGGCAGCTGGTCGGGACGGCGACCCCGAAGATGGGATCGGTCACGAACTCGACGCCCTCGAGCCTGCGCTCGATCGCGGCATGGACCATGGCCCGCGTGTGGTTGATGTTGATGCGGTGGCCGACGCCGTAGGGGCCGCCAGTCCAGCCCGTGTTGATGAGCCAGACCGGGACGTCGTGCTGCGCCATCCGATCGCCCAGCATGTGCGCGTAGACGCCGGGGTGGCGCGGCATGAACGGAGCGCCGAAGCAGGTCGAGAAGGTGGCGGAGGGCTCCTTGATGCCGACCTCGGTGCCTGCCAGCTTGGCCGTGTAGCCGCTGATGAAGTGGTACATGGCCTGCTCGCGCGTGAGCCGCGAGATGGGCGGCAGCACCCCGAACGCGTCGGCAGTGAGGAAGATGAGCGTGCGCGGGTGGCCGGTGATGCCCGGCTCGACAGCGTTGGAGATGAAGGTGACGGGGAACGCGGCGCGTGTGTTCTCGGTGACCTCCTCGGAGTCCAGATCGAGGGTCCGGCTGTCGGGGTCCATGACCACGTTCTCCAGGATGGTCCCGAAGCGCTTCGTGGTCGAGAAGATGTCCGGCTCGTAGATGGGCGAGAGGCGGATCGTCTTGGCGTAGCAGCCGCCCTCGAAGTTGAAGACGCCGTCCGGGCCCCAGCCGTGCTCGTCGTCGCCGATGAGCGTGCGCGTGGGGTCGGCCACGAGCGTCGTCTTGCCCGTGCCGGAGAGGCCGAAGAAGATCGTCGGATCGCCCGCCGGCCCGACGTTGACCGACGAGTGCATGGGCAGCACGCCCTCGTCGGGGAGCAGGAAGTTCATCACCGTGAAGGCGCTCTTCTTGATCTCGCCGGCGTACGCGGTGCCGCCGATGAGCACCTCGCGACGTGTGACGTGGACGAGGATGAACGTGCCCGAGCGCGTGCCGTCGGTGGCCGGATCGGCCTGCAGGCTCGGTGCGTCGTAGATCGTGAAATCGGGCCGGAAGGCCGCCAGCTCGTCAGCGGAGGGACGGATGAAGAGGTTGTGGGCGAAGAGACTGGCCCAGGCCGTCTCGGTCGTCACGCGCACTGAGCGCCGGTGGAATGGGTCGGCCCCCACGAAGGCATCCTTGACGAACGTCTCGCGCGCAGCGAGATGGCCGAGGACCTTCTCGCGCAGCCGCTCGTAATGCGCCTCGCTGATGGGCTTGTTGACCTCGCCCCACCAGACCTTATCGCGGCTGGCCGGCTCGTCCACGACGAACTTGTCCTTCGGTGAGCGGCCGGTGTGGGTGCCGGTGCGCACGACGAACGGGCCCCCCGCGGCGATGACGCCCTCGTCCCGTTGGATGGCGGCCTCGTAGAGGACCGGCACCGAGAGGTTGTGATGGACGATGGGGCCGCGCGCGCTTGCGGCTCGGGTCCGATCGACGGTCGACTGCGAGGCGGTCACGGTGTCTCCTTGCTCGGTCGGGGCCCGTGGTCGGTCGGGACCCCTTGACGCCCCGAAGGGCGGACCGGCCGCGCGTGCCCGGGGCTCTCGCCCGCGGGGAGTCGGCTTCCGCAGTCGCGGCGATTGTACGCCTCGTCGTCCAGCCCGGTCACCGGCCGAAGGTCATGGACTGGCGCGGACCTCGGCGCGTTGTCGTCCACGCCGTCAGGCTGAACGCGCTTCTGCCGATCAAGCTGCGCTGGCTGTAGCCGCCAGACGTCAGGCGACCTGGTCGTCACCCAGGTAGACGACGATCGCGACCTCATCCGGCACCGCGCGAGCGAGCCGGAGATCCGCGGTCAGGAGCGGTCGATCCAGCCGCATCGCCACGTCCACCCAGTGCGCGTCACTCCAGCCGAGCCCGAGACGCTCGACGAGGTCGACGATCGGATCGTCCCGCCGCCGCAGCGGGAGGATGGTCGGCTCGAACGCCTCCAGCGTCGCGAATGCCGCCCTCACCTCCGGCCAGTCGATGCGCCCTCGGCGGGCGGCGCGCGTCAGGGCGTGCCGGACCTCGAACCCGAAGTGCTCGGCGACGATCGGCTCGCGCTCCCCGGTCTCCAGCGTCGCCCGGAACGTCCGAGCCAGGTCGTGAAGTGGCTCGTCCGCGAGCAGCCAGGCGACGGCGACGCTGCTATCGACGACGACGTCGCTCACGTGCCAGATCCTCGAGCGCACGAGGGTGCTCCCAGTCGGCGCGGATGTAGTCGACGCCGGTCAGCCCGTCCGGGTCCGGGCGCGTCAGCCGCGCGATCCGGTCCATCTCGGCGAAAGCGGCACGCCGCCGCGCCAGCTTCGCGCGACGGTGCCGCTCGACGACCTCCGCGGTGTACGGGAACGATCCGACCACCCAGTCGTCCGCCGTCGAGAACGGCGCAACCGCCTCGCCGACCCGGTGACCCGTCGTCCGTCCAGGTTCCGGCGCCTCCGGTGCCGAGACGAGCACGAAGACCCGGCGGCCGCGACGCTGCACGGAGAGCTCACCGGACCGGATCTGGCGCCAGACCGTCCGTTCGCTCCGCCTCAGACGGGCCGCCGCTTCCGCCACGCTGAGCTCGGATGTCCCTGTCATAACAGTGACATCGTGTCACAGCGGCCGATCCTCGTCAACCGGTTCGCCGGTCACCGCGAGACGTGCCGCTTCGGACCAGGTGCCGGCTGTCCTCCGGGCTAGGCTCGCGAAGCTTCATGAGCCGGATCGGGACGATCACTCGGTCGGGCGGTCACCGAGCCATTCCACCCAGATGGGCGCGTCGGCGAGAGTGCGGACCAGGCGCTGATCGGCAGTGATAAGCGGGAGCTGCAGGCGGATCGCCAACTCCGCCAAATGAGCGTCAGCCCATCCGAGGCCGAGGTCGCGACACAGTGCAAGGAGCTGTTCCTCGGCGGGCGGTGGCTCGACACGGACGCGCCACCGCTCGAAGGCGGCCAGTTCGTCGGGGATCGCCTGCCAGGCGACGCGGCCTCGTCGGGCGCCCTTGACCAGTCCGCTCCGGAGCTCGAAGGGCAGCGGAGTCGCCCCGACCGGCGTCAGCCTGCCGAGCTCGATGTCCGTCCTGACGGCGATGGCCTGGTCCCTGAGACCCTCATCGTCGAGGATCCAGGCCAGGACGACGCTACTGTCGAGCGCGACGGGAGGCACGGGCGCGCATCGCCTTCTCACCGCGCACGAGCCCGTCCCAGGCCCGGTTCTCGTCGCGGACCTCGCGGATCAGGCGCTCGACGTAGCCCCGCTCGACGGGCACGGCCAGGCGGTCCATCTCCGCCCCGGCGGCGCGACGCTCCTCGAGCAGCCAGCGACGCCGCTCCTCGAGGCGCGCGTGCGTGTACGGCCACGGGACCGGCGCCGACGGATCGGCCAGATACGGCTCATCTGGTCCATATGCGGCGGCCGCCTCACCGATCCGCGTCGGGCGCGGAGCGCGCAGGCGCACCACCCTCCGACGTCCGACCCGCCGACTCTCGACGGCGCCATCGCGGACCCA
>Ga0209751_10005976_pt1 | contig 11373 bp, 12 predicted proteins | sample RifCSP13_1_FD_184019 | JGI IMG/M metagenome (GOLD analysis project Ga0209751, IMG submission 184019) | Soil microbial communities from Rifle, Colorado - Rifle CSP2_sed 13_1 (SPAdes) (version 2) | ecosystem: Environmental > Terrestrial > Deep subsurface > Rock core/Sediment | place: Rifle...
GGATAGCGCTTCCAAACACCTTATCCATTATATCCTTTTCTTTTAATGTAAGGATGAAATACGAATTAAGGCCGTTTATATAAAGGCCGAAACCGGGGAACAGCGACCCGCTCTCCCCCATTTTCCTGTAAAAATCCTTTCTTACCCTGGGCTCGATCTTGCTGTCCCATTGCGCCTCTTCAATATTGAAAAAATGAGAGCAGTTTACCAGAAACGCCTTTGGTTCAAACTTCTGTATGCTGTGTATAATGCGGTGGGTGGGAAGTATTGTCATTCCCTCATCATCCATATTGGAGAAATACATCATTACATAGTTGAAGGACTCTTTCCCTGAATAATTCTTTACCCGCCCCTTCATTGTATTTCTATAGTTAAGGGCGGTCTCATATCTGTGGTGCCCGTCCGCTATAAACAGGGGTTTATCAGATATTACATCAATTACCTTTTTTATTGTATCCTGCCCTTCAATCCTCCAGACCTTGCTTTCCACGCCATCATCATCCATGACATCAATGACAGGAGCACCTGTAACACAGCAATCCTCCAGGAGCATATTAATGGTCTTTTCCGGCTCAGAATAGAGGGAGAATATACAGCTGAAATTGGCATCGCATGCCTCCATAAGCCTGAGCCTGTCAGCCTTTGGCCCAGCGAGGGTTTTCTCATGGGGATGGATGCCGCCCTTGCCAAACTCCTCCAGTTTTGCCAGCGCTATGAATCCCTTTCTCGTCTTCCTTCCGCCATTCTTCATTTTATAAACCTGTATATAATAATAGATGGCCGGCTTTTTATCCTGGATAAGTATGCCTTCAGCCTGCCATTTCTTAAAATCAGCTGCAGCCCTTGAATATCTGTCATTACCAGCACTGTCTTCCGGGAGTATCCTGCCAAGTATGAGCCTCACTATATTGTTTGGATGTCTCTGGTAGAGCGCTTCCTGCAATGAAGGGGATATCACATCATAAGGCGGCGCCATTACCTTGTTCAAATCCCCGACCTTTCCCGGATTGTAAAGTATGCCTCTGAAAGGCGCTATCTTCGCCATTTGTATCTCCTTTTCAGGCAGTATTATGCCTCTTCTATCTGTGGTCTGTACCTGCGTATTCCTCTGGCAATAGTTTCCGCATCTCACCCCCTATGAATTTTTCCACCTCATCAGCGGTAGGCAATGTAAGGGCTGTCTTTGCTATCTTTTTTGCATCAGAATATTTGATGGACATTATCAGCTTCTTTACCTTTAGGATTGAAAGGGCATTCATGCTTAACTGGTCCAAACCGAGCCCCAGGAGTATCAGTGCGTATTCCGGTTCGCCAGCCATCTCCCCGCACAAGCCCACAGCAATACCCGCATTGTGGGCGGCATCCACAGTATGCTTTATAATCCTTAACGCAGCGGGGTGCAGTGGTTCATAAAGGTATGCCACATGTTCATTTACCCTGTCAATAGCAAGGGAATACTGGAGCAGGTCATTTGTGCCTATGGAAAAGAAATCTACCTCTTTGGCGATTATATCCGCAGTAATGGCCGCAGATGGAACCTCTATCATGGCGCCTACGAATATCTTTGGGTTGAACGGCACCTTTTTCCTTCTAAGCTCTTCCTTGGCCTCTTCCATAATGTTCTTTGCCATCCTTAGTTCCTCCACGCCGGATATCATGGGAAACATCACCTTGATGTTGCCGAAAACGCTGGCCCTTAGAATACCCTTAAGCTGTGTCTTGAATATCTCAGGCTCCTTGATACAAAACCTGATAGCCCTGAGCCCCATCGCAGGATTCATCTCAGGGGCAAGTTCTATCTGGGAAAGGAATTTATCTCCTCCTATATCCAATGTGCGTATGATTGTTGGATGAGGCGTAACTTTTTCCGCAACATTTTTATATACCTCAAAATGCTCATCTTCGGAAGGAAGGCTCTTCCTGTTGAGGTACATAAACTCTGTCCTGTAGAGTCCTATCCCTTCGGCCCCGTGGTCAATAAGCGATGGGATTTCATCAATCATTTCTATGTTCCCCATAAGCCTTATCCTTCTGCCGTCCTGCGTCTCAGCCGGCAGCTTTTTATAATGGTGGAGCAGCTTTTCGTAATCGAAATACTGCCCCTTTTTTTTCTGATACTCTTTTATAACCTTTTTTGAGGGGTTTATTATTACCAGACCGCTCGCACCATCTATGATTATGGTATCGCCTGCATTTACCTTCTGCGATATATTTTCCAGGCCTACGACCGCAGGTATCTCCAGCGACCTTGCCACAATTGCCGTATGCGAGGTCTTCCCTCCGATGTCGGTTAAAAACCCGAGGACCCTCCCTTTCACCATCTGTGCGGTATCTGTAGGCGCTAAGTCATGGGCAACCACTATTACCTCATCCTTTATATCGGCAATAGTCTCGTGCCTTTTGCCCATTAGATTTTTCAATACGCGGTCGCATATGTGGTCTATATCAGAACCCCTTTCCTTAATATACTCATCGTCAATGCTATCAAAAAACTCCCTGATTTCTTTCATAACTATCTTTATGGCCCACTCTGCATTAACCTTCTCTCTTTTGATGGTCTTTATGGTATCTTCTATAAGCATCTTATCTTCAAGCATCATAATGTGCGCATCAATAATGCTGATATGCTCCTTGCCTTTGCCGTCCTTTAAAAGCCTGTCCCTTATCTTCAGAAGCTGGTCCTTTGATTCCTGGACCGCCTTCTTAAACCGCTTTATCTCCAGTTGAATATAGGTTGAATCGAGATAACAATAGGCAGGGGTCTCCAGCCTCCCGCCGTCAACAAGATAAGCCCTGCCAATGTTTATGCCGGGTGAAACACCTATGCCCTTCAATACAATATCTGTCCTGCCTGACTCAGCCATATGTCCTTTCACCAATATATACTCCTCTATTCCTCGCCAAAATTTCCTTCTATAAGGGCCTCCAGCGCAGCAATAGCATCTTTTGCGTCTCTCCCTTTTGCATTAATCACAATCTTGCTGCCGCATGCAGCCGCAAGCATCATAACACCCATGATACTCTTGCCATTTACCTCCTGGGCATTTTTCTTTACGAATATATCAGCGGTGAACCGGTTTGCCACCTGCACAAACAGCGCAGCAGCCCTTGCATGGAGGCCGAGTTTGTTGTTTATGGTAAAGGTTTTTTTTGCATACGATATGGTTTCTTTTTTATCCATATAATTTCAGAAGCCGGAAAATATATTAATAATCGCAAGAAACACCGACACAGGCAAAAACAATAAATATATAGCAACTAAAACAGATAACCCTCTCCTTAAAAGGACCGATAGCAATACTGTCATTGTTGCTAATAAAGCCGCAGCAATAAATATATGATAAGGCTGTGCCGGCAACATCCTCTGGAGCACATCCACCTTGAACATCCTGACTATTATAATTGCAATTAAACCGCCAAGAAGTCCGGCTGTGGCAAGGCGGATTCTTGCAGCCCATTCCGGAAGCTTCAGGGACTGGATATACTCCACCACATCTTCACCAAGCCTGTATCCCTTGCACAGGCCAGACCAACGCATCCACAGATGGAAAAGATTATATGTTATCAGCAATACAACCGGACCCCATAGGCCACAGATAAGCGCAGATATTACTCCGAGAACAGAGGCAAGCGGCCTTACAGAGCCCCAGAAGAAGGTGTCGCCTATAGCGCCATACGGCCCGATTAAGCTCTCCTTGAAAGAAGAAATGTCCTTTGCATCACGCCTGCCTCCCCTGACCTCCTCTTCCATCTTTATAGCAGCGCCGAGGATAGGTGAAGCCATATACGGATGGGCGTTGTAGAAGACCATATGCCTTCTAATGGCTGCGCACGCCTGCTCCCTGTCCTTGTAAATATCCTTTATTGCAGGGGCCATTGCTGCCGCAAAACCAAGGCCCTGCATTTTTTCAAAGCTCCATGCTGACTGTATAAAAAAAGAGTTCAGGAAAACTTTGAACATGGAAAATCTGCCTATCATCTGCTCATCACCACAACAACGGTAATAATAAAAAAGGTGGCTACCAGAAACACAGGCATAGACCTCTTGCTTTGCAGGATACTGTAACCATAGGCAAAACCTGCAATAAATGCCGCAGCAACCGCTAAAGGCAGAGATGCGCTGACTGCGGCAGGTAGGAGCGGCAGCAGCATATATGCCAGCACCATGCCTGTAAGGCTTAAAACAAAAAGCAGAGAAGTATTCAATATGAAAAAGACTGCGGCGCCTTTTAGGTTATTCATACCAATGCCTCTGAAAACTCCTTTATCAATGTCAGCCAATGCTTTATTAAAAAACCTTACATTCAAAACCCTTGCAGCGGCATCCACATTTCTGCAAATGATATCTAAAGGCAATATCAGCAGGATTGCGAAGCCTGCGGCAATAAACACACCAGCATCAACAGATATCCATTGGAACACCGTATGGTCAACACTGCTTAATGCCTTATGACCCGCAATGGATACTGCTGTGATAATTACAGCCAGCATTATCTCGTGAGACGGTATATGTCCGCCTATCGGCAGCCCTCCGATACATAGAAGCTCCAGCAATAAGCCTATAAACAAACCCATCACAACATCGCCGAATATATATCCTGTAACCGGCGCTGCGACAAGCGGCCTTGATACCATTATCTGCATTGCAGCGGTTCTATCCAGCGACAGAATTCCACCTGCCATAGATGATAGAAAAGACTGCCAGATAATATCCCTCAAGAATTCCTCCTGTATCCAAAGCAAAATTCAAATTACAAATCTCAAATTTTCATAAATTCCAAATTACAATGTCCAAATGATCCAAAGCGTTATTTGAAGTTTTGGGATATTAAAGATTGAAAATTATTTGTTATTTGGCGTTTGTTATTTGATAACTGCTTCCATCACTTGTATTCTGCCGGCCTGTCTGAAGGCACTGCCCTTATATCCAGTTTAATCCCACGCCTTAAAAGGTCTTGCAATATCTCATCATCATCTCTGTCAAGAGACACCGACGGGGTAATCGTCCTCCCGCTGCCATTATGATGGAGATTTCCAATATTGAGGTCGGCGAATCTGAGCCCCTTACGGTATGCCAGTATCAAATCCTTCAAATTGTGGAATATGATAATTAACCTCTCCTTTTCCATATCGCCCGAAGCCATATCTGCCAGCGATTCCTCTATACCCTCGACCTTTATTGCCAAGTCATTGGACTCGCATGATTCTATGGCAATCCTCTGTATCCGGTTCCCTTTAACTTCATCACTTGCAACTATAATGCGTGTCGCATTGCAAAAAGGCACCCACGCCTCCACTATCTGGCCATGAACCAGTCTGTCATCTACCCTGACCAATACAATGCTCATAAATTTTAAGGCTGAGGCTGAGGTTAAGATGAAGGCTAAGAATTAATAACAAAAAATTTAGTACAGCCTTGACCTCAACCTTAACCTTTTCCTTTCAGCGTCTCGCTTGCCAGCACGATGCTTTTCTGCCCATGCTCTTTCAAAATCGCCGCCAGCTCAGAAACAGTTTTGCCGGTCCTGTGACTGGCAAGTTTTAACAGCATGGGCAGGTTTACGCCTGTCAATATCTCTATCGTGCCGGCCTCAAGAAACGAGAGGCTTATATTAGAGGGCGTCCCCCCGAACATATCGGTAAGGATTATTATGCCCTCTCTTTTATCCATTGTTTTGATAGCATTAGAAATCGCATCACTTATGCATTTGGCGCTATCACAGCTGTCAATGGATATATGCCTTACATTTTCCAGCTTGCCCATTATGGCTTCGGCTGTAGCAACAAGAATTTCTGCCAGCTTGCCATGTGTTATTATCAATGCACCAATCATAAATACAGTTATGAGTTCGGAGTTGTGAGTTATTAGTTATCGTTTTTTATCTTTTACTCCTAACTCCAAACTCCACACTCCGAACTTTATTGTCTTTCTATATCTCTGTGCCTTTTTTTAATTATACATTTGTCTGAAGCAATTTTATCGGCAATGAAATCAACCATTGCAACAGACCTGTGTCTCCCGCCGGTGCAACCGATGGCGATTGTAAGATTGGTCTTGCCCTCCTTCCAGTAGTTAGGTATCAAAAAACCGAGGAGGCTGACAAATCTCTCAATAAATTCCTTTGTTTCTGGCTTATTCAGAACAAATTCCCTGACCCTGCTATCCCTTCCATCAAGCTCTTTAAATTCTTCCACGAAATACGGATTGGGCAGAAATCTTACATCCATGATAAGGTCTGCATCTGATGGAATGCCGTATCTATAACTGAATGAAACCAGGTGGACATTCATCTTTTCCTGCTGCGCCGGGCCGGAAAAATAGTCCCTTACAATCCCCTTCAACTGGTGGACATTATAGGCAGAGGTATCTATAATCTTGCTGGCCGCCATTTTTACCTGGAGCAGCACCTCCCGTTCCCTTGTTATCCCATCCAGCGAGCTATCCCCTTCGGCAAGGGGATGTCTCCTCCTTGTTTCGCTGAACCGCCTTAAAAGGATATCGTCTGTTGCCTCCAGATATATAAGCTCTACATTATAACCGCTGTCAGCCAATTGCTTCAGCACAGACGGAAAGTCCTTAAGAAATTCCCTCTCCCTCACATCAACAACAATTGCCACCTTTGTAATCTCCCCTGATTGGGCTGCAAGCTCCATAAATTTTGGCAGAAAAACAACAGGAAGATTATCTACACAGAAAAAATTTAAGTCCTCTAACACCTTGATAGCAGTGCTCTTACCTGCCCCTGACGGACCGCTGATTATAACCAGGCGGACTTTTTCCATTATTTCCTCTGATAAGCAGACCGTCGGCCATAACCTCAAGCTGCAAAAATTCCCAACCCGCAACTGCCGCACCGGGTCTTAAACCTATCGCTATCTTCTGGACGTTTTTTTTCTATTTTCCCTTATCGCCAGGTCCAGATCCTTATTAAATTCTATTGCTGAATGGTATCCCATTATCTTAAGGAGCTGATTCCTTGCCGCAACCTCTACTATTGTAGCAATGCTTCTGCCAGGGCTGACAGGAATCTTTAGAAAGGGGAGTTTTACTCCGAGTATTTCATACTGCCCTTCCTCAAAACCGAGCCTGTCGTATTCCTCATCCGGGTCCCATTTTACCAGTTCTACGACAATATCCATCTGTTTCTTCTCCCTTATAGCGGTAATACCGAACAGGTCTTTCACATTTATGATGCCGAGCCCCCTTACCTCCATGTGGTATTTTATGATATCAGATGCTATGCCAAAGAGGGTAGTCGGGGGCATCCTCTTTATTATAACAGCATCGTCTGCAATAAGCCTGTAGCCCCTCGTTATGAGGTCCAATGCGCATTCGCTCTTACCAATACCGCTTTTGCCAAGAATCAATATCCCCACGCCAAGGACATCAACCAAAACCCCGTGCGTGGTTATCATAGGCGCCAGTCTTTCTTCAAGATACTTGGTAAATCTTTCTATGAACAGAGATGTGGTGAGATGCGTGCTAAGGAGCGGTATTTTCTTCTTCTCTGCAAGACCGGATAAAAAGGCAGGCGGTTTTTGCTTTTTTGTAATTATAAAACAGGGGGCGCTTACCCTCTCCAGGACCTTGAGTGCGGCCTTAAGCCTGTCTGGTGGCAGGCTTTTCATGTAGTCTATCTCGGCCTTTCCGAATATCTGAATCCTGTCGGGATGAAGTTTTTCAAGAAGACCTGTCAGCAGCAATCCCGGCTTCTGTACCCTGGATGTGGCTATCTTATTAGAAAGACCTTTTTCTCCTGCTTCAAGCTTAAGCCCCAGTCTTTCTGCAGTCTCCTTTAATAGTTCACCTGCCGATATAGTCAACATAATTAAAACTTCCTGTCCTCCTCAGCTATTATGTGGTATATCTCCTCCTGTGTTGATGCCTCCATGAGCCCCTTCCTGAAGGCAGCATCTTTCAAAAAACGGGATATCCTGGCCAGAACCTTCAGATGTGCAGCAGTGGAATCTTCCGGGGCTGCAATCAAAAAAAACAGGTAGGCAGGTTTTTCATCCATAGTCTGAAATTCCACCCCTTTAAGGCTTCTGCCAAACAGGACAGCAATACCATTCATCCCCTTAAGACGCGCATGCGGAATTGCAACACCATAGCCTATGCCTGTGCTGCCGAGCCTTTCCCTTTCAAGAAGCACCTCAAGAAATCTTTCTTTGCTGAAACCGCCGACCCTGAAGGCAAGTTCTTCTACCATCTCTTCAAGCACCTCGCGTTTTCCCCTCCCCTTGAGGTCCGTTATTATGCAGTCCTGATTCAGGACATCAATAAGCTTCATATCACGTATAAACAACTATGCAGCAAACAGTCAGATGGGCATAAGAATTACTGCCCCTCCCGTCTACTGCATTCAAATTAATTTAACGCCAGCACCACAACAACCAAAACCGGACATCAGCCGCCAAGCAACAGCCAAATGCAGTTACCTTAAAATATCTTCTTCCTCCCGCTGGCTGAAAGTATACCCAGAGTCTCCCTGTACTTTGCCACTGTCCGTCTTGCTATATTTATCCCTGACTCTCTCAATAGCTCCGCTATCTTCTGGTCGCTAAGCGGCCTGCCTGCATCTTCCATGCCGCATATGCTTTTGAGTTTCTCCATTATGCTTGTGGCTGCAACCTCTGTCCCATCACTCATATTCACACCGCCGCTGAAAAAATATTTTAACTCAAATATGCCATGAGGTGTATGTACATATTTGTTTGTAGTAACCCTGCTTACGGTAGATTCATGCATGCCTATATCCTCTGCCACATCTCTCAATATAAGTGGTTTCATATAGCAGACACCATAATCAAAGAAACCTCTCTGAAATTTTACAATGCTCTGGGCCACCTTGTAGATGGTACGTTGCCTCTGCTGAATGCTCTGTATAAGCCACTTTGCTGAACGGAGTTTGTCCTGGACATATGTCTTAGTTGCATCTGTCCCCTTCCCGTTCCTCGAAATCAGCGCCCTGTAGTATGGGCTTATCCTCAGTCTCGGAAGCCCGCTCTCATTAAGCAATATAACATACTCTTCGCCCACCTTCTGTATGTATATGTCAGGGATTACTGTAATAGTTTCAGACTGTCCGTATGCGCTCCCAGGCCTGGGGCACAACCCTGTAATAAACTTTACCGCCTCCCCGACCCTGTCCATGGGAATCTTCAATGCAGATGCTATTGCTTTATAATTCTTTTTCTCAAGATTATTAAGGTGGCTTCTTATTATCTCTTCAATAACCGGGTCCTTACAGCCGAGCAATTCGGCCTGGATTAAAAGGCACTCCTTCAAGGTCCTTGAACCTACACCTACCGGATCGAACTGCTGAATCTTCTTAATAGCGCTTTCCACCACCTCAACGCCTGTGCCTGTTGCATTCACAACCTCCTCTGTTATAGACCGCAGGTATAATTCTTCATTCCCATTTTCTTCACCGATCCTCAAATAGCCATCTTCATCAATATTGCCGATTATAAACTCCCCAACCTTAATTTCCTCCTGGGTAAAAGGGGATAGGTGGAGCTGCCACGTGAGGTATTCCACAAGGGTCGGTTTTTTTGTTAAAGTAGCCTCAAGGGACGATTCTTCTGATTCGTTCGTAAAATTAATCCCTGAAGACCTTTCGTAACAATTTTCTAAATACGCCTCCCAATCTATCTCCTTTTCCTCTCTCGCCGAAGAAACTGCCTCTGCCTCATCTGCAATGCCGTCCTCTTCCAGCACAGGATTGGTCTCAAGCTCCTGCCTCATCATTTCCACAAGTTCCAGCCGCGAAAGCTGGAGAAGCTTTATGGCCAGCTGGAGCTGGGGTGACATAACCAGCTGTTGAGATAATCTTATGTCTTGTCTTATTTCATGCGCCATAATTTCAGTGATGAGTTCGGAGTCGGGAGTTCGGTGTCAAAAACAAAAGAACGAAAATAAAAGTTAGCTTTTACTCCGAACTCCTAACTCCCAACTCCGAACTAAATCTTTCACCCAGATACACTTCTCTTGCCTTCTTGCTTTCCATTATTTCGTCAGGCGTGCCTTCTTCTATTATTTCCCCTTCATCTATAATATATGCCCTGTCGCATATCCCTAACGTCTCACGCCAGTTATGGTCTGTCAGCAAAACACCTATGCCTTTGCTCTTCAATTTAACTATTATATCCTGTATGTCAGCCACTGCTATCGGGTCTATCCCTGCAAATGGCTCGTCCAGCAATATGAAGGACGGCGAGTTTACCAGAGACCTTGCTATCTCCACCCTTCTCCTTTCACCACCCGAGAGGGAATATGCCTTGCTGTTCTCGAGATGTGCTATGCCGAGCTCGTGGAGAAGACCTTTCTGCCGCTTATCCTCTTCGTCCTTCGGCAGGTCAAGGAACTCAAGCACTGCCCTTATATTCTCCCCCACAGTAAGCTTTCTAAAGACCGATGCCTCCTGCGGAAGATAACTTATCCCCTTCCTGGCCCTCTTATACATAGGGAGCTGTGTAATATCCTCGTCTCCAAGAGATATCCTCCCATCTTCAGGCCCGATAAGACCTACCACCATATAAAATATCGTTGTCTTTCCTGCGCCGTTTGGCCCTAACAGGCCGACTATCTCGCCGCGGTTTACCGCAAGGTTCACCCCGGCTATTACCTTTCTGCCTCTAAAAGATTTTACAAGATTAGTGGTTGATAACTGCATTTAACCCACAATTATGATTCGGATTTTTTAAGATATATTTTACCTGCATTTTGCCTTTGTCTTTTCATCCTTTGGATGCATAATGACTTTTACCCTGTTATCGCTGCTCCCCTCTACTACGCTCTTATCCTCATCCAGATACATTATTATCTTCTCCCCCTTCACCACATCGCAATCCTGCTCTACCTGGGGATTGCCTGTCAGCACAACCGCCCTGTTTACCTTAGTATAAACTGCCTTTTCTCCTGTTGCCACTTTGTCTGACTGAACTATCCTGACATCCCCTGTGGCTATCATCTCCTTTATTTCCTGACCATCTGCATAATACACATGAAGTTCCCTTGAATAAAGCGTATAATCCTTCTGCTGGGCTACCACATCGCCCCTGAATATGACAAGATTCTCTTTTTTCCTTGCCTCCATGTTATTTGAGGTGATTGTTATGGGCTGGCTTTCCACCGCTGATAAGGCAGAAGAAGGAGGGGCGGCAACTTTTTTTTCTCCGGCAAAGCTGACGTCGGTAAGCAGTAGGCAGTAAGCAGTAAGGAGTAGGCAGTAAGCGGTAAGCAGTTTTGGTTGTTGTTGCATACTGCCTACTGCATACTGCCTACTTTCTTCTAACCACTGACTCCTGACTCCTGACTCCTGACTTATCTTTCTATATCGCCGCATCCTTCAACACCGTCCTGACATCCGC
>Ga0209751_10005978_pt1 | contig 11372 bp, 13 predicted proteins | sample RifCSP13_1_FD_184019 | JGI IMG/M metagenome (GOLD analysis project Ga0209751, IMG submission 184019) | Soil microbial communities from Rifle, Colorado - Rifle CSP2_sed 13_1 (SPAdes) (version 2) | ecosystem: Environmental > Terrestrial > Deep subsurface > Rock core/Sediment | place: Rifle...
GACTTCCACTTGGTAAATCCAATTCATCTTGCCGAATCCTCGAGCACCCATTCCGCCAAAAGAGCGAGTACCCGCCAGCGTAATTACTTTGAGCAACGCTCCGAACTCCAATGGTTGCACAGGATACAGGCTGCGAAATCCGTGCACAAAACGAGTGTTGGGCACTATATACTCGACGTGATAAATCATCTGACTCTTGCCTCGCCTTACTTCCTCATCTTCTTCTTCGCCTTTAGGCTTATCCAGAGGGAAAGGCGTTTCTAAAAGATCAAAACCCGCCACCAGGGCTTTGTCTTCGTCTTTCTTGAGCGTCATCATGGTCATGCTCGTGATGTCGTTCGCCGGGGTATCGCTCTTGGCGTGAATGAGTTTAGGATACATCGCCCCGACATATTTCTGCGTTTCTGCCACCAGCGGGATACCAAAGTCCACACCCACTTTCGATGGATACATGATGTTTCCGATGGAGAATCCGAACAAGCGAAGTGAAGGGAAGTAGCGATAGATTTTCTCGCGGAACTCCTTGGTGACTTTGCCTTTGGATAGGCTGCCGCCACCAAAGAAAATACCAAACAAATCCTGAGATACCTGCTTTACCTTTAGCGATTGCATGAGGTGCAGGGCCGCTAAATCGCGCCACATTCCCCGGAAGCTATTCTGTCCCCGTCCGATTTATTTGACAGCGATCAAGCCTGTTTCGGCTGAATAGATTGGCGGTACTCTCCACCGTCCTTCATCAGGCCATCCATTTGGGATGGCCTTTTCGTGTACTCTGGAATCGTGTATGCTCTGCGCTCCAGCCTAGAGAAAGGAGCAGCCCGGCCCAAAGACACTGCTTGGCGGCACGTCCTTTGGGTCGGGCTTCACCACATGGTGATTGTAACTGACTTCGGACGGACTGTCCAAGAATATCTGGCGCTTAGCCAGCGACTGGTTTTCCCCCGTCCAGCGCGGTGCCCCGCGTGTCAAGCGGTCGCGGCGCTCATCGGGCACGGCTTCTACTGGCGCAAACCCCTCGACCTGGAACGCGCCTACCGGATCCGCATCAAGCGCTGGTATTGCACGGTGTGCCACCATACCCTCTCGCTGCTGCCCAGTTTTCTGCTCCGCTTCCGCCACTATGTGCTGGTCGTCATTCAGGCGGTTGTCGTCGCGCGCTACGAATCCGGGGCGTCGTGGGCCCAGGTCGCGCGGCAGTGCGCGCCACACGGAGCACCCTCGGTGCGCACGATCCGGCGCTGGTGTCGCTCGTTTGCCGCACACGCGCCAGTGTGGTGGGCGGCGGTGCAGCAGACCCTGGCGCAGTATGACGCGGCGGCGCCGGGACTCGACCCGCTGGGCGAAGCGGCCGGCCCGCGCGAGACACCGCCGGCGTTGCTGCAGGCGGCGCTGCACCTGCTGGCCTGGGCCAAGACGCGCTGGGTCGAACTGGCGGATTACGGCCTGGTGGATCGGTTGCGCTTCCTGTGGCACTGGGGCTTCGGCCAGGGCTTGGCGCGGCTGATCTAACCCACACACTTTGTGGACTGTTCAGCGCCACTGAACGGCGCTACGCTGGTGGCGCAGGTCAAACTCACCCCAGGAGCAGTCCGCATGTCACCGATTACCCGATCCGATGCCGATGCGCCTGACCTGAACACGGAAATCGCGTTGTTCCGGTATGGCCTCATCGCGCACCTGGTCCACACCCCGCCCGACTCCGGTCAACAGGAGCGCCTCTTGCGCGAGATCGCCGCGCGCACGTACACGATTCCTGGTTCGACCCGCACGCACGTGAGTGTCACGACGCTGCGCCGCTATCTCAAGACGTATCGCGAGCAAGGCTTCGAGGCCCTGCGCCCCGGCCCCCGCGCCGATGCGGGCGCCCCACGCGCCTTCCCGCCCGAGGTGCTCGACCAAGCCATTGCGCTGCGCGAAGAACAGCCCGCGCGCACTACGCAGACGATCGTCGATATCCTGCAACGCGACGAGAGTCTAAGTTTGCCCTCGGTCAATGTCCACACACTGACTACGCATCTGCGCCGGCGTGGCAAAACCCGGCGGGTCTTAGCGCAAACGGGCAAGGCGTATCGACGCTTCGAGCGCGACCACATCAACTCGTTGTGGCAAGGCGATGCCATGGTCGGCCCGTGGCTGCCCGACCCCTACGCGCCCGGCAAAAAGCGCCGCACGCACTTGTTCTGCTTCATCGATGACCACAGTCGGCTGGTGCCCTACGCGGAATTCTTCTTCGATGAAGCGTTGCCGCGCCTGGAGCGCGTGCTCAAGGTGGCCCTCTTGCGCCGTGGCGTGCCGCTCGCGGTGTACGTGGACAACGGTCAGGTGTATTCGTCCACGCAGTTCAATGCGGCCTGCGCTACGCTCGGCATTCAGCGCATCCAGACCGCTCCGTACGCGCCTGAAGCGAAGGGAAAACAGGAGCGTTTTTTCGAAACCCTCCGCGCTCAGTTCTTGCCGGAAGTCGAAGCCTCGAATCTCACGACGCTCACCGACCTCAACGAATCGCTGTGGGCCTGGCTGGAGTGCGTCTATCACCAGCGCGAGCACAGCGAGACGAAACAAACTCCGTTGGCCCGCTACACGGCGGGCCTCGACCAGGTGCGCCACGCCGATCCTGAAACCGTGCGCCGCGCGTTCCTCTGGCGTGAGAAACGCAAGGTGCGGCGAGATGCCACACTCTCGTTACAGGGCAATCGCTATCAGGTCGAGCCGCATCTGGCTGGTCGGACGCTCGAACTCCGCTTCGATCCGTTTGACCTCACGCAGATCGAACTTTACCTCGACGGCGCGCGCCTGGGCCTGGCGACGGTCATCGTCCAGAACCGCCAGCGCCACCTCGCCGTCCAACGTCTCGCGACGGAGCCACCTAACCCGCCCAAACCGAAATCCTCGCTCGACTATCTGGCTGCGTTGCGCGCGGAGTATCAGGCTCAACAACAACGCGAACTGGGCCGCCTCCAGTTCACCCAGTTGTCCTTACCCGAGGTGGACCCACCCACCGCTCCGACCCCTGACGTGCCGGAGGCCTGACATGTTCCAAGAATTCTATGGCTTCTCCACTCTGCCGTTCTCACGCACGATCGCCACTCCAGACTTGTTTCCCACTGCCGGTCAGAAGGAACTCAGCGCCCGTCTGGCCTATCTCGTCCGCGAGCGCGGCTTCGGTCTCGTCACCGGGGAAATCGGTTCCGGCAAGTCCACGGCGGTACGCGCCTTTGCCGCCAGCCTCGACTTCAATCGCTACCTCGTCGTGTATCTCACCAATCCGACGACCGGCCTCACCGGTCTGTATCGCGATCTCTTGCTGCAACTCGGCGTCGAGCCGCCCTTCAGCAAACCCCGCCTGGTCGCGCGCATCCGCTCCGCGCTGGACGACCTTAGCTCCACCAAACATCGCGCCCCCGTCATTGTCCTCGACGAAGCGCATCTCCTGACCCAGCCCATGTTCGAACCGTTACGCTTGCTGTTCAGTGACAAGATGGACAGTCGGTCCCTCGCCACGGTGGTGCTGATCGGCCATCCCGATCTGCGGCGCACCCTCCAGCTCACGATCCACGAGGCCTTCAACCAACGCCTGGCGGTGCGCTACCACCTCGGCCCACTCGATTTGCAGGAGACCATCGGCTACGTCAAGCATCAAGCGCAGGTCGCCGGGTACAAGGCCGGTACGCTCTTCACGGACGATGCCCTGCAGCGCATCTTCGAATACACCAAGGGCATTCCCCGCCGCATCAACCAGGTCTGCACTACCGCCCTCATGGCGGGCTTGATTGACCAGAAACAGGTCTTGGATGAGAGCACCCTGCGCAAGGCCATCGCCGAGATTGACCACGATTGATGGGCGACCGCCCTTTCCACTCACGGGTTGCGCCCATGCCCGCGCAGCCCGTTTTCTACCTCGGCAGCCCGCCATTTATTCCAGCCTTACACCTCCAAACAATTCGGCCCGTAACATCATAGACCTGATTGACCTCCGTGCCGTCAACAATTAAAATGCCGTTTTCGCCAATATGGAGAATGTTTGGCGGAATAACTATCTCCACCGTCTTGGGATTGATGGTCTCTTCTTCAAAGTATCGGTTTAGAAAATCGATAAACTCGCCATTGAGATAAATACGTACAGGGGCTTTGATCTCATCTGGATCAACATGTTTAGCGGACAACTGAAGATAGGCCGATCCGCCCAGTTGATCGATGTGGAATCTTCTTTCAAATGGATTGGTCTGTGGCACAGGATGACAGAACCAGTCTCGCGTCACATCGCCTAAGTGATAGCATTCTTTGTATATCACAATATCGACTGGCGCAGAAAGGGGCGGTAATGGGTTGCTCGGGGAGGAAAGAAAGTATGTGACAACAGCAAGAATTGCGAGGATTATGATTCCGATGAAAAGGTTGTTTATAGTTTGCGCAATCAGCCATTGAACGACTCCTCTAAGTGATAGGTCGAGCTTCTTCTGCTGCTTGCCCATGCGCTTCTCAACCTTTCAGGCTTGTATCGAACAGGGTTTATACGATTAGCCTGTCGTCCGAGTAGACATTATCGAGAAAACTGCATTCTGAAACGTCCTGTTTGGTAACACATATATTCTCCCATCTTCACTAGTGACCTTAGTTCGCATAATGCCTATCTCTCGAATGTGACCTTTGATGCTTATGGCATCCTTTACCTCAACCTTTACACCTTCTTGAAAGTCGCTATCGGATGCTAGCATTAACCCGATAAGCACATCTTTGCCGAAGCCGTAGGCTACGATGAATACGAGTAAAACTCCCATTATTACAGTCAGCGCTCGAATCAGAGACAAGAACTCGAACCCAACGGATTCCAAGATGATAATAGCAGTAAGCAGCCAACAGAGTACGATAATCGTGGGCCTAATAACTCGACTGATCTCCTTTCTTTGACCTGACAGAATTAGTAGCCGTTCAAACAAGGCAGCTATTATTGGAATCACTACAACCGCAGAAAGGAATAGTAGAATCGGCATTGGAATGGCGTGAGCGTTCATGTGTCACCACTTTCTATAGTTGTTCTAGATCCGCTACGTTAGGTTACAGGGGAGATCACTACTCGCACAATTTGCTATTATATGGAAAATCCGCAATGTAGCAACTCGCTCTGCCTGCGCGCCTGCGCTGCTTGAACGGTTACAGTAGGCAGGGGAATCCCTTCCCCCACCCCTGATTCAGAACCGGACGTGAGACTTTCGCACTTATCCGGCTCCTTGCCACACGAGCCGTTGTCAATCGGCACTCTCTTAGAGAGTGTTTTGAAATTCCAATTCAGCCTGCCAGCACACGCAACATGCGGTGAATGCTAGCGAGATACACCATCGCCTCACTGGAATCGGTCTGATGCTCAAAGTCTTTGCTCAAACGGCGATAGCGCCCCAACCAGCCGAAGGTCCGTTCGACGACCCAGCGGCGCGGCAGCACCTGGAAGCCCTTGCTGCCTTCAGGGCGCCGCACGATTTCCAGTCGCCAACCGTAGGTTTGCTTGACCCACGCCACAATGTCTTCATACGCGCCATCGGCCCAGATGAGCTTCAGACGACACCATCGGTTGTAGAGGCTGCCCTTGATGTGCTCGAACAGTGTCTGCAAAGTGCGCTTGCCGCCATTCCCGTCGGGCACACCCGCGCTGTGCACCACGACGAGCCACAGCAAACCGAGGGTATCCACCACAATATGGCGTTTTCGCCCGCTGACTTGCTTGTACACATCCACGCCGCGCTCTTCGCCACCTTCGGCGGTCTTGACGCTTTGGCTATCAATAATCGCCGCGCTCGGTCGGGCCTCCCGTCCTTCACGCGTGCGGACGGCTTCGACCAGGACGGCATTGATCTTGTCCCACACGCCCTCATTGCGCCACTTCCAATAGTAGCCATAGACCGTCTGCCACGGCGGAAGGTCATGCGGCATCAGCCGCCACGCACAGCCGCTCCGGAGAATATAGAAGATGGCGCATAGAATCTCGCGGGTCGACCACTTACGAGGTCGGCCTCGGCGGCTGGTCTTCTCCTGGAACAGGGGCGCAACTAAGGCCCATTGTTTATCATTGAGGTCGGTCGGGTACGTTTGTCTCGGTTTCTTGTCCATGGAGACAAGCTTACCCGATTTTCAAAACACTCTCTTAGGATGATTACTCATCCGCAGAGCTTGACGCCCGTGCTCTTGGAGTTGGACGATTGTCCGGCTTTCGATACGCTTTCGCGTTCGCCATAAAGCTCAGACTCCTCCTGCTCCGGCGTCCTCTCGTGCAGCAGCCCCACGTCAGCCTATCTCTGGCATTACCCAGAGCCTTTGCTTCTTGGGGTATCCTACACCGTCAGGGCATCCGGCGTGGTGGCCTACTCCAATCCAGCACCGCACGGAGACCTCTCTCCGCTCGCCCGGTGTGTGAGAGAGCCTTGACGGGTTACTCCATTCCGTGTGTCCATTTTCCGTGACCGTAGGACGACACTCTACGCCGCGTCCCTCGTATCGAGTGGAGACCACGTACCTTAATACTACGTGGCCGAATGGGGACGTTTCCCGTTTGGGCTTGCCGTCTGCCAAGCAGGCAGGTAGCCGTTCGGCAAGTTATCAATCACGACGCTTACGTGCCTTTGTCGAATATCCTGTCCCTAGTCACCGGCTGGGGGCGGTCACTGCTTTCGGCTAGTAGTTTATCCCCTTTTCACCCTTGCACTCCCACGCTTGAGAACCAGTCGCACGCAGTAGGGTGAGGCTTTCACTCCTCCACCTGGAGGATAGGAGTAGGTCATTCAGTGGGTCAAGCTGAATGGCCGCACCTATTTGGACACACAGTTGTCAAAGTTCTTGTCAACCTGTCGGTTGACGCCTCCTTTGCCGCTCATCCTCCCATCATCTACCTGATGGTTTCGAGCGAACGGGTCGCACAATAAGGATTCATGCGGCGCGGATCAGCCCGTGCGCACGGACGAAACCGGCGAAAGCCGCCGCATGATCCTGAGTTGAACTAAGCCGTGGGCGATCGCTCGCCTATTTGGAATTTGAGACGATCCGTCGCGGACGACAACCCACGTCATAGTAAGCGGCTGGAGGTAATTGTAGTCCCGTGCAGTGCGTCAAGTCAAATCGTGAATGAACTGGCGGCAGGCGGATCAGGATCGCGCTCGGTTAGATCAGGGCCGCGCGAGGAGAGGCTCTGGTCGGCAGGCAAGCAACGACACAGGTGCAGGACGCCAGCCTTGCCTCCTGAGCCGAGAGAATTGTCATGGAAGTGGACACGCTACCATTCGTGGTGGCGAGCGTCCGTACTTGGTGTTGCTACACGCCCACTGTCACGACCAGAAACACGGAACGCGGTGTCAGTGACAATGGCCCCTGCGACGAAGAGCTGTGTAAGTGCGAAAGCCATGCCCTGCCTGCACCTGTGGCGCAGGCACAGGTGAGCGAAGTCGAAGGGTCTCACGCACGGCCCGAAGGGGAGGAACGGTGGCGGGGTGGACCACCCCGCCGACCGTAACTAGGCGGTCCCCTGCTTGACAAGACGCGGACTTGCCGCTGCCCGCGCCTTCGCTTTTGGAGTATGCGCCACTTTTGCTCTGCGCTTACTTGGAATCTTCGCAATCTGCATGACCAGTCGTAAGGCTTCGTTCACGCTTTCATCGGACGGAAATGCCCGCACGACGTCAGGAGCAAGTAGAACCACATTCTTGCCTAGCCGCCGATGCGGCGCGTATCTACCCTTCGCAACGATGGTCATCTTGGAGAAGTCGTATTCGTCACGCAGTTCGTAATCGTTAGGATCCCTCGGCTTCCGCATAGAACTTGGCCTCCTTCTTGGTCGCTTTGCGCGCGCTGATGATGCGAATCTCCCCCTCACGATCCGTGTGCGCTACAACCAACAGCCTGCCATGTTTCGACAAGGCAATGGTGATGTATCGTTCCTCATCAACGGAATGCTCCTCATCCACAAAGGTGATGAACATCGGGTCGTCAAACGCTGTTGCGGCTTCATCGAACGAAACTTTATGCCTCCGCAAGTTCTTGGCGGCTTTGTTCGGGTCCCATTCGAATCGAAGTGTCGTCATCGAAGCCTAGTTCTGATAGGAGTGTGTATAGCCGCCTAACGAATAAGGATTCATGCGGCGCGGATGAGCCCGTGCGTGCGGATGGAACAGGTGAAAGCCGCCGCATAATCCTGAGTTGAACTAAGCCGCGCTAGATCGCTAGCCTATTTGGAATTTGAGGCGATCCGTCTCAGGCAATGGCCCACGCCTCAGTGGACAGCTAAAAGAAATTGTAGTCCCATGTGGGCGTCAGGTCAAATCGTAAATGAAATTTGAACTTGCCGCAGCGGGATGAGGATAGCGCCCGGCGTGTTCATGCGCATCACTTTGTACTTGGGGAGAATGCTTACGCTGGCTCAGGGACGACCTCGCCCTTCTCGTAGAACGTGGCACCCACGCGCCGAATATGCTCGATCACATCGGGGTCGCTGATGTCGTCGAAAATGGACAGGTCAATGGTGTACGGCAGGAGCAGTTCGTCGAGATCGGTGAGGATTTTGTAGATCACGTTCAGCGTCAAATCCGCGCCGCCGCGCAGAGTCAGGTCAATGTCGGAGCCGTTCTTGTAGTTGCCTTTGGCGCGCGAGCCGTACAGAATTGCCCGTTCCACCTGCGGGTAGCGGCTGAGAACGGCGCAGATTTTCTGGACGGTGGATTGCGGGAGACCGTATTTCATGCCCCTTCCTTCAGCGTATTCCATTTGGGGCTATACCAAGCTATGCTGACTTGGGCTTGACCTCGAATTCAAGTTTGGAGCGATAAAAACAGATATCGAATTGTTCAGCTTCTGTCAGCCATTTCCATGGCGTCCATCAATGCCTTGCCTGCACCAAACGCATTGAAAGGTGTCGGCAAATAATAAATCTTGTATGGCTCAAAAGGAAAGAGCTCCTTCTCCGTATCAAGTTCCTCAGCCAAGATGCGAATCAGCCGAATCTTGTCTAGCGTTGGCAGTTGTCGAATAGCGGGAAGAATCTCAGTGAGCGTCATCACTTCCTCCTCTCAGTCAACAATTAAGGATTGATGCAGCGCGGGTTAGCCTGTGCATGGGGATGGAACAAGTGAAAGCCGCCACATGATCCTGAGTTGAACTAAGGGCGGCGTCGGCACGACGGTCTTTGGAGTTTAAGCCGGGCGCCTCCACAGCTAACCGGCTGCCACCTTGGCGCTGGACGCCACTTTTCGCGACATCAGCCAACGCTGAATCGAGCGTTCGCTTTCAATGCTTTTGCCTCCTTCCAGCAGACGCAAAAGCTCCACGTCTTCGTCCAAATCCGGCCAGTGAATCACGTCGTCATCGCCAAGCACTTGGTAATGATTGCGTTCAGCCAGTGTGCCGTGCAGGAGTCGCGGAAACCAGGCTAGCGGGCAGGACAACATGCGGCCATCTTGCAGGTAGACATTCAGAGCGCTATCTGTTACATGAACATGGTCAACCCTGAGCGGACGACGGAGAATGAGCAACTGAGTCTCCCCCGGTAAAGGTTCAGCCTGACTCAGTTGACTCGCCAACTGAAGTGGAATGGCCACCGTGCGCCCATCTGCCAGCGTGACCACCAACTGGTCGCCCTCCACGGTGACCTGGGTCGGTTCACTGCCCAAGTAGAGGTTACTCAAAGTACTCATGCCATGCCTCGAGAAACTCCTGTCGATTTTCTTCCACCAGACGGCCAATTTCGGTAAGTTCGTGCTGGCGAAATCGTCCAGCGCGTGCCAGGCGAACCACGGGGGTCAGCCAGAATTTCGCCTCCAATCGCCCACTGCGCACATGAATATGGGGCGGCTCGCCAGCTTCACCCCGGCTGTAAAACCGAAATTCGTACTGCCCGACGGTTTTGACTAATGGCATTCAATCGCTCTGCATCCTGCCCTGTCGTGCACCGTGAGCCGATCGTCCTTGCGCCGCTTACCCTCCTGCTTCTTGCAGGGTGGCGTGAGACCTTTCCATGTGGCGGAATCGAGAAAGCCGTCCAACTTCACAAGAAGTATAGGACAAACTTAGATCCAAGTCAATCGTCGACAAGGCCGCAAGGCCGCTCGACTAAAAACCCTCCCGCAGGCTGGGACACCTGCGGAAGGGTCTCTGTTCGGCGCACGTCTCCCAAGCGCTCGCGTTTCCTACGCTACATTGACCACCTGCAGCGGAATCACCTCCGCCGCCGACTTCGGCTTCGTGCCCCGCCGATCGTACGGCTTGACTTCCGGGCATTCCCACGCATCGCCCGGCGTGTTCATGCGCATCACTTTGTATTTGGGGAGAATGCCGCAGGCGAAGCAGTGCTCGCGGCAGTCCACGCGCGTCTTGCCGTCGGCGCTCCATAGGAAGTCCTGCAGCAGGAACTTCTTGGTCACGCCGATGTCGATGTGATCCCAGGGGAAGACCTCGTCGATCGGGCGCGGGCGGCGCGCGTACCAGTTTGGATCGAGGCCCTGCTCCGCGAACGCCTGATTCCACGCCTCGGGCTTGTGATGCTCCTGCCAGGCGTCGAACTTCGCGCCGAGCTGCCAGGCCCGGTAGATGACCCCGCCGAGTCGCCGGTCGCCGCGCGAGAGATATGCCTCCAGCAGCGTCTCTTCCGGGTCGGTCCAGCTCACCTTCAGACCCGGTTTGCGCAGCTCGCGCCGCAGCAGCGCCTGCTTGACGCGCGTATGGCTTTCGTCGTCGAGCGGCACCCACTGGAAAGGCGTGTGCGGCTTGGGCACGAATGTGCTCGCGCCGATGTTGACCTGCGCCGCCTTGCCGTGGAACCGGCGGCCCTCGGCCAGCACCCTCTTCGCCAGGTCGACGATCGCCTGCACGTCTTCCATCGTCTCGGCGGGATGCCCGATCATGAAATACAGCTTGATCGTGCGCCAGCCGCGCGAATAGACTTCGCGCGCCGTCTCGATCACTTGCGGCGTCGGGATGTACTTGTTGATCACGCGGCGCATGTGCTCGGTCGCCGCTTCGGGCGCGAAAGTGAAGCCGCCGCGTTTGTTGTCGCCCAGCGCCTCGAGCAGGTCGGCCGACGCGGTCTCGATGCGTAGCGACGGAAGCGAGATCGACAGGTTTTTGTCGCCGAGCTTGTCCGCGAGCGCCCGGACCAGCGCCTTGACGTGCGTGTAGTCGCTCGACGACAGCGACAAGAGCGCGATTTCTTCAAAGCCGGTCTGCTCCAGAATCTCTTCGGCGGCCCGAACGACCTCCTCGACCCTGCGCTCGCGCACCGGGCGGGTGACCATGCCGGCGTGGCAGAAGCGGCAGCCGCGCGTGCAGCCGCGCATGATCTCGATCGGCGCGCGGTTGTGAGTGATGTCGAGGAATGGGACGACGAGCTTCGTGACCGGCGG
>Ga0209751_10005979_pt1 | contig 11371 bp, 8 predicted proteins | sample RifCSP13_1_FD_184019 | JGI IMG/M metagenome (GOLD analysis project Ga0209751, IMG submission 184019) | Soil microbial communities from Rifle, Colorado - Rifle CSP2_sed 13_1 (SPAdes) (version 2) | ecosystem: Environmental > Terrestrial > Deep subsurface > Rock core/Sediment | place: Rifle...
CCCCGCCTCCAGCAAGTGGGCCATGGCCATGCGGTCGACGCGTTGGAGGTTGGAGTCGTGCATGGTCGACACCGAACGGCGTAGCTCACGCTGCAGAGTGCACGGGTCGTCGGTATAGGCAGTGCGATACCGATAGCCGGCGCACAACTCGTCGGCGCCTTCACCGGTGAGCACCACCTTGACGTGTTGAGCCGCGAATCGGGCCACGAGGTACGTGGGGAGGGCACTGCGGACGAGGTCTCGATGCCAGCTCTCCAGGTCATAGAGGACCTCGGGTAGCACCGCCAGCGGCTCGCCCTCGGATACGACGATCTCGTGGATGGTCCGTTCCGAGGTGCTCTGCCATCATCCGGGCAGCTTCCAGGTCGGTGCTCCCCTCGAAGCCGAGTGAGAACGTCTTCATTCCGGGTACGTGGCGTGCGGCAAGGGCGGTGACGATACTCGAATCGAGCCCTCCGGAGAGGAACGCACCGAGGGGCACGTCGCTCATCAGGCGTTTGAGGACGGCATCTTCCAGAGTTCGGCGCAGCTCAGCACACCATTGCTCGGTGGCCGCTTCATCTCAGGCTTGTTGTTTGCACCGGGGTGGCGGGAGGCGGTAGAAGGGACGGGCGGTTCCACCGTTGCAGAGGTGCCCTGGTGGGATGGCGGTGATGGAGTCCCATCCCCTCTCTGCCAGTGCCTTCAGCTCGGACGCGTAGGCGAGATCGTCGCCGTGCTGGGCCCGATAAAGCGGTTTGATCCCGATCGAGTCACGGGCGGCCACGGTCTCGCCCTCTTCGTCGACGATGACCAAGGCGAATATTCCATCGAGGAGATCGACGAGATCGTCGCCGTGCTCGCGGAACAAGGGCAGGAGGACGGCGGCGGCGCTTCCGCTGTCCAATTCCTCGCCGTCTAGGTCCTTGCGCAGATCCAGGTGGTTGTAGGTCTCGTCGCCCCCAACAATTCACGCATCGAAGAACTGCTCGTCTTCGGTCGAGCCGTCCAACGCGAGCGTGGCCGACTCACCGACCGTCATCGCCACCATGTCGAAGTAGCCGGCTCCGACCTCTCGCTGGTGGCGGGTTGCCGTGTATCCCCGCGTCTCGATTTCGAACTCGTGTTGCTGCACCTTGACGTAGGCCGCCATACCTTCATTCTTGTAGCCGAGTGCCAGATCGAACATGGCCGCGTTGAGTGAATGGAACCCTGCCAGTGTGATGAACTGATACTTGTAGCCCATCGCTCCCAGTTCTTTCTGGAAACTGCCGATCTCGGCGTCATCCAGGTGCTTCTTCCAGTTGAACGACGGTGAGCAGTTGTACGAAAGCAGTTGGCCGGGATGCTCGGCATGGATCGCCTCGGCGAATTGTCGCGCCTCATTGAGATCAGGATGGGTGGTCTCACACCAGATCAGGTCCGCGTACGGTGCGTAAGAAAGACCCCTGGCGATGGCCTGGTCGAGACCGGCGCGGGTCTCGTAGAAACCCTCGTCGGTGCGGACACCGGTTGTGAACTCGTGATCCCGCGCATCGATGTCGCTGGTGAGGAGTGCCGAAGCGTTGGCATCTGTCCTGGCCATGATCACCGTCGGCACGTCGAGAACGTCGGCGGCCAGACGCGCCGACTTCACGGTGCGGATGGCCTGGCTAGTGGGAACCAACACCTTCCCACCCATGTGGCCGCATTTCTTCTCTGAGGAGAGCTGGTCCTCGTAGTGGACGCCGGCGGCGCCCGCCTCGATGAACGACTTGGTCAGCTCAAACACGTTCAGCGGACCTCCGAAGCCGGCTTCGCCATCGGCCACGATCGGGGCCATCCAATGATGGTCGCCTTTTCCTTCCGACCATTCGATCTGATCGGCCCGCCGGAGGGCGTTGTTGATGCGCCGCACCAGGGAAGGGGCGCTGTTGGCCGGGTAGAGGCTCTGATCCGGATATACCTGCTCGGCGAGGTTGTTGTCGCCGGCCACTTGCCACCCGGACAAGTAGATCGACTCCAGGCCGGCCTTGACCATCTGCACCGCCTGGTTGCCGGTAAGGGCACCCAGCGCGTTCACGTAGTCGCGCTTGCCGAGCAGTTCCCACAGCCTTTCTGCGCCCCGACGGGCCAGGCTGTTCTCGACGCGGATCGACCCGCGCAGCCGCACGACGTCCTCCGCTGTGTAATCGCGCTGGATGCCCGCCCACCGGGGGTTGGTGTCCCAGTCTTTCTGGATCTGCTCCGCCTCCTGGCGGACGCGATCGTCCACGGTCATGGTTAGTTCCTTTCAGTCGATCAGTTCGTAGGCGGGAAGGGTCAAGAACTCCTGGAAGTCCGGCGCAATGGCTACCGTTTCGAAGAGTTGACGGGATTGCTCGTAGAGGCCGGCGGCAAAGGATTCGCCGCCGACCATCTCGCGGATATTCCGCATCTCATCATCGGTGATCTGGTCGACCAGATCGGCGGTCAGGGTGCGTCCGTCGTCGAGCTTCGCGCCATTGTGGACCCACTGCCAGATCTGGCTGCGCGAGATCTCGGCCGTGGCGGCGTCCTCCATGAGGTTGTAGAGAGCGGCGGCTCCGTTGCCGCGCATCCACGACGCCATGTACTCGATACCGACCCGCACATTGGTGCGAACACCCTGTTCCGTGATCTTGCCTCCAGCCACCACGGTGTCGATGAGTTGTCCGGCGGTGACCTCAACGTCATCGCGTTGGCGGTCGATCTGATTGGGACGGTCGCCCAGGACCTCGTCGAACACCTCCATCGCCGTCGGTACCAGATCGGGGTGCGCCACCCAGGTTCCATCGAAGCCGTCACCCGCCTCGCGGAGTTTGTCGTCCCGAACTCCGGTCAGCGCCTGCTTCGTCACCTCCGGGTCACGCCGGTTGGGAATGAATGCGGCCATGCCACCCATTGCATGGGCGCAGCGCCGGTGACATGTCTCGACCAGCAACTCGGTGTACGCCCGCATGAATGGGACGGTCATCGTGATCTGGTTACGGTCGGGAAGGATCAGATCGTGGTGGTTCCTGAACTTCTTGATGACGCTGAAGATGTAATCCCAACGCCCGGCATTGAGACCTGCTGAGTGCTCCCGCAGCTCGTAGAGGATCTCGTCCATTTCGAAGGCGGCCAGGATCGTCTCGATCAGAACGGTGGCCCGTATCGTGCCCCGGGGAATACCGAGGCCCTCCTGGGCGGCCACGAACACGTCATTCCACAGCCGGGCCTCGAGATGGCTTTCGAGCTTGGGCAGGTAGAAGTAGGGTCCGGTCCCTGTTGCCATCGCCCGCTTCGCCGAGTGGTACATATACATCCCGAAGTCGAACAGGCTGGCGGAGATCGGTTCACCGCCAACGAACACGTGCTTCTCGTCGAGGTGCCAGCCACGCGGCCGAACGAGCAGCGTGGCGGTCCGGTCGTTCAAGTCGTATTGTTTTCCATCCGGGTTCTCGAAGGTAATGGTGCGCTCATGGGCGTCGATCAGATTCACCTGGCCCTCGATCGTGTTGACCCAGTTGGGGGTATTCGAGTCCTCGAAGTCGGCCATGAACACCTTCGCACCAGAATTGAGCGCGTTGATCATCATCTTGCGTTCGACTGGTCCGGTGATCTCGACGCGCCGGTCGTTCAAGTCGTCCGGAATCGAAGCAATCGACCAGTCCGCCTCGCGGACATCCTTCGTCTCGTTCAGGAAGGCAGGCATCTCGCCCGCATCAATCCGCAACTGCCGTTCTGCCCGGGCAGCCAACAACTCACGTCGGCGCGGGTTGAAGCGCCGGTGAAACTCCGCAACGAAGCTAAGCGCTTCGTCGGTCAAGATCTCAGCACCACGCCCGTCGATGGGCCCCTTTACCTCCATACCCTCGGCCATGTGGTCCTCCTGCGTGTCAATATGCATCTATGTTGGCCCAAAAGCACATCTTCTTCTTTAATTGGCCCTAGCCGAGGCGACTTTGTACGATAATGTTGGCCATTCTTATCAGTATTGAGAGGAGTGACTGATCTTGAGCGAGCAGATTGATCGGTTGGTATTCGGGCACCGCCTCCGACACCTCCGCAGGCAAGCCAACCTGACCCTCGACGAATTGGGCGGGCACGTCGGGAAACCGGCGCCGTTTCTCTCCACACTCGAGAATGGCAAGCGGGAGCCGAAACTGTCGCTGATATCCGCCCTGGCGGTCGCCCTCGACACGTCCGTGGCAGAACTCCTCGACCCCACTCCCCCTTCGCGACGAGCGCGCCTCGAGATAGCGCTCGAACGGATCCAGGCCGATCCGCTGTACCGCGATCTGGCGCTCCCCGATCTCAGGCCGTCTGCCAGGCTCCCCGACGAAGCGCTCGAAACCATCGTGGGCCTCTTCGAGGGACTACGCGACCGGGCGCAGGTGCGGGCGGCCACGCCGGAGGAGGCACGGAAAGAAAACGCAGTCCTGCGCCGCCACCAACGAGATGTCGGCAACTACTTCGGAGAGATCGAAGCGGTGAGCAGGGAATCACTGGAGGCCATCGGATATTCGGAATCCGGAGCGTTATCCCAGCGGACCCTCCTCGATCTAGCCGCCCATTTTGGATTCACGGTGCACCCCACCGGAGATGTCCCGCATGCGGTGCGATCGGTGACCGACCTGCGTAACAACCGCATCTTCATTCCTCAGCGCAACGCCCTCAGGACCCGGGCGGCCCGCTCGGTGGTGCTGCAGACGCTCGGCCACTTCGTGCTCGGCCACACCGATCCGACAGGGTTCGGTGACTTCCTCCGGCAGCGCCTGGAGGCCAACTACTTCGCAGGAGCCATCTTGGTGCCCGAACCGGCGGCCATCCCGTTCCTGAGCGCGGCTCACAACAACCGTGACCTCAGCGTAGAGGACCTCAAGGAACGGTTCTACGTGTCGTACGAAATGGCGGCGCATCGATTCACCAATCTGGCGACGAAACACCTGGATCTGACCCTTCATATGATTCGCTCCGATGAGGAGGGGATCATATGGAAGGCATACGAGAACGATGGTGTGCCGTTTCGCGCCGACCCAGATGGCGCCATCGAGGGTCAGCGCATCTGCCGGCATTGGGGAACAAGGATGGTCTTCCAGTCGAGCGACAAGTTCTCGATCCACTACCAGTACACCGACACGCCCGCAGGGACGTTCTGGTCTTCGACCCATGTGGAAGCCGACCGGGAGCCCTTGCACGCGGTGACGGTCGGCACGTCGTTCGATCAAGCGAAATGGTTTCGTGGAAGAGATACGGACAACCACACTGCCTCATCGTGTCCCGACGGCGACTGTTGCCGGCGCCCCCCCCAAGATCTCATCACCCGGTGGGAAGGCATGGTGTGGCCCTCCGCCCGCCCGCACTCGCACGTCCTCGCCGTCCTCCCCGCCGGCACGTTCCCCGGCGTGGACATGACCGAGATCTACGAGTTCCTCGAGAAGCATCCGGCGAACTGAGAGGACGCGTACATATTCGGCCAGGAAGAGCGCCGGTTCCTCGAGGTTTTCGACGACCATCGCCAGAACCCGCCGCCCCAGACCGCCATGACGACACGGCGGTCGTATGAGAGGCTCAGCAGCACCAAGGGTGCCACTACCACCTTCCCATCGCGGACGACGGCCCGATCCTCTGCTCTACCGACCGACAGAATTGCGGCGGTGCTGTACGGGACGATGGGTGTGTCAAATCCCCCACCAACGGCTCCGATGTTGGACACCGTGAGCGTCGCCCCTGCGAGCTCCGCAGGTTCCAGGGTCCAGGCGCGGGCGGCTTCCGCCAGCCGGACTTTTCCTGGAACCAGGTCGGCGACCCCGGCCTCTCCAGACCCGAGCCAACACCTGGCTCGTCGACTACCACCGGTGCCCCAACCACGGCGACTGGATGCAAGGCCGAACCCCCAACCACATACTCAACACCCGAACCGACAATCACCATGCCAGCACAAGAACTGTCACCTCCACCCCCGGCCCGTGAGGTCTAGGTCCCGAAAAAATGTGACATTCGGTCCTAAATGAGGCTCAGCCCAGGCCTCTCCCCCGTTCCGCGATCCGGGACTCACAAAGCGCCTGCCACCACGGTGAAGCCATCCGATCTGAAGGCGGCCGAAAGACTCGCCAATCCGTAGCTCACATCGAGCTTCGCCCCTTCCTCCCCAAACTTGGTGAGTGGGACCAGACGGGTAAGAGCTAACGTTCCGGCCGGACCTCAATGCACATGGTGCGAACCCCCGGCCAGCTGCACGGAGCCGGATGTCTTTTCGACGAGCGGCGGTATCGTCCGGATGGCGTGAGGCGGCTCCCGTAGCTCGGCTTCGAGGGCGGCGCCTCCGGTGAGCTTCGACTACGACGTACTGGTGATCGGGAGCGGCTTTGGGGGAAGCGTCGCCGCCCTGCGACCCACCGAGAAGGGCTCCCGGGTGGGGGGTGCTCGAAGCAGGCAAGCGATGGGACGCCGCCTCCTCCCCGAAGACCAGTTGAGACGCTCGGCGTTTCTTCTGGTTTTCCCGACTCGGGGTTGCGGGGAATCCAGCGCCTCGATCTGATGAAGCACGTGCTTGCCTTGTCCGGTACCGGTGTGGGCGGCGGGTCGTTGGTGTGGGCGAAGGTCTGTTACGAGCCGCACCGGGCGGCCCTGGAGGATCCGCAATGGGGTCACATCACCGACTGGGGTGACGAGTTGGCGACGCATTTCGAGCAGGCCCGGCGGATGCTGTGGGTCCATCAGACCCCGAGCATGTCCAACTCCGATCGAGTGCTCGAGCACGCCGCCAGGCATTTCGGGTGGAGAACACCTCCGAGCCGATCCCGGTGGCGGCTCATTTCGGCGACGCGGGGGTGGAGGAACCCGACCCGTATTTCGGGGGCAAGGGGCCGACCCGGACGGGCTGTATCGAGTGCGGCGGGTGTATGGTCGGCTGCCGGTACAACGCCAAGAACACCCTCGACCTCAACTACCTTCCTCGCCGAGCGCAACGGGGCGATCATCCATCCGGAACACCAGGCGGTGGACGTCGTTCCCCGCCCGGGAGGCGGCTATCGGGTCGACACCGAACGACCGGGGGCCTGAGTCAGGAGAAAAAAGAGATCGTTCACCGCCAGCCAGGTCGTCTTCGCCGCCAGGGCGCTCGGCACCGCCCGTCCGCTCAACCGGATGAAGGACCAGGGAAGACTCCCGAAGCTGTCGCCGCGTCTCGGCCACCAAGTCCGCACCAACTCGGAGGTGCCGGTGGGAGCGATCGCCCGGGATGCTTCCGTGGACTACTCGCACGGGTCGGTCATCACCTCCTCGATCCATCCCGAGCCGCACACCCACATCGAGGCCGTCCGCTATCCCACCGTCATCACCGACGTAGTGTCCCGCAAGTGGGTCGCCGACGTCACCTCAACAGAGGAAACGTCGGTTCAGGTCCAAGCCGCTTTCACGCGGGCACTGCGAGACGAGGGTCTCTTGGAGGTGATCGAGGAGCGGGTGGTGTCGGCCCCTATTCGTTCTCTGGGTGGGTTCTGTCCTCTGTGATCCAGTTGGTGGACCAGCGACCCTGCCGGTACTCGCGACGGACTCGTCTTCTAGCACGCCGGATTCTTCTTCGGTCCGCTTTCGTGCGTGCTCCGTTGGGCCACTCGTCGAGAGCTTTCAGCTCCTTGTCGAGTTGCTCGCGCAAGAGAGGCTCTGGATCAACGAACCGGTCACGTCGGGACATGCTGTCATTATTGTCCCCCGACCCAAGTGAACGCACCGAGCAGCCCGCGGGATGTTCATAACGGGGCAAGAACGCCCGCATCCATTTCCGTCCCGACGGGACCACCACCAATCGTGCCCCACCTACCACCCACCGTCCACCAAACCCGGTACCGATTACCGCATATCCTCACGAGTGCGGATCAAACATCAGGTGGGCACGACGGAGGGTGACAATGCGCTTGTGCTTGATAGGCTCCCACGACACGTTGGACAAGAGGTAGGCGCCCGGGAACCAGATCGTTTCGTTCAAGTAGCGGACCACGGTGCTTTTTCTTTCAGGGTCGGCTAGGAAGTCCGGACGGGTCAATCCGAGCGCGCATATCGTTCACCGCCCAGGCCCTCAACGACACCCCCAGCTTGCTCAGCAAACGGCAATCGGAACTCCCATCTCGGCCCCCCATAAGGTTGTCTGTCGTCCGGCTAACAGGGCGGCTAAAACCGAATTGGAGGGATACGAAGAGTCGAAGATGACGCCGGCTACGGCGTGCCGGACCACCGCGGCGCCTATCTCCCGTGCCGAGCCGTGCCTCTCTCAAGTGCCATCTGGCGAGGGCTGCCGCAAGTACGAATGGTGAGCCGGCGACATCCGACACGGGAAACCGGATGGTTGACGCGCGGTCCTTGGCGGCGCGATGTTTCACCTAGACCCAAGAGAGGGGGCTCGCGGTGGCGACCTACGTCACTCTCTGGAAGTACACCCACGAGGGGATCACCACTATCAAAGACAGCCCGGCCCGACTGGACGCGGTGCGTGGGTTGCTCCCGACGCTGGGGGTGGAGCTGAAAGCCTTCTACCTGACCATGGGTGGCTACGACCTGATGACCATAACCGAGGCACCAGACGATGAGACGGCCGCCAAAGCCACTCTCGCCATCGCCTCACAAGGCGGCGTCAGCAGCGAGACCCTCCGCGCTTTCACAGAAGCCGAGTATCGGGACATCATCGCTGGACTTCCATAGCAACTAGGAACCGAAGGTCGGGAGCGTTAGGTTAGGCCCAAGGTTTGCGCCTTGTCGCCGCTGGTGGAGTTTCGACCTGCTGTGATCCAGATTGCACGCGGCTATCTCGCTCGTGATTGGGGGATAGGGGCGGCTGGCTGGCTGCCGAGAGTCCAGGCCCACCGAGAATGGCCATCGATTCGTCACCATAGACCTCCGGACCACGGGCCCAACCGCCGAGATGGGCGTGGTGGGGGCGGGGTCGGGCCCGGTACGGGTACCCGAGAGCCACCTACCCAACGAGGTGCTGACATGGTGCGAGTGCCACGACCCGCCGTTGCGGCCCAGTTCGACGCGGCCCAGTTATGCGGGTGGGCGGAACCGCACAAATCGGCATTGACATTCGCGCGTTCCCGGCGCAGGTTGTTGGTACAAGGAGAGGATCGCCAATGGCCTTCCTACTGCAACACTGTGATCGTCGCGACACGACAGATCGGGTGGAGTTCGGTGAGGCTGCCTACGGGCTCTGTCGAGCGCTGCGAGGGAGCGATGGGATCCGGAACGCCCGGTTCTTCTGGGTCGACGCCGACCGCACCGTCGTCCTCACGGAGGCGGACTCGATGGAGGACTTCGACGGGCCGCCCAAGCCAGAAACGGCAAGCGCGATGTTCCGTCTGGCCGACCTGACGGAACATCCCGACGAGGAGCGCCGGTTCGACCCAGGCGTCGGTGGGGACACCTACCGCATGGCCGGCAGGTAACAGCACTCACCGACAGGTGAGCGCATTGGCGACCGTTTGAGAGGATGGGCAATGAGGCGTAACAGAGAACACCCTTCGATCGTGTTCTTGAGTACCTACCCGCCCACCTCGTGCGGTTTGGCGACCTTCACGGCCGCTTTGCGCGGGGCCGTCGCCGACGGGCGTGGCTCAGACGAGGGCCTGGGCGTGGTGAGTTTGGTGGACAGCCCCCTTGGCGAGTTCACGGCGGAAGTCGTCCACGAACACTTCAACGGCGACCGTGCCTCCCTCGTTGGTGCGATCGAAGCACTCAATTCCTACGATGCGGCTCTTGTCCAGCACGAGTATGGGATCTACGGCGGCCCCGATGGCAGCGAGGTTCTCGATTTGCTGTCGGGCCTCGAAATCCCGGCGGTGGTCACGCTCCACACTGTGCTCAGCCGACCCAGCCCGAATCAACGGTCGATTCTGGAGAAGGTGGTCGCCCTGGCAGAGCGGACGATCGTGATGAGCGATACCGCCAACCGGCGGCTCGTCAACGGCTACCGGGTCGACCCGGCCAAGGTTCGAGTGGTTCCCCACGGGGCCAGAGTCAGCCTGGGTGGCCCGTCTTTGGCGAACGGAGCCCGGCCGGTTGTGCTCACGTGGGGCCTCATCGGGCCGGGTAAGGGTTTGGAGATGGCGATAGACGCCTTCGCAGGCCTTCGGGACCTTCGTCCGCTTCCCCGCTACGTCATTCTTGGCAAGACGCATCCCAAGGTCCAGGCTTCCCAGGGCGATGCGTACCGCGAGGGGCTCGTCGCCCGGGTCCGGGCTCTCGGACTGGATGCTGCCGTCGAGTTCGACGGCCGGTATCTCGACAACGACGCGCTCACAGTCGCAGTCCGCCAGTCGGATTTGGTCGTGCTTCCCTACGAATCCACCGAGCAGGTCACCTCGGGTGTGCTGGTCGAAGCTCTCGCGGCAGGTAAGCCGGTCATCGCCACCGCCTTCCCTCACGCAGTCGAGCTGCTGGGTACCGGTGCGGGGATCGTCGTCCCGCACAACGATCCGATGGCGTTGACGGCCGCCCTCCGGACGGTATTCACCCACCCCTCTCTCATGGCCCAGATGGCCGCCGAAGCTAGACTGATCGCCTCGACCCTGTACTGGCCCAACATCGCCCGCCGATACGATCACCTGGCGGCGAAGTTGGTGGCCCGGCACCGGGCGGCCCGACCTCTCACCATGGCCAAGCATCCCCAGGAAGCCTTTGATGCCCTCGCCAAGGTCAGTTGACGCCCGGCTCGGCCGCCTTTCGGTGGGAGAGCACCCTGTCCGGTGGGACGACCCGGCCGGCCGCAGTCTCGCTGGTCCTTTACCGAGGCTTCGTTTCGATCATCTCCGACGGATGACCGATCATCGAGGTCTGTGGGAGCATGCTCGCTTCACCACCCCGCGCACCGAGCACGGCTATTGCACCGACGACAACGCCCGGGCGCTCATCGTCGTCAGCCGCCAGCCGGATCCGTCCCCCAGCCTCGTCGAGCTGGCCGGGGTCTATCTGGCGTTCCTTCAGCACGCCCAGCTCCCCGAGGGCGGCTTTCGAAACCGGCGCAGCTTCGACGGGTCCTGGGCAGATGCGGTGGGATCGGACGACTCCCAAGGACGGGCGCTCTGGGCATTGGGGTCGGTCGCCCGCCGCGGTCCGACAATCTGGATGCGTGAATTGGGTCTGAGCATGTTCGACCGGCCACGGGACTTCCGCTCGCCCTCTCCACGCGCCAACGCCTTCGCAGTGCTGGGCGCAACCGAGGTATTGCTCTTATCACCCGACCATCGCCACGCCTGGCATATCCTGGAGCAGAGCGTCGGCCACCTCCACATGCAGGATGATGCTCGCTGGCCGTGGCCGGAGCAGCGGCTCGCTTACGACAACGCTCGCATCCCGGAGGCCCTTCTGGCGGCCGGGATGCTCCTGTCCAACGACGGCCTCGTCGACGCCGGCCTCC
>Ga0209751_10005980_pt1 | contig 11371 bp, 10 predicted proteins | sample RifCSP13_1_FD_184019 | JGI IMG/M metagenome (GOLD analysis project Ga0209751, IMG submission 184019) | Soil microbial communities from Rifle, Colorado - Rifle CSP2_sed 13_1 (SPAdes) (version 2) | ecosystem: Environmental > Terrestrial > Deep subsurface > Rock core/Sediment | place: Rifle...
GCCCAAAGCGCCAAAGATTATCTGGTAGCTCTCGGGGTCAGCGCTGCAAGGATTTCCACCACCAGCTATGGACAGGAAAAACCTGTCTGCACCGAGCCCAACGAAGACTGCTGGTGGAAGAATAGAAGGGCGCATTTCTCTATTCAATGGAGATAGCATAGTTACAGGACGCCACTCTTTAGGGGATCATCCTATCCCATTCAACAGTTATACATGTCTGGATCAGGAGTATGTATGAAAAAAACTTTTCTAATCGCCACATCTTTATTGGCTGGATTCATTATTGTAACAGGGAGCTTTCAGACCGTTCACAAAACCGAGCCCGATAAAAAAACGCCCATTATAGAAACAGCCAGAGAGAGTTACAGGGAGATAACGGGGGTCATAAAGCCAGGAGAGACCTTATACGACATATTTAAGAGATATAGTCTGGACATCAAAGACCTCTTTCTCATGAAGGAGGCGTCAGCCAGTGTCCACCGGTTAAGGAATATAACCGCTAACCGCCCTTACAAGCTCATGGTAGATGAACAGAATCAGGTCCGTTCATTCGATTACAGCATCAATGACGATCTCTCCCTGAATGTTATGCGGAATGAAGGAGGCGGCTTTATAGCGGAAAAGGTCCCGATATTGTATGAGAGAAGGACAAGTCCCCTTGCAGGAACCATAAAAGGCAACCTCATTTTGTCGATAGGTCAGGATCGGCTTCCGGTGGCGCTCAAACTCTCTGATATATTCGCCTGGGACATAGACTTCACGACGGATATGAGAAACGGCGATACATTCAAGGTTGTAGTGGAGGAACTTTACCGGGACAACGAGTTTAAAAGATACGGCGATATAATAGCCGCAGAGTTTGTAAATAACGGAAAAAGCTATCGGGCTTACAGGTTTGAGCACAGCGGCAAGGCCGGTTATTACGACGACGATGGTAATACATTAAAGAGGGCATTTTTAAAGGCTCCCCTTAGCTTCAGACGGATGAGCTCCGGCTTCTCCAATGGACGTTTCCACCCTGTCTTGAAGATATACAGACCCCATCATGGAATTGACTACGCTGCTGCGGCAGGCACGCCTGTATCAGCCGTGGGAGATGGCGCTGTGACCTTTTCAGGATATAAAGGGGACTACGGCAAACTTGTGATTATCAGGCACCCCAACGGCTACAACACTTACTACGGCCATCTGTCAAGGATCGGCAAAGGCATTGCCCCTGGGATAAAAGTATCGCAGGGGGAGGTAATAGGTTACGTCGGCTCTACAGGACTTGCAACTGGCCCCCACCTGCATTACGAGATGAGGGTGAATGGAGCACCGTTTAACCCTTTAAGACTTAAAGTCCCCAACGGGGCACGGATACCAAAGGCATTGATGGCTGAATTTAGAAAGGTAAGTAATCAAATGTCTGAAAACCTCGCGTCAATAATACCGTCAAATATTGTGGCAACCAAAGACAAGAGGAGGCCGGATGGGGTTTGATCCGAGGACAATCATTATACCGTTGATAACTCTGTCTGTCTCAACAGGACTGCTCTTGCTGGCAAGAGGCATAGCTATCAGACTGCTGCATAAATGGGCCAAGTCTACCGATACAAGGCTCGACGACATCGTCATCGCCTCCATCAAGATACCGTCTATCCTGTGGATATTGGCCATTGCAGTATATGTGACCATAGGGACTTCGGAGATTCCGGAAAAATACGCCTTCTATTTAATAAAGACCCTGCATGTCGTCATCATCGCCTCCGTGACCATTGCCGCCGCCAACCTTACTGGGAAGATATTCAGGCACTATGTGGAAAAGACGGAGATACCGATCCCTACAACTGGCCTTGCCCACGGCCTTATCAAGGGTTTAATCCTGGTCGTCGGCTTCCTCATAATTCTTGGCAGCCTCGGAATCTCGATAACTCCTCTGATAACCGCCCTCGGCGTCGGTGGACTTGCCGTAGCCCTGGCACTTCAGGACACCTTGTCGAACCTCTTTGCCGGAATACACATCCTCGTGGAAAAACCTTTGAGGGTCGGAGATTTTATAAAGCTGGAAACAGGGCAGGAAGGATACGTGGAAAACATAGGTTGGCGCACCACAAGGGTCAGGATGCTTCCGAACAACATGGTCATAATACCGAACAGCAGGCTTTCCCAGAGCATCCTGACGAACTACTGCATGCCTGAAAAAAGGATGTCCCTCCTGATACCCATAGGCGTGAGCTACTCCTCGAACCCTGAGAAGGTCGAGAGGATACTTGTAGAGGAGGCAAAGCAAGGCACAAAAGACATTCCCGGACTCCTTGCGGAGCCTGAACCTTTTGTAAGGTTCATCCCCGGATTCGGCGAGAGCTCCCTCGACTTCACCCTTATATGTCAGGTAAGGGAGTTCGTCGACCAGTACCTTGCCCAGCACGAGCTGAGGAAGAGGATATTCAAGCGATTTAATGAAGAAGGGATAGAGATACCGTTTCCCCACCGCACCGTATACATTAGGGAGGAGAAGGAATGGAAGAAATAAGGCCCTTTGAATTCAAGGAGTGCGTCAGCATCATCAAGTCCACCGGAAAAAGCGCAAAGAGCCTGCGGGGGCTGAGGGACATGATCGCCTCCGTAAGCGGAGATTCCATATTTCATCACACATACCAGTATTTTTTGAAAGGGCACGCCCTTGAGTACACCAACGACTTCGCCCATTGGGCGGGAGAGAGCCTTGAAGAAAGGGCGCTGTGCGAGCGTCTTTCAAACATAGACCCTTATGACTTCAAAGAGATAGACGACCTGAGAAGCGAACTCCTACGAGTGATTGACGAATACATTGAAAACTTCCCGGAGCCGAGGGAGGCCGTTGAAGGGGATGAGTTCTACTTCAACGAGCCTGTGACCCTGGTCTTTCCCGTGGGGACAAGGGCCAGGAACCTTGCCGAGTTTTTAACGGCTGCGAAATACATAGACCAGGGTAGCTTCTATTTCCATTTTTATGAGGCGAGGGTGCGCCTGGGCGGCGGAGTTGACGACTTCTCTAAATGGTTTGAGGACGCCCTTGGAAGGAAGAAACTGGCGGAAAAGATCAGGGCCATAGACCCATTCATGCACAGCGTCGAAGGGATAAGGGAGCACATGGTAAAGGCTGTTGAGGAAGAGGTGAGAACGGACATGGAGTCGGGATTATGAAGCGGTATGCGGGGATTGCGCCGCAAAGGGACCTTCTTCTTCTGAAAAGGCTTGGGGAGAGGCTTAAGGGAAGGTCTTTCCTGCACATAAACTCCACTCGCGCAGGCGGAGGAGTGGCCGAGATACTACAGAGGATGATGCCGATACTTCAGGAACTTGGCATAGACGCAAGGTGGGAGGTCATAGAAGGGGACGAAAGATTTTTCGACATCACAAAGAAGATCCACAATGCCCTCCAGGGGAACCCCGAAGAGATTACAGAGGAGATGTGGAACTATCATTTTGAGGTCAACAGGCGGAATGCCGAGAGGCTCAATCTCGATGCAGATGCCGTCCTGATCCACGACCCCCAGCCCGCCCCTCTGGTGGAGTTCAGGAAGAGAGGAAAGTGGATATGGAGATGCCACATCGACGTCTCAAAGCCGCGGAAAGAGGTCTGCGATTATCTCATGCGCTACTGCCGGAAGTACGATTCAGCCATATTTTCGGTGTCAAAGTTTGCCAAAACAATGGGCATACCCGAATTCATAATCCCCCCGTCCATAGACCCTTTAAGCGACAAGAACAGGGATATGAGCGAATCGGCGATAAGGGAAACTCTGGATAAATTAGGGATACCCGCGGACAGGCCGATGCTCCTTCAGGTCTCCCGCTTCGACAGGTTCAAGGACCCCATAGGGGTGATAAAGGCATACAGAATGGTCAAGAAGTATAACGACTGCATCCTTGTACTTGCGGGAAGCCCGGCCACCGATGACCCTGAAGGTGAAGAGGTACTGAAGGAGGTTCAAGAGTATGCGGCTGATGACCCTGATATTCGGATACTTCTCCTCCCTCTATTCAGCGACAGAGACATTAATGCCCTACAGCGGGCGGCTACAGTTGTTCTGCAGAAATCCCTCAAGGAGGGATTCGGACTAACTGTGTCAGAGGCGATGTGGAAGGGTAAACCCGTGATAGGAGGGGCCATAGGCGGTATCCCGTTACAGATAGTTCACGGTGTTACCGGCTTTCTTGTCCATTCGTCGGAGGGGACCGCCTTCAGGATCAGGCAGTTTCTCAACAATCCGGAGATGGCACGGAGGATGGGGGAGAAAGGGAGGGAGCACGTGAGGGGCAACTTCCTCATTACGAGACAGATAAGGGATTATCTGACGGTATGGTATTGCCTGGAAAACAAGGGAACGCTCATCGAATTGTAAACGGAGGTAATGATGAAAAGATTACTTATACCGTGCTTCATCCTCGCTCTATCTGCCGCAAATCCGGCATATGCTGTCTGCGTGAGCGTGTCTAAGGCGAATGTCAGGACCGGCCCCGGTACATGGTATGAAAAACTGTGGGATGTTTATAAGTACACTCCATTGCAAAAGGTTGGCGTATCAGTGTCCGGCGACTGGTATGCAGCAAGGGACGTGGACGGTGACATAGTCTGGATAAAAAAGGGGCTTGTAACCAATGGATACGGTTGTGCCGTCGTGAAGACCCATCAGGTCAACGTCAGGACAGGTCCCGGCACCTCAAGGCCCCTGAGCCCGTTGTCCCCTGCAGTCCACTACGACTCATTCAGGGTGATGGAGAAAAGGGGAGGCTGGATCAAGGTAAAGGACGGGAAAGGGAATACAGGCTGGATCGAAAAGAGTTACTTGTGGACACAATAAACAAGATAGGAAATTTGAAGGACAGACTCATCATTGTATCCAACCGGGAACCTTATGTAAGGCGCAAGGGCAAGCTGGAAAAGACTGCCGGAGGCCTGGTTTCCGCCCTTGACCCGATAATGCAGAAGAGCGGAGGGATATGGATTGCGGCAGGGGAGAAAGAAGGCGGAGCCGGCAGCCATTCCGTGATGATGGTCCCTCCTGACAGCCCGTCTTATTGTCAGAAAAGGATATGGCTGTCGCCCTGGGAGGAGGACAACTATTACAACGGCTATTCAAACAGGTTCCTCTGGCCCCTCTGCCACATGACACTGGACAGGGTATATCTCAGGAGATCCTACTGGAATGCATACAAAAAGGTAAACAACCTTTTTGCCTGGGCAGTCCTGGAAGAGGCCGGGGATAGGGACGTGGTCTGGCTCCAGGATTACCACCTTGCCCTGTGCGCCGGATATATAAAAGAAGTGAAGCCAAAATCGACCGTGCTCCAGTTCTGGCATATACCCTGGCCGCCATATGACATATTCAGGATATGTCCCCAGAGAAGGGAGATACTGGAAGGACTCCTGTCGAACGATTTACTCGGATTTCAACTGGACACCTTCTGCGGAAACTTTATGACCTGTGTGGAAAGGGAGCTTGATGCGGGGATAGACTATAAGGAAGGATACGTCCATTACAGGGGGCATACCACAAAGATCAAGGCGTTTCCGATCAGCGTTGACTTCTCGTGGTTTACAGATAAGGCTTCGACAAAAAAGGCAAAGTCTGCATGGACACGGTTCAGGAACAGGCTGAATCTTCTTCCCGAAGGACTTGTAAGTGTGGGTGTTGACAGGCTGGAATACACGAAGGGGCTGATAAAGAGGCTGGAGACATTAGACCTCTTCTTCTCCAAGTATCCAAGGTACAGGGGAATATTTACATTTGTCCAGGTGGCGGTGCCGACAAGGAAGGTGGAACCCTATCTTAGTTATAAGACAAGGGTGGAAAACATGGTGGCTGCGATAAATGCAAAATACAGGGAAGATGGATGGGAACCCATTCGATACATAGACTATAAACTGAACCATCATGAGTTGGCTGCTATTTACATGGGTGCGGATCTGGCGATAATAAGTTCTGTCTATGATGGTATGAACCTTGTGGCAAAAGAATATGTTGCATCACAGGTTGATGAAAAAGGGGTCCTTCTTCTGAGCGAATTCGCCGGCGCAGCAGACGGGATACCTGGCGCAGTCCTTATAAACCCTTACGACACGGAAGGTTTTGCAGACGCCATAAAAGATGCCCTCCAAATGCCGGCTTCAGAAAAGAGGAAGGCTATGAGGGCATCAAGGTCTTACATCAAAGAAAACGACATATTCAAGTGGGTAGCTGATATACTCGGCGAGGTTGAAAAGATCAGGTGAATGATTACTTATTCCAGCGCTTAGACTATATAAAAAGTCAGATAGCAGATGAAAGGATATCCCTCTTTCTCGATTTTGATGGGACCCTGACGCCTATCGTAAGCAGGCCAGAAAAGGCATTTCTTTCATTTCAAATAAAGGAGCTAGTACAAAAGCTATGCAACATATGCAAAGTTGCCATAGTCAGCGGAAGGGAAATGGGAGATATTAAAGAGAGAGTTGGTATCCCTGAATGCATCTATGTCGGGAACCACGGCCTGGAGGTCGAAGGAAACGGCATTTCCTTTAAGGTAAAAGGTGCGGTTGAGTCAAGGAGTGAGTTAGAAAAGTTTCTAAGAGAGACCAGGGAGGCCATCCAGGTGGGGAATATAAAGGGCGCCGTTATTGAAGATAAGAAGCTTACGGCAAGCCTCCACTACAGGCTCATGGACAAAATAGACATTGAGGCGTTCCTTTCACTGGTAAGGTCTGCTCTCAAACCTTATTTGGAGAAAGGCCTCTTTCGGATCGTTGAGGGGAAGAAGGTGGTAGAGGTAAGACCCAATGTCCAGTGGGACAAGGGGGAGGCAGTTCAATGGCTCATGATGCAGGAGGGATTTAAAGAAAGCATCCCCATTTACATAGGAGACGACGAGACAGACAGAGACGCCTTCAGGGCGATAAAGGGGCAGGGAATATCTATAGCTGTCGGCCCTATGCTTGAAGGTGCGGAGTTTCATCTCAGAGGTCAGGGAGAAGTGGAAAAGCTTCTCAGGTGGATGATGTCGCTTCTGAGCAAATAACCAAAAAAACGGGGAGGGGTACCAATGTCCCTTATCAAACAGCAGTTGGTTGACATATTTAATTCTGCACTGTCTGCAGCAGACCCATATAATGCCGTTAAGAGGGCGATAAGGATCGAAGGTGACCAGCTTCTTGCGGGTGAGGAAGCCTATGACTTAAGGAACTATGAGAGAGTCCTCGCGGTTGGAGCCGGCAAGGGTACTGCCCTTATGGCCCAGGCAGTTGAAGATGTTTTTGGAGACAGGATTGACGATGGGGTCATAATAGTAAAATACGGCCACACAAGACCTCTTAATAGGATAAGGGAGATAGAGGCATCCCATCCGCTTCCAGATGAGGCAGGAGTGAAAGGGACGGAAGAGATCATTGAGACTCTGAAAGATGTCGATGAAAAAACCCTTATTATCTGCCTCCTCTCCGGCGGAGGTTCAGCCTTGCTGGTCTCCCCTGCTGAAGGGATCTCTCTTAAAGACAAGCAGGTTACAACAGATCTCTTACTTAAATCAGGCGCATCTATAGAGGAGTTGAATGGTGTAAGGAAACATCTATCCAGGGTAAAAGGAGGAAGGCTTGCCAGTATTGCGTATCCCGCTACAGTTATAACATTAATCCTTTCAGATGTGATAGGCGACAGGCTCGATGTCATTGCCTCCGGTCCGACTGTCCCCGACCGCTCAACATTCATGGATACTGTAAAGGTCATCGAAAAATATAATCTCGTGAAAAAGCTTCCTAACAATGTATTATCTATGCTGTTAGATGGGATAGCAGGCAAGCTGCCTGATACGCCAAAGGCAGGTGAAGACTGTTTTAAGAAAGGTTCGCCTGTTATTGTGGGAAGCATCAGGCAGGCCATCAATGCTGCAAGGAATGCAGCCAATAAGCTGGGATTTGATACGGAGATAGTTACGGATAAACTTCAGGGAGAGGCAAGGGAGGCCGCTGTATATTTGGCGGATTTAGCGAAGATGGTAAGGAGTTCCAGGAAGGGCGGAAAACCTATGTGTCTTCTCTCCGGTGGAGAGACTACTGTCAATGTTAAAGGAAGCGGAAAAGGGGGAAGGAATCAGGAGTTAGCCCTTGCATTCGCTCTGGAGATAGAGGGAGTTGATGGAATAACGCTGCTCTCTGCCGGGACAGACGGGACTGACGGGCCAACAGATGCCACAGGGGCAATAGTTGACGGGGAAACCATCCACTTTGCGAGGAAACTTGGAGTTAATCCCGAGAAATACCTTGAAAACAACGATTCATATAATTTCTTTAAGAAGATAGATGAGGGGCATCATCTGATAACCGGCCCCACGGGGACAAACGTAATGGATGTGCAGATCATCATGGTGGAATGAGGCTTTGTCAAAAGAGCAGTCCTGTGGTATAGTTCAAAAAAATCAATAGCGGACGGACGCGCCTGGGCATTTTCAGGAGAGAGGGGTGGCAGTTAAATATCATCTATGGTATCTCTGTCACCCTTTTTTATTTTACACACGAGGTGACTAAGTGGATGTATCGGAGTTCTTTCTAAAACTGCTTGTTATTATCATTTCTGCCAAGTTCTTTGCTGAGGTATTTTCCTACCTGAACCTCCCTTCCGTTCTTGGCGAGGTCATTGCTGGTATCATCATAGGCCCAAGCCTTTTTGGTTTCATTCAGCCTGAGGCGACCTTTCACCTCCTTGCAGAAATAGGCATACTCCTTCTACTCTTTGAGGTAGGGCTTGAGACGGACGTTGGGCAGATCATAAAGGTAGGGGTCCAATCCACCATGGTGGCAATCACCGGTGTTGTAGCCCCTTTCTTCTTAGGGTTCTGGCTGACCTATTATGTCTTCGATCTGGCACTTATACCGTCACTTTTTGTTGGCGGGACAATGGTTGCCACAAGCATCGGGATCACCGTCAGGGTCCTAACAGACCTGAAGAAGCAGCATACGAAGGTGTCCCAGGTTGTCCTCGGCGCAGCAGTTTTGGATGACGTGATAGGCGTGGTGATCCTTGCGGTACTTTATGACTTTGCTGTAAAAGGGACTGTCAGCATAGCTGACACAGCCAGGATACTTGCGTTTATAACGGCATTTCTTCTTCTTGCTCCAGTCATTACCAAGCTTTTTGTACCGACCCTTGCAAGACTCTCTTCTCTCAGCAAGACAAAGGGGATGGTGCCTACCCTCATAGTATCAATGATCCTCGGCCTGGCGATCATATCCCACAAGGTTGGCGCCCCTGAGATATTAGGCTCCTTTGCGGCAGGTATCGCGCTTACAAGGCGGTTCTTCCTTCCATTGGGGGCGACAATAGAACATTACAGTCATGAACTTGCGGAGAAGATCGAGGAAGGGATGAAGCCCATAATCGAGCTATTCGTCCCTGTATTCTTTGTAATGGTTGGTGTCTCCATCAACTTCAGGGTGATAGATGTCGGATCAAGCGCCTTCTGGAACTTTGCCCTTGCGCTGACTGTAGTTGCCATAATCGGTAAGTTGGTTAGCGGCCTATGGGTTTCAGGAGGATGGAACAAAAAGCTCTCTACAGGGATAGCCATGGTGCCGAGGGGCGAGGTGGGGCTCATATTTGCAGAGGTCGGGAGGAGGAGTAATATATTTGACGATTCCATTTATGCTGTTATAGTTTTTGTTGTTGCCTTTACGACCCTCCTTGCCCCTCTTGCCCTCAGGTATGTGATGAGGGAAGGGGAATAGTTCTATATCGGAGAGATAAGAGTGGAGAATGAGCAGATAAAAAGCAGAACAGTTTTTTTCTTAAAGAAGTGGCTTGAAAGCCGAGCTGCCCTTGTCAACCATAAGGGTGTCATCAAGGATATCTACCTTGAGGTTGACATATCAGCAGGTTATTTCCTGATGCTCACCATTGCAAACCTGATCGCTCTGATGGGGCTTATCACCAACAGCGTCGCTGTCATTATCGGGGCCATGCTCATTTCTCCTCTTATGGGGCCTATTCTGAGCAGCGGCTTTGCCTTTATCACCGGAGATGTGGTAATCGGCAAAAAAGCTTTAAAAAAAGTCTCTTACAGCGTAGTGATAACTATCCTTATTGCCACCTTTATTACATACCTGTCCCCTTTGCAGGAGGTAACGAGCGAGATTACGGCAAGGACAAGGCCTAATCTTTACGACCTCATAATTGCCGTCCTTGCAGGTACGGCAGGGGCCATTGCAATATGCACGAAGAAGAGCTACATAACTATCGTAACAGGAGTTGCTATCGCAACGGCAGTGATCCCTCCCCTGAGCGTTGCAGGGTTCGGGTTGGGTATCGGCAGACCTTTCATAGCCCTCGGTGGGTTTCTCCTTTTTTTTACCAACTTCGTGGCAATAATCCTTGCTACCTGCATCGTATTTTATATTCACGGTTTCAAACCGGGGATAACCACAGAGATTGAGATGGAAAACTTTAAAAAGAGGGCATATGCCTTTGCCGCTCTCCTTTTCATAATCTCAATCCCTCTTCTCTATACCCTGCGGGTCTCTATAGTAGAGATCAGGCTTAGAAACAGCGTAGACGCTGCGCTTAAACTTGAGTTCAACAGGGAAAGGATTTCCCGTCTTGATGCGTTCACATTTTCAAAAGGGAAAGACGGAGTATTGGATATAGATGCTGTTCTGAATACGGTCAACTACATGGATGAGGTAGAGGTCAAGGGGATAGAAAAGAGTATTGCCGAATATCTGCGGCGGGAGATAAGGTTGAATGTCGAGCAGGTGCTGGTAAGGGCCGGGGGGCTGAAAAAAGAGGTAGCCCAGTCGGCCATATCCCCGGCTTTTACTCCTCCGCCTCCTCAAAAATCGCCGGAGGAGGTCGCAAAGAGCAACATAGAGGGTGCAATAGCAACTGTTAAGAAGGCAACGGCCAAGATTGAAAAGATAATTGAGCCGTCAATGGTGGAAGGATTTTATGTTGGAACGGACGAAAAGGCCCCTGCAGTATCTATAATCCTGAAGATCAAAAGGGATGAACCTCTGTCCGAAGAGCAGTCAAAATGGCTGAGACAGATACTTTCTGACGAGTTGAGGCTCCCGCTGGAGTTGAAAGTCGAAACAGTCCCTACAGATGAAGCGAAGGCCAAGGCGTCGGCAAAGTCCTTAAAGAAAAAGAGAAGGAAATAGAGGATGGCTGACAAGGCAGACATAGTAGTAGGCATACCCAGTTATAATAATGCCAAAACCATAGGCCATGTTGTAAGGGCTGTTGATGCCGGGCTCGCAAAATACTTCCCTGATAAAAAGGCGGTCATTGTCAATTCCGACGGGGGTTCGAAGGATGGGACAGCCGGGGTAATGAGAGATACAATGGTGGACCATAAGGCATACCTGTTGAGCCACCCGATT
>Ga0209751_10005981_pt1 | contig 11370 bp, 12 predicted proteins | sample RifCSP13_1_FD_184019 | JGI IMG/M metagenome (GOLD analysis project Ga0209751, IMG submission 184019) | Soil microbial communities from Rifle, Colorado - Rifle CSP2_sed 13_1 (SPAdes) (version 2) | ecosystem: Environmental > Terrestrial > Deep subsurface > Rock core/Sediment | place: Rifle...
AGCACTGCACCCTGCCCGAATTTCCAGGTGGGCACCTGCCCCTTTGGGCGATGCGCGGCGGGCCTGCGGTTGGTAAACTATGCTTATCGTCAAGCAAGACCTGACGACATCAAGCAAGACCTGACGACATCAAGCAAGACCTGACGACATCAAGCAAGACCTGACGACATCAAGCAAGACCTGACGGGTTTCATTGTTTAGCTGGTTTTGCCGGATGAGATTTCAGGTCGTCGGAACGATTTGATTGCCAGCATGAAAAACCCGTCAGGTCTGGTTTCGGACACCTTTCGGATGCGGATTAAAATTTATGGAGGAATCTGAATGATGGAACAAAACCCCCTCAACGCTCTCTCGGAGGCGATGGTAGCCGCTGTGGAAACCGCCGGCGCCGCCACCTTGCTGGTGAACGCCCGCCGGCGCCTGCCTGCCAGCGGCATCGCCTATGCCCCCGACCTGGTGCTCACCGCGGATCACGTGGTCGAGCGCGATGACGAGATCACCGTGATGCTCCCGGATGGCAGCGAAAAAGCCGCCGGCGTGGCGGGGCGCGATCCGGGTAATGATCTGGCCTTGCTGCGCCTGGGCAGCCCGGCTGCCTCGGTTGCCATGCCTGCCCCGCAAGACGCCCGGGTCGGGCAGCTTGTGCTGGCTTTGGGCAGGCCCTCCGCCGAAGGCATCCAGGCCAGCCTGGGTGTAATCAGCGCCATCGGTGGGCCGGTGCGCACCGGGCGCGGCGGCCTGCTCGAACGCTACCTGCGGACGGACGCCATCCCCTATCCCGGCTTCTCCGGCGGCCCGCTGGTCGATACCGCCGGGCGAATTGTCGGCCTGAACACCTCCGGGCTGGCGCGCGGCGCTTCCCTGGCGATCCCGGTCTCCCTGGCCTGGCAGATCGCCCAGGCCCTGGAAAAACACGGGCACATCCAGCGCGGCTTCCTGGGCGTGCGCAGCCAGCCTGTGCCCATCTCGCCCGCCCAGCAAAGCGCCCTCGGGCGCCAGCAGGCTTCGGGCTTGTTGCTGGTCGGCGTGGAGTCAGGCAGCCCTGCCGAAGGGGGCGGCCTGCTGGTCGGTGATATCATTGTCGCCATCGCTGGTCAGCCGGTGGCGGACCCCGACGAGCTGCTGGCTTCCCTGACCGGCGAGGTGGTGGGCAAGGCCACCCCGATCCAGGTTTTGCGGGGCGGCAGCCCGGCGACGATTACGGTTACAATAGGGGCGCGGAGATAGCCCGGAACGGATGGTATGAACGCATTCGATCTGACAAACTGGATTGCCGATGCGCAGGTGGAAGTTGTCCAGCGTATCCAGCGTAGCCTGGTGATGGTCCACAATGGTCGCCGCGGGGCCGGGTCGGGCGTCGCTTGGCGACCTGGCGGCTACCTCGTCACCAATTATCACGTCATCGCCCACGGCAGGCGCCACCACGTCACGCTACCGGAGGGGCAGGATCTGCCCGCCCGCCTGGTCGCCCAGGAACCCGAGATCGACCTGGCCCTGCTGCAGGTTGAGGCGCCCCATCTTCCGCCTGCCCTGGTGACAGATTCGCGCGGCTTGCGGGTCGGCCAAATCGTCATGGCAGTCGGGCACCCCTGGGGCCAGCGCGGCGTGGTCACCGGTGGGATCATCAGCGGTTTGAGCAGCGCCCAAACTCAAGGAAAGCGCGGGTCTGTGCCTGTGATCCGTTCGGACGTCGTCCTGGCGCCCGGCAACTCCGGCGGGCCGCTGGTCAACGCCATCGGCGGCGTGATCGGGATCAACACCATGATCATCGGTGGGGATTTGGGGGTCGCTATCCCCAGCCACCTGGTCGATCTGTTCGTTTCTGAAGCGCTGGGCGAGCGCATGGAGGTCGCAGTGTGATGCGGGTGGTCTTGGTGGCGCCTGCCCTGGCGCTGCGCGCCGGCCTGGTCGCATTGCTCTCCACCAGCGAAAGCATCGAGGTGATCGCCCAAGGCGCGGCCCTGGTAGACGTCCTCCCCCTCCCCGCAGAAATGGATATATTGCTGCTGGCGGCCGACCTGGTCTCGTCCGCTGAGCTGAGAAATGCTCTTCAGCCCGCCCAGGCAGCCGGCGTGCTCTTCCTGGTCTCCGACGAAAGCCGAGTGTCCCGCCTGGCAGCAGGGCTATCCCTGCGCCCCTGGGGTATCTTGCCCCTGGAATGCTCTACCGAGGAGCTGATGGCCGCCCTGCACGCCCTGCAAGAAGGCCTGATTGCCGGCGCGCCATCCTTGCTGGAGCCGCTCCTCATCCGCCTGCCCGAGCACGAAAGCCTCGCCGGAGAGGCGCTGGCAGACCTGCCTGCGGAGCCGCTCACCGAACGCGAAGCCCAGGTGCTCCAATTGCTGGCGCAGGGATTGGCGAACAAGCAGATCGCCTATGCCCTGGGCATCAGCGAACATACGGTCAAGTTTCATATCTCCTCGGTCTATTCCAAGCTGGGCGTCGCCAGCCGCACCGAGGCCGTCCGCCAGGGCGTCAGGCAGGGGTTGGTAGTCCTCTGATGGGGAGAGGGAAAGAATAAAAAAATCTCGGCGCGGGCTACAACCCGCGCCGAGATTTTTTTCGATCTTGGCGTCTTGTGCGCAATGTTTTTTGGTTAATTCTTGCCGGCAATATCTTTCGCCCTTCCCTCGATCATCTTGGGAGATTCGATGCTGCGAATGGCGATGCGCTTCGGCTTGACATCTTCGGTCTTGGGCAGCCGCAGGGTGAGCACATCCGCTTCATAGCGCGCCTCGATGTGGTCCGCCTCGACCGAGGCCGGCAGGGTGACGCTGCGGGTGAAGCTCCCAAAGCGGCGCTCGCGCATGTGGTAGCGCACGTCCTCTTTCGTCTCCTCTTCCTTGTATTCACCCTTGATCGTCAGCGTCTTGCCTGTAAATGTGATGTCCAGATCGTCGGGGTTGATGCCGGGGATCGAGGCTTTTACCATGTACTCGCCCTCGGTTTCGGAGACATCCAGGGCTAGCTGGCTGGTCTCCGGCTCCCAATCCCACTGGGTGCCGAAAAAGACGTTGTAGAACAGCCGCTCCATCGTGCTGCGCAAAGACAGCATCTCACGGAATGGGTCTCTACGGATCAAACTCATGGCAATACCTCCTTCATCATCGGGGATAACTTATTTCGAGCTACGGCTGGTCGCCGTACTCGATTTTTATGATAGTCCCTCGGTGTTAAAAATTGGTAGGCGCAACGTAAGAGGACTGTAAAAATTTTGCGCAGCCCGGTCAATTTGCTCACCGCTGGCTGCGCAGCACTGTAAATTACCTTTTCACGCCAAGCGGGCAATTCGCTCAGTGATGGTGACCTGCCTCGTGCACGTGCCCGTGATCGAGCTCCTCGGGCGTGGCGAGGCGCAAATTGGCGATCTGCACCGCGAAGTGCAGCTCCTTCCCCGCCAGCGGGTGGTTGAAATTGAGGCGCACCATGTCTCGGCTCACCGAGACGATATAGGCCTCCAGCTCATCGCCCTCCTGGTCTGTCAACTGCAGCTCAACGCCCGGCTCCAGGGGAATCTCGGGCGGAAATTCGCGCCTGGGGATGTCGGCGATCGCGCTGGGGTCTGCCTCGCCGTATCCATCGGCTGCGCTGACGACCAGCTCTTTCCTCTCGCCCACCTGCATCCCGTATAAGGCGCGCTCCAGCCCGGCGACGATGTGCCCTTTCCCCTGGATGAACTGGATCGGCCCGTCTTCATTTGAGTTGTCGATCACCTCGCCATCTACGCTCAAGGTGTAATCCAGACTGACGATCACATCGTCCTCAACGCGGGTCGGTTTTTCAGTTTCGCTCACGGTATTTCTCCTGTCTGGCTTGATTTTCTACCTTCAAGTAGCCGGATAGCAGCGCGGCAGCCAAAATGAGGCAGACGCTGATTCTAACATAGCTACCGGGATGCCACCGCCAAAACTTTCCATGGCCCAGCGGACTTCCACTGGGTATTGAAGATACCTCCCTTCGCACTCGTTTCGATTAGAGGGATCAAGAACCGATTTAGAGTATAAAAATACCCCGCATCTGTAGGCGACAACCACCATCAGGCCCGGTGGTTTAGACCCGCGAACAAATCTCGTTCCTTGAGACCAGCGCTGGCTGGGGGGAAGGCGCGCATAAAGTAGTCCGCATTGCCCAGCAGATACCTCAGCCAGCGCAGGGGGCCGCGGCGCAGCGAGACGCCCGAAAGCTGGCTGGCATGGCAGAACGAGGCCTGATCTATTTGGGTTGCCACCGGGCGGTGTGAAATCTTCGCGTGGATGGGGAAATCGCTGCCCTCAACCAGGGCGGTCAGGTCGATATCCCGATTGCGCCCAAATTTGCGCGGGTCAACGCCGAAGAATGGCAAAATCTTGAGCGCAAAGCGCAGGAAATACAGGGGAAAAACCAGGAAATACAGCTTTGCCGGCTGGTAGGGAGGCAGGGCGCTCTCGAAGCTTGCCTGCCCGGCCAGCTCGAACGCCCTGACGGTAGCCTTATGGACGGCGATGTGGTCCGGATGCCTGTAGCCGCCCAGCGGATCGAAGGTCAATACCACCTGTGGGCGAAGCTGGCGCATGTAACCGGCGATTTTCGCCGCCACCTCTTCTATTCGCGCGGCGATCAAAGCCTGCGGATGCTGGTTATCCGGTGATCCGGGCATGCCCGAATCGCGGTAATCCAGGAAGTACACGCCTGCCAGGCCCAGCTTTTCAGCCGCGCAGCTCAACTCCGCCTCGCGGCGCTCCGCCACCGAGCTGAATCCTTGCAGGAATTCCCGATCGACATCACCGGCTTCGCCGCGCGTGGCGCACACCAGGTAAACCGAGGCGCCGAGGCGGGCGTATAAAGCTAGCGTGCCGCCCATGCCGAATGTCTCATCGTCCGGATGGGCCAGCACAGCCAGGATCACCCGGTTGTCGTTTTCCATTGCTCGCATCAGTACACCGGCAGGCGCGTATCCACCTCTCTCGCCCAGGCGTTGATGCCGCCTTTGAGGTTTTTCATCTTTCGGAAGCCCGCGCTGGCTAGCAACTCCAGGGCGCGCGCCGAGCGCGTCCCTGACTTGCAGAACAGGACGATCTCCTCGGCGCTGTCCAGCTCGGAGAGGCGGGCTGCAAGCTGGCCCAGCGGGATCAGCGTGGCGCCCTCCAGGCGGGAGATTTCCAGTTCGTGCGGCTCGCGCACGTCCACCAGGCGGACGTGGTTGCCGCCCTGCAGGCGCGCCGCCAGCTCCCTGGCGGTGATGTCCCAGCCCTCGCCTGCCGAGCCCTCGTCGCGATCGTGCCCGGGCACGCCGCAAAAGGCTTCGTAGTCGATCAGCTCGGTGACCTCTGGGTTAGCCCCGCACACTTTGCAGTTTGGGTTCTTGCGCAGCCTGACAAAGTCGAAGGTCATATCCAGGGCGTTGAACAGCAGCAGCTTGCCGATCAGCGGCTCACCGATATCCAGGACCAGCTTGAGCGCTTCGGTCGCCTGCAGGGTGCCGATCGTCCCGGGCAACACGCCCAGCACGCCGCCCTCCGCGCAGGAAGGCACCAGGCCGGGCGGCGGCGGCTCGGGGAACAGGCAGCGATAGCAGGGTCCTCGGCGGGCATCGAAAACGCTCACCTGCCCGTCGAAACGGAAGATCGAGCCGTACACGTTGGGTTTGCCGGTCAGCACGCACAGGTCGTTGGTCAGGTAGCGCGTCGGGAAGTTATCCGTGCCGTCGATGATCAGGTCGTATGGCTCGGCGATGCGCATGGCATTCTCGGAGGTGAAAGGCTCGTTGTAGACGTCCACCTCGATTTCAGGGTTGATATCCAGCATGCGCTCCCGCGCCGATTCGACCTTCAGTTGGTCGATAGTCGAGATGCCATGGATGACCTGGCGCTGGAGATTGGACCAGTCCACCACGTCGTAATCCACCAGCCCGATGCGACCAACCCCCGCCGCCGCCAGGTACATCGCCACCGGCGAGCCCAGGCCTCCGGTCCCGATGACCAGGACCGAGGCGGCTTTCAGCTTACGCTGACCTTCCAGCCCAACCTCGGGGATCAGCAGGTGCCGGGAATAGCGAAATATTTCGTCGTGAGAAAGTTCGGGTAACATGGTCACGTTCTCCGGTGTTATGTTGCGTCCTCCGGCGATGCTGGGGATGAGCATCAAGCGGTCGCCTTCGCGCAGGGGAGTCGCCAGGCCGTCCAGGTTCTTGATGTTCTCTTCGTTGATGAACAGGTTGACGAATGGGCGCAGCTCGTTATTACCGTTCAGCAGGTGCGGGCGCAGGGCTGGAAATTGGGAGATCAAATCTTGCATCACCTCGCCAGCCGTGCCGCCGCTCACAGACACCTCGCTGTGACCATTCGTATAGGATCGCAAGGGAGTAGGTATGCGTAAACTTGGCATTTGCTCTTTCCATAAAGTATATTTTACCCAGTTACCTGACAGTATGTGGGGTTAACATCCAGCTCTTGCCACGACGGTTTCGCACTCCGAGGCAGGCCAGATTTCCACCGGCCCGGCCTGCTTGAACGGCTGCATGAAATTCTCCACCTGGGCTGTATCCTGGGATTCCAGGATCAGCACGAAGGTGTGCTGCCCGTCCAGGACAGCATCGCCATGGATTTTGACGCCGAACTTGCGGGCGTTGGTCGAGCTCAGGTGGGCAAGTAGCATATTTCCTGCCACGGGATCCTGAGCCGGGCAGGTTTCGGCGTTATGCTGGTGACGGACGAAGTAGAGAGACATTTTACGCTCCTTTGAAAATATTGGACAGGTTGTCAACCTGTCGTTTGCGGATTTCTTCTTCCGTAAAATTCGACCGGTCGTCGGCGAGGCGCCAGGCCCGGCTACCCACAGCCTTCCCCGCCTGTACACTGGTGATCAGGTAAGAAAACCACGGCATGGCCCACTCGCGGTCAAACTTGGAGGGGCGGTTGGGATGGTCCGGGTGGGAGTGGAACACGCCCAGCACGTCCAGGCCCAGCCGGTCGGCCTCCTGCTCGCCGCGCAGGTAGTCCTCAGCGGTGACAAGGTAGCGGTTGCGGCGGGCGCCAGCCTCGCGGGCGTTGGGAAGCGCCAGAATGGCTGATACCTGCCTCAGGCTCCCGTCTACCCTGCCGAGCAGTAGGCCGGCGCCCTCGTCGGGATAGGCGGCCTCGCCGTGCAGGTGGATTTGTTCCAAAACATCAGGCGCTATTTCCAGGACGGACATCGTTCATCTCAATCAATGGGCATCATCTTCGCCATCCCACAGGGCCTTGTCGCTCAGGTATTTGTACCCCGCGTCGGGGAAGACGGTGACGACCACGCCCTCTTCCAGCGCGGAGGCCACCTGAAGGGCAGCGAGGGCAGCCGCACCGGAAGAGATGCCCACGAACAAGCCCTCCTCCCGCGCTAGCCGGCGAACCATGGCGTAAGCCGCCTCGGTGGAAATTTCCACCGTGCGATCCGCCAGGCGCGGATCGAAGATCGCCGGCTGGATAGAGGTGGGGATGTGCTTCAAGCCTTCCAGGCCGTGGAACGCGGCGTCGGGCTGCCCGGCGATGATCTGCACTTCCGGGTTGTACTGGCGCAGGTAGCGCCCCACGCCCATCAGGGTGCCCGTCGTCCCGAGACCGGCCACCAAGTGGGTGACGCGCCCGGCAGTCTGCTGGACGATCTCAGGCCCGGTGTGCTCGTAGTGAGCCATCCAGTTCGCCGGGTTATCGTACTGGTTGGCGTAATAGTACCGCTCCGGCTGTTCGTCAGCCATCCGGCGCGCCACCCGGATGGCGCCATCCGAGCCTTCGAGCGGATCGGTGAGCACCAGTTCAGCGCCCAGCGCCTGCAGCATAACGACACGCTCGGGGCTGGCATTGGCGGGCATAGTCAGGGTGACCGGAACGCCCAGGCTGGCGCCAAATGTGGCGTAGGAAATCCCCATATTGCCGGAGGTCGAATCGAGCAATCGCATACCCGGCCTGATGCGCCCCTCTTCCAGGCCGCGGCGCAGGATATTGATCGCCGGGCGGTCTTTGATCGAGCCGCCCGGGTTGAACCATTCGGCTTTTGCCAGCACCTGCACCCGTGGGGATAGCCCCGCCGTCACCCGGCGCAGGGGCAGCAAGGGCGTATTTCCGATAGTGTCCTCGAGACTCGCGATGGCAGCCGAAGCCACCAACTGAGCCGGGGAAAGTGCCACTTGAGTCGTCATCGCTTGTTTCTCCTTAAATTAAGCGTAAAGGCCAACAGAGATCAAAAAAGGTGGCGCACGCACAACCACACGCAACTGCTTTCGCATGCGGGGTCGCAACCACCTCTCGCCAGTCTGTTGGCCTGTTGAAGCAGGGTTGAATTGCTTCAGTTTATCTTCGTGACGAGGCGGCGGTTACAAACCCCGCCTCAGACACGTGCAGCTTTTCATCGCAAGATGCTCCGAGTTCGAATTTTTAAGACTAATATAGTAATAATTATAGGCAATAGGCGCTGCTTGTCAAGTGGCTGAGGATGATTCTTACCTGTTTTTCATGTAGAAATCAGCGCGCTCACCCCTCTGGAGGCGTCTCTTCCGCTTCGCCCGGGCCAATCCCCAACGGGATCCATTTACGGGCGTCTTTCAAGCGGTGCTGGATACCGCCCCTATCGTGTAGCTCATCGAAGCCCTCTGGCTTGATGAACAACCGCTCCCCTTCCAGCAGGCCGGAAACGCCCGCCTGGCCCGGCTCGGGGCGTTTTTCTCCGCCGAAGACAGCCGCCTGGCTGGGCAGGTAATCCACAGGTTCTTCGTAGGTGGTGATAAAGCCTTCGTAATTGCGCAGCACCACCTTGTGATCCGACATGCTGAGCAGGTAATTGGGCATCACCGGGATCTTGCCGCCGCCGCCGGGGGCGTCGATGATGTATTGGTGCACGGCGTAGCCGGAGGTATGGCCGCGCAGGCCCTCCATGATCTCAATCCCCTTGGCGACCGGCGTGCGGAAGTGGCCCGCCCCTTCGACCAGGTCGCATTGGTACAGGTAATACGGGCGGACGCGGATGCGCACCAGGTCCTGGACGAGCTGGCGCTGGATATGGACGTTGTCGTTCACGCCGGCCAGCAGCACCGACTGGTTGCCCAGCGGGATGCCCGCCCGGGTCAGCCGGTCGCAGGCCTCTGCCAGTTCCTGGCTGATCTCGTTGGAATGGTTGACGTGGATGTTCATCCACAGCGGATGGTATTTCTGCAGCATGTCGGTCAGTTCGCTCGTCACACGCATCGGCAGGAAGACCGGCACGCGCGTCCCGATGCGCACGATCTCTATATGGGGGATCTCGCGCAGCCGGCTGAGGATCTCCTCCAGGATTTTGGGCGCAAGGACGAGCGGGTCCCCGCCGGAGAGCAGCACGTCGCGCACCTGTGGGGTGCGGCGGAGATATTCGAGCTGCATCTCGAACTCGGCGCGGGAGAACGTCGCCGCAGGGTCGCCGACGATGCGCGAGCGGGTGCAGTAACGGCAGTACGAGGCGCACTGGGTGGTGACCAGCATCAACACCCGGTCGGGGTAACGGTGCACCAGGCCTGGAACGGGCGAGTGGCGGTCCTCGGCGAGCGAATCTTCCATCATGGCGGTAAAAGGCACCATTTCGGCTGCCGTGGGGACAACCTGCCTGCGGATGGGGTCGTCCGGATCGTCCGGATCGATCAACGAGATGAAGTAAGGGGTGATATCCACGCGGAACAATCCGGGCGCGGAGAGAGCTTTGCGCTCGCTTTCGGTCAGCGGGATCACCTGCTCGAATTCTTCGACGGTGTTGATGCGGTGGCTGAGCTGCCAGCGCCAGGAATTCCACTTTTCAGCGGGAACCTGCGCGTAGATGGGCGCTCGCCGGGAAGTAAAGGGACGGTTTGCCATGTTTCGCACTCCAATTTCACTAAAAAAAACAAAACCACTAAGGACTCAGCATAACCTCAAGGCTGGTCAAATAGATCGGGTCATTGATGCTATGGGCGCCCTCTTGCACCACCAGGAGCACCGTGGTGGGCTGGCTGACGGTGTACGGCACCTCGATGGCGAAAGAGCCATGGCCGCCTGCGGGGGGCGTATCCACGCCGACCAATCGGGAACCAACTTCGCTTCCATCGGTCGTTACCAGCTTCACCATTAATGTGGCCAGGCCTCCCGGCCGTGCCAGGCCGCTCACCAGGACCTTGCCGCCCTGGATCAACGCTCTTCGCCCTGGCTGCAGGATGACGATGGGGGCCAGGACATCTACAGGTGGAATGATATCCGCATCGCCGATAGAAAGCAAGATTAAAGGCACCGAGTTCACCGCAGTCGTGCGGTTGTACTCGTCGGCGATGCTCAGGCGCAGGCGGCCCGCTTCTGCGGCAGCAGAAATCTCGAATTCCAAATCCAGCGAAAAGCCTGCCGATCCGCCCACCGGGACGGTGCTGATCGTCTTAAGCTCGCGGTAGAGCAGCCGGTTATCTTCGCCGAGCAGCTCGATGAGCACCCGCCCGCTGGCGCCGGTCTTCACGTAGGCGCTCAAATGCAGGGGCGAGGTCACCCTGGAAAGCGGGCCCAGGTTGCGGATCATGAGCAGCGCGTCCGGGATTTCGGGTAGGGCCGTACTGCTGGGCGAGGCAGGCCCATCCACAGGTGAGGCAGTAGGGCTGCTGGTGAGAAGGATCGCGGTTTCCGCAGGCTGCGATGTGGGGGTCGCCGGGGGCGGCGTCTGGCTGGAGGGCAGGTTGGCTGTCGGCGCAGGCGTGTGGGTGTACTCGCCGCCGCTCTCGCCGGCAGGAGTCCCGGCGCCGGCGCTGGCCCCTAACGTCAGGGCGACGAGCGTGGGCAGGTATTCGGTCGGGTATGGCGTGGTGTGCTCCGGGCCAGCCAGGCTGCTGCAGCCAGCCAGCAGGGCAGGGAGCATCAACGCCGCTAGGCCCCAATGGGCAATCCTGAGAGGGGACAAACTCAACCCGCGCAATCAAATCGGCATGTTGCCGAACTCGTAGATCTGGGCGTACTTGTCACGCAGGTAGCGCACGTAAGGGGCGGGATCGATCTTCGAGCCGGTCACTCGCTCGGCCAGCTCCTGCGGCTCGAACTTTCTGCCATGCCGGTGAATGTTCTCCCTCAGCCAGCTTAACAGCGCTGAAAACTCACCGCGGCGGATTTGCTCCTCCAGATCGGGGATATCCCGGTTGATGCGCTCCCACAACTGCACCGAGACCAGGTTGCCCAAAGCGTAGGTGGAGAAATAGCCGATCAGGCCAGCAGACCAGTGGATATCCTGGAGCACGCCCCTGGCGTCGTCCGGCGGAGTGAGCCCCAGGTATTCTTCCATGCGGCTGTGCCAGGCCTCGGGCAGGTCTTTGGCTGCCAGGCTGCCTTCCATGAGGGCGATCTCCAGCTCCAGGCGCAGCATGATGTGCAGGTTGTAGGTGGCCTC
>Ga0209751_10005982_pt1 | contig 11369 bp, 17 predicted proteins | sample RifCSP13_1_FD_184019 | JGI IMG/M metagenome (GOLD analysis project Ga0209751, IMG submission 184019) | Soil microbial communities from Rifle, Colorado - Rifle CSP2_sed 13_1 (SPAdes) (version 2) | ecosystem: Environmental > Terrestrial > Deep subsurface > Rock core/Sediment | place: Rifle...
GAAGAGAGTCTACGAGGGCGTGGAATACAAAGATGGCATCGAAACTACACGGGAGGTGGCCGCCGCCTGATTCGCATTTACACACCTATTGACAAAACCTCATAGTTAGGAGCATCAGGTGGAAGTTGTGCTGGACGCACTCGTGGCGAACAAAGTCATCATATACTTTGTCTAACATACCTACCCTTGACTCAGCCGGTGCTATGTATTACTATATGCGCAAGTGCTAAAATAGTTTTGGGAGAACGGTCTATGGGAGACGGGAACGAAATCAAAGAGATGGCCAGGGTGTTCAAGGCGCTATCCGACGAGACCCGGCTGCGCCTCCTGAAGCTGCTCAGCGATCAGGGTCCCGAAGGCGCCCTCTGTGTCGGGGCCCTGGCGATGAACCTGGGCGTCACCCAATCCGCCGTCTCCCAGCACCTGGCTATCCTGCGGGCCGCAGGATTCGTTATCGACGAGCGACGTGGCTACTTCGTCCACTACCGCGTGAACCGCGCCCGCCTCCGCCAATGGCGAGAGCAGGTGCGGGCCACGCTCGGCGACGAGTTCTCGATATCCCTGGCTGGATAGGGTCTTTTTTTGTTGCGCGATATCAAGTAACTATGCGGATACTAAAATCTCTCCTCTCTGAGAAGAAGATGACGAGGAGGTAACACTATGTGTGAAGGTCATCATCACGAAGAAGGATGTTGCAGTGAACAGTACCAGGAACGCTACGAGGGCACCTGTGGCTGCGGAGGCGCCGGGCATCATAGAGGCCACGGCGTCGAGAGGGGTTGGGGTGGGCATCACGGCCGCTATCATCACGGCCCCGCTTCCCACGGGTACTATCCTGTTGGTTGTTGCTGCCACCCGAGTGGCGAGCAGGGCCCCGGTTTCCATCGTCGGTTTCGCAGCCGGGATGAGCGAGCGGCGGACCTGGAGGCTTACTTGAAGGAGCTTGGGGCTGAAGCCGAGGGAGTGCGGGAGGCGCTGGGCCGGCTGGGCGCTGGACAGTGACCTTGGTGCGAGCGGCCTCGCCAGCCGTGTGGAGGACGGGGCTCAATCGGCGCCAACGCCGATTGAGCCCGCGAGCAAGCCGCCACCTGATTGTCGATAATGCGATTGGTGTTTGCCAGCAGCGGGGCACCTTCGCGCCCGACCTTACTCAATACCGTCCATATCTATGTCGGGACGACTAACACAGTCAACAGTCCGCGGGATGCCCTGACAGGCTGTATTGGACACGAGGGTCTCCTAGCCGCTCGTTGGGCGGTAGGAGAACAAGAGAAACTGCAGAGAAGTAGTGGGATAAACGTCGGCCGTTTGCGACGCATGGTCTTCGTGCTGGGGTTCATGTCTTTCTTTATTGCGATTGCGCCCCGCAAAGTAAGTTGGTGAAAGTTTAGGCATGGATAACGAAATTGCAATTAAGGTGACCGACTTGACCAGGTATTACGGTGAGGTTTTGGCAGTCGACCATGTCAGCTTTAGTGTGAAAAGGGGGGAGCTTTTTGGATTTCTCGGACCGAATGGCGCTGGCAAAACTACGACGGTGCGGATGCTCACCGGCATTATCCAGCCAGATGGAGGCAACGCTTGGCTCATGGGCTACCCGGCAGGCAGTATCAGAGCCAAGCAGCTTTCTGGAACTGTGCCTGAGATGGCCAACGCCTACGTTGACCTCTCCGGCTGGGATAATCTGATGCTGATGGCAGAGCTGTACGGAGCACCGCCGAAAGCGGCGCGAGAGAGGGCCAGCCGTTGGCTTGAGGCGCTGGGGCTATTTCAGAGGAAAGACAGCCTGGTAAAAGGATACTCCAAGGGCATGAAGCAGCGCCTGATCCTGGGCATGGCGCTAATCAGCGACCCCCAAATACTCTTTCTAAATAATCCGGCATGAGCTATGCAACCTTATGGATTGGTTGGACGGTGACTAATGGACCGAGGGCCTGGAGGACGGCTTGGGGATTGGCCGCCATCTTGCGTAGCCACCAGTCGCTGTCTGCTTGCAGGTCATCCATCTTGTCACGTACATGGTTATGCGTCACGTTTGGTCTCCACTGTCGCCAGAGTCGCTCCCCTGGTTGTAGGTCAGGGCTGTACGGAGGCAGGAATGCCAGCACCACCTGGCCGGAGTGGGCATCTAACCCCCTACGCACGATGCCAGTCTTGCCTACCCGATGGGCTTTGGCATTGTCCACCAGCAGCACTGCCAGCCTTCCTCGGGCAGAGGACCGCTGGACACACTGGTCTAATGTGGCACAGAACTGGTTTGCACACCGCTTCTCATCAGTACGCCACAGGATGGCGCCTTCGGACAAATCCACCGCTGCGGAGACGGAGCGCTTCTCGTTGGTACCAGGAGCCTTGACCTTGAGCTGCTCACCCCGCACCATCCAGGTACGGGTAAGTGTCGGTAGTAATGACATGTCAGCCTCATCCTGGCCATACAGATCAGCCCGGCCTGACGAGAGAAGGTCACAAATCCAACCTACCGCCTCCGCATCCGCAGGATTGACCACTTCGTGGACGACGGCTGGCAGAGCGCAAGGAGCCTTCTCTGGCTCAAGCGATGGGGCAGGGGTCTGGGCGCCAGCGCTCACGATCGCTTCGACCCCTGCCTTTTTGGGTAGTAGTCTTCTTGCTCCTGCGCCTTGTGCCGCACCGTCCAGGTGGGACGGCGACAAACATATCCCAGCAGGTCCAATCCCCGGCGCACTGTGCGCTCACTCACAACAACGCCGGTCTTCTCCTCCAGATACTTGGCCAGGAGAGGCGCTGTCCAGGTTGGCCGAGGCAGACCACAGGCCTGTGGCCCCAGCTTCATCGCCTCCGCCAGCAATCTCTGCCACTCCAGATTCACTTTGCCCGGATGCCAGGCGGGCGGATAGCGCCGCCGCAGGGCTTGGCGTCCGCCCTCACAATACAGCTTCAGGGTACGGCTCACAGTCGCCTGGGAACGGATCACCACCTTCGCAATCTCTGTCTGTGTGTCCAACCGGTAAGCCAGTAGGACAATCTGGCTACGCTCCCTTACCAACTGGCTATTGCCATAACGATAATCATGTTCCAGCGCCGCCATTTCCTTGGCGCTGATAGGAGGCATTCCACGAACTGCCAAGAACAGGGCCTCACATTTCCAGGCGGGGCATCCTTCGCCCCACAGATCGTCACCGGCTCCATCCGGTGCATCTATACTATACACCAATTATGCCGGACTATTTAGATGAGCCGACATCAGGTCTGGACGTGCAGAGTACCCGTATCATTAAGGATCTGCTGCGCAACCTCGAGGCTGGAGGCAAGACCATCTTCCTCACTACCCATGACATGGACGAAGCCAACCAGCTCTGCGACCGGGTAGCCATTATCAACCAGGGAAGACTGGCGGCCATCGATGCCCCGGAGAAGCTGAGGGCAGCTACAAGCAGCCTCCACTCGGTTGAGGTCGGCTTTGGCAGCGCCGTACGCGTGGAGACTCTGGAGAAGCTTCCCGAGGTCCGCTCGGTGAAGAAGCTGGGGGATAAATACCGCCTCTACACTGCCAGTCCCGGTGACCTGGTGACGTCACTCGTGAACTACTGCTCTTCCTGCGGTCTGAAGATAGTGTCTTTGTGCACACTGACACCCTCCTTGGAGGATGCCTTCGTGGCGCTTACCGAGAAAGGAGAGGGAAATGGCTGACGGGGCAATCATTTTCCAGCAGGTGAGGCGCGCCTTGGCTATTGCCAAAAAGGACGTCCGCATCTACTACTCCAAGGGTCCAGTGATCGTCTTTGGGATCCTTTTCCCGGTATTCTTGTTCCTATCCTTTGCCATCGGCAGAAACCTGAGCCTCGACTTCATGATGTCGGGGCTTCTGGGGATGATTCTCTTCTTCACCGCCACCGCCATATCACCGGTGATAGCCCCCTGGGAGACGCAGGCGAGGACGCTGGAGAGGCTGATGTCCTGCCCCATTACAGTGCCGGCTATTATCCTGGGCGACGTGCTGGCCTCTTTTGCCTTTGGGATCATCGTGTCGCTAATCCCCCTGGTGGTCGGGGTCGCCATCGGCATCAGTATCTCACAGCCAGTGGTCCTGGCTCTCGGGCTAATACTGGCTGCTTTCTGCTTTAGCTCTCTAGGGCTCATCTTCTCAGTGCCACCCACCAGCCTTCCGTCAACCATCATGATGCTTTCCTCGACGGTCAAGTTCCCGATGGTCTTCATCAGCGGCGTCTTTGTCCCGCTAGGCGAGCTGCCTCTGTGGGGGAGGGGGATTGCACTCGTCTCTCCTCTCACTTACTTCACCGACTTGACTCGCCATTCACTACAGGCAAATGGCTATCTACCTATAGGTGTCGACTTAGCCGTCCTGTTCGCCTTCAGTATCTTCTTCCTGATCTTGGCTATGAAGCTGCATCAGCGAACAATGCCCAGAAGAATCTGACGATTCTTGCAGGGAGTTGTCCCAGGTTCAGTTGAAAGAGACCAGGACACCTAACGCGTGCGCACAGGAGGTATGGCTACCGTGAGTGATCGACTGACGCTGCTGGCAGTCTTCGCCCATCCAGACGACGAGACCTTCCGCTGTGGGGGAACGCTCGCGCTGCTCGCCGCTCGCGGCGTGCGGGTGTGCCTGGTGACCGCCACCCGTGGAGAGGCGGGGTCGGTGGGAGACCCGCCCTTGTGCCCGGCGGAAGAGCTGGCTCCTCGACGGGAACAGGAGCTGCACTGCGCCTGCTGTGCCCTGGGGATAGAGCTCCCGCGCTTCCTGGGCTGCCCCGACGGTCGTCTGGCGGAGACCGACCCGGACGAGGTTGCTGAGCGGGTCGTGCGGGCCGTGCGCGAGCTGCGCCCTCAAGTGATACTCACCTTCGGGCCCGACGGGCTCTCGGGCCATCCCGATCACGTCGCCATCGGCCGCCTGGCCGCCGAGGCTTTCCTCAGGGCAGGCGACCCCGCGGCCCACCCCGAGCATCTGGAACACGGCCTAGCCCCGCACGCGCCATCCGAGCTCTACCAGATCGCAGTGCCCCGCAGCCTGGCCGAGAGGCTGGGGATGCGGCAGGTGCGGGCTGTGGCAGACGAAGAGATCGCGCTGAGCGTCGACGTGACGCCGGTATGGGAGGCCAAGATGGCCGCTATCCGCTGCCACGCCACTCAGCTCGCCGCCACCCCGATACTGAAGGCCCCACCGGAGCGACAGCGTCTCTTCCTCGGCACCGAGACGTTCCGGTTGGCTTACTCGCGTCCCTTCCCCGCCCCAAGCCAGCAAGGTATACTCGCCGGGCTGCTAGGGTAGCGACTCACCCGCCCCTCACGGCCTGCTCCGCAGTAACCTTCGTGATCTTGCCGAGCGGTGACGGGCACTCACACTCTAACCAGGCCACGGCGCAGGCCGTAGTACAGCGCCAGCCCAGCGACAAAGGCAACGCCCATGTTGACGATGGCGATGCCAGCGGTGACCAGCAGCACATAGATGTCTTCCTTCCTGTCACCGACGTCACGGACCATCGATGACAGTTCCACTCCCGTAAACAACAAGATTACCCCAAGGACGGCAGAAGGGATCAGGCTGAAGAGTTGCGCCACCGAGTCGGAGAAGAAGAGGCCCAAGAAAGTAACAATGAGGCCCAGGATCACGAGCGCCCCGCCGGTGCGTGCCCCGAAGCGCACGTGGCCGGCCATCCCGCCTGCCCCATGGCAGAGCGGCACACCACCGATGGCCGCCGACACCACGTTCATGAAGCCGTGGTCGAGAGCTACGGTTTTGACCTTAATCGGTCGGTCGGGAAACAACTCGTTATTCTCGGCGGTGATGCCCAAAATAGCGTTTCCCAGGGTCAGAGGCGCCTGCGGTAGGCCGAGGATGAGCGTGCCCATCACCAGGTCATTCCACGTAAGCTTGCCGAGCGTGAACTCGGGCAGCCGAAGGTGGGGAGAGATGGTCGAGAGCTGCCCCAGAAGAGCCGTGTTCTGCACCAACGAGTAGCCGATCCCCAACGCGAGGAGCAGCAGCATTGCCGGAACGCGTTCACTTGTGAGGAACAAAAGGGTCACTGCAGCAGCGCCTACCGCCAGGACTGGCTGTTCCCTGGCCATGCCGAGGCCGTCGAGAATGAACGAGATGCCCAAGCCGAGCATGATGCCGCGCATCACCGGCTTGGCCGTGATCTTCTCAAGCCAGCTTATCGCTCCTGTGACGGCCATGGTTGCCCAGAAGATGGCAGTGAAAATGCCCGATCCCCATATCATCCCTGGCGTCACCAAGTCTGGGTGGGCGATGGCCGCCCCGCCGATGGCTTTCATCGGCTGGACGGAGACCGGCGTCTTGAAATAGAGCCCTACAAAGATCTTGAAGAGGCCAAAACTGAGCAGGATACCTGCTGGATCCATCCTGTTCACGGTGATGTAGGCCACTACGAAGGGGATGAAGGTCCCCAGGTCACCGAAGGCGCCGGCGAACTCGTTGCGGTTGTAACGATTGCCTCCGAAGACCACCTTCCTGGCGAACCGACCCAGCCGACCGACAGGGCCGACTGATGCCGGTTGGGTAACGACGGAGGACTGAAAGTCCCATGACTCTATCGGGAGGGTTGAATGTCTTGCATCTAAAAAAGGGGCTGCCGGACCGATCACTGTGTCCATAATACTAAAGCTCTCCTGCTGATTGTTAAGCCTGGTCGGGCGCCACCTCGGCCACGGACGCCGCTGCGAATCGCCTTGGCCACATAATCGTACTGCAAGCGCTTGCATAACGCTGGCAAAAAAGAAGAATCAGCCGAAGGATTCCTTGAACCTTCGATCCACCAGCTCGGCTAAGCCTTCGCTGAGATGGCGATAGCTGCGCAGGAGATCATTAGCAGCTTCAGTAAGCTGGCTGCTTCCCCCGTCGGCGCCTCCAGATCGTGTATCGATAAGGCGGGTCCCGAGGCGCTCCTCGGACTCCTTTATCTTTTGCCAGGCTGAACGGTAGGGAACCCCCAACTCTTCCGCTGCTTTAGCAAGGGACCCTGTCCGAGCAATGGCCTCCAACAGCGCCATTCGCCAGTCGCTCATCACGACCTCTCCCTTCCTCTCCACCCAGACCTTTAGCCGAAGCTTCAGGTCTGCCGGGTCGGCGGACAAGTGGGTGTTTACCCCTAAATCCTCGTCTTGGGCCAGTTTCTCTGTCATCCTCGTTTCCTCAACTCCACCTCCGGTCGCATACACCAATCAACTGCCCATCCCTCTATGGTTATGCAGAAATTATCATAACGGGTCGCCGGAGTCAAGGAGGTAATTTTCACAATTTCGACAGTTCTCCTTCACAACATCTTAACATTCGCATCTTAGAATATTGTTAGAGAATAGATCTGTTCCCAATCTGGTGGGGGAAAAAAGGAGGAGTTATGGGTCCCTGGATGATGGGTGGCTGGAACGGAGGCTGGGGCTGGATGGGCGGAGGCATTTCCATGGTCATTTTCTGGGTGCTCTTGATTGCAGGCGTCGTTATCCTGGTGAGATGGATCGCCGATAGCGGGCCGGCTCGCTACGGCCGGCCGCGAAGCGAGGAATCCGCTGAAGATATCCTCAAGAGACGATACGCCTCAGGCGAGATCACTAAGGCAGAGTTTGACCAGGCGCGCAGGGATCTCGCTTAGAAAGGACGGGGTGACAACTGTGAACGCGAGAAGAGACTCTAGGAGACTGGGCATCGCTGGTGCAGCGCTCATCATCGGCGCGGTTGTCATGTTGCTGGTCGTGAACGGTATTGCATGGGCGGATGGACCTTACCCCGGACGCCCGATCGGGCCTTTCGGCGGCATGATGGGCAGCTGGGGGCCAGGTGGCATGATGGGAGGCTACGGCTGGGGGCCCGCAGGCCAGCCATTCGGCGCGCAGACTACGCCCATTTCGCTGGACCAGGCAACGCAGGCTGTCCAGAACTATGTGGCGGCGTGGGGCAACCCGGACCTGCAGCCTACGGAGATATTGGAGTTTCAACAGAACTTTTATGCCGAGGTTGTGGAGAAGAGCACCGGTGTACATGCTTTCGAGCTGTTGGTGAACAAGTACACTGGCGCGGTTTATCCTGAGATGGGGCCCAATATGATGTGGAACACCAAGTACGGGATGATGGGCGGCATGATGGGAGGCTACTATCGCCAGGGGCCACCTTCCGCCACTATGCCGGTTGGGCCGGAGCAGGCCAAGGCTTATGCTCAGCAATATCTGGTTCGCTACTTGCCAGGAACAACTACAGAGGAGCCGGACACTTTCTACGGCTATTACACGCTGCACACCCTCCAGAATGGCAATGTGAGCGGCATGCTGAGCGTCAACGGCTACACGGGAAGCGTCTGGTATCACTCGTGGCATGGGCCTTTCATCCAGGAAAAGGACTTGCAGTAGGGAGCGGGTTTGGCATGGGATTGCTTAGAAGAATCAGCCAGATATTCCGAGCAGAGGCAAGCGGGGCGCTGGACAAATTGGAAGACCCAAAACAGGCCCTAGACTTTGGCTTGGTGCAGATGCAGGAGAACCTCCAGAAGGTCAGTCGTAGCTTGTTGGATGTGTCGGTCGCCAAGCGCAAGTTGGAGATGCAGCGTGACCGCCTGGACGAAAACATGGCCAAATACGAGCGCCAGGCCGGGGAAGCGCTTACCCTCGGTAGGGAGGACCTGGCCAGGGTAGCCCTCGAGAGGAAGCAGGAGTCTGCAGCCCATCGAGGTGAACTGGAGAAAAGCATCGGCAGCGTAAACAGCCAGCTCCAATCTCTAGAGCATAGTCAGGCCAGCCTCCGGGCCTCCATCGACGGCTTTCGAGTGCGCAAGGAGGAACTGACGGCCGTCTACGACGCCGCTCGCGCCCAGTTGCAGGTCAGGGAGACCCTCACTGGGATCTCACGAGAAACCGCGGACATAGGAAGCGCCATCCAGCGGGCAGAGGAGAGAATCCTGGAGACCCAGGCGCGTGTAGAGGCATTGGATGAACTGGTGGCTGTAGGCACGTTGGAAGACGTATTCTCCGCGAACAAGGACGACATTGACCGCGAACTGGAACGTATTGGGCGGTCGGCGGCGGTAGAAGCTGAGTTGGTCCGGCTCAAGGCAGCAGTGGAGAGACCCGGGATCGCAATGCCCGAGGCGCCACCGAAACAAAAGACGTAGGCGTTTGCGCTCCGGCCGGATCGTACCGCCTTGTGCGTCCAACGTGGAACAGCCGGGGGAACGAACGAAAGGCGACCTGTCAGGAGGGAATCCCATTGATGTGTCACGGTCCACTCGAAAGCATATTCAGGGTGGTCGAGGAAACGCTTGAGGAGAATAGAGTCCGTCATTACGACAGGTCCTACGAAATTCCCTCCGAAGATACTGGACCGTCCATCGATGCCGAGCTGGCGAGGATGTACGCTCGCGGGGACATAAAACGGGATACGTTCCTTCGCCTGCGGCCCATGGCCCGACAAGGTGGCCTGTCATGGGCCGACCTGGAGAGCCTTAAACGCGACGCGAGGCTGCATCCCCTTCCCAGGCCTGCGCCTGTCGACGAAACCACAGCCGCTCTTACAAACATCCGGGACAAAAAGGCGGCCCTGCAGCAAGCAGCAAGCGATTCGGAAAGCGTTGCCCAGTCGTTGGACCAGCGCATTGCAGGGTCAGCCAACGAAGCGGCCCGTTTGGAAAGCCAAGCTCGAGAGGTGCTGCCAAAGGACGAGAACCAGGCCAGAGCCCTGCTGACGACGAGGCAGGAAATACTGGAAGGAAGAGCGCATCTGGAGGAAAGAGTCAGCGCCCTACGCCAGGACATCCAAAGGCTACAAGACCTCAAGGGTGAACTGGATGTGAGAGAGCAGGGGCTGAAGGTCTTGCAGGCACGCGAGCGGCTGGGGGCTCTCGAAGAGGAAATCAAGAAAGGCCCTCAAAGTAAGCAAGAGAACTGAGATGTTTGCGACAACGACAGAGGCGGTTGCCGATAGCATGGATTGAGGGGAGGTTGGAGTCATGTGTGGATGTGGCGGCCCGATGTTCAATACGGGAAGACACGGGGACGAGAGGAGCCATCACGCCCATAGCGAGTACGAGGCCATCAAGCATGAGCTGAAGCTTATGTACGCAAGAGGAGATATAGACGACCAGACCTACCACCGGTTCAAGCATCTGGCCAAAGACGGAGAGCTTGGATGGGATGACCTGCGCCGGCTGGGGAGAGATGGGACAGGCGTACTGCCCGCTAGAGAGGAATCGACGAATCTGCCGTCAGCAGAGCGCGGCACGGCGCCACCCAGGGCGGACACAGAGATGTCTTTGGCGGATTGGATTCGCCAGCGCACCGATCAACTCCGAGAAGCCGAAGAGCAATCTACTGCCCTCCTTGGTGAGGTGGAGGCCAAGGCTGAAGAGCTGCGTGCCAGCCTGGATAAGATGGCTGAGAACGAGGACGCACGTTCCACAGACGAACGACAATTGCGGATGGAGGCAGAGAGAAAGCTGGCGCTTCAGCAACAGATTTCTCTCCTGGAAGGCAGGGCCCGTGAGCTACGGGAAGACCTGCAGCGCATCGACTCGTTGCGCTCTCAGCTAACAGCGCGTGAGGAGGAGGCCAAGGTTGAGGACTCGCGGCGCAGAATAGCGGGACTCGAAGAGGCGATCAAAGGCGACCAGTCGAACGGTGGGTAACGCCGTCTGCCTGCCTTTGTATTGAAGGTCCTTCATTACATTCGAATACCGTGATTTCTAATAAGCGAATACATCTCGCTGGAAAGGGGCTGTGAAGGTGGCCGAGGATATCCCCGAAGCGATATTTGCCATGCACGCGAAGGTCTGCAAGACTCTCGCTGATCCCAAGCGTCTGCGCATTATCAACATATTGCGCGATGGGGAGATGACCGTCGGCCAGATGGCCCACTCACTTGGTCTCCGCCAGGCCAACCTGTCACAGCATTTGATGCTTCTACGCGAGCGGGGCGTCGTCACTACTCGACGCCAGGGGCTCAACATATACTATTCGCTCTCCAGCTTCAAGATCATCCAGGCCTGCGATATCATGCGAGAGGTGCTGGCAGAGCACTTGGCCCGCTCTGCGCAGTTGTCGGAGGAGTTGCAGGCCGCGGTGGGAGCCAAGTTGTGACCATTGTTGCGTTGATCGCCAATTGGCTCTCCGGTCCTTCTGAGTTCGAAACAGAGGCTACAGACTCATACTTCACCGTAACCGGATCCCAGCAATACGTGTTGCGGGATCTTAGGTCGGTCCTTCTGAGTAGGCAAATCAGCAATGTTTTTTAGGAGAAGGAGGTATCCTTAATTGGTGTGTAAATAAAGGGGGCGGTCGGTTATCCTTCTTAAGTAGTGAGAAACAACTAGAGGAAGGAGACCGCCGCCTTGGGGAAGCATCGCATCAAAGAAGGGAAGGTGTCA
>Ga0209751_10005984_pt1 | contig 11365 bp, 10 predicted proteins | sample RifCSP13_1_FD_184019 | JGI IMG/M metagenome (GOLD analysis project Ga0209751, IMG submission 184019) | Soil microbial communities from Rifle, Colorado - Rifle CSP2_sed 13_1 (SPAdes) (version 2) | ecosystem: Environmental > Terrestrial > Deep subsurface > Rock core/Sediment | place: Rifle...
CCGTCATCGATATCTCTCGAGGGATTGCCGTCCACGCCCGCCGGGGAGACCGGATGGCCTACAGGCCGATCCGGAGCGCCCTCCTCCAGGGCGCCGATCCCCTGGCGCTGCTACAGGCCTACTGCAAAATCCTCGCAAGCACGACGGTGTATGTCGCCGATCTTGACGCGATCATGGGGCTGGGCGATAATCTAGCCCTCATTGCCCAGATGGCCGCTTCGCAGCCTCAGCTCGAGCTCTTGGTCGATGCCGGCATTCGGAGCGCGGACGAGGCCCGGTCTCTGGTCGAAGCCGGGGCCAAGAAGGTGGTCATTGCCTCGGAGTCGGTGGCGAGTCTGGACGCCGCGTCGGGAGTTCTCCGCGCACTAGGGACCGGAAGGAGTCTCTTCAGCATCGACATGAGGAACCGAACGGTGATCTGGCGAGAAGCATCGACCGCACCGGGGGACCCCTACGAGGTGGCATCACTGCTCGCGTCGCTTGGATTTCGCGAAGCCATCCTCCTGGAGATGGAAAGGATCGGAACGGGCGGCGGGGCGGATGCAAGATTCCTCAACAGCATCACCCGAGCCGCGCCAGGCGTCACATTCATCGTGGGTGGTGGGATCAAGGCCGCTTCAGAACTGGCGCGGCTGAAACGCGCGGGCGCCTCCGGCGTATTGCTGGCGACCGCGCTCCACGATGGAACCATCACAAGGGAGGACTTGATACGCGTGGGAGCCGAGTGTTAAAAGCCCCCAGCCATTTCCTCCTGAGTTGGTGGGCTTCGTGCCGGGCCAAGAAACGAGCATAGCTAGTGTAGCGCGTCAGAAGTCCCTTTCTTTTGATTGTCATTCCGGGCTTGACCCGGAATCCAGTCTTTCTGAGCTAGATTCCCGCTTTCGCGGGAATGACGGCTCTGAAATGAATGTAAAGAAGCGTTAGACGCACTACACTAGGCGCGGCCACCGGGGCCGACCGAGGCGTACGTTTCCGGGTACTTCGTCCCGGTCCTGGAGCCCGTCCCGGGATCTCGGACAGGAAGTGCCCCGGGGAGAAGCCCCGCCGCTAGCCTGGATTTCCACGGAAAACCATTCGCCTAAGTGAGAGGTCCCTTCGTCGGCGCAGTCTCCCTCCACATGGGTGCGGCGAATCCCGGTGTTCTGCGCTTCCTGAGTGACCGCGTGACGGTTTAGAGCGAATAGTGTCCTTACCTAAATGGTACGCTGATTCTGACGTGCGAACTTGGTTGTCAATCAGGCTACCCAGGAGTGCACCGACTTCATTTCTGCCACGAGTGGCCGATGGGTGGCACTATACGCCATTATTCCTCGTATTCGCCAAAAATGCTTGACTCAGGATCGTGTGGCATGATACCTTCACAGCGTGGCTATCGGCGTACCAAAGGACATAAGCGAATGCCGCCGCTTCTTCCAGGAGCCTCGCAGTCCCAGACATCGCATGTACGAGGCGCTCCGCGCCTACTTCGTCGAGGGCCGGCCCCCGAAGGCAGTCGCCCGCGCCTTCGGCTACTCAGTCGCGTACTTTCATGTGCTGTGCCATCACTTCCGCCGCGACCTGGACCCCCTCTTCTTTGTTGCTCCGCGACCAGGCCCGCGCTCGCAGCCGAAGAAGTCCGCTGCGCGGGATCTGATCCTCAGCTTGCGGAAGCAGAACTATTCCGTCTACGAGATCAGCGAGACCCTGAAGGAGCGGAATCGCCCCCTTAGCCCGACGGCCGTCCGCGAGGTCCTGAAGGCAGAGGGCTTCGCGCCGCTGCCTCGGCGGCTGGATGAGGAGCGCCCGGACCGCCCCCGCCCCACGATCGAGCCGATCGCTGACGTGCGGGTGTTTTCTCTGGCGTCCCGCGCGCTTACGACCCGTTGTGGCGGACTCTTTCTCTTCGTTCCTGATCTCGTGCGGCTCGCTGTCGATCAGATGGCGGCGGCTGCACGTCTTCCCGGTTCGAAGATGATCCCGGCAGACCATGCCTTGCGGGCCTGCCTGGCGCTGAAGCTCTGGTCCCTTGAGCGCAAAAGCCACGTGATGGCGCTGGTCGCCGACGAGGGCTTGGCGCTCTTCGCCGGTCTCAATGCCATCCCGAAGAAGAGCTATCTCTCCGAATACTCCTCGCGCATCGACCACACAAAGACGACGCGGCTGCTCGCCAGGTGGCACGAGCAACTGCATGGCAGTCAACTCTTTCCTGGCGAGTCGTTCAACCTCGATTTCCACTCCGTCCCCTACTACGGCGAGCACCCGGTCGTTGAGCGCCATTACGTGTCGGCTCGCAGTCGCCGCCAGCCCAGCATTCTGGTGTTCCTGGCTCAGGATGCCGATGGACGCGCTTTCTGCTACTCGAATGCCGACATCAGGAAAGGGGAAGAATCGAACGAGGTCTTCCGGTTCGTTGAATTCTGGAAACGCGTTCGTGGCGACTACCCGCGCCATCTGGTGTTTGATTCGCGTCTGACGACCTATGCGAACCTGGCGCGCCTCGACCGCATGAACATCGCCTTCATTACCCTTCGACGACGGTCGCCCAAGTTGCTGAAGGAGATCGTCCTTCTGCCCCGCTCGGCTTGGAAGGTCGTCGAGCTGGATGTCCCCACCCGGAAGTACCGCACTCCACGGGTCTACGAGCAAACAGTCCGATTGGCCGGGCGGGACTTCCGTCAGTTCTTTGTCGAGGATCTCGGCCACGACGAACCAACCATCGTGCTCAGCAACCAGCGCCGGGTATCCGCCAAACAGCTCATCACTCGGTACGCCCAACGCATGCTGATTGAAAACGCGCTCTCGGACGCCATTCGGTTTTTCCACATGGACGCCCTGTCTTCGGCCGTAGGGCTGAAGGTGGACTTCGATATGGCGTTGCTGGCGATTGCCAGTGGACTCTACCGAGCGCTCGCTCAGAAGATGCGTGGCTATGCCGATGCCCAGGCCCGGCAAATCTTCCGCGACCTCATCGACATGCCGGCCGACATCAAGATCACCCAGACTGAGGTGGAGGTTCGCTTTCATCGGCGTGCACACTTGCCCATCATTCTCGCCTCCGGCCTGCTGGAACAACCGATCCCAGTGCCTTGGTGGAATGGGCTATCATTGCGCTTGACCACCTACCACGGTCTGGAAAACTAGCCTTGCACTTAGCCCAATCGTTTCCCGTGGAAATCCAGGCTAGTGGTTCCCGGCTAATTTGGACAGCAGTGATTATAACCCATTATTCTGACTTGACAAGGTGGAGGGAATTGGAGAGAGGGCGCGCGCTACCTCGTGGCAGGAGGCGGCAACACGCCGCGTATCGGTTGGAACGTGTACGACCCCTCAATCGAGGCCCCGGCGAAGCGGTAGCTGATCCCTTTGCCGAAGTACCACCACGTCTCTGTCGGCTGCTCACCGACCCCGCGGTCTATCCGTTCCGGAAGCCCCAACTGACGAAGGACTTTTCCCCTCATCGAATCGGCCCCGTACTGTGCGATCCTTTGCTGCACCTCCTTCCATTTCGGATGGTCGAGGAGGGACTGATCGAAGTTCAGTTCTTTTCCCTCCTTCAGCCGGCTGGTGATGTCGATGCCATCGGGCTTCTCAAAGCGGACGCCGTCGAAGCCCTGTCCGGCGTAGAAGAAGAGGTAGACGTTATTCCCGAGTTCGCTGGGGATGAACTCGGCCCTGTACCGGCCATCCTTGTCGGTGTGAACCCTGAGCTCCCGACGATCGAGCTCATTGTACTCAAACTTCATGTCCAGGTCGAGCTTCCGACCCACCACCAGCACGGGGGTCCCGGGTACAGGGCGGCCCAGTTGATCGGTAATCCGGCCGGTGACGATCCGATGTTCGCTGATCTGGGCCGTTGCGCATCCGGCAACGATCACCGCCAGGATCAACAGACCGACCGGCACCGTTCGCTGACCCATACGATTCTCCTGCGAAAGTGGCCTCTCAACGCGTAGCCCTCTCCCCGAACGGGGAGAGGAACCGGGTAAGAGGTGATGACTGCCCGTGTATTGGAGAAATGACCTGCCAGCGATCACTATACTCAAAGGCATATGATCGTTCAAGGCAAAACGGGACATCGTCGAAAAGGACTGTGGAGATTACTGAGCTTCGCACAAGCAATCGAAACACCAGACGGCTCGGTCCGGCCATGGTGAGCCCTTCGACATCCCAGCCGTTGGTCCTGAGCCCTTCGACTCAGCTTAGGGCGGGCCCTTCGACAAAGCTCAGGACAGGCCTGTCGAAGCTTGTCCTGAGGAAACTCGAAGGGCCTGTGGTGAGCTCTGTCGGACCAGAAACGGCTGGGATGCTCCGGACAGGCCCTTCGACTGAGCTCAGGACAGGTTTGTCGAAACCATGACGGGCGCACCCTTCGACATGCTCAGGGTGAACGGAAATGGGTGTGGAGTATTTTCATTACTTATGCGAAGCTTAGTAGGATGCGGCGAGAGGCCAGATTTCCGTTGACAGCCGGGGGCGGCAGTTGTCATCATACTTCCGGGCCGAAGTGGTGGAACTGGTAGACACGCCGTCTTGAGGGGGCGGTGGGCTTACACCCGTGGGGGTTCGAGTCCCCCCTTCGGCACCATTTCATCAGCAATTCCTGGCTCCTCTCCGCTCGACCTTCCCGGTCGTGCTCCACTTCGTGTTTGACCCGCGTCATCCTCCTTATTAAGCGAAGCGGGAAATATATGACACCACCGCCCGCACCGCTTCGTATTCCTGAGTCGCCACCTGGCCCGATTTTCCGCGAACCTTCTACAAGCCCAACCACCCCGCATGCCGAGATCCGTCATGGCTAATTCCCGCCAGCAGCTCACCGGCCCACCGTCACCCGGCCGCGTGGTGGTCGTAGTGGTCGCAACCGGCTGGAGAGCGGTGGTGGTCGTAGAGGTGCTGCTCGTGCTCGAGGCGCTCGCCCTGGAGGTCGATGAGGCGCTAGATGTGGACGACGTACTGGAGGTCGAACTGGACGAGGGGCTCGAGGAGACGCTCACCCTGCATCGGGGCGCGCTGGTCGAGCCGCTGGGGCGCAGGCTCACAACTACCAACTGCCTGGAGTCCATCATGGCCCAGATCGGGCAGCGGACGGACGAGGTGGACCGCTGGCGCAGCAGTGAGCAGAAACCGCGGTGGGTGGCTGCCGCCCTACTCGACATCGAACCTCGGCGCCGCGGGATCAAGGGCTCTCGGCATCTGCCGCTGCTCCGTGCTGCCCTCCAGCGGGAGGCGATGACCTTGATGGCCGACCAACAGGGTGTTGCGTGAAACAGATGGGAGGTTGCTTCGCAATTCCAACCAAGGATGGGATCGCCTCGACTATTTTCTTCCAAGCAGACCTAATACTCCTATGGAAGATTCCCAATCCGCCGGGACTCAGGCAAGCGCGGGCTCGCCTCCTGCTGCCGGGAAGCCCGGGCTGGCGAGGCCAACAAGATCCTCAAGCACCCTGGCCAAGACTCGGCGCCCGGCCCATACCTCCCCGCGCTGCACGGCCCGGATCGCCTTCGCGAGGTCGGTCCCCTCGCCCTTCACAACGTACCCCCTTGCCCCATGTTTGAGCGCCTCCAGGACGGTCTCTTCCTCAGTGTGGCCCGAGAGAATGATGACCTGCGTGTTCTCGCTATACCATCGGACCACCCGAAGGACGTCGAGGCCGCTCATCCCAGGCAAGTCCAGGTCGAGAGTCAGCACGTCCGGAGCCAGCCTGCCCACAGCCGCAATCGCCTCCCACGCGTCCTTTGCCTCCCCGACGACCTCCAGATCTGGCGCGAGGCGAAGCTGCTCACAGAGAAGCTCGCGATACTGCGGGTGGTCCTCAGCGATGACGATCCGGGCGGATGCCATGGATATCGCTCCCCTGCTGGTCCGCTTACTATTCGGGGTCTCTGGTAACAGTTGCCGAAGCATCCTGGCGCGTCCAGGGCTCGTGTTGATCAGGTCCTTTCATATCGTTTCCCACCCGTGAACGCCACGCCATCAACCGTCAGCTTCAAGTCCGATAGGGCAGGCTACAGTAGTCTAGCCGGCGAATCTATCATAGGCAATCGACCATTCGGCGTATTTTTGAAGAAAACAGGACCTACGCCTTTCACGGATAACCATCGAGCTCTGCGATGGCCACAAGCCTGCAAAATTGCGCTGAGGACGAAGAAAGGCCAGTCATCATTCGGTGTGATCCGCAATCCGATAGAGGAGAAGCTGTAACCGCCGGCTGACCCGTAACTTGCTGAAAATGTTGCTCACATGTGTCTTCACGGTGCTTTCGCTGATCCCGAGCTGGGTGGCGATCTCCTTGTTTGTCTTCCCTTGCATCACCCAGGTGACCACCTCCTGCTCCCGATCGGTCAGGCTCTCTCGAGTCTCTGCCAGGGGCCCGTGGAGATCGTGCACCTTTTTGCGCAAGTTGTCCAGGATCTGCGTCAGTACCCTGCGCTCTGCCCAGATCTCCCCCGCGTACGCGGCGTGGATGGCCTTGAGGAGATCTTTGTGGGTGAGGGTCTTCAGCAAATACCCCTTGGCGCCCAGTTCCAAGGCCTTTGAGACCAACTCGTCTTCAGGGAAGCCCGAGAGGATCAGGACCTTCGTCATCGGGCATTTCGCGCGGATCCTGGGAAGGACTTCGAGCCCACCAACTTCGGGCATCCGGATATCCAACAGCAGGATATCCGGTTGGAGGGAATCGGTCAGGCTCAACGCTTGGAGACCATCCGCCGCCTCGCCCACGACCATGATGCTATTGTCCTGAGCGAGGAGCATGCGGAGGCCCTCTCGAAAGAGCGCGTGGTCGTCAGCGATGAGCACCGTGATCTGGTTCATCGGGGCCTCGTGCTTCACGCCTGCTTGACGCTATATCGAGCGATAACCTCGCCCGACTCGGCGTTGGCGTAGACCGCCGGCGTCAAATGTCCACATCTCTCCTATTAACGTGCTGAGCGAGGGGCGGTGGAGAATGGTCTCGAGCTTCCTCGGGCGCACTTTCGAAACTCAAAAAGCTCAGGCCGCCATTCGCGGCTCCGAAGGCCTGACCGGGTGTCGAACTGGTTGATTACAAAGTCGATATACGACGTTTGTGAATGGGCTGCGATCATAATGAGGGCCTCATCATCTGTCAAGGAAAATGAGCAGTTGTGAAGTGGCGTGGCCGGGGGAGTTTGGGAGACTCTCAGGCCGAAGTGAGAAGGCTGGCGCCGTTCCAACTTGATGCGCCGAATTTGACCGGCGTGCTGTACGGCAACGGTCGTGCCAGCGCGCAACAAGATAATCGCCAGACATAGTTGGAACGGTACTGGCATACACCCTGCCTGAGGAGAAGTGGGGCTAGATCCGGCGCGGTTCAAGATCGCGCCTGGGCAAAGATGCCGCTGGCCGGACCTTCTTCCCATTTCGGCTCCCTCAACCGCAGTTCATAATCTTGACGGCAGCGATCACATGGCCCTTCACGCCGGGGAAGGCTCCGGGCTGACGAGGCCAACTCATTCGCTCAAGATTTGGGCTGAATGCTCATCATCATCTTCCCCGTTGACATTCTTGGGGTGCGAACTTACCTTACCAGTGTAGCGTTGACCCAAGATAATCTTCGGGAGGCTGTCATGCCGGTCTATGAATTCCAATGTCAGGATTGCGGGAAAGAGTTCTCACTGGCCCTCTCTCTGAAGGAGCGGGATGCGGGAGGGATGGAATGCCCCGCCTGCAAGCGCAAACGCCTGGAGCCGCTGATGAGTGGGTTTTTTGCAAAAACGTCCCGAAAGAGTTGAGCCGGGCTTCCTTCTGACCCCGCCATTGCAGTGTGTTTCGGGCCTTCGCGCCTCCTCCGCCTTGACACCCCTTCGCCCACGCGCTACGGTCGCCGTGCTTTGCCTCGATTGGACCGAACCCCACCACCATATGGCCTCCTCTTCCCGACCTGAGACGCGTCCGTTGAAGTCAACGCCGATACTCGGATGACCCGGCGCTGGGGGGGGCTTGATGGGCATGCCACCCTCGATCTCCCGACGGTTGCACTGCTTGCCTCCTTCTGCCTGGTGTGGGGCGGCGCCATGGTCGCGATCAAGGTCGGGCTCTCTGGCGCGCCGCCGCTATCCGCCGCAGGCATCCGTTTCGCCCTGGCAAGCCTGACCATCCTGTTGCTCGCGGTATTTCGTGGGAAGGGCCTTTCCCTCGGGGTCGGCTTCCGGCGGCCCGTGCTCCTCCTCGGCCTCCTGCTGGTTGTGCAACACGGCCTCTTCAACCTTGGGATCAACCTGTCCACAGCCAGCCGTGCCGCGGTCTTCCTCTATACGCAGCCGGTCTTCGTCGCCATCCTGGCGCATCTGTTCATCTCGGCTGACCGGCTGGATCGCACCAAGCTGCTGGGTATCGGCCTCTCGTTCCTTGGCCTGCTCGTCGCCTTCGCGGAGCGGCTGCAAACTTTCGACCCTCGGGTTCTATCCGGTGATGGCCTAGTCCTCCTCTCTGCGTTCTGCTGGGCGATCGGGACGATCTATCAGAAGGATCTGCTGGTCTTCATCGAGCCCTCTGCCCTGGTCTTCTACCAGATGGTGGTGGCCTTCCCGATCTTTTTCCTCCTGAGCCTGTTCTTCGAACCGGGCCTCATCGTCGCGCTAGATGCAAAAATCGTGCTGGCTTTCCTTTATCAGGGGGTGATCGCCGCCGGGCTGACCTTTGCGGCCTTCGCGGCCCTCCTCAAGCGTCACTCAGCCAGCCTCCTCTCCTCTTTCATCTTCCTGGCGCCGATCTTCGGTGTTCTGCTCGGACACCTGATCCTTCGGGACCCGCTGACATCATATCTCGGCGTGGGCCTGGGCCTGGTGGCGGTCGGCATCTTCATTGTGAACCGGCCCAAGAAGAGAGGTTCGCGGTTGACAGTTCACGGTTGACAGGTGACGCAGTCCACAGCAGGAGGCATCGACGACGCTTGAGTCCTATCCGTGAACCGTCAACTGTGAACTGTGAACCCTGACATGTGAACTATGAACCCTGAACTATGAACTGGGCCTGCGCCCACGCTCCCACAGGACAAGCCCGAGGGTGACCAGGATCAGGAGGATCAACGAGGCATAGGCGTACTCGCGAGAGGCAAACAGGATGAGGTCGTCGAACCGGCCGATGAGGAGCGACATCCTGGCCATGACGGTATAGCCAAAGCCTGCGCCGAAGTTGATCATCAGGAAGTAGATTCCGATCCTGGCGGAGATCTGGATCACTCCTTTGTGCTCGATCGAGAAAAAGAAATAGATCAGGACCGTGATGACGCCTGCAAGGATCAAGAGGGCGTTGAATTGCGTCATCCCGAAGGGACGCTGTCCGGCGTTCAGGATCGGCTTCAACGTCCCCTGCACCTGCTGGAGGATGTTGGAGGAGATGATCCGGGGGATGGCCACACCGGAACCGAAGCCCACGATCACTGCGAATGAGATCCGGCTCAGCCAGCTCACTTTCGGGATGAAGCGCGCGAGGACCAGGAGACCCAGGAGCGCGGGGATCACGAGCCACCATTTTCCTTCCTGGGTCACTGGGCTGTAGAGGCTCTTGATCATCACGTCGTAGTGGATCCGGATGATGATGTACCCCATGGAGATTCCGACGTAGAGGTGCTCCCCGAACCTGAAGAACGGGTTGTCCTTGTACAGGAAGCTGAACATAAAGAGGGTGAGACCGGCGGCCACCCAGCCTCCGATGAAGACCGAAGCGGCCATCAACGCCCCACCTCTTCAGGCGAGCCGCGCGGGACTGCCGTCCGCGGGGAAATGAAATAGAAAAGGTTGCAGAGCAGGATCAGGAGGATGATCACAAAATGTGTGGCCGATTGCGCATCCATGCCGGCCACCCCTTTCCCCTTCATCCCGATCAGGGTCTCGTACTCGGCCGCCCCACGCAACCCGCCTATGAGGCCGTTGATCTGACCGGTGTTGAGGAACGGATAGAGCCCGGGCGCGATGACGGCCGTCACCCCTCCACCCAACTCGAAGCCGTACTTCTCCTTGCCATAGACATACCAGCTTTCGACGCCGGGGGTGCCTGCGGCGAGGCTCACGACATAATTCACCTGCCTCAGCGACCGGACCCCGCGCAGCGCCTGGAGGTCTGCGGTCCGCTCGCCGTAGTAGTCGGTGGGGAACGTGGCGGTCAGATCCTGGCCCATGTTGATGATTACGTTGGCGCCTCCGGGCGAGTAACCCAGGAAGGCGTAGTCGGTCCCTCGTCGCTTCCCATACTCCTTCGCGACCCCGCTCACCACCTTCTCGGCCATCCCGGTTCCTGTGACCCACAGGGTCATGCCGATCACCCGCAGGTCTCGCTTGAAGGCGTGTTTGAGCAATGCAACCGCCATCGGGTAGAGCTCCGGTTTCGACGCCGGGTCGAAGTCAAGCGACAGCAGAAACAGCGATCCGGCCGGAAGCGACTCAATGTGGTCATGGACCGCCTTCACCTCGGGCGAAACCCGGATCGGCAACCCAAATGGGTGAAGGAGCGGGAGAAGTGTCGCAAGCGCGATCAGGACGAAGATCGCCCGACGGTCCAGGCGCAGCAGCTTGCCCGCCAGCTCCCTCACTCGCGGCCCCCCAGGTATGAGCGCTCGATGCCGAAGATGATCTTGATCGAGGTGGCGATCCCGCCGAGGCTGATCCCGATGATGATGCCTCGCCGGGCGGCTGTGTTCAGGACGTTCAGCAGCCAACCGGCCAGCGGGCCGGCGGCGGGGACCAGGTATTCACCCAACGGGACCCGGCCGAACATCATGACGATCGCCGCCAGCAGCAGAACCGCCGCCTCCTTGCTCCTGGCCCTGAAGGCCCGGAACGCGGCCGAGGCGACGAAGAACCCCAGCATGGCAAACATCGTGCCCTGCAGCGCCAACAGGGTATAGGCGTAGATCCAGCCAAATCCTGTTCCTTCCTCCTGTCCCCCTGCCCACAGGCCGACCCCGACTGTCGCCAGCATTGACACATAGACCACCACGCTATAACCCCAGCCTGCGACTCCTGTCCGGATCTTCGCATAGTGGACCTGGCCGAGGCTCGCGATCCCAAGGATCATGGCGAATCCAAGGATGATCCTGAGCCAGACGGACACCTCGGTAAGCGCCGCCTCCGAGACCGGGTGGGGGACGTAATACTGGATGGCGAACGCCACGCCAAACAGGAAGGTGATGATCAGCGGGAAGGTCCGTCGCAGGAACAAGGTCATCGATCCACCTCTAGTTCACAGTTCACGGTTGACGGTTCACAGTTAAGAGCTGTGAGACTCCAAATTTGAGAACTTGTCTCGTTCATTCCTCAACTGTGAACAGTGAACTGTCAACAGTGAACGCCTTTGGCTACTTGAAGTCTCGAAACAGCTGCAGCACGGGCGCGAAGATCTGACTCCCGGTGACTGCGCCGATCGT
>Ga0209751_10005988_pt1 | contig 11360 bp, 9 predicted proteins | sample RifCSP13_1_FD_184019 | JGI IMG/M metagenome (GOLD analysis project Ga0209751, IMG submission 184019) | Soil microbial communities from Rifle, Colorado - Rifle CSP2_sed 13_1 (SPAdes) (version 2) | ecosystem: Environmental > Terrestrial > Deep subsurface > Rock core/Sediment | place: Rifle...
TGAACGCTGCGAGCAGGTAACCGAGACCACGCTCACCAGCGTGTTCTTCCACCTGGAGGCGCACCGCGCGAGCCTCGAGGGCATGGTGCTCAAGCCCAACATGGTGATCTCCGGCAACAAGTGTCCCAAGCAGGCGGGCGTGGACGAGGTGGCCAGGGCCACGGTGCGGTGCCTGAGGCGCACGGTGCCGTCCGCGGTGCCGGGTATCGTGTTCCTCTCCGGCGGGCAGACGCCGCAGGTTGCCACGGATCACTTGAACGCGATGAACGCGTTGGGCAACCTGCCGTGGGAGCTGTCCTTCTCGTACGGCCGGGCCCTCCAGGACGAGGCGCTCAAGGCCTGGAAGGGCGAAAAGGCCAACGTGGCCGCCGGCCAGAAGGCCTTCGCCCACCGCTCCAAGTGCGTCAGCGCGGCCCGCTACGGGAAGTACTCGGCGAAGATGGAGATGGCGGTGGCCTGATCGGCCACACATGACGCAGCCCCTCTCAGAAGAAGAGATTCAGGCCCGGCTCAGCACCGCGCTGGGCCCCAAGTACGAGGTGCGCCGCCTCCTCGGCCGGGGCGGCTTCGCCGAGGTGTACGAGGTCTGGGACAAGGACCTGGAGCGCCGTCTGGCGGTCAAAGTGCTCCGGCCCGACGTCGCCTGGACCCCCGGCATGCTGGACCGCTTCCGCCACGAGACCAAGGCAGTCGCCCGGTTCAGCCACTCCAACATTCTCGCGATTCACTTTGTGGGCGAAGGCGAAGGCATCGTCTACTACGCGATGCCGTTCGTGGAGGGCCAGTCCCTGGCCGACCTGCTCCGCCAGCAGGGGCCGCTCCCTTACGAGCGGGTGGTGAGCCTCGCCCGGCAGATCCTGGACGCGCTGCAACACGCCCACGACAGCGGCCTCCTCCACCGGGACATCAAGCCCGACAACATCATGATCGAGCGCGCCAGCGGGAAGCCGCTGCTGGTGGATTTCGGCATCGCCAAGCAGCTCGATGCGGCCAAGGGCATGACCCAGACCGGGTTCGTGGTGGGTACGCCGCAGTACATGAGCCCGGAGCAGGCGCTAGGCGACACCAAGTTGGACGCGCGCTCGGACCTGTACTCGGTGGGCGCGCTGCTGTTTCAGATGCTCACCGGCGCGCCGCCGTTCGAGGGCGAGACGTCCCAGGAGGTCGTCGCCAAGCACATCACCGATCCTCCGCCGGCCCCCGCATCGGTGAACCCCACGGTGCCGCAGTGGCTGTCCGATGCGGTGGTCCGCGCGCTCGCCAAGAAGCCGTCCGAGCGGTTCCAGTCCGCGGCCCAGATGCTGGGCGCGCTGGAGCAGGGCATGGCCTCCATGCCGCCGGTGGCCGTGAGCCGGGCCCAGGCAGCGGCCGCCGTGTCGGCCACGGTGAAGATGGAAAGCGGGCCTCGCCGCAAGGCCGCGGCTCCGGAGGTGACTGCGGTCTCTGCCACCGCTGCTCCTTCTGCCTCTCCTGCCCCTTCCGCCGTCGGCCGGCGCGTTGGGTTCTGGGTTGGCCTCGGCATTCTGGCGGGCGCCGGAGTGGTCGCCGCCTACATCATGCTCACCCGTCCCGTGCTCATCTTCGAGAACCGCCTGCTCGAGCCGGTGCGCATCGTGGCGGGTCAGCGCGAGCGGGTGGTAGAGCCGGGAACCGCGCTCCGGGTGCCGCTGCGGCGCCGCATGTCGGCCGTCGCCGAGTGGCGCATGCTTCGGCCCACATCGCCGCGGGGCGAAGCCATGGGGGTCGAGGTGCGAGGCAGCCTGGCCCTGGACAACCCACGCGGGCGCGTCCGCCGGGCAGCTTAAGCCCGCGGAACCGGGAACGCCTACTTCGCGCCGCTCATCACCAACAACACCGGCGAGCCGATCAGCATCGTCGTGAACGCGGGTCTCGCGGGTGGTCTGTCCTGCAACTGCATCGTGCCCCCCGGCACCACGCGTGCCCGCATCGGCTACTACCCGTTGTATCAGAACTCGACGGTGCGGGCCCAGGATCAGCAAGGCCGCACCGCGACGTTCACCGACCTGGGCCCCCAGGTGGATCAGGCCACGGGCGTGGTCTTCCTGCGGTTCGGTCCGACCGACCTCAAACGAGGCGGATAGGCGGATAGGCGGATAGGCGGATGGAGCGGATGATGCGCACAGCCATGCTGGTTGCCGCGGGAATTTGGGTAGCGGCGTGTGCCCCTGAGCCGGCGCCGCAACCCGTCACTGCCTACGTCGGCGCACGCCTGATTGATGGGACGGGGAAGGAACCCATCGAGGATGCGGCGCTGGTGGTCCAGGGTGGCCGGATTCTCGCCGTGGGTCAGCGGGACGGCGTGGTGATTCCGCGTGGCGCCGAGCTGGTGGACCTCAGCGGCAAGACCATCATCCCGGGCCTCATCAACACGCACGGGCACGTGGGCGACACCCGCGGACTCCAGGCGGGGCACTACTCCGAGGAAAACGTGCTGGCGCAGCTTCGGCTTTATGCCCGCTATGGCATCACGACGGTCATGAGCCTGGGCGGCGACGGCGAGCCCAGCGTGCGGCTCCGCGACGCCCAGAACACGCCCTTACTCGACCGGGCTAGACTCTACGTCGCCGGGTCCGTGGTGGCCGCCGAGTCCGCCGATTCGGCCAGGAACATGGTGGACGAGAACGTGGCGCTGGGCGTGGACATCATCAAGATCCGGGTGGACGACAACCTCGGCGCTTCGCGAAAAATGCCCCCCGAGGTGTACCGTGCGGTGATTGACCGGGCCCACGAGCACGGCAAGCGCGTGGCGGCGCACATCTATTACGTGGCTGACGCCAAGGCGCTGTTGCGCGCCGGCGTGGACCTGATCGCCCACAGCGTGCGGGACGACGACGTGGACACGGATCTCTACAGCCTGCTCAAGCAACGGAACGTCTGCTACGTACCCACGTTGATGCGGGAAGTGAGCACCTACGTCTACGAATCCCGACCCGCGTTCTTCAATGACCCGTTCTTTCAGCGCGAGGCGGACACGGCCGTGGTCCGGGCCCTGGCGGATCCCAGGCGGCAGGCGCGGGTGAAAGCCGACCGGGCGGCGCAAGCCTACAAGCGCGCCCTGGCAACCGCCAAGAAGAACCTGAAGGGGCTGTTCGACGCCGGCGTCAAGATCGCCATGGGCACCGACACCGGGCCGCCGGCCCGGTTCCAGGGGTACTTCGAGCACCTGGAGCTGGAGCAGATGGTGGACGCCGGGCTCACACCCATGCAGGCGCTGGTGACCGCGACGGGCAACGCCTCCTCCTGCCTCCGGCTGATCGACGTGGGGACGCTGGAGCGGGGGAAGTGGGCGGATTTCGTGGTGCTCCAAGCCGACCCGCTCAAGGACATCGGGAATACCAAGACCGTGGAATCGGTGTGGGTGGCGGGGAACCGGGTGCCTTGACTGGCGCTTGAGCCCGCTGCGGCAGATTCCCGCCACACGTTCAACGGGTTGCGTCACGTGCGATTCCTATCTGGTGTGGTCATTGCCGTCCTGCTGAGTGGCCCCCTCGCGGCGGCCCAGCAGGTGCCGGCCGGGTTCCCTTCGATTGCGCCCGAGCGCCGCGTGCCGGTGCAGGCGGGGGCGCTCAGGCCCCAGCCTGGCGTGGGTTGGCCCATCGCCGGCGGCCTGCTGGGCGGCTCGGTGGGCTTCTGGGCCGGCGTCTTCATCGCGGGCAGCATCGCGGACAAGAACTGCGACAACGAGGACGTCAGCTGCCTGCTCACCGGCATTCTCGCTGGCGCGGCCATCGGTGAATCGGTGCTCCTGCCGGTGGGCGTTCACCTCGGCAATGGGCGCCGCGGCAACTTCCCCCTGGGGTTGGCGGCATCCGTCGGCATCGCGGGCCTGGGGGTCGCGGCGACGGCGGCCACGTCAGAGCCGGCCTTTCTGATACCGGCCGCCGTAGGGCAGTTGGTGGTCGGCGTTCTGCTGGAGCGCAAGACCGGAGCTCCGTAGCCTCGAACTGGCGGTATTCCCCCCCAGGTGTTCCCTGTTGCCTGGGCGGCGGGTCCCTCGGTATAAGTACGAGCACATGACGGGACTCTCTGATCCGACCACGCCGCGCGGGTGGGCCAGGCTCTACCCCACCTCGCACCCGTTCACCATTCCCCGCCTCCGTCAGGGCGTGTGGTATCCGGTCCTGAATCCGGACCTGGGGGAGCGGTTGGTGGTGCAGGTGAAGGACCGCCGGGTCGCGATCGCCAAGCGCCTGGTGGAAACCCGGGACAAGCGGCCCACGCGTTTCACGGTGGTCTACCTGGCCAGGAACCAGCCCAACCCGGCCGAAGGCACGGCCCGCTACCTGGGCCGCAAGTACGCGGTGTGCCCGGCCTGCGGTGTGCGGGTGCGGCTGTCCGGCGAGCCGGAACGGATCCAGTGCGCGGAGTGCGGGCATCAAGGGGAGGTGGCGTGGTGGGAGACTGGATGAGACGCACCATGGTTGTGCTCGCGGCAGCGATGGCGTGCGCCAAGCCGGCAGCGCCTCCACCGCCTGGGCCCGCCGGGCCGGCGTATGTGTTCTACTATCAGGATGGCGCCGGCGTGCACCGGCTGGACGCGCGACGCGGGGTGGACAGCGTGCTCCTTTCCGTCGCCCGGCCGGGCGTGGCCAGCGCCGTGTCGCCGGATGGCTCCATCCTGGCGGTGGGCTATGCCGGAGCGGACTCGGCCCGGCTGGTGGTGGTGGACGTCGCGACCGGGACCACGCGGCAACTCCACGCCGCAGGGCGGAGCTACCGATACACGCTCGCCTGGTCACGCGACGGGAAGCGGCTGGCCGTCGGCTATTTCACCGAACGCCGCGTGGGACGTGAGACCCTGCCGGGCGCCGGCGATATCGTGCTCGTGTCGCTGGACGGCCGCGTGGCGCGGGTCGGGTGCGGAGAATCCAAGGTGGTGCATACCTGGGCCACCGCGGACACCATCGTAGTGAGCGACGGCCGGACGGCGTTTGCGGTGGACGTCCGAGGGTGCCGCGGGAATTCCACCATGCGGCTTCAGGGAAAACGGGAGCTGACCTTCTCCCCGGACGGCCAGCGGCTGTTCTACCTCGTCACCGCCAGAATGCGCCGCGGGGGAAGGACGGTGTCTGCCACGGAGCTGCACCTGGCGCGGTACGACGGCTCCGGCGCGCGCCGAATCATCGGCGACCCGTACGATCCGCAACATGCCCGCTGGTCGCCGGACGGGAGCCGGATCGCGTTCGACGTCCGGCCGCCAACCGGACCCAACCTGCGGCATATCGCGGTGTTCGAGGTGGGAGCGCAGCGGGTCCGATTCTTCCCCAGCAAGACCGAAGAGGGCACGCCCAGCGACACCCACCCGTTCTGGGCCCCGGCCGCCGGAACGCTGGTGCACGACCGAGCCATCGGCGGCAGGGCAGAGAAGGTGCTCCGCACGCTGGCGTTGGATCTAACGGCGGTGCAGACGGAGCCCGCCGTCTTGATGAGCGGCAATCCTCTGGGCGCGGTGTGGGGGTGGGTGGACGAGTCGGAGCTGGTGGTGGTGTCGGACCAGTGGGTGAAACTGCTCACTACCGACGGCGCGACGGTCTACGAAACTTCGGGCCGGAAAACGTTGTTGGGTGTGGCGCCCGTTAAGCCGTGAGATGTGAGAAGTGAGACGTGAGAAGTCGTCACCGCGCCCTTCTCACGTCTCACATCGCACGTCTCACCGTCGGCAAGTCTCGCCCGATCCCCCCTCCCGCCATCAAGCCCAGGGCCACGAACGTCAGCGTCGCGTTGCAGCAGCTCCCGGTCACCGCCGTAGGCGCGCCCACCACGAACAGATTCTCGTGATCGAATGTCCGGCCGAACCGGTCGCATACCCCGCTCTGCGCGTCGGTCCCCATGCGGCAGCCACCACCCGGATGGTCCTGGAAGTTGTCCGCTCGAGGCGGCTGCACCAGCTCGCCGTTCCCGGCGCTGGCCATGCGCTGGAAGAGCTGCTTGATGGTCTCCTCGGTGTGCGCCCGGAGCGCGGCTGATTCGTCGCTGTCCCGGAGGGTGATCTTCGGCAGGGGATCGCGCCAGGGATTCCGGCGATCGGCGTCGAGCGTGACCGTGCTCTCCCGGTGAGGGAGCACGTCGTAGTAGGCGCGAACCCGGGCCGTGCCCCGCCCGGTACGCCGGCGCCAGTCGGCCAACAAGTCATTTCCCAGCAACACGCGCCCGGCGTCATCGCGGAGGCGCGGCTCCGCGCCCACCGAGGATTCCCAGATCCGGAGATCGTGCCGCACGTACCTCGCGAGGCGACCCGGTCGCATGAACCGGTGCGACATGAGGCTGTGCTGCCCGTTCATGCCGGGGTAGAGTTTGAGGGGCAGCCGCACGAACGCCGACACGTTGCGATGTCCGTTCATATACCGGCCCACCAGCCCGGTCCGGTTGGCGAGCCCGGTGGGGAACCGGTCGTTGGCCGAGAGCAGCAGGAGGTGCGGGCTCCAGACGTATCCGGCCGCCAGCACAAACGTCTTGGCGTGAAACTCCACCGGCTCGTCCGGCCGGTCGCGGTGGACTGCTACCGCGTGCGAGATCCGGTCCGCACCGCGCACCAGCTCCAGCCGCCGAACCAGCGTCCGGGTAACCAGCTCGACCTTCCCGGCGGCCCGGAGCGCGTTCCAGGTGAAGTCCGGCGAGTACTTGGCGCCCACGGGACAGATCGGCGAGCAGGTGTCGTTGCGGCAACAGACCGCGCGCCCCCGGTATGGCACCGAGTTCTTGGCTGACGGCTGGCTCCAAAACGGGGCAATCTCCTCGCCCCACGGCTTCAGCAGCTCGAGGTTGTACGTGAGGGGCAGCGCCGGCTGCGGGTACGGTTTGGATCGCGGGCCATCGGCCTCGGGCGGACCCTGCTCGCCCGCCACGCCCATCCGCTCCTCGGCCTCCTGATAGAACGGCTCGAGGTCCTCGTAGCTGATGGGCCAGTCGTCGCCGACGCCGTAGAGCGATTTGGCCCGGAAGTCCTCGGGCGTGAAGCGGGGTGTCACGCCGCCCCAGTGCATGGCCAATCCGCCGACGCACATGGAGCGCGACTGGATGCCGTCCACCTCGTAGCCATCCAGATGATCGTGTGGCCAGGGGTTTTCGCCGTAGTCGATGGAGCGCTGCCGCAGGCGGGACCGCTGGGCCAGCCGCGGCACGTCGTCGCCGGCTTCGACCACCACGATCTTGGCATCGCGCTCCTCGGAGAGCTTCTCGGCGAGCAGCGCGGCGGTGATGCCGGAGCCGATGATGCAGACGTCGGATTCAACGACGGTGGTCACGCCGTTATCACCCGCCCCTTATCGTTGCCGGCCTTTGGGTCTGCTCCCCCAACGGCCTGCACGTCAACGGATCAATCTTCGCTTGGTAGCACCGATTCGTCGCCTCGGGCGTCTGGGCCCAATACGCCAGGAGGCCTACCGCCACGTGGCGGGCTTGCACCGGGTCGGGCAGTCTCTCCACGCGCTCGCGGGCGATCAGACGGCGGAGCATCTCAGTTCGCCGTTGCTCGCTCAGTTGGGCGAACGCCGAGCCGAAGCGCTGGTCGGCTTCCAGGTTCAAGGCCTCGAGTTGCGCTGCCCAACCGGGCCCCGGATGGGCCGGCGTGTAGTCCAGGTTGCCAGTGCCGTAGCCGTGCGTGGTCTCCGCGGCGGGCTGATAGCCGGCGAGCCAGGTCTGGAAGCCGCTGACCGCCCGCTGGATGCCGTCTGACCCGAGCTCCTCAGGGAGGATCGCTTGGGCAAGAGCCAGCATCGTCGAGGGATCCAGGGCCGCCGTCTCGGTGGCGCACCCAGCGGCAGCTCCTCCTGCCGTCACTGCCGCCGCTGCCGCACCTGCCGCCGTCTTCAAGAACCGCCGTCGGTCGAGCGCGCTCATCGTGCCTCCCGCAAGGCGAACGCCTTGAGCACCGCGTGGTCGTCTTCGCCGGTGGCGATGACCACGAACTGCCGTCCGGCGCTGGTCTGGTAGGTCATCGGGACCGAGTAGCCGACTTGTCCCAGATAGTGTTGCCACAGGATGCGGCCGCTGGTCTTATCAAAGGCGTACAGCACGGACCCGCCGCCGGTCAGGAACACCAGCCCACCGCCCGTCACGATCGGGCCTGGCGAGCCGGTGACCCCCAGCGGCGGAAGGTCGAGGCCTTTGAGCAGCGGGTGCTCTCGCATCCAGGGTGTATCGCCCACCGTCACCTGCCAACGGTGCTCGCCGGCGTTCATGTCAATGGCGACCAGCGTGCCGTACGGTGGCTGGTTCACCGGCAGGGGCCGGGGGGCTCGTCCCTGGGCGTCGCCGTCCGTGACCTCCGCCGGCGCGCGAATGCCCAGGGAGGCGCTGCGGTCGAACGAGTAGCGGGCGTTGATCGTATCCGATGGCGGAGGTTGCCACAGTCGCGCCAGATATGGCGAGTTGGTGGCTTTGATGTACAACGTCCCCGTCTCGGGATCGAACGCCGCGCCGCCCCATCCCGCACCGCCAATGATCCCCGGCATCTGGATGGTGCCCTGGAGCGACGGCGGCGTGAACACCGGGCCCGTTCGGTACTTCTGCACCTCGGCCAATGCCAGCGCCTTGATCTGCGGGGTGACATCGAGCACGTCGTCCAGCGTGAAGCCCTGCTTTGCGAACGGCGCCGGTCTGGTGGGGAACGGTTGCGAGGGCCAGGCCCGTTCGCCGGGAACGTCTGAGGGCGCGACCGGCCGCTCCTCGAGGGGCCACACCGGCTCCCCGGTCGCGCGGTCGAAGGTGAACACAAACCCTTGTTTCGTCACCAACGCGACCGCGTCAATGGTCCGGCCGCCCGGACGAATGGTGATCAGGCTGGGTGGAGCCGGGAGGTCGTAGTCCCACAACCCGTGATGGATGGTCTGGAAATGCCACACCCGCTTGCCGGTGTTGGCGTCCAGACAGACGATTGACTCCGCGAAGAGGTTGGCGCCCTTGCGGTCGCCACCGTAGAAGTCGTTGCTCGGCGTGCTCACCGGCAGGTACACCAGGCCGCGGACGGGGTCCACGGTGAAGGGCGCCCAAACGTTGGTGTGGCCGGTGCGCCGCCAGGCTTCGTCCTCCCAGGTTTCGTTGCCGAGCTCCCCGGGCTGCGGGATGGGATTGAAGCGCCACACCAGCCGGCCGGTGCGGACGTCGAACGCCTGCACGTCTCCCGGTGGATCGTTGGGATAGGTCAGGCGGTCGCCCACGCCGTTCCCCACGATGACCAGGTCTTTGTAGACCACGGGCGGCGACGTGTTGGTATAGTGGAGCTGGTTCACCTTCCAGAGAATGGTGGCGGTGAGGTCCACTTCGCCGTTGGCGCCGAACGTGGAGATGGGCTGGCCGGTGGCCGCGTCGATGGCGATGAGCCGCCAGCGGCTGTTCATGAAAATCCGGCGCTGGTTGCCGTCGGTCCACGTGGCCACGCCCCGATGCACGAATCCCGTGCCGTTCGACGGCTGGCCATAGCGGTAGGCGCCCGGATCGTACGACCAGAGCAGGCGCCCCGTATGGGCGTCCAACGCCACCACCCGGTTGAACGGCGTGCTCAGGAACAGCGTGTCGTTGATCATGAGCGGCGTCACCTGGAAGTTCCCCGGCCGCGCCGCCTTGGTGCTGTCGGTCTGGGGAATGGCCGCCTCGCCCACGGTCCACTCCCACGCGGGCGCGAGGTGGTTCACGTTGTCGCGGTTGATGCTGGCGAGCGGCGAGTACTTCATCCCGCCCGGGTCGCCACCATAGAAGGGCCAACTTGTGCCGTCGGCTGGCGGTGGGTCAGCCGGACGGGTGGGCCTTCCGCCTGTCCGCCCGTCCGCCTGTCCGCGCTCGTTCTTATAGACCACTCCTGCCCTCATGACGAACCTGACGCGCCGCAACGCCGTGATGTCGCTCGTGGGGTCGCCGTCCACCGCGACGAGGTCAGCCTGCATTCCGGGCGCGACGCTGCCAATCTGATCCGCCAGGTTGAGCGACTGCGCGGCCAGGGAGGTGGCGCCGACGATGGCGGCCATGGGGTCCTGGCCGCCTTTCTGCACCCGGTAGATGACCTCCTCGAAGTTCCGGCCGTGGGCGCCCGCCACCGCGTCAGTGCCGAATACGATCTTGAGTGTGGGGATCTTCAGGGCAAGCTGAAACGCGTTGAGCGCCAGCGGCACCGCCCGCTCCATCTGGGCGAAGCCTTCGGCGTTGTAGTTCCCGATGCCGAAATAGCGGTCCCGGTTCTCGAGGTAGTTCTGGAGCACCAGCCCGATGTTCGGATCGTAGTACACGCCCCGCTCCGCCATGAGACGGAGCGTGGGCTCGTCCAGCAGGGCGCCGTGCTCGATGGTCGTGCATCCCGCCATCACCGCGCGGCGGGCGCTCTCGGGGCCGTGGGCATGCACTACCGATCGCAGGCCCTGCGTCTTCGCTTCGCCGCAGGCGGCGTCGAGTTGTTCCCGGGTCAGGGTGGGCGCTCCACCGTCCCGGATGCTGGCGGAGGCGAAGATCTTGATGACGTCCGCGCCGTTCGCCTTGAAGCGCCGGACCGCTTCCCGCAGTTGTGCGGGCGACCCGGTGCGCTCGTTGAGGGAACCCAGGGACGTGATGATCCTGGGCCCCGGCAGCACGCCGCGGGCGATGGCGTCTCGCAGCTCCTTGTCGCGGCGGTCACCAAGGCTCTGGACCGTGGTGATGCCGGCCATGAGCGTCCGGTAGGCGTTCTCGGCCGTGAAGAGGGTGGCCTGGGCCGGCGTTTCGGCGGTGTCCGAGTGGAACCGGCCGTTGTCGTCGAAGTGCCACGTCGGGTGTACGTGCGTGTCAATCCCGCCCGGCATCAGCGTGAGGCCCGAGAGGTCGTACGTCACGCCCTCGGCGGGGCCGCCAATGCGGAGGATCTTCGAACTCTGAACGACAATAGCGGTGTTGGTCAGGGTGCCGCCCTTGCCGTCCAACACTCTGGCGGCCCTGAGCGTGACGGTGCGTTCCTGGGCGACGGCGGTGACCGAGCCGGCGACCAGCAGCGCCAGCACCGAGTTCAAGCGGCGCACGGCATGCCTCCCCGAATTGTCAGTAGGACTGGAGGGAAAGAAAACGGCTCAGTCGCTGAGCCGCTTCGGTTCGCTAGGCTCTCGTTCCTCGGTCTTGCGATCGGCGGGAGGGAGCGTGGTCCGCTCGTCGCTGCTGCTGCCGATTTCGCTCAGGCTCTTCTTGAACTCCCGAATTCCCTTGCCGAGCGAGGCGCCGATCTCCGGCAGCCGCTTGGCCCCGAAGATGAAGGCGATGATCGCCAGCAGGATGAGGATTTCGGGCATGCCGATGTTCCGCAGCATTCCACCTCCCGTGGGGGTCGCAGCTGCCCGGCAGACGCCCGGAGGCGCTCCGACCCGCACCTGCAAGATGCAGGTGGT
>Ga0209751_10005989_pt1 | contig 11359 bp, 6 predicted proteins | sample RifCSP13_1_FD_184019 | JGI IMG/M metagenome (GOLD analysis project Ga0209751, IMG submission 184019) | Soil microbial communities from Rifle, Colorado - Rifle CSP2_sed 13_1 (SPAdes) (version 2) | ecosystem: Environmental > Terrestrial > Deep subsurface > Rock core/Sediment | place: Rifle...
CAAACTGAACACCACCTACTCATTCGGTCTCGATGACCAGGAGTTCGTGGTGGCGTTTGAGAGCGACCAGCCGGCCGACTTTGTGGACCTGGTCATGGCCCTCCGGGAGACCGAGGGAAGCCGCTTTACCCTCCGGGACACCCCGATCTTCACTTGCGTTCGTAAGACCATCCACGAGATCCTGGACGACCTGGGTTAGAAGGCGGCAGCACATGGAGTCGCGGCTGGTCCGGATCGGGCACAGTCCCGACCCGGATGATGCATTCATGTTTTATGCGCTGGCCAGGGAGAAACTGGACACCGGCGGGCTTCGGTTCCAGCATCTCCTCGAAGGGATCGAGACGCTGAACAATTGGGCGCTGCAAGGGAGGCTGGAGGTCACGGCGATCTCGGCCCACGCCTATGCGTACGTGGCTGACCGCTACGTCCTGCTGCCACACGGGGCCAGCGTCGGCCGCAACTACGGGCCGATCCTCGTCGCAAAGCGCCCCTTCGACCTTGCCGAGCTGCGCGGCAAGCGCATTGCCGTCCCCGGGAGACTCACCACAGCATTCCTCCTGTTGCGCCTCTGCCTGGATGGGTTCCGCGCTGTCGAGGCCCCGTTCGATCGAATCTTCGATGCAGTGGACGGGGGCGAGGCGGACGCCGGCCTCGTCATCCATGAGGGGCAGCTCACCTACGGGGCACGCGGTTTCCTGAAGCTGCTGGATCTGGGAACCTGGTGGCATGAAAAGACCGGACTGCCGCTGCCGCTCGGGGCCAACGCCATCCGTAAGGATCTGGGCGAGCCGCTTTGTCTGGAAGTTTCGCGACTTCTTCGGGCGAGCATCGACTATGGCCTGGCCAACCGGGAGGAGGCCCTCCGCTACGCGATGCAGTTCGGTCGCGGGATGGAACGGTCTCTCGCCGACCGATTCGTCGGGATGTATGTGAACGAGGACACCCGCGCCTGGAGCCCGGAGAGCCGACGAGGCCTCCAGCAGCTCTTCAGTTTGGCCTGGGAGCGAGGCCTGATCACGAAACGGGTCTGTCCGGAGTTCCTCCCGGGCTAACCCCCCCGCCGTAACTCCGAATCCGCACGGCTCGATGCGAGATCGATCCCCAGATATCTCGCTCGACCTCCCGTCCTTTCCAATCGCCCGCCATAGGTTGCTCCGGCCTCCCCGCGTCCTCCCACACCGATCACCCATTCTTGATGCGAGGCCCGGCAAAGGGCCATCCGCCCCTTTCCAGTGACCAGGCCTCGTCCGGGCTGCCAGCCGCGCCTCACCCCCGCCATCAGCCGATCGGCGTGTCCCGGCCGTTGCGCCGGGTCCGAGAAAGTCTCCCCGGAATGAACTACGCCATCCATCCTCTGAAGATCTGAACAGGAATCTCGTGGGGCCCGGTAAGGGGGGGGTGGAGGTGAGTGCGCCGGCAGCGTTTAGAGCAAACCCTTGTCCCGGGCGTAGAGGGTCAATTCCAGCCGGCCGTCCACGTGGAGTTTTTCATAGATGTGGTGCAGGTGAATCTTGACCGTGCCCTCGCTGATGAGCAACTTTTCGGCGACCTCTTTGTTGTGCAGGCCGCTGGCCACCAATCGCACGATCTCCATCTCGCGCGGCGTCAGGACCCCTGCGATCTGGCGCGCCCCGGCCTCACGCTGGAGCAAAGTCTCCAGCGCGCGGGCGAAGGAGCGTTTCTCGAACCACTGTCCCCCGGCATGCACCTTGCGGACGCACTTCACCAGGAGTTGCGGCGCCATCTCTTTCAGCACCACCCCGCTCACGCGCAGGCGGATCGCTTCCAGGGCCTCGTTTTCGTCGATGGCCGCCGTCAAAAGGACCACCCGCGTTGGCAGCTTCTCCCTTTTCATCTCCCGGAGCACTGCCAGGCCGCTCCTCCCTGGCATGCGTATATCAAGGATCAAAACGTCCGGGCGATATTTGCGGACCGCCTGCAAGGTCTCGTCGCCGTCCCGACACCGCGCCAGGACCTTGAAATCCTGCTCCAGACGGAAGAGTTGCTCCAGACCATCGAGGACGATGGGATGATCGTCTGCCAACACCAGGCCGATTGGCATGTCACACTCCCGGTTGCGCGAGTGGCAGGGTGATCTCCAGGCGCGCCCCTGATTCGGTCGAATTGATGGAGAGCGATCCTCCCACGGAGGCAATCCTTTCCCTCAACATCACCGGCCCCAGGTTCATGTCGGCCAACGCGGCGTGGTCATAATGACCACGGAAGGGGAAGCCGGCGCCGTTGTCGGCCACGACGATCCGGGCCTGATTGTCCTGCACGCCTACCTCCACGCCCACGACCGAGGCCTTGGCATGCCGCGCGGCGTTCGCCAGGGCCTCACTCGTAATGTGATAGATCTCGTCCGCTAGTCCCTTGGAGATCCCCGCCTCCAGGTGCTCCTTTTTCAACTCGACGCGCAGGCCCCAGTCGCGCTCGATCCTTTTGGCCAGTTCGTCCAGGCGAGCGCCAAGCCTTGGTTCCGCCTCGGGCGGCCCGAGCGGGGCTCGCTTCAGCCCGTGGACGAGGAATCGCAGGTCGCGCTGCTGGGTGGCGATCAGGCGCTGGATTTCCAGCAAGCTTTCCTTGGCCGCCTGCGGGTCCTCTTCCAGCAGCCGACGCACCGTCTCCAGTTGCAAGCCCACCCCGGTGAGGGACTGGAGCAGACCGTCATGCAGGTCGCGGGCGACGCGGGCGCGCTCTTCTGTGACCGCCGCTTGCTGTAGCCCTTGAAGCAGATAGAAATGGTCCATCCGGGCCGTCACGAGCCTGGCAACGATCTCTCCCAGCACCAGGTCGTCAGAGGTCATCCGTGACCTGTCGAGGGAGAGGAGGCGCCCTTTCAGGGTTTCGCCACGCAAGCGCAATGAGAGAACGGCGCTGATGGCAAACCATGCTTGCAGCGTGGCGTGCAGGGGCGACCCGCGCCAGCGCTGCAAGCCGGCAGGCGACGCATGCAACACCGTAGGCACGGCGGCGCGGACGTTCTGACAGAGAAAGTCAGCGTCGGCCAGCGGCTCAGCGACCAGAGGCAGGAACGTGCCCGGCGCCTCGCGGCTCCAGTGGATCTCCCCACGCGGCCACAAGGCCAGGTTTAGGCAGGGCTCTTCCCCCACCTGCCAGGCCATGAGCAGCCGCGGTGAGCCGAGGATGCTGGCAGCGTGCTCCAGCACCTCACGAATTAGCGAGCGGGCCTCTCGCGGGACCGAGCGTGGCCATTCGGACAGCATGGACAGTTCGCGCCGCAGCCGGTGTTCGTGTGCCCCCAGGACCCCCAGGAAAACTGCCACCAGCCCAAGGTACAGGCCATGGATCATGACGCCGGGGAGGTCAAAGGCCGGGTCGCGCAAGACCCCCGCCCCGTAGACGCCCATTCCGATAAACATGGCCAGGGCTGCCACCGCGGTCCAGAGTGTCCCGCGCCACTGCCAGCGCAACGTGGCCGCCAGCAGCAAGAAGACATAATAGAGAATGAAGGGACTGGTAGCGCCTTCCGTGAAATAGATGAAGATGGAGAAGACATAGATGAAAAGGGAAAAGACCGCCAGATCGAAGACATGCGTAATGAGTGGCAAGCGCCCCACGGAAGCGTCCGGCCGCAACACCAACAAGGCTGCCACCAGCAATGCATAGATCAGGTAAGCGGTCGGAAAGGAGTAGGCGGACTTCGCGTACTTAGCGGGCTCAAAAGGGTCCAGCCAGATCGCGAGAAGGATAAATGCCGCCAGCGCCACCCGTCCAGCGGCAATCAGGTATTCCGCGCGGCTCTGCGGGGAGTAGGGCGAATCCATCGGCACCCTGGTCAGTGACGAGAAGCTTGAATAGCCTAGATACGCTTCCCTAGCCTTGTCAAGTGGATTTCCCCGAGCCCAGTCTCCAGCCATTCGACTGCTCTTGCAGGGGGCTCGCGAACCCCGCGGGTCCTTCCACTCTTCTTGCCCCGGCGCACTCACAGCCCCATCGGGAGGACGAGCGGTACACCCCCGTCGCCAACGTCGTCATCGCACTATCGGCTCCACGGCGCCTTCGATCCTCTGGAGCGGGGCAACGGCTTCCGGTGCACCTGATTCGAAAAGCTTCACATGAGGCTTGCCTTCCCTCAGCGAACGTTCCCCGTCTACGAGCTGCTCTCAATCAGCGTAACACATGACACAGTGCCATCAATTTGAGAGCGCGACCCGAAACGATTCTGACAAGGGCTGACAGCCGCGCAGGCGCTGCACATCGCACAAGCCCAGCAACTGGATCGATCACGCGAGCGAGCCAGTCAGGATTTTCCGCCCAATTATATACCGAAGGGTATAGAAAAATCTATCTTTCACTATATTGTGCCCTGTGGACCATGCCAGTAGAGTAATTAGAAAGAGACAGGATTAGCTAAGCCAAAATTAGAAAGAACTCCATTTGAGAAAGAACGACTACGTTTGGCTTAGTTACAGCAAGAATAAGCATATTTCCACTTAATTCGTCACGGTTTATACGAGCGCAACGCGGTATCTCGACGAACGGTAGAATCCCGCCGTTTTCATCTTCTTGCTGCTGCTGTGCGGAATGATGGGGATGCCGACACTTGTGACATCGGCGCCTCGGGCCTTCTTGATGCGTACGGTTCTCCCCTATGCGCAAGTCCGTATTTCCTCTCTACCGATGCGGGCGAATCCCGAGGACCCGTCCGACCTCGACTGTCAGAGATCGATCTGTGCACTGAGCGGCATGACGGAGGACGAGTGTGGCCATGGCCTTAAGCATCGTATCGCCTCGGTTCGAAGCGCATGAGAAACCCCGGGCTGTAGGATGAAGAGGGGCTTGACTCAGGCGCGGTGTACGTCAGGAGGCAATCCCGGCGCTCCATGTCGGACGTCGGGCCACTCAGGGGGAGGGCAGCATGAACGGCGCGAACGGTAACGGCAGCCAGGCGGATCGAGTGAAGGAACTGCACGCGCATATAGACAAGCAACAGCAACGGCGACAGAGCAACAAAGTGCTCCATGCCCATCCTTCCCCCCTCTTCTGGCTTGAGAGGAATGTGCCAGTGAAGGAGATGATGAACGAGCGTGAGGTGGCGAACGCGGCGATTCCGAAGCGGGTCAACCTGTATGTGGGTACCCCCTACTGTCTTCCCACGAATCCCGACAGGTGCGGCTTCTGCCTGTTTCCGAGCGAGGTGTACCAGGGGCAGGACCAGTTGGATACGTATCTGAAGTACCTCGACTGGGAAGGGCGAAGGTATCAGCCGTTCTTGGATGGCAATGAATTGGCGAGCATCTATTTCGGGGGAGGGACGTCGAATCTCTACAGGCCGGACGATTACCACAAACTCCTGCAGATCGTGAGAGGGGTCTTCCCGACGATCCCGGCGAACATTGAAATCACCTTGGAAGGCATTCCCCAGCTTTTCACGCGGGAGAAGCTCGAGGCGATGAAAGCCGCCGGGGTCAACCGGATCAGCATGGGTGTACAACAGCTCGACGATGAGATGATCAAACTGAGCGGACGAAAACAGAAGGCCAGGCATGCCTTCCAGACGCTCGAATGGTGCCAGGAACTGGGGCTCCAGAGCAGCGTCGATCTTATCTTCGGGTGGCCGCGGCAGACGATCGAGCTGATGCTGAGGGACCTAGACGCCATCGTCCGGACCGGCATCCGTCACATCACTCACTACGAATTGAACGTGGCCGGCCGGACCGATTTCGCTCGAAATTACCGGGATGAACTCCCTTCAACAGAGCAGAACGTCGAGATGTATCGGGTATCCAAGCAGTTCCTCGAGAGCCATGGATTCCGGCAGGTGACTGCATACGACTGGGAGAGGCCGACCCCCGGCCTCCCCGGCGAGTATCTCTTCGAGGAGAACATGCGTCACTTCTTCACCTGCGACAAGGAACAGGGGATCGTCGGCTACGACATGTGGGGCTGGGGGTTCGCCGGCGTCTCCTACTTCCTGGGCACGCCGGAGATGCCGGGCTGGACGTACATGAACTGCCCCAGGGTGGGAGAGTACTTCGGTCGTCTCGATGAAAGTCGGTTCCCCATTGATCGGGGGTTTCACTACACGCAGAAGGATCTGCGAATCGCCTGGCTCTTCCAAACCCTCCAGGGGATGAGCGTCGATCTAGATGCCTACCGGAAGATTTTCGGTTTCGACCTCCTGGAAGAGTACGCCGACATCTGCCAGGCCCTGACCGAGAGAGCATGGGTCGAGATCACCCAGGAGAAGGTCATGCTGGTGGGGGACGGGGTCTTCTACACCCCCCTGATTCAGGGCCTGCTCGCGCAAGAGCGGATGGAGGAGATGAGGAAGAGCAAATCGGCAGCGGGAGCGTCGCCCGAGGTCACGGCGGAGTCCCCACAGAAAACCGCGCCGCGGAAGCCTGCTGAAGTCGGCCAGCTTCCGGGGAAAGTCACTCCCTTCCCGGAGATCCCGCGTCCGGTCCCGAGCATGAGAACAGACGCTCGCCAAGTCGCGCCCCGACACCGAGAAGTCGGAGAGCCCGAGTATTACCGCCAGCAGACGAAGGATAGCGTCGAACTCTCACTCCTCAGGATCTCTCACGACATCCGGCATGACGTTCCTGTCCTGCTGACTCACGGGACCTTCTCCAACGCCCAGGTCTGCACCAGGCTGGCCGGATACCTGGCCGAAAATGGTTTCGACTGTTGGATTCTGGAGCTGAGGGGTCACGGTCGAAGCGAGGCAGGAGACGCTCACCCGGACTTCGAACGGTTCAGCGAGTTCGACGTGCCGGCGGCGCTGCAGGCAGTGCTCCACCGGACCAGGAAGGAACACCTCTTCTGGGTCGGGCATAGCGGGGGCGGGCTGGTCCTCCTGATGCACTTGGCGCGGAACCCTGAGGCCTGCGCGCGGCTCAAGGGGATCGTGACCCTGGCCAGCCAGGCCACCGAGGCGGGGGCAACCTGGGCCGGCCGGGCGAAGATCGCGCTCGGCGCCATGGCCAACAATCTGATCGGCTACTCCCCTGGGCCTTTGCTCAAGCTGGGCCCGGAGAATGAATTCAAGGGCGTGATGAACCAGTGGTTCCGGTGGAACTGGAACCGCCAATGGACCGGAAAAGACGGCTTCGACTACTTCGAGGCGCTAAGAAAGGTCGAGGTCCCTGCGCTCTGCTTCGCAGGAGGCGGGGATCGCTTCATCGCCCCTTACCAGGGTTGCCGGCGGCTCTACGATGCGCTGGGAAGCCTCGATAAGCGGATGGCGTTCTGCGCCAAGTCGGAGGGGTATGGTGAGGATTACAGCCACGCGCGGATCATCGCGAGCCGTCGGGCACAGCAGGAGATCTGGCCAATGATCGCGGAATGGCTGACCAAGCGGGCGCCATCGATGCAGCGCGAGAAGGAGCTCGTCCGCGTCGCGTAGGGAGGCAACGCGGCCGAGAGGCGGAAGGCTAGAGGCCCGTAATGAAACGATGTGACCCAACTGGTCGCAGAGGGCGATCAGAAGAAGGCAGGGCTGGCTGATGGAGGCGGGCTAGATCTTTTCGCGGAGATCCATCCCCTCCGCCACGAGCGCCATCACGTCGGGGTACTGGAAAGGCTTGTTCAAGACCAGATCGACTCCGGCCTCTTTCAGCTTGCCCCGGTCAAGCGTCAGGACCCATCCGGTGACGAGGGCTACGGGGGTCTTCGGGGCTAACCCCTTGATGGTGGCTGCCACCTCCCAACCCGAACACTCCGGCATTCCCAGGTCGGTGAGGACGAGATCGAAGTCGCTCTGGCGGAAAAGACGGAGCCCTTCTCTGCCGCCGCTTGCCTGAACCACGGTGTGGCCGGCCGCCTCGAGGATATCCGAGAGGAGTTCCCGCACCATGCCATCATCGTCGATGATCAGGATGCGTCCTGGCTTGGCCGACGGCGCCAGTTTCGGTTGAGGCGCCGATCGGAGCTTCGAGGGAATCGGTAGCCTGATCTCGATGGTTGTGCCGTGCCCGGGATTACTGCGCACATTGATCTCGCCGTGGTGGCCTCTGATGATTCCGTACGACACGCTCAGGCCGAGGCCAGTCCCCTTGACCCCCTTGGTGGTGAAGAAAGGATCGAAAATCCTGGTTTTGACTTCCTCGACCATCCCGATTCCCGTGTCGGACACACTCGCGCAAACCCACCCATCTACCTCTTCGGTCTTGAAGGTGAGCTTCCCTCCCTCCGGCATCGCCTCAACTGCATTAAAGACGATGTTGGTCAGGACCTCCCGGAGCTCGGAGATATTCCCCATCACGGGGGGGATCTTACCGTAGCTGGTCTCCACCTCGATGGTTGCGCCTGCCAGGTTGGCCTCATCCTTCCACCTCGCCTCGGTGATGGCCAGCGTATCCTTGATGGCCTGGTTCAGGTCCACCGGGAAGAACTCTTCTTCTCGCCGTTTCCGGGTGAAGTGTTGCAGGCGGCGGACCGTATTGGCCCCATCCAGTGCCGCCTTTTCGATCGCGTCAAGGCCTCGCTTTGTCTCCTCGTCCAGGACCACGCGACGCAGCAGTTGGGCCCGGCCCAGGATCGCGCCCAAAATGTTGTTGAAGTCGTGGGCCACCCCTGACGCCATTTCGCCCAAGGCGTGAAGTCGCTCGGTCCGCAGGATCTGTTGCTCCAGTTGTTTCCGTTCTGTGATATCCCTCGCGATTCCCTGCCAGCCGGCCACACGACCCATGGCATCCCGCACCGTGACGGTCCCGATCTCGACCGGGACGATGCCGGAGCCGTCTTTCTTTACCATGTCCAGTTCATAGAAGCTGAATGGATCCTTCCCTCTTGCCGCCCTGGCGAAGATCTCTTGAGCCCGGCGCTGGCTCTGGGGAGTCAAGAGATCGGTGGAATAGCGACCCAGCAGCTCCGCTGGCTTATAACCGAGGATCTCCTCCACCTTCGGGTTCACGTACGTAAATCGCCCTTCGGGGTCCAACGCGTAGATGACGTCGCGGACATGCTCGGCCAGCAGCCGGTATTTCTCCTCTGACGCCTTCATCGCCTGGGCATGGGTCTGGACCGCTTCGAACAGCTTTGCGTTCTCGATGGCGATCGCCGCCTGCCGGGCGATCGCATCGACCAATCTTACATCCTCCTCCGCAAACCTTTGTCGCGCGTCCCACCAGATAGCAAGCAACCCTCCGATCGGCTGGTCCTTGACAAGCATCGGAACGAACAGTATGGAGCGATGCGGGAGGTCCCGAAAGATGTCATGGCCGCACCTGGGATCCTTGGAGGTATCATCGGTATAGACCGCGGACTTCTTCTCCCACGCCTCTTCGAGAAAAAGGTTCCCTTTGAGCGGAAGCTGGGTTCCCATGAATACACCGAGACGCTCCTTCGGCACGTGGTACCCAGCGAAGGGATGGAGGTCTCCGGTCGAGGGATCCTGAACGTAGGCCCCGACAGTATCAGCCGAGAGTGCATGGGCGACCGCTCGCGCGATGCGCCGGACCGCCTCCTTGAGATCGAGGGTGGAATTGACGGAATAGCTGACCTCGAGCAGCGTTTGCGTCTCTTTGAGGCTTGCCTGCGTCTCACCGATCAGCCGGGCGTTCTCCAGCGCGATGCTCAGTTGGCGCGCGATGGTCTGCAGCAACAGCAGCTCATTGGTTGAGAAAGACGGCGATTTGGTCTTGGCCAGGTTCAACAACCCGATGACGCGATCCTGGCCGATGAGGGGAACGCAGGCGTGAGCGACGACTGGCAGCCCGGACAGGGCTAGCCGTGGACACTCATCGATGACATTGTGGTCGAGGGGCGGATCGGCGCCTATGAGCGAACGAAGGCAAGGGCAGTCCAGGCAGGCGAGGTTAGCGGCTTCCGGTCGAATCTGAGCAGCATGTCTGACCGCAGCAAGGTAGACCCTACCCTGCGGATCTGCTGTGACGGCGGGCCAGAACCGATTGTCGGGTGGATCCTGGGCAAGATAGATCCAGCCGAGGGCTGCGTCGTCCACCGCCTTCAGGAGCTCCTCTAGAACGGTATCCAGGAGCTTGTCGGGCGCTGACGACCGAACCGCCGCCGAAACCGCCATGACGGCCGAGAGACTCTTGCTGGGCACGTTCTATAGCATCCTATCTTTGGCCGGTCAGGCGCTTGAAAGACCCCAGCCGGCAGGGCAAAACCCTAACAGAAAAAGTCGCCGGGAGCAAGGAGAAACTATCGTAAGCCATCCGATACCAGGGCAGCTCGGCAAGGCGTCAAGGCTCGTCCTCCACCTGGAATCCCCCCAAGCTAAGCCAAAACAGCATCGCGTGACAGGCGGACCTTCCGATCGAACGGCCAGGCCAGGACCTTCCCGGTCGTTCAGCAGCAGCCGGAAAGCCCCGGCCTTCATGCGCGCTCTGCCACCAGACGGCCTGCCCGCATGACCGGGACGACGTCGGTCAGATCCACCCGCGCGCAGATCTCCAGGTCCGATCCGAAGCCCTTTTGGATGAGGTGTCTTCCCCATTCGCAACTGTGGAGCATCCCGAAAAGGTCGTCTCGGTGGGCCACAAAAAGTTGGTGCGCGGCCCTGGCAGCATCACCGAGCTCGACCGGACGACCGGCAACGTTGAGCAGGCGATCGATGAGCATCCCGCCCCCAACAGCGTCTTCGAGGCAGAAGCGGCCATGTTGGCCCGCGCAGACGATCAGGACGTCGAGCCCGGCGCGCGTGAGCCATCGCGCCGCGGCAGACGCGTTCAGGAAGGCGGTCGCGATGATCACCCGGGCGCCCTCAACTGCCCGAAATGCGCGGGTCCCGTTGGTCGTGGTCAGGACAACCGTCTTGCCCTCGACACGGTCGCGGCCGTATTCGGCTGGAGAATTCCCCAGTTCGAACCCCGGCGCCTTGGCCGCACCCCGTTCTCCGGCCAGCAGGCCGCCACCGCCAAGCCTCAGCGCCAAACCCCTGGCCTCTTTCAGCGTCTGGACGGGGATGACACCGGCGCACCCGTGGTGCAGCGCGATGGCGATGGTGGTCGTGGCCCGGATCACATCGATCACCGCCACCGCCCGACCAGAGCCGAATCGACGCACCGGATCCAGCCGGCTGAGAGCGACATCAAGGATCACGCCGGCTCGTCCCGCTCAGGCAACCCCAGTATCGGTGCAATCTCGGCCAGCGAAGCGATCACGTGATCGGCGTTGGCCGAGGATGGTTGGACGGGGTTGCGGAGCAGTGCGGTCCGGACACCCGCCCGGCGGCCCGCCAGCATGTCGAATTCGAAGTCGCCCACGAACAGCGCCTCGTCCGTCCCAAGGCCGAGCCGCCGACAGGCCAGCAGGATCGGGTCGGGCGCGGGCTTTGGCGGGGCATCCTCCCTGGTCACGATCGCCGAGAAGGTGAACTGGAGTCGCGCCAGGATCAGGTCCACGCTCCTGCGGCTATTACGCGTGA
>Ga0209751_10005991_pt1 | contig 11358 bp, 15 predicted proteins | sample RifCSP13_1_FD_184019 | JGI IMG/M metagenome (GOLD analysis project Ga0209751, IMG submission 184019) | Soil microbial communities from Rifle, Colorado - Rifle CSP2_sed 13_1 (SPAdes) (version 2) | ecosystem: Environmental > Terrestrial > Deep subsurface > Rock core/Sediment | place: Rifle...
GTCGCCAGCGGTGTTGACCTCACGACCGCCGTGCCGCGCCAGCTCGTGCCGAACCATGGCCCGGAAACGAGCGAGGAGCGCCTGCCAGCGTTCATCCCCAAGCTCGACGATCGTCTCCGTTGAGCCGACGATGTCGGTGAAGAGCAGCGTGAGCACCGCACGGCCGGGGAGTAGCCGGTCAACGACGGGACGCACCGCGCGCCGCAAGGGCCCGAAGCTGAGCGCAGCACCGACCGCGAGGCTCGCCGTCACCAGGTCGGACTGCCCGCCGGTCACCGACTCAAGGAGCCGCTGGACCGCGATGTTGGCGGCCGCGAACAGGGCAGCCAATGCCACGCTGACGCTTCCATAGACCACCGTGCGGTTGATGAGGAAGTCAATGTCATACAGCCGATAGCGCAGCACAGCTACGCCGACCGCCACCGGCACGGCGGCGAAGGCCAGGATCACCACCAGCTGAGCGAGCTTGGCAAGGGGGCTGGCAGCGCCGGTTGACGCGCCGGAGGGGATGACGCTGATGGCCAACAGCACGCCGACGTAGGCGATCCATTTCATCTGCTGGCGCTCGATGCCGGTCGAGCGGCGGAAGCGAAGCACCAGGGAGAAAGCCGAGGCCGCCATTACCACGGCAAGCGCTCCCACGCTCGCAGTCTTCACCGATAGATCCATCGCCGGCCCCGCGCCGATTGGGTTCTGAAGAGCCCCAAAGTTCTCAAGCGGTCCGGGGGCGAAGGCGTAGCCCGCGGAGACGATCGCGCTAAGGACGGCTCCAAGCCAGGCGACGACACGCCAGCGGGGCGCGAGAAGGTGTCCATCGGGAAAGAGCAGGAGCGCGTGAACACCGACGATGGTTACGGTTGGCACCCAGATCCAGGCGTACAGCCATGCTGCCCACACGACCCAGGGGAGCGAACCAGGGTGGGCGAGCGCGCCGTAGACGGCATAGCCCTGACAGAACAGCGCCGCCGCCGCCATGATCCCTACGGCCAGGAAGAGCCAGCCGAGCGCGTTCCCCGGCTGACGCCGGGCGATGACCCAGCCGACGGTGGTGAAGGTGATGGCGAAGAGGGCCGTGAACCCCCGGAAACCATAGTCCTCGGCGGGGATCGGGACCCCGAGCGTCGTCGCCAGCAGAACGACCCCGCTGATCGTGAGGCCGCCCGTGAGTGTTACGACGATTGACGGCAGGAAGCGCATGGTCGGAAGGCTACAGCGGAGAGCAAGGGGCGGGCACTGCCGAGTCGAGTGGTTGGCCAGGCTCGACCCAGCAGATTGCCTGGTCCACGAATTCCAATGCCTCGATCATCGCGGGATCACCTGGATCAGGTCGCCACGACCACGAGGACGACGTTTCCGGTCTTTTGCCCCGTCTCGACGTACCTGCTCGCCTCGACCACGTCCTCGAGCGGGTAGCGGCGATCGATCACCGCGCGGTACCTCCCCGCCTCGATCAGCTCCTTGAGGAAGAGGAGGTCCGGCTTCGTGTATCGAGCGATCCCCATTTTGACCTTCTTGTCGCCGATCCACCTCGTGGCCAGGAGCAGCAGTGGAACGTGCCAGCCGAAGCCCAGGTCCGTCTCGATGAAGGTGCCGCCCGGCTTCAGCGAGCGTCGGCTCCGCCTGAAGGAGTGCTTGCCGACGGCGTCGAAGATGACGTCGTACGTCTTGCCGTTCTGGGTGAAGTCTGCCTGGGTGTAGTCGATGACCGCATCGGCTCCGAGCGATCTCATGAGCTCGAGGTTCTTGGTGCTGCACACGGCGGTGACGTCGGCGCCGAAGTGCCTGGCCAGCTGAACGGCTGCGGTTCCGACCGATCCCGAGGCGCCGTAGATGAGGACGCTACGCCCGTTGAGGGGACCGGCCTTCTCAAGGCAGACGAGTGCGAGGCTCACTCCGTCGAAGACCGCTGCGGCCTCGTCGAAGGTCATGCCGGCCGGCTTGATCGCCAGCGGGGCGCTCTGCGGAATGCTGACGTACTCTGCGTGTGCGCCGAACCCGTTGCCGCCGAAGACGTGGTCACCGACCTTGAACTCGGTGACGGCCGCGCCGATGGCCTCGACCTCTCCGGCGAGCTCCATGCCGAGGATCCTGTGCTTCGGTCGCAGCAGACCGGTGAAGAAGCGGCTGATGAACACTTCGGCGCTCCGAAGGCCACAGTCCGTCCGGTTGACCGTCGTGGCGTGGATCCTGACGAGGACTTCATCGTCCCTGGGCACCGGCCGCTTGACTTCCTCGAGCCGGAGGACCTCGGGAGGGCCGTAGCGTTCGTGCACAACGGCTCTCATCGGAAGATGACGTTGTCGTCGGGGTTGGAGTTGGTCTGCATCAGCTCGCCACGAAGGCAGTGGCGAGCCAGGTGAGGTGGACGTTGGTGGCGAGCTCAGTCATGGGTCCCCCGCGAGGCATCGGTTGGGCGCAGCCTGCGTTGGGGGAGAGGGTAGCAGCGGGGGCAAGCGCCTCGGCGGTTGTAAGCCTCTGTTACGCCAGACGTAATGCTCCCAGTGACAGCCTGCCTGGGTGCCCAAGGTCAGAGATGCGCTGCGGAGGCTGCACGAGGCCGGCTGGCGGGAGGTTCGTCGGCAGGGGAGCCATCGGCAGCTCCAACACCCGTCTCGGGCTGGCACCGTGACCGTGGCTGGCCCACCAAGCGACGACCTGCCGCCTTGGACGTGGCGCAGTATCCTGCGACAGGCAGGACTCGACGAGGACCGATGATGAAATACGCCGTCGTGTATGAACAGGCACCGCAGAACTGGGCCGCGTACGTGCCTGATCTACCGGGATGCGTCGCCACCGGTCGGACCCGGGCGGCAGTCCAGCGCCGCATCCGCGAGGCCATTGGGCTTCACCTGGGAGCCATACGCGACAAAGGAGAGCGCGTGCCCGAGATGAGCGCCACGGTGGAGGTCGTCGAGGTCTAGGCCGTCGAAGGTAGCGGCCCAGGAAGGCACGGATGACTCAAGGATCAGCGGACCTCGACGGCGTCGTTGCCGCTCCGGAGCACCATCGGGTCCTGTTCGAGAACGATCGCGTCCGCGTGGTCGAGACGTTTAGCAGTGCCGCGGCCACGGGAAATCCATTGACCCGATGGTTCCCGGCGAGCAGGATGCCCATGTGACTGTCGACCAGCGCACAGCCGGACGGTTCGCGATCGTCAGCGGCATCGTGACGATCGCAGCCGCGGTCGTGCTGGTGATCTTCTTCCTGGTCGAGGCGCCCGCGTTGGTGGAAAGCGGCGATGTCGATCGGATCACCGTCTTCGGCAGCACCAATGACGCACTCATCGCCATTGCACTCGTTTTGTTGCTCCCCGTGGCGGTGTTCGTGGCCCGCGTCGGCGAGCCCAGGCGACTGCACCAGGTCGCGGGATGGGTTGGTCTGGCGGGACTTGGCCTGGGCACCGTATTCATGTTCACGACTGCGCTGCGGGTCATCGACTACGGCACCAACTCGATCCTCATCGGGGCGGCCTTCGCGCTGGTCGGGGCCTGGCTGCTGGGCCTCAACGTCCCGACTGGCGCAGGGGCGCTGTTCGGTCGCGCGGCGCGCTGGGCCGGAGTGCTGGCCGGATTCGGCTTGCTGTCCACCGGGGTCTTCGCCTCTGTCGCTGGCCCGGCGGCGACCGCGGATCCGACCGCCCTGATGTCGTCCCCGCTGCTCGTGGCGGTGTTGGGCCTCGGTACCGCAGGGCTGCATCTCGCCACACCGATCTGGGCCATCCTGACCGGCCGCCGATGGCTCGCGGGAGGCAGCCTTTCGGCGTGACCCATCCGCTCGGCGAACGACGGCCGGTCGTCGCGGCCGCGGCCGTGGCCTCCCTCGTGCTCGGGATGGGGGCGAGCATCCTTCTGCCAGCGGCCTACGGCTTCGACATCCAGGCGCTCGCCCATCCCGGGTCGATCGTCGACAGGGGCCAGGGAGTCGCCCAGCTCCTGCGCTGGGGAGCCCTCCTCGACATGGCCAGCTACCTCCCGATGGCGGTGGTGGTGGTCTATTTCCACCACCGATTGCGCGCGCGCAACCCGGAGCTGGTGAGCCTGCTCACCGCCTGCGGACTGGCCTACGTCCTGATCGGGAGCATCGCGGGGGTGCTGCTGGCGACCGTCGGGCCGCCGTTGATCGAGGGGTATGCCGCCGCGTCGCCGGCCGGCCAAGACGCCGCTCGGGTCACCCTCGAGGCGCTCGGCACCGCCGCCCTGGTTGGGCTGTGGGGGACCCTGGAGCTGATCTTCTTCGGGTCGTGGTTCATCGGCATCGGCTGGCTCATGCGCACCGACTGGCGCAGATTCGCCGTGTTGTCGATGGTCGTCGGCGTCGCCTTCTTGGCCGCGAGCGCACGGACCGGCCTCTCCGGTCGAACGCTCCTGGAGATCAACGGACCCCTCGACCTGGTGATAAGTGCCCCGCTGGCGTTGTTCTTCGTGTGGGATCTGTGGCTGGCCGTTCGCCTTTGGCGCGGTGCGTGAGGTGCCGCGGCCGCTGGGCCTCACCGGGCTGTCAGTCTGGCTACGGGTGTGGCTCGGTTGATCGGATCAGCGCTCGCCGTCGGGCGCGACCCGACCCGACGCTAAACACCCAGAGCGTGGTACAACCGGGGAGCGAGAGGATCGGGCCCGATGTCGGTCGCCTCAATCCTGGGGCGCTTCGGACGACGGCGGGAAGGGCCTTCGACGGGTGAACCGCGCGGTCCGCCGGTCGTCCCAATCCCGTGGCGATTAGCGCTCCGTGAGCGAGTCAGCCACGGCGGGTCCGCCGTCGACTGCATCTCGTGTCTTCCTCCCGGGCGCGTAACGCGCCGGACATTCGCCGGAATCAGCGAGTCGCCCGAGCCTCCCCGGCTTCGACCAGCCTCGCGAACGCCGCCAAGCGCTCTTGCGTCCCCCGCTCCATGCGCCCGCCCTCCTGCGAGCGGCGCAGCAACCCGCTGATGAGCCCGGCTGGGAACGTCACCTCCTCGTCCAGGGTGATCTGGGTGCCACCTTCCTTCTCAGCAAAGCGCGCGCTCCAGCGCCAGCTGATCCCGCCCATGCTCTGACCGCCCCTCTCGTGCAGGACGGGCGGTTCGGCGGCCAGCACCTGGGTGCGTGGTCGGTACGGCCCGTAGACGACCTCGACGAAGGTCGTTCCCGGCCGATCGAGCGGGCCGCTCACCTCGGTGATCGCCTTGATCCCCATCCACTTCGGCATCAGCGCGGGGTCGACGTAGGCCGCGTAGACGCGCTCGATCGGCGCGCGCACGAACTGGGTGATCCGTGCCTGCATGAGCTGGCTTGCCCGTGGATCGGTTCGCAATCAGGCGTGGACGCTTGCCGCCCGCAGCCGGCGGCCGAGCCAGATCGCCCAGATCGGGTAGCCGATCTGTCCGCCGAGGATGCTGGCGGTAAAGGCCACGAGCAGGCCCGGCGACTGGAAGACGGCCTCCGCGTCGGCGATGGCGTTCGAGCCGCCCGCTGCGAAGAAGCCGATGGGGAGGAGGATGTCCCCGACGCCCGTGGCGACCCCGATCCAGCGCAGGCCTCCGCCCAGGGCGGCGTCGGCACGGCCGAGGCTGACCAGGAGGACCCAGAGGCCGAGCCCTCCCAGCCCGACGGTGACGAGGGGGCCCGCGACGGCGGAGCTGACGAGACCCACAGCGAAGGGCAGCTGGATGAGCCCGACGCCGAGTAGCGAGATGACCCCGACGGCGAGCGCGACGCTGCTCGCGCTGGCGGCCCGGGGGCGCCAGCTCTGGTGGAGGCGGAAGGCCGCCGGGATGGCAGCGAGCGCCGCAAGGCCGATGAGCGCGTCGTTCGTGCGCCCGAGCGGCGTCCACTGTTCCGTCCCGCCGGACACGATCTCAGGCGCTTCGAACGTGAAGAACAGGAGCAGGAAGACCGTGCCCAGCGCCGCGGCCACACCGCTCACCAGGGCTGCGGTGGGTCCGTACGCCGCGAGCCTCTCGCTGGTCGTTGCTGGAGCCCCGGTCGAGCCCGCGCGCGTGTCCATGTCAGTCCCTCCTCAACTTCCCTCCCGGATCCGTCCAGATAGGCGAGCGCAGGTCGGGACAGCAAGTGCCATTCGGCCCGAACCGGGGGGTGTGACCTCAGGCGCCGCCGCACGACCCAGTGCTCGTCGTCACGTCGCGACCAGACCCGACGCTAAACACTCAGAGCGTGGTGCGACCGGCGAGCGACCAAATCGGCCCCGATGTCGGTCGCCTCAATCTCGGGGCGCTTCGGACGACCGCGGAAGGGCCCATCGACCGGTACACCGCGCGGTCCGCCGGTCGTACCAATGCCGTGGCGTTTGGCGCTCCGTGACCGGGTCGGCGCGGACGGGCGTAGCGGTCAGGTCGCGGCGCCAGATGGCGCATTCCATCCAGGTGCCGGGCGGGTACTCCAGGTTCTCGGTTCCCAGCCGCTCGAACTCGAGCCTGGCGCAGACCGCGTTTGATGCCGCGTTGTCCACCGAGGGGAAGGCGTACACGAACCGATACCTCCCGTCGGCGGCCGCTTGCTCGAGGGCCAGCGCCGCACCGGCACTGGCCAGGCCCCGACCCTGGAAGGCGGGGAGCACGTTCCAGCCCATCTCCCACGTCGGCTCCGCGTGCCACGCCTCTTCCCAGTAGCCGACCCAGCCGGCCGGGGTTGCTTCCGGGCCGATGGTGACCACGAACACCCGGCCGCTCCCGGTCGCATCGAGGCCCAGGTAGCGGGCGTGGCGGGCGAGGAGCTTCTCCTCCGGCTCGGGCCCGCCGAGGTAGGTCATCATCGCCGGGTCGCCGAGCAGGCCGCGGAGGAGGGGCAGGTCAGCATCGGTCCAGGGGCGCAGGGCGATCTCCATCGTCTGACAAAGTAGCACCGGCGTTCACGAGGGTCGGTCGACGCACCAGACTCTTGACACCTGGCCAGCGAGAGTGGCACTCTGAGGCCATGAGTGACACTAATATGCTATCGGTGGGACCGAAGGGGCGGGTCGTCATCCCGGTCGAGATCCGGCGCAGGCTGGGTCTGCAGGAGGGAAGCCAGCTGCTGGCCGTGGTGGAGGGCGAGGGGGTGTTGCTCCTGCCGCGGGATGCGGTCAAGGCTCGCCTGCGCGGACTCTTCGCCGGCGTTGCGACCAGCATGGCCGACGAGCTGCTCCGTGATCGGCGCGCGGCCGCCGCCGACGAGTCGCGAACGGGGTGACCTCCGTGGTGGACGCCTCGGTCGTGCTGGCGTGGCTCCAGGACGAGCCGGGGAGCGACCTGGCGGAGGGCTACCTGGTGGAGGGGATCATCGGCGCTGCCAAATGGTCCGAGGTACTCCAGAAAGCCAGGCAGCATGGAGCTGCGCCCGGTCTGGTGGCGCACCTGCTGACCTCCTTCGGCCTCGAGGTCGTGGACGTCACCGCGGAGGATGGCGAACGGGCGGCCGACCTGTGGGCGGCAGGCTCGACGGTTTCGCTGGCGGACCGGCTTTGCCTGGCCCTCGGCCTCAGGCTGGGCCTTGCGGTCGTGACGACCGACACGGCGTGGCAGTCGGTGGCACACGGTCCCGAGGTGATCCTGGCCCGCTGAGCCTGCCGGCCGGCAGACCGTGGGCTGAGGAGATTGGCCCGGATGCGTCCGGGCACTCGGAGACCCTCGAACGGTTGACGCAGGGCGGGTCCTAGCGACGATCCGGGAGGCGTGCCTCCACCAGGGCGGCGAGGTCAGCCAGGTGACGGCGTAATGCGGCTTCCGACGACGCGCTGAACAGCCGCTCCGCGAGGGGGTCGAGGACGCCGAACGCTCGTGACCTGGACTCCAACGTTACGCGCGTTCCCTGGCCCTCGGGCGCGAAGCGGGTGAGCCAGCGGTAGGTCGTCGCCAGCGGAGCGCGGCCGGCCATCTCGTGGAGGACCGGGGGGTTGGCGCGAACGACCTCGGTGCGAAAGCGCCACCGCCCGCGGAAGACCTGGGTGAACGAGGCCCCGGCCCGGTCGAGGGGGCCGCTCACGTCGATCACCTCTTGCAGCTCCATCCATTTCGGCATCAGTGCCGGATCGACGTATGCGGCGTAGACCCGCTCGATCGGCGCGCCGATGTACTGGTCGATCGTCAGTCCACGCACGAGCCTCAGCCCATCTCCTGGGGGTTGGGCGCACCGACACGCGCTACCTCTTCCCTGGCGATCTGCCGGAATCGGTCCTCGGCCGCCTCCAGCACCGCGGTCATCTCCGGGTCGAGGACCGGCATCGGCTTGGCTCGCCGGTCAACGATGGCCTGCAGGCGCAGCTTGAGCGGCGTGAAGGTCGACGCCACGATGAGCGTGGTGAGCACGATGGCGGCGTCCGAACGCTCCCCGGTGACGGCCATGAAGACCCGCTGCGAGAGCGTGATCGAGGCCGTATACACCCCGGCCAGGATCGCCGACAGCACGCCGTACACGATCGTCCGGTTGATGATGATGTCGATGTCGTACAGGCGATAGCGCAGGATGGCAATCCCGATCGCGGCCGCCGCCAAGAAGGCCACTCCGATGAAGACGACCTGCCCGAGGAAGATCGGCGACATGCCGAGTACGGCACCGGGAACGGCGAGCACGGCCGCGAAGGCGACCCACTTGATCTGCAGCCGTTCGTCGCCCCGTGCGCGCCGGTAGCGCAGGACGGCCGAGGTCACCGCCACACCGATGGCGACGAGGTACAGCCCGTAGCCGATCGCGATTCGCAGCCCGAGACGATCGAAGTACGGCGTCACGTTGGTGGTGGGTGGAAGAGGCCCGAAGGGCCGCGTGGCGAGGATGATGGACCCGACCAACGCGGCCATCGCGGCCAAGACGAGGATGACCGCCGGGCGCCAGCGCGGCGACAGCAGACGACCGTCGGGATAGTACAGGGGCAGGAACGCCACGAGCCCGCCCGACGGGATCACCCAGATCCAGGCGGATGCCCAGCGAGCTCCTTCGGCGAGCGGCAACTGCGGGTTGGCAGCCGCCGCCAGCACGGGGTATTGGTCCACGATGCCCTGAACGCCGGCGACGACACTGAACAGCAGCAGCAGCCAGCCGACGCGGTTCTCCGGGCGGCGCGTGGCGATGAGCGCCCCCACCGAGCCGAAGCTAAGAGCGAGGGCGGCCTCGAACCCGCGAAAGCCCCACTGGTCGGGCGTCGGTCGGTCGAGCGTGGCCGCGATCATCCACACCTCGACCGCGGCGAGCACCAGGATGGCCAGCGAGGCAGCCCTGGCAACGATCCGGGCTGTCCGCTTGCTCATGCGCGCGGTCCTTACGCGTTCACGTCCGCTTGGCGACGACCGTCCTCAGCCAGCCGCCTCCCGTGTCGCGGCATAACCGAGCACCATCCAACCGACGCCGAACAGGACGAACACCAGGAAGAGCGCCGGCGGTGGGTTCTCTCCGCCCGCGATCGACGCAGCCGTTCCCACCACGGCCCCGACCAGCACCAGCCAGGCACCAATCGGGGACAGCGCCCGCGCGCGAACCAACGCCGCGGCGAAGCCGAGGGCACCCAAGAGCCACGCGAGCGAAGTGACAATCCAGAGCGGTAACAGGGGGTCGTCCCCGGTCGCGCTGGTGGAGTACTGGCCGGTGGCCATGGCATAGGCACCGACGAGCAGCAGGCCGAGCGCGCCGAGTGCAGAGACCCAGGCCGACACGCGGCCCAGCTGCCCGATAACGCCTTTCGTCCTCTCGGCTAGCCCCAGCGCGCCAGCCCCCAGCAGGGCGACCACCAGAAAGATCAGGTTCCAGGCCGGGGAATCCGGGTCGCCGCCGAAGCTCACGATGACCAGGACGACCGTCATGACCGCCCCACCCGCGATGGCGAGGTACCCCGCCCAGCGTGCCAACAGTCCCATCTCAGTTCCTCCTCCAACTCCTTGTCTGCATGCCCGGTCTCGTGCGCTGGCCCCTCCTCAGGTCCCCCCGGCTTCGACCAGCTTCGCGAACGTCTCAAACCGCTGACGCGTGCCCTGCTCCATGCGTCCCTCTTCGGAGCGACGGACCCATCGGCCGATTGGACCGGCAGGGAACGTCACCTCGGTGTCGATGGTGATCTCGGTGCCGTCTTCCTTATCGGCAAAGCGCGCGGTCCAGCGCCAGCCGAACGCGCGGAGGACCCGCCCACCCATGTCGTGGAGCACCGGCGGTTCCGCGGCCAGCACTTCGCTGCGCGGCCGGTGCGGCCCGAACACCACCGTGGTGAAGGTCGTTCCCGCCCGATCGAGCGGGCCGCTGGCGTTGGTGATTGCCTTGATCCCCATCCATGTCGGCATCAGCGCGGGGTTGACGTAGGCCGCGTACACGCGCTCGATCGGCGCCCCCACGAACTGGGTGACGTGGTCGCGGAGAGATTGGGTCATCTCCTCATCCTCCTGCCGTCTCGACTGGCCTAGCCTTCGCTGGCGGCGTGCATCAGGATCATCATGGTGAAGATGACCACGAAGCCGACCGTCTCGGCGAGGGCCACGAACTTGAGGCGGTTGCCGAGAGCCACGAGCTCATCCGGCACCGCGTCCGCCGCGCCGGCCCATCGGGCGCTCTCGCGGGAGAGGCGTTGGCCCAACGGACGGATGACCAGGAACCCCCAAGCGAAGGTTGCCAGGGCGACGATCAGGCCGATCAGCCAGTACAGGCCGTAGCCCGCGCTGAGGTCGGCCACGTCCCTGATCGGTCCGAAGAGCGTGCCCCGCACGATGCCCAGCACGATCGTCGCAACCGCGACCCCGGGGATCACGCGATCGATGCTGGCGGTGATGGCATTGATCACCGGCAGCTGGCGATCCCGCGGCAAACTGAGGATGCCGGGCATCATCACGAAGTTGGCGTAGAGCGTTCCGCCGAACCAGAACGTGCCGAAGAAGACGTGCAGCCACTGGGTGATCGCCACTGGCCAGTCCATCCTACCCTCCGTGCCGGCCGGGGTGTCCGGGCAATCGAATCGGTGCACTGGAAGGGGCATGCCCGCGCTTCGGGCGCGCAGCCCAGTCGACACTCCGGCCTGACCGGCTGAATACCCGACGGCTTGCCAAGACGCAAGTGCCATTCGGCATGGCGGAGGTGCCGTCTGCGGCTTCACCCAGCTCAGAGGCGGCTCCGGGGGGGGGGCTTTGGGACGGTTACTGAGGCGGCACCAGAACCCCGCGCTCAGCATCCTGGATGGGCCATCTGGACGGCCATCGTCTTGGTCTGGACCTGGGGGTTGGCGACTGTAGCCCGTCCCCAGGGCGCATACTTGACGCCGCAGGTATGTATCAGCCATCATGTACGCATCATGTCCAGTCGAGTAGGTGAACGCGGACAGATCACCCTGGAGAAGGCCATCCGCGAGAAGATGGGCGTCTACGCGGGCGATGAGGCGGTCCAGCGCATCGAGGATGGCCGGCTGGTGATCGAG
>Ga0209751_10005992_pt1 | contig 11357 bp, 9 predicted proteins | sample RifCSP13_1_FD_184019 | JGI IMG/M metagenome (GOLD analysis project Ga0209751, IMG submission 184019) | Soil microbial communities from Rifle, Colorado - Rifle CSP2_sed 13_1 (SPAdes) (version 2) | ecosystem: Environmental > Terrestrial > Deep subsurface > Rock core/Sediment | place: Rifle...
GAACGCGTCGGTGAGTTCGCCCTGTTGGATGGTGGTGCATGAGGGCGCCGCCGCGGGTGACGCTCCCGCGCCGCCAACCGCGACCACGATGGCGGCCAGTGCTATTGGCACAGCGAGCACTTTTCGTTTCATCTTCCCTCCTGCGCGCTTCGTTGACTTGACGCAGACTCCGCCCCGGCGCGTGGTACCGCGGGGGCATCCCCATTCTATGCAATGCAAGGCCGCATGCAAGGCGTCTGACAAAACTGTGGGTCACGCAGGCGGCGCGGGGCGTGCAAACTCCGGCTCGGTTCTTGATGAATGCACCAAGCTGACCTGACAGTAATGTTAAGAAGAGCACGGGCGTTGCCGCCCGTGCTCTTTCTGACTTGAGTTTGGCTTAGGGGTTACGGGTAAGTACCGTATCCAGACGGGGTGGCGCGGGCATACCAATAGTGAGCACCACCATCAGTCCCCTGGTCCATTATCGTGGCGAACTGTCCCCAGATGCAGTACCCGCCGGCCGGCACAAGAGTAGGATCAGCGACGCAGTCGCCCACCCAGACGAACTTGTAGTGCCACACTGAGCCAGAGCCGCCGGAGAATGCGCCATTCCAGTCGTTGCTGGTCCACGCGTCGTACGGCGGATTGTTCCAGTTCTCTGCATTGCCGCGGTCCCACTCGGCGTTCCACTTCATCAGGAGCATGTCATCGGCGTACGGGCCAAGGTACGCTGTGCAGTAGGCGGCGTTGTTGACCTTATCCATGCACCAGCTCCAGCCGGTCCCGTTGAAGATGCGGGCAGTCCGGTTGTAGCCGGCGTCATCGAACCCGCCGCCACCCGCAGCGGCGAGGGTGGGCGTGGCAAGCAGAATTGCGATCACGATCAGAAAAGCAATGCGTTTCACGTTTCCTCCTCAGGAAAACAGATCGATGACTTTCAACAATGGGTTGGCCTGCTGCAGAATGTGGTGAGCGTGCCCTCCTCTCGGGCCGGCGCAAAACACAAACCGGCCAACGCGTGGCCGGTTTCGCCATTGGCTCCCCAGGGATCTTGCCCGTACACATGACGTCCGGGCGAGGCGATCCGACGCGACCCCTGGCTCAACGCCTCCACAAACGGGATGATTCAGTTGTCTGACCGGAAAGTACCGCTAAGGTTCCCACTCCGCGGTCTAGAGAGAACGATAAGTATTATACAGCGTCCTTACGGAAATGCAAGGTCCACCTGTGAGCCCCTCAACGCAGGGTTACGCCCGCCCCCGCGCCGGCCGGCTTGTCTAGCCAGGTTCTTCGAAGAACACGGTCGGGTAGCTGAGCGCCGTAAAGAACTTCAGCAGGTACGCCTGCGCGTTGATGTAGGCCTGGTCGAGGATGCCGTCCTCGAGCGCCGCCTTCCGGATCTCTGCCTCGGCGGCCTGGCGGGCGAGCGTCTCGAGGTCCACGGTGCCCTTTGTCAGCACGCCCGTGTCGCGGTCGTAGACGTATGACTTCTCATTGTCGAGCGTGGCGATGAAGATCTCCGGCGCGGGCAGCGTCACGTACAGAACGCCGTCCTCGAGGCGCAGGTCCTCAGGCCGCATCTTCTCCATATCGATTCCCCCGATGACAATGCCGTGCGCGACGAACAGCAGCCGGTCGCCGAACAGGAATTCGAACGCGCCCTGCCCCACCTCCGCCGTGATGACCTTCTCGACGCTGTACTGGATGGTCTCCAGGCGCGCCAGCGCGCGGACCTCCTGGATGTACGTCGCCGGATCCGGAATGATGGTCGGGGTCGGGTGCAGCACCTGCGCCACCTGCGTCTGCAGCGCCTGGTTGGCTTGCTGCACGCCGCGGATCGGCGCGGTGACGTCGTTGATCGTGCGTACGATGTAGTACCCGCCGGCGATGACCGCGATCAGCAGCACCAGCAGGATCAGCGTCATTAGGCCGCTTCGGCTGCCGGTGGATCGAGTCTGGTTTGTCATGCATGGACCTCCGCTCTAAGAACGACAAGGGGTCGCAGGTGACGTGCGCGTTCTGCGTTCTTCAAGTCTAACATCGCCGGGCCAACCTTGTTTTCCGCAACCTTCGTAAGTATGATTGTTTTGCCGCATGAAAGCAATCACACTTCTGGTTCTGCTCCTGAGCCTCACCGGATGCTCGCTCCCGGTCGCGGGACCCGCCACTGCCGCGGTTCCCACGGACGCGATCGTGATCACCACGCCTTCGCCCTTCGTCCAGCCGACTGCGCAGCCGGGAACAAGCGACAATCCGCTCATCCTGGCTCTGACTCCTTCACACCGCCCCAGCGAGGCCGCCATCGCCGCCAGCGAGGAGCTCACTGGCCTGCTCGGCAGGCTGACGGGCTATGCGTTCGTGGCCGTGGCGCCGTCTGACGAGGTCGCCCTGGTGGATGCGCTGGGCGCCGACAACGCGCACGTCGCGGTGCTGACGCCATTCGGATACCTCGCCGCACACCGGCGCGGGAGCGTCACCGCGGGGCTGGCGAGCGTGCGCGACGGGCGCTCCCTGTACGGCGCACAGTTGATCGCCAACCGCACCAGCCAGTTCGAAGCGCATCTGGACGAGGAGCTCGGACAGAACACAACGACAGCAGAGAACGCCTTGCTTCAGTTCCGCAACCGCAAGCCGTGCTGGAGTGAGTACGCTTCGCCCTCGGGGCATGTTGTGCCTCTCGGCTACCTCAACCAGGTGAAGGCGTTCCCCACGAGCGGCGCCTTCCTCGAAGGCCAGCCGTCCGTCGTGCGGGCCGTCTATGCGGAGGGTATCTGCGACTTCGGTGCCACGTTTGTCGACGCGCGCACCTCACCTGCCCTCGAGGAGGACTACCCCGATGTGCTCGAGCGCGTCGTCGTGATCTGGCGAATCCCCGAGATCATCCCCTACGAGGTCCTGGTTTTTGCGGCGGACCTGCCAATCGAGATGCGGCGCGTACTGCTGCGGGCCTTCGTGGACGTGATGCTGGATCCCGGGGGTAAAGCCGCCATGCAGACGATCTACGGCATCGAGGCGCTGCAGCCAGCCGAGGACAGCCTCTACGCGCAATTCGATGCGATCGCCACCGCCTCGGGTTTGCCCCTGGAATCGCTCATGGAGGCGGATGATTTGTAGCCTGCCATGCAGAAAGCATCCGATATCGCATCGGCACGCCGAAGCCATCATGATGCCGCGCCCCGCGGCGTGACATAGGAGGGGAGAATCGGATGCTGATGCTCCGCAATCGCGGTCCCTGGCGATTCTTTAAGGGCAGGATGCTTGTCCTTCGCTCCGTTTTCGTTTATGATGAATCTCACGACCCGAGGCAAAAGTGCCGCGGAAACGATCCCCCAATCACCGTTTTGAGAGGAGAAGTAAATGAATAGACGCCTTCCTTTCCTGGCGCTGGCGCTCATGCTGGCCGCGTCGCTCGTGCTCTCCGCCTGTGGGCCGGCGGCGACGCCGGAGCCAGTCGAGCCGGCACCCACCGAGCCCCCGGCGCCCGCGCCGACGGAACCGCCCGCGGAGGAGATCGGTACGCCCGAGCACCCGATCAAGGTACTGTTCGTGCCATCGGTGGACACCACCGTGATCGTCACCGGTGGTGAGATCATGGCCGAAGCGCTGAACGAGGCCACGGGCCTGACCTTCGAGGTCAGCGTCCCAACCTCCTATGCGGCCACCATCGAAGAGATGTGCGCTTCGCCCACGGACACGATCGGCTTCATCCCCGGACTTGGTTACGCCATTGCCAACCAGCTCTGCGGGGTGGACGTGGCCTTCAAGGCGATGCGCTTCGGCTACGACGTCTACTGGGCCCAGGTGCTTGTTGCGCGCGATAGCGATATCGAGAGCGTCGAAGACCTGGATGGCTTGAAGTGGGGGTACGGCACCGTGACTTCGACCTCCGGCTATATGTGGCCGCTGGTAATGTTCAAAGAGGCTGGCATCACACCCGGCGAGAAGGTCGAGACCGGCGGACACAATCAGTCTGCCCTCGCGCTGTACAACGGTGAGGTGGACTTCGCCACGACCTTCTTCAGCTGGCCGACCGCTGTGGATACAGGCGAGTCCATCGTGGATGCTGCTCATCCGGACATTCCGGATGACCTGATCGAAAGCTGCGCTGTGGATGCAGAGGACCATCTCGTCTGCGGCAATTACCGCGTCCGTGACGCTCGGGCAAACATCCGCACCGAGGCGCCGGATGTGATGCAGAAACTGCGCATCCTGACGATTTCCAGCGACATCCCGAACGACACGATGTCGTTCAGCCCGGACTTCCCGGCGGACCTGCGCGCGCAGATCGAGGAAGCCCTCCTGGCTTTCGCCGAGACCGAGGCATGGGCAACTTCCATCGGCAACCAGGACTTCTATGACTGGTCCGGCCTCAGCTCTGCCGACGACTCCGAGTACGACGTGATCCGCTCCATGGTGCTCGAAGCGGGCCTCACGCTTGAGACCCTCAAGTAGCATCGAAGTCGAATCGACAGAATCCGGGCAGGGCCGCTCCCTGCCCGGATTCTTAAACGGCGGGCCCGACCTGCAGCGCGGCTTCGGCGCAGCCGAATCCGTAGCGGCAAAGACGATTCCGAACGCAGCAGCATGCTGAAGATCGAAAACCTCACCAAGATCTACCAGCCGGGGAACGTCCTGGCGCTGGACAATGTCAGCTTCGAAGTTCCCGACGGCCAGTTCCTGGCCGTCATCGGTCTAAGCGGATCGGGGAAATCAACGCTCTTGCGCTGCATTAATCGACTGATCGAACCCACTTCCGGCCGTATCCTGCTTGACGGCGAAGACATCACGGCCGTTAACCAGGAGCAGATGCGCAGAATCCGGCGCCGGATGGGCATGGTCTTCCAGCACTTCAACCTGGTGAGCCGCTCAAGCGTGCTGACGAATGTGCTCGCCGGCAGACTGGGATATGTGAACCCGGCGTGGAGTCTGCTGAATCGCTTCCCGAAGGACGACGTCGAGAAGGCTTACCGTCAGTTGGAGCGCGTTGGGATCGCCGACAAGGCCGCCCAGCGCGCCGACGCGTTGAGCGGCGGGCAGCAGCAGCGCGTTGGGATCGCCCGCGCCCTGATGCAGGATCCCACATTGATCCTTGCCGACGAGCCCGTTGCCAGCCTCGATCCGGTCCTTGCGCACAGCATCATGAAGTACCTGGAAGATATCAACGAACAGGACGGCGTGACCGTCCTCTGCAGCCTGCACTTCCTGGATATCGTCCACCGCTATGCAGACCGCGTGATCGCGCTCAATGAGGGCAGGCTGGTCTTTGAAGGCGCGCCGTCTGAGATCGATGACAGGAAGTTCAAGGAGATCTACGGTCGCGACGCGGAGCGCGTGGGCTGAAGATGAAGAAACCGAAGCCATCGGCCTGGAAGTCGGCCGGAACCGGCCTGGCCATCCTGCTGGTGCTCGTTGTCTACGCCTACGGATTCGAGATCACGAAGATCGACCTGGAGGAACTGCGCAGCGAGCAGCGCCAGCTCAGCATCACGCGTGTCCTGCGCGCCCTCGCGCGGCCTGAGATCGTCGACTACGAACGCGAGGAGCAGACCGTGGTTGCCCCGGTTTACGTTGGCTGCCCCGCGGATGGCACCATGCCGCAGGTCCCGGTCGTGGAAACCTCTGGCCCGTACCTGAGCGTGATACCGACGTGCGCCGAATCGGGCGAGTTGGTCGAAGTCGAGGGTTTCGGATTCTTCCCCCGCTCCACGGGCCCGGTTCGGTTCGTCCCCGGCAACGATCCGGCAAACCCGGTGCAACTCGGCCGCGATACCATCACGACGGATGCTGACGGCAACTTCAGGCTGCAGCTCGAGCTGCCCGACCGCCCCAGCGACGAGTCGCAGTACATCCGCGCCACGATACGCAGAAACGTAGGCTCGCCGCGCTTCACACAGAACGCCAGGAACACCTGGGACAAGATCGTCGAGACCGTGTTCCTGGCGTTGCTGGCCACCACGATCGGCACAGCCCTGGCCATTCCGATCAGTTTCCTTGCCGCCCGCAACCTGATGAAATCGGTGCGCAGCCCGCTTGCAGGAGTTGCCCTCTCCATACTCGGTTGGGTGGCCGGCATGGGCCTTGGCGTGCTGGTCATCGGGCAGATCGCCGGGTTATCGAAGCTGCTCGCCGCCACGCCGCTCGTCAATGTCGCCGGCGTTGCCCTCTCTCCCGCCGTGCTTTGGCTCCTGGCACGCTGGGCGATGCCGGCCGAGGAGACCAAAGCTCCGAGCCGGGCGATGCGCCTGGCCCGCGCCGTCTCGCTGCTCCTCGCGGCAGCCCTCGGATTTCTGGCACTCCTGCAACTTGCGGAATTGACTGCCACCGCCAGCCTGGCGATTCTCCCGGCGCTCGGTTCGTTCGGCTTCCTGGCAAGCTTTCTGTTCCAGGTAAGCGACATCTTGCGCGTATCAACACCTCTCGTCGCTGCGCTCGTAAGCGGAGGAGTATTGGGAAGCATGCTTGGCGGAATCGGGCAGCTTGCCACGGAGCGCGGCTCGAATGCCGCCGCGAAGGTGATCAACGTCGTCACCACTGCTGCGGCGGGGGCCGCCCTTCTCGGCATTCTGGGATGGGTGATCGAGGCGCTGTACCAGATCGGCCGGCCCGGCCTCACGCTCTGGTGGCCGCTCGGAATCGGCGCCGCGCTTGGCGCCGGGCTGGCTGCGGCCTTGCCCGCCAAGGCGACACTCCCGGTCGGCCTCGTGATCTACACCATTACGCGTACGATCCTGAATTCGCTGCGCTCGGTCGAGGCACTCCTGATGGCCGTCGTCTTCGCAATCGCAGTCGGCATCGGTCCATTCGCCGGCGTCATGGCGCTTGGCTTGCACACCATCGTGAGCCTGGCCAAGTTGTACTCGGAGCAGGTGGAGAGCATCCTGCCCGGACCGCTCGAAGCGGTCAATGCCACGGGCGCGGACCGGCTGCAAACGATCATGTATGCGGTGGTTCCCCAGATCGTCCCGCCCTACATCTCCTACACGATGTATCGTTGGGACATCAACGTGCGCATGTCGACGATCATCGGCATGGTGGGCGGCGGCGGCATCGGGTTCCTGCTGCTTCAAAACCTCAACCTGTTGCAGTACCGCGCCGCGAGCACGCAGATGATCGCCATTGCGGTCGTCGTTTCGGCCATGGACTACCTCAGCTCCGTCATGCGGGAGAAGTACGTCTGAGCTCGAATTGAAGCGGAAGCCAATCTGCTCGACCCATGAGTGCGGACCCGCGTCCGCACTCATGCTTCTGGGATAGAATTCGCCGGATGCTCCGGTTTCTTGTCAGGGCACTCTCGCGGTTGTTTCTCACGCTCAGTGTGGTCGGCTTGATGGGCCTGCTGCTGGCGCGGTTCATCACCGCCCTCCATTCGATGACGCGCGTGTTCAGCGTCGGCGAGGCGCCGCGCGAGCCGGTGGTCATCGTCTTTGGCGCGGGCCTGCGGCGCGATGGGTCGGCCACCGCCATTCTGCGTGACCGCGTCCGGACCGCCGCGGACCTTTATTTCGCAGGCAAGGCCCCCAGGCTGCTGATGAGCGGCGACTTCCGCGGGCCCGGCTACGACGAACCTCAGGCGATGCGCCAGCATGCCCTCAGCCTCGGAGTCCCGGAGGATGCAATCCTCACCGACCGCGCCGGCCTGCGCACGTACGACACCTGCTACCGCGCCCGCGAGGTCTTTGGCCTGAGGTCCGCGATTCTCGTGACGCAGCACTTCCACCTCCCGCGCGCCCTCTTCACCTGCCGCGGCCTGGGCGTGGAGGCAGTCGGCGTCGCGGCCGACAACTACTACTATCTCAAACGATCCCGCCTCTACTGGAACGTGCGCGAGCTGTTCGCAACGTTCGGCGCATTCGTGGACCTGTACGTGAAGCAGCCCGCGCCGCTGGTCGTATCGTCCGAGGCCATTCGCGCCCGGGCCAACTGACCGACCGCAGCGACGGCGCGAGACCGGCATCATCCTGCACCCATGAGGAGACCTCCATGACCCGCGACGAAGCGCTGGGGCTTGTGCGCGAATACGTCAGGAACGAGAACCTGGTGAAGCACATGCTGTGTGTAGAGGCCGCCATGCGCCACTACGCCGGCAAACTTGGCGAGGACGTCGAAACCTGGGGCCTGCTGGGCCTCATCCACGATTTCGATTGGGAGATCCACCCGACGCTTGAAGAGCACCCTGTCAAGGGCGCCGCGATCCTGCGCGAGCGCGGCGTGCCTGAAGAACTGATCCAGGACATCCTGAGCCACGGCATCCATACGGGCGTCCCGCGCGATACGCTCCGCCGCAAGGCGCTCTATGCATGTGATGAGATCACCGGCCTGATCACGGCGGTCGCCCTCGTCCGGCCTTCGCGATCGCTCCTTGACCTCGAGGCCAGCTCGGTAAAGAAGAAGTGGAAAGACAAGGCGTTCGCAGCCGGCACCGACCGCGACGAGATGGCCCACGCGGCAGAGGAGTTCGGTGTCGACCTGTGGGAGCACACCGGCAACGTGATCCAGGCCATGCGCACGATCGCCCCCGAGTTGGGCCTGGTAGGAAACGTCCAAGCGTGAAGCCGCGCCCGCTCATCGGCGCGCTGCTGCTCGCAGTTGCGACGGCCTGCGGCCCGATCACGACTGCCGAGCCCACCGTCCCCTCACTCGGGACGCCGGTCCCGTTCGAGAGCACCATCTTCAAGCCCGCGTCGATCGCACCCGCGTCGGTCGTACGCCTGGAAGATGCCCGCCCGAATATCATCCTGATCACGACTGACGATCAGCCATTCCACACCGTCGAGCAGATGCCGACCGTGCGCGACGTGCTCATGCAGGACGGCGTGACCTTCGAGAACGGTTTCGTCACCACCCCGCTGTGCTGCCCCAGCCGCGTCAGCATCCTGACCGGCGAGTACGTGCACAACCACGGCGTCTTCACGAACGACTTCCCCACCGGCGGCGCGCAGCTCTACGACGATTCGGATTCGTACGCCGTCTGGTTGCGCGAGGCGGGCTATCGAACCGGCTACATCGGCAAGTATTTGAACGACTACGATGCGCTCCAGCCATACGGCCGCGTGCCGCCCGGCTGGGACGAGTGGTTCGCCTTTCTGGGGAAGAACCTCGGCGAGGAGGAACTCGCCTCCCAATACTTCTCCGACTACAGCATCTCGAACAACGGCGCGATCGAACAGTACGAGGCCGAAGGCTCGATCTTCAGCGCAGACCTCCTGACGCAAACGGCGGTGGACTTCATTGGAGAGAACCGCGACGAACCGTTCTTCCTGACGGTGAATTACTACAACCCGCATTCGCCCTACTTGTGGGCCGAGCGGCACGACCCGCAGTTTCGGCTCAAGGGTGAGCTTCAGCCTCCGGACTATCGGCCGCCGAACTTCATGGAGCCGGACGTCAGCGACAAGCCCGCCTACCTGCGGAATTTGAATCCGATCGCTGTCGAGAAGATAGACATCACCTACAAGCAGATCCTGCGCTCGCTGCTCTCCGTGGATGACGGCGTAGCCTCAATGCTGAGCGCGCTGGACACGGCCGGGCTTTCCGAGAAGACGATTCTGATCTACCTATCCGACAACGGCATGACCGTGGGCAATCATCGGCTCGGCGTCACGAAGAACTGTGCCTACGACGAGTGCGCGCGGGTGCCGTTCATCGTCTACGCGCCGGGACACTTTGCCGCGCGGGCGGACGCGCATTTGGTCGCGAACATCGACCTCGCCCCCACCTTTGCCGAGTTGGCCGAGGCAACCATTCCCGAGACGGTCGACGGCCGGAGCCTCGTCGCCTTGTTGGAGGACGCTGAGAATCCGTGGCGCGGGGCCGTCCTCATCGAGCACTGGCCGACGAACAAGGGCGTGGGCTCACTCATTCCCGAGTTTGCTGCCGTGCGCACGGCAGACTGGAAGTACGTGGAATACGCGACCGGCGAAATTGAGCTGTTCGACCTGATCAACGATCCGTTCGAGCTGGAGAATCTTGCGGGCTTGCCTGACCTGGCTTCCCTTCAGACCGATCTCGCGCGGGAACTGGCCAGGCTGACGCGAGATTAGCCGCGCTACCGGAAATACGCCTCGTACGCCGCCTGGCTGGCGAAGAACAACCCGGTTGCATCGCGGTACAGCAGCCGGTAACCCCGCAGTTGGTCGTTATCGGCATCCACGTAGAAGTCATACACGCTTTGGAAGGTTTCCGGATCGATGGCCTGCTCCCGGGCACCCTCCTGTGTATAGTCCAGAACGCGCTGATACCAGAGAACGATCAAGTCCGGCTTGATGTTCTCAATAGTCCTGTAGCTGGCATTCCAAAAAGTCCGCACTGTCCAGCGCGGGCCTTCCGGGAAGTACATCCGTACGTCACGGAAGACCTTCAGGCGGACATCCGCCGGAAGGCGCGGCAGGAACTTGCCCTCCAGTTCCGAGTAGAAGACCAGGGCTCCATTGGTGTGTTCGCGTGTCAGTGCCTCCCGGTAAAGGCTGGCGTCCGCCCGAACGTTGAGCATGAATTGGTAGACAACGATGACCGCCGCCAGGCCAATACCCAAACGCGGCAGCCAGCGAGCGAGACCTTCGCCTTGCGCCGGCCCGGAACGCGCGGCGCCCTCCCAGACCGCCAGGCTGCTGAAGACGGGAAGCAGGATCGGCAGAAAGAAATGTGTCGGCTTGATCGCGATGGTGAGCAGGACATACAAGCCGAAGGGGATCGCCCACGCGGCGATGAGGATCGAGCGCAAGCGGCTCTCGCTTCGCCACGTGCCGACGGCCAGCGACACGAGGGCAAGGCCGATGAAGGTCAGCCCGCCATAGTACGCGCGGAGCACGCCAAGCCACGAGGCGGGGCCGCTGGCATAGTGGAGTGTCCAGCCCGCCGACATCGCCTCGGCCTGTCGAGTCAGCAGGCTGAACATGCGGTCGAATTCGCTGCGCAGGAGCAGGAAGGGATTCGCGATCACGATGGCGGCCGCCATCACAGCGACGAATGCAACGCCGGAAAGGATTGCCCTTTGCCATGTGGCCCGACGCTGTGCGATCGCGATCAGCAGGTAGAGCGGCACCGCGACCACGAAGAAGACACCGATGATCTTGGTTCCGACCGCCAGGCCGGTGGATGCCGCCGCAAGATAGAAATCCCGGCGCAGCCGCAGCGCATCCCGATCCAGGAAGTAGAGCGTCAGAACAACAAAGAGAACCGCAAGACTGTCGACGTGCCACCAGAGCGAGTTCTCCACGACCGCCGGAATGCTCAGCAGGAGAACGAACAGGCCGATCGACCAGAAGTACGACCTAAACCGTGTCTGCAGCCACGTCAGCAGGAGCAGCGCGGCGAGCATCGGCAGGACGCTCACGAACTGGCGCAAGAGCAGCATGTTGAGTTGAGTGTGCTCCAGC
>Ga0209751_10005998_pt1 | contig 11351 bp, 15 predicted proteins | sample RifCSP13_1_FD_184019 | JGI IMG/M metagenome (GOLD analysis project Ga0209751, IMG submission 184019) | Soil microbial communities from Rifle, Colorado - Rifle CSP2_sed 13_1 (SPAdes) (version 2) | ecosystem: Environmental > Terrestrial > Deep subsurface > Rock core/Sediment | place: Rifle...
ATTACTTTGGTGCAGGACGGTTTTATGAAAGTGTTGGAGGGAATCACGACCGTTGAAGAAGTGTTGAGAGTGGCTAAGGAATAGGGGTAGAAATAGGAATAGAGAATAGGAGTAGTTAGAAATTATGGCTGCAACATCGGGAGGAATTCGATCACTTTTGCAAAAAACAATTGACCTGAATGCTTCTGACCTCCACCTAACGGTCGGAGCCCCGCCGATTCTGCGGGTGAGGGGGGACCTGCAACCGGTTTCGGGGATGGATATTCTCGGTCCGGAGCAGATCGAACAACTGGTTTTCGAACTGGTCTCAGATGAGCAGAAGGATTTGCTGCTGACTCAGAAAGAGATTGATTTCTCCTTTGCCTTTGGGGAGGAAGCCCGCTACCGGGTCAATGCCTTTCACCAACGGGGGTATCTGGCGGCCTCTCTGCGGCGGATCCCGCTCAAAATCCCCTCACTCGAAGAGCTAACCCTACCCAAGGTTCTGGGAGAATTCTGCAACCTTCCCCAGGGTTTCATCCTGATCACCGGCCCGACCGGCCACGGCAAGTCCACCACGATCGCGGCGATGATCCAGCGAATCAACGAAACCCGGCCGGTGCACATCATCACGATCGAGGACCCGATCGAGTATATCTTCCCTCACCAAAAGTCTCTCGTCGACCAGCGAGAAATGCACTTGGACACTTTCTCCTGGGAGGTGGCCTTGCGCTCGGCTCTGCGGGAAGATCCCGACGTCGTGATGATTGGCGAGATGCGGGATTTTGAAACCATTGCCTCTGCGATTACGATCGCCGAGACCGGACACCTGGTCTTTGCGACTCTTCACACCAACTCGGCCCCCCAGACGATCGATCGGATTATTGATGCTTTTCCCGCAGACCAGCAGCAGCAGGTTCGGGTACAGCTCTCTTCGATTTTGGAGGGGGTTATTGCTCAGCGGCTGGTGCCTTCCATCCAAGGCGGTTTAACCCCGGCGGTGGAAATAATGCTTCCCTCCCCCGCCGTCCGTTCGGTCATCCGGGATGGGAAAACTCACCAGCTGGACAACATCATTGCGACCTCTTTTGACCAGGGAATGGTTTCCTTGGAACGGGCGTTGGCCAAACTGGTGAACGACGGCAAGCTCGATCCGCAGGTGGCGAAACTGCACGCCATTCATCCGGAGGAGTTGGCCCGCCTGATCAAGTCCTAAAATGCCGATCTATAACTACATCGTTAAGGATTCCACCGGAAAAACAATTTCGGGGACGGTTGAAGCTCCCAACACCACTCTCGCCGGGGACATCCTTCGGGAAAGAAGCTATGTGGTTGTTTCTTTGGCAGAGAAGACCACCGGTGGGTTCTTTCAACAGTTGCTGGAACGTTTTCGAGGAGTAACTCTCGGAGAAAAAACCATCTTTGCCCGGCAGATGGCAACGATGGTATCAGCCGGATTGCCGCTCACAAACGCGATGGAAATACTGCGGATTCAGGCCGGAAGTGAACGGATGAAAGAGGTTTTGGGGGGAATGTTAGCCGACGTGCAAGGCGGAAATTCACTGGCCAAGAGCATGGCCAAACATCCGGATGTTTTTGACAAAGTGACCGTCGCCCTGGTGGAAGCGGGAGAGGCCTCTGGAAAACTGGATTTGCTCCTCACTCAGTTGGCGGACAATCTGGAGAAAGAGCGCGATTTCCGGTCGAAGACCCGGGGGGCCCTGATCTACCCGGCGGTGATCGGAGTAGCGATGGTCGGGGTCTTCATTATCATGATGATTTTTGTGGTGCCGCGATTGACGGCGCTCTATGAAGATATCGGGGCGGATCTTCCCCTTCCCACCAAAATCCTCATCGCGATCTCCAATTTGTTAGTGCACGGTTGGTGGGCGCTGCTGGTGGTCCTGGGGGTGGGCGGGTTCATCGCCTACAAGTATTTGAGCACGGATAAGGGAAAATACCGACTCGCCAACTTTACTTTTAAGTTTCCGATCTTCGGAAAGCTCAATAAAGAATCCGAGCTGGCGCGTTTCTCGCGCACTCTGGGCCTGTTGGTCGGGGCCGGAATTCCGATCACTCAGGCTCTGGAGATCGTCGCCAATGCGATGAGTAATGTTCTCTACCGTGATTCTATCCTCGCCGCCGAAAAGCAGGTCGAAAAAGGCGTCCCGCTTTCGGTGCCGATCCGGGCCGATCCGAACTTCGATCCTCTTATTTCCCAGATGATCGCCGTTGGTGAGGAAACCGGCAAGATGGATGAAGTTCTGGGGAAAGTGGCGGGATTCTTTGAAGCCCAAGCGGAAACATCAATAAAGAATCTCTCGACCGCCCTGGAGCCGATCATCCTGGTGGTCCTGGGGGTGATGGTGGGAGGATTGGTGCTGTCGATCATTACGCCTATTTATAACTTAACCACCCAATTCTAGTGGTTAAGTTAGTAGGTTTGCGAAGCAAGCCGTCTAATTTAACGACGATTGATTTAGGAAAACATGAAAGGGGGTGAACTAATAACTACTAACTATGCACAACAAACTACTAACTAAGGTGCGCAGCGGATTTACGCTGATCGAACTTCTGATCGTGATCACGATTATCGGGATTTTGGCGGTGGCGGTTCTTTCCGCAATTAACCCGATCGAGCAGATCCGGCGGGCAACCGATCAGGGAGTAGACTCGGACGCGGCCGAACTGTTGAACGGTTTGGAGCGCTATTACACCGGTTTCTTTGAGTATCCTTGGGATGCGCTGGGAGAAGCCGATCCGAGCCAAACTTTGGTTCAGGACAGTTGGGTTACCGAACTGATCAGCAAGGGAGAGGTCAAGCCGCAATTTGCCGATCGCGATTCCTGGGACTCAATCTACACCACGATCGCGGGAACGGTGGTGCGGCTCTGCTATGATCCGGCTTCCACTTCCGTCCAAGAACAAGCGGACAACGAAGGTAAAAACAAGGACGGATCCAGCGGCTGTACTAGCGGCTGTTATCGCTGTCTTCCGAGGTAAGGTATCGTGATGCGAAAAACTTCAGGGTTGACTGTTTTGGAACTGGTTTTTTCCGTGGGTTTGGTATTTATCCTGGCCGCCGTCGCTTTTTGGGCGGTAAACCCGTTGGAGCGATTTAAACAGAACCGTGATCGGGAGCGGATGGCGGACTTCGAGGCGATCCGCGCCGCGATTGATTCCCAGATCTCCGCCGGCCAGATTTTGGGAACAACCTTTGGAATTCCGTCCAACACGGCGGGGGTCGGGGTTTCTTTCAAGACCGACGGTTCGGGATGGGTGCCAATGATCTTGCCGGGATTGAGTGAGCTTCCCCGCGACCCGCGCAACGGTGAGCAATTTCCCGATGTTTTGAAGAGCGCCGTTTTGGGAGAATACCAGTACGTTTCCGATGGTAAATACTTTATCTTGCGAACGCACCTGGAAGCGGAGATCTACCGCGATCGGTACGCCCAAGACGGAAACGATAACACCTGGTACGAAATCGGCAACGCGGCGGGGATGTCCACGTATTTCGGATTATGATGAATTTTCTAATTACTAATTACGGATTACTAATTACGTTTGTTCTTGGGACTGCGATCGGTTCGTTCCTCAACGTCTGGTCGCGCCGTCTGTTGCGAGGGAAACCCCCGACCGGCCGGTCGCGCTGCGAACACTGCGGCCATGTTCTGGGATTTTTTGATCTGATCCCCCTCCTCTCTTTTGCGGTCCTTCGGGGACGCTGTCGCTATTGCCACAAACCTCTAAGCTGGCAGTATCCTCTCGTCGAGGGTGCGACCGGATTGCTCTTTGCGGCTTTGGCAGCGACCCAATTAACAAGTATTTTGGGGTTGGTTTTTCTACTGGTGAGTGTCTCCACCCTGATCGTGATTTTCATCACCGATTTTTCGGCCCAGGTGATCTTTGACCAAACTCTCTGGATTGCCGGAGGAGCAGCCTTCTTCTATCGCCTTTTTCTCGGGGGATTTCAACCGGCCGAGATAGTCCCCGACCTGATAACCGCGTTCCTGGTTTTTCTCTTCCTTCTTTCGATCCGTTTGATTACAAAAAAGAAAGGCCTGGGGGATGGTGATCCCCTCCTCGGTTTTGCAGCGGCGCTTTTGGTGGGGTTCCCGAATGCCCTGGTGGAACTCTTTCTAGCGTTCGTTTTGGGAGGAGCAATCGGTGCGGTCTTCGTTCTATCAGGCAAACGGCAGCTCAAAGATCGAATCGCCTTTGGCCCTTTTCTGGTGACCGCAACCTTCCTAACGATCTTCTTCGGCGATCGTCTGCTTGACTGGTACCTAAGATTTCTGGGATTATAGACTAGTTATGAAAAGAGGTTTTACTTTACTTGAGCTTCTGGTGGTGATCACGATCATCGGCTTGCTGGCTTCGGTTGGTCTGGCTTCCTACACTCGGGCCCAGGCCCGGGCGCGGGATGCGAAGCGGCAGAGCGACCTCAGTTCCCTTCGAAATTCTCTGGAAATTTACTATTCCGAAAACAACAGCTATGTTGACACCGGCGGATCTTGGCAATCTCCAGAGACGGCTCTGGCCGGTTTGGTTCCGGATTACGCCAAGGTCTTGCCAACCGATCCCGGCGGCGAGGGTTTGGACTACAAATATCGCTCCGTTACCAATCAGGGGTACTGCTTAGAAGCGAAGTTGGAAACGGCCGAATCACCGACGACCACCTGTACCGTTTCGCTGGATACCAATTACAACTATGGTGTTGGGAATCCCTAACCCGTGAACCGTGAACCGTCAACTTTTAACTAGGCGACCCGCTTTCTCCCTCATCGAACTTCTCGTCGTGATCACGATCGTGGCTCTTTTAACGAGTGTGACCGCGGCGGCCTTCAATAACTTTTCCCGCCGCCAACGGCTGACTCAGGCGGCCAAAAAAATGGACGAGATCCTGCGGGATGCTCAGACCCGGGCCCTCTCTTCGGTGGATGGCCTGAACTGGGGAGTGCACCTGGAGAAAGACCAGGGAAATTCCTCGATTTTTTCAACCGGTTCCGATTTTGCCAGTGCCTCTCAGATCCTGAACCGGAATTTGGAATCCGAGATAATCGTCTCCGATCTGACGATTACGGAGAACGACCACGTGAATATCATCTTTACGGTCTTGAACGGTTCGGTGGTCTTTGCGGCGGACGACGGATCCTGCTTGGGTGGTTCGGCCGATTCCTCCTGTGGAGCTGATCCCGACCGCTGTTTGGCGATTGGAATTAACTTGCAAGGAACGACAGATAAACGCTATCTTAAAGTGAATGAAAGGAACATCTTTGAAAGCGATGCGCTTACCCCTTGCCCGTAGCGGCCAATCTCTAGTTGAAGCCATTGTCGCAGTGGGAATTACCCTTTTGGTGATCACCGGGTTAGTAGTTTTGGCGGTGGGAGCGGTTCGTTCCGCCACTCTCGCCCGCAACCGTTCCTTGGCGGTACAGTACGCCCAGGAAGGGCTGGAGGCGCTTCGTTCCGTTCGGGACCGTAGCTTCTCCGAGCTTCCAAGCAGCGGAACAAGTCGCGTCGTTTGGACAGGATCGGAATGGGGAGTTTTGGCAGGGACGGAAACAATCGGCACTTACACCAGGAGCTTTACCCCCGAGCAGATTTCGGCGGGAAAACTCAAGATTCTGCTCTCGGTGGCTTGGACAGATTCGGCCGGCGACCATACCGTTGATCTGACCACTTACTTGACCGATTGGCAATGAAACGAGGATTCATCTCTGAACTTGTGAAGAGACAAAGCTATCGAGCGAAGCGAGATGGGTTTATCCCCGAGTTTGCGAGGGGACGAAATCCTCAAGCAAAGCGAAGAGGTTTCACACTACTAGAACTTTTGGTCGTGATCGGGATTGTTGCGATTGTCGGCGTGATTGCGGCCGATATCTTTGCCAACGTCACCCGTTCTTACAACAAGGCCGATATCATCACTCGGGTGCAGCGAAGCGGAAATTCGATCCTAGCGCAGATGAGCGGCGAAATCCGGAATTCCCGCGGGGTGGTCTCCCCTGTCCCTGGATCGGTGGGGACCTCTCTAACGATTGAGGACGCTTCCGGAAACCAAGTCACCTTTGATTTCTCCCCGGCGGCAGGAGGGAACAACGGCGATGTCTCCCGAAACGGGGTGGCGATTTCGGATAGCGATCTTTCCACCGGAGTAAATATTACCAATCTCGCTTTTACCGTCCTCGATACCAGACCGTTGGTGGTCGGAATCAGCTTGAGCTTGGAACAGCCGTTGGGGGTGCCGGGACGGATTGACTTCCAGGCCGGGACCACAATGCAGACATCGGTTTCCCTCCGCACCTATGAGTAAGCAAATAAGTTAAAATGATTAAAGTGAAAAAAGGACAAGCTCTAATCCTCATTCTTTTGGTGATGGCGATTTCCCTGACTCTGGGTGTTTCGGTCGCTTCCCGCTCGATCACCACCTTAAAACAGGTTTCTTTTTCGGCCCAATCGGCCCAGGCCTTGGCCTTTGCCGAGGGAGGGATTGAAGAGGCGCTCAAATGCCTGGATGACGGGAGTTGCGCGGTTCCTTCCGATCCAGCGGCGGTCGATCTAACTGGAGACGGCACCAACGACTTCGATTATCGGATTACGGCTCTGGGCGGGGCGGTTTTGGATTCGTTCCCTCCTCTTAGCCGCGACGAGGCGATCGAATTGAGTCTGAGCGGTTATCCCTCCAGCACTCCGATGTACATCTCCTGGGTCAACACCGCCAAGCCATCGGAGGTGGCCGATCCGGCGGCGGTCGAGTTCGCCGCAATATATCAGGAGGCAGGGGTCTACAAGGTTCTGCGTTACGCCTATGATCCGGATGCGTCCCGGGCCAGCGAGAACGGCTTCTTCACACCGTTTACCGGAGGTTTCAGCGTCAACGGCGTAACCTACGCCTACCGTGTTTCGATTTCGGTCCCCTTTACACCGATCGCTCTCCGGATCCGGCCGCTTTACTCGACGACTGCTTCTTCCTTCGTTTTCTCGGCGGAAACCGGTCGGACCTTGCCGACCACCGGTTCACGGATCGAATCAACCGGCACTTCGGGATCGGTCCAGCGCAAGATCGAAGTCCTGCGGACCAACTCCTCCCTCTCGGAACTATTTGATTTCGCGCTCTTCTCCGGATCTGAAACAAGTCCCCTATCCAAATAATTTCCATCTGTTAGAATTTCCCCGTGCAGTCCTCGCTTAACTCGGTTGCAATTTTTCGCTTTCGTGAAAAGGTGCAGCCGTTAATTTTCGCGAAGCGAAAAACTAGATCGCCAAAAGCGATCGTCCTTTTCGACATCGATTCCACTCTTTTGAATGGGACCAAGGTCTACTCTGCTACCTTGACTCATTTGATTCGTAAGTTTAATCGGGCCGATCTGACGGCTTTAAGGTACCTGCTTTTTAGGCGTCCAAAAGGATTCCTCGGTTCTCCGGCGGCCAAGAACAGCTTCCTGGCGCCGCAGCACTACCGGGACGCGCTGTTTGAAGACGTTCTACCGACGCTCCAAAAATTGAAAGGAAAGGCCTCCCTGGGCATTTTTTCGCAGGGCCCGGGTCGGCTGCAGCGGGCAAAGCTCTACTTGAGCGGGATTGAGAGCTATTTTTCGCCCGAACTCACCTTTATCTTTCCTCCGCGCAAGATTTTAAAGGCGAAACGGATCCTGGCCCAGCTGCCGAAAACAAAGATCTATTTTGTGGACGACCGCCCCGGCATTGCCGCCGCTCTCGCCAACCACCGCGTCAAAGTTTTTCTGATCCGTCGCCGGTCCAAACCGGCTCCTCAAAACGGAGGGATAATTCGCATCCGCTCTCTCAAAGAAATTCTTGATGTTGTCTAAATTTTCCTGTATACTATAGGTATAACTGAAAATCATCTCCCCTAAGGGGGAAAGGAGATCAAGATGAACCGCAAGCTAATGTTCGCTCTGGCTTTGGTTGTGTCCGCCGTGTTGGTGATCGTGGTTCTGGATCGAGTTGGTCCGATGACATGGGACGATGGGCTTGCTGCCATCGCTCGGGACTGCAAAGAACTCGGTCAGGAGTTGAACGACGACTTCGGCCGAGCCAACAATCCCGAGACGGTACTTCCCTATGCCAGCGATCTTCTCTCCCAGGTGGGGATGAGTGAGGACCTCCATTCCTACTTCGACCCGCGCAGCTACTACCAGGTGACGTTTTTGGATGCCCCTGGGACCGAGTACTGCTGGGTGGTGGCGGTTTACTCAGGAGAGAGCGGCACTACCGCTCTGGTCTTTGAGAATTCTGCCGGCGAAGCGAGAAAAATCGTTGTAGGACCTCCTTCCTGGATTCAGAATCAGTACTAAGAATTAGCCGGCAGTCTGTGAAAACAGCTTGCCGGCTCTTTTTTCGTTAGCAAAAAACTACCCGAAATTACTTGCATTTTCTCCCGATTCTCGATATACTATAGGTATAACTGAAAATCGGATCCCCTACCCCCTATAGAGGGAAATCACAGTCCGCCAGAGGCGGCAAGGAGAAATAACGATGAACCGCAAGTTTGCAATCGCACTGGCTTTGCTCTTTGCGGTTGGGTTGGTTGGATGCACGGGCAACGTTCCTGCGAGCGCGACCATTGCGCCGCCTGAACCGACCGCGACCCTTCCTCCCACCGCCGTGCCGACGGAAATTCCGACGGCGACCCCGACCGAGGAACCAACTTCGGTTCCGACCCCCACTTCAGTCCCAACAGTGACTGTGTGGGAGTACTCCCAAGCATTGGAAGAGATGTTCGATAGTTGTCGAAAGTTTTCCGGGGGGTATATGGGGGACGCGGAGCAAGCAGAATACGTCTCTGTGCTTCTCGGGACACTGGGGATGACTCTGGAAAGTTCCGATCCCCAATGGGTTGGTTCTCCCTGGTACGAGACCAGCAACATCTCGCGTGAGCAGTACTCAGATCCAAAAACAGAGTACTGTTACGCCCTCTTGGTGGCGGACGACATCTCTTTTGATTATTTTGTCGTACCGGACCAAGAAGGTAACGGAATTCTGGTGGTACCAGACACGGGGGGTGACGGAGCTCTGATACCAGTCCCAAGAGGTAACGGACTTCTGGTTTACGAAACCCAATCCGGGGAATTCGTCGAATTGGAAGTCACGTACACCGAACCAGAGTAGAGGTTGAAGAACGAGCCGGTATGTTAAACACATGCCGGCTCATTTTTTCGTTACAATAAGTTGTGGTTACCATGCGTTCAAGGATTATTTTCATAGCGGCTTCGATCGCGATACTACTTCTTGGTTTTTTTCTGTACTCAAGGAAAAACAAGATTGAGGAAGATTTGTTATCTTCTATCACCGCCGGTAGTGCCGTGGAGAGCGTGATTTTCCAACCATCATTTCCGAGCAACATCTCGCCGTGGGAAGATTTGGGAGTTTCGGTCGTTTCCAACGGAGAGGTTAAAGATCTCATTATTAAAAATCACGAAACCGGTGAAACCGTTGCTAAAGCCAAGTCTATTGGAACTTTGACGAGAGGTGGGGACGGGAGAGTTAAACATCTTAATTTTTTGGTTCAGCTGACCACGCTATCGGATCCCAATCGCAACGTTGTTTACTGGATTATCAAACGGGCAGCCGCGTTGAAATCTTTGGTTTATTCAGATTCCACCCAAGTTTATACCGACGAGCAGTTAATAAATCTCTTCCCGAGTGGGTCAAAATGGATTCTAATTCCACTCTCGGATACGGGTAGTGAGTTTGTCAGGGAATCTATTCCCGAATACGCAGATTACATCCGGATGCAATACGGAGACGGATTGGATAAATTACGAAACTATCTCAGGGGTGGGTTAACAGGAACGTGGAACGATCCCGTTCCCACTCTTGATATTTTTTATCTCTATCCCGATTTAAACTAGTTGCACCATGGATGAAAAAATAGCTAATATAGCTTAGTTCCATGAGAAAACCCCTGGCACTAGTTTTAGTTATCACCCCGGTTGTAGTGCTTCTTTTACTCATTTATTTGGTGAAAACGGGCCGATTGTCTAATCCATTTGAGAATGTAGCACCCGATAACGAAGCCCTCTCTGATGTTGTGGGTACTATTAACAACTTCCTAGGAACAGCTACCGATGAGGGACAGGAAAAATCGATTGAAGAAAGATTTGCAGAAACAGGCTATCCGAATCAGCTACTTGATTTCGATCCCACTCAGGAGCAAGCAGTTTTCGGGGTTGTTTCTTCTAATCCCAGTGACAAAACGATGGTTCTCCGATACATTTTTCCCTTTACAAGAGAGGGTAAGGTCATCAACTCAGTAATTGCGTGTCCTCTATCGGATTCCAAAATTATAACTTTAGACTTAGAAACCGGAGAAAATAAGGCCTCCCAGGCTGAAAAACAGCTCTACGAGATCGTCAAGGCCGGTAGCGACACTCTGCAAGGAATATGCGGCGACGCAGAGTGTAACTCAATTGTCGCCGGATGCGAACTGGTAAGATGACCAAAAAACTACTACTTTTATTTAAATTTTTACTCGTATTAGCGATTTCTGTTTTCCTCTACTCTGGCGGTTTACCCAAGGAAACGTACTCTCTTACTTGCGGTAACTACTGTGGTTCAAGTCACTGTGTGAAGGTGTATCCCGGCGCTTGTTACTCCAATAATCAATATCATTTCTATGGAGTTCACTACTCCGGTACCTATACCTGTGGTACCCCTTCTAAGGATTGCAAACGTTGCTCGACCGGCGATTGCGGAAATAATAGAAGCACCTTTAGTAGATGTGTTGCCTCCTGCGGTGGGGGTGGAGGAGGCGGGGGTGGAGGTGGGGGCGGCTGTAGCTGGGGCAGCAAACCCAACGTTGCCCCTTCGGCCTGTGTCCAAGCCAACGGACTCTGGGGACACTACTACCGCGATAATCCGACCGGAGAGCCGCGTTTCGACGGCGGATTGAAGATGGAACGGAACGATGCCACCGTCAACTTCGACTGGGGCAGTGGAGCGCCGAGCAGCAATCTCTGCACCAACAACTTTTCGACTTCCTGGACCGGTTATATCCGCCTCGCTCCTTCCGGCAACTGGCGTTTAGGTGCTACCAGCGATGATGGATTTGCAATCGATTTGGAAATAACCCCAGGAACTTGGACGCGGGTCTTTTCGGATTGGAGCGATCATCCAGCGCGAACGGCCTGGAGTCCTTTCATCAATTTGGATGCCGGCTGGTATGGGATTAGGGTTTGGTTCTACGAAAACACCGGGGATGCGGAAGCCCGGCTGCGTTATGAAGGACCAGGAGTTACTGCTGCCGTCGTCCCCTCGGGAAGATTGCGGACCTGCTCCGCTCCCGTCGGGTCAGTCCAAGGATCAAAGGTTTTGATGCCTGACAACACCCCGGCCTCCCCCGCTTCCGGACA
>Ga0209751_10005999_pt1 | contig 11350 bp, 8 predicted proteins | sample RifCSP13_1_FD_184019 | JGI IMG/M metagenome (GOLD analysis project Ga0209751, IMG submission 184019) | Soil microbial communities from Rifle, Colorado - Rifle CSP2_sed 13_1 (SPAdes) (version 2) | ecosystem: Environmental > Terrestrial > Deep subsurface > Rock core/Sediment | place: Rifle...
GCCCGAGGCTCTCCCCCGCTGGTTTAGCTTCCTCCCTGTTATCTGCCGCCGAGCAGCGATAGCGCTACCGATGGCAACTGGTTGGCCTGAGACAAGACCGCCACACCAGCCTGGATCAGGATTTGCGTCCTGGTCAGCTCTGCGGTCTCCTGCGCCACGTCGGCATCCTGGATGCGCGAACGAGCAGCTGAGAGGTTCTCAGAGGCCACGCTGAGACTCGATATCGCGGACGAGAACCGGTTCTGAACCGCGCCGATGTCGCCCCGAACTCGGCTCAATTGGCTGAGCGCGTAATCAATGGTCTGGATCGAGTCATTGGCCCCGGAAACGTTCGCAATATAAAGCCCGTTAATACGACTTGTGGTCACTGTCGTATTGACGACGCCCGTCGTGAACCCGGTATCATCGCCTACTCCGGACGAGATCACCGTCAGGGTTCTGTTCAGATCGACACTGAGCGTAAAGCCTGCGTTGAAGGTGCGCGATGCGGTGCTCGCCACGGCATCGCCGACACCGACACTGGCCGTGGTTTCCGAGAAAGCGATCGTGCCGCCGCTGGCGCGCGTATACACGTAGCCAGTGGAGCTGGTTGTCACAACAACGCCGGTCTGGTTGCTATATCCATTCACCGTGGCCATAAACGTGGAAGCCGCGGCGGCGTTGCCGGTGGTGAGGGAGATCGCGACACCGTTGAGCGTCAAGGTCTGGGTCGCGAGCGCCGTTGTGAGGGCAATAAAGCCGGTGTCAGTAACGATTGTCTGGCTGTTCTTTTTCGCTGTCGCCAGAGAAGTGCCGGTGTAGTTGTTGATCGCGTTGACGACGCCTTCGATGGTGGTCTGGGCGCCGACCGTCACCGTGATACCGTTGATCGTCATTTGGGACGTAGAGGTCAGGTCGCTAAAACCCGTGCTGCTCATCCCAACTCCCGCCAGTGTTATTGCCCCGAGGTCGGCGGTATTTACGCTACTTATAGAAAAGCTCACGGTTTCGTAGGCATTCGCCCCAACCTGAAACTGCGCGTTGGTAAACGTGCCGTCGAGCAGTTTTCTGTTGTTGAACTGAACCGTGCTGGCCAACCGGTCCAACTCAGACAGAATGTTGCTCACTTCAGCGTTCAAGGACGTGCGGTCGCTGGAGCTGTTGGAGTCGTTGGCCGACTGAATCGACAACTCACGAGCCCGCTGCAGCAGGTTTGAGACCTCGTTCAGCGATCCATCCGCCGTTTGCAGAGCGGACACGCCGTCGTTGGCGTTTCGCACCGCCTGGTTAAGACCTCGGATCTGCGCGGTCAAGCGGTCTGAGATCGCCAATCCCGCGGCGTCATCGACGGCGCCGTTGATGCGAAGCCCCGTGGACATTCGCTGAATCGACCTTTCCAATCCGCTCTGGGCGCGCGTTAAGTTGCGCTGCGCCGTGAGAGCCGATACGTTAGTGTTGATAACTAGACCCATAATCTATTCCTCCTTGAAATTTTTTTCGGGGCTTTCCTTGCCCCGTTAATGACTCCATCGGCGGGTTGAGCGGAAAGCTTTAATGGCCGGCTAAATTTTTATTTGGAGGAATGAGCGAGGATTGGCGCAGCAAGCACAGGTCGCCTCGGAAGTTGCCTCCGTGAGGCGAACGTCTTCTGCAACTGCAGAGATCGGCCTGTGCGGCAAAAACTTTAACGCACCGCGTTCAAGCCGCCCCGGTGGCCGCGACGGCGCCCTGCTCTGCAGCACCATCACGTAAACGGCCGGCGAGCTCCCGGTAAAGAGCGCTCAGAGCATCGTGGGTCAGGCCATCTTCCTGGAGGTATACGGCATCGTCCTGCCATAGCGAACCGGTCCAGCGAGAGTAAAAGTGGATACGGTTTATCTGGTCCTGGTTCGGATTCGGCTCCCAGCTTGGCGCCAGACGGATTATTCGGCTTTCCGGCGTATAAAGGACCCGCAGGCCGGTTTGCTTTACCCGCAGGCAAAAATCGATGTCTTCGAAGCGATTGCCAAGAGCCGTGTTTAGCCCCCCCAGGCGGCAAAACAGATCGTGGCCGACCAAGAAGGGAAACTCAACCGCTCTAAACTCGCGCCGCTTCTTCGCGCCGAAAAATCCAGGAGGCAACATCCGGTAAATCGAAAACGGGCCCTGATTGACATCGAACGCAACACCGATATGCCATAAGAGATGGTTCTTGTTAAGCAGCATGCCGCCGGCAACGCCGAGATCGCCTTCGTCCTCCACGGCCCGCAGCAGCCCTTCGAGCCATTCTGTTTCAGGGACTAATCCCGGTTTTAGAAACAAGAGGTGCTGTCCGCGGGCTTCTGTTGCGGCTCGATTGCACGCTTCGGAATAGCTCCAATCCGGTTTTCCGGGGATGATCTTCACGTCTCCATCCAGAGAGTTGATGATCTCGTTGGTCTCGTTCCCGGCGGCGCAGTTGACAATCACCACTTCAAAAAGCTCCCCGGAAATATTGGACGATATCCCCTGAAGCGTAGCAAGAAGAGTCTCGGGCGGCGCATCGCTTACCGGCAGCAGGATGGAGCAGGGATAACTCGCCCGGCCGGGTGAAGGGAGCGGGTCTCTTTCTTTTTCGCCGTTGGCCTTCAGCGACTCTTCTACGAGGCCAACGATCCGCTCCATCGTCTGCCCGTCTTGATAAGCAAAATTGTGCGCCAGATATCCGTTTATTTGATCCCGCCGATTCTCTGACAAGCCCTGCGACAAAATCGCGTCACACTTCGCTCCAATATCTTCAAAGCCCGCCGCCGGCTCCGCGACGCCCTGTTCAGCGAAGGAATAGTCTTGATCCGCCAGGCGGACCTCCAGCAGCGGCTTTCCAAACACAAGCGCCTCTAATCCCGTCGTCGAATTTCCTACAGTGATGCAGACGTCGCTCGCTCCGATCAGGGCATAGGTATCGGTTCCGTGAACACTACGAATAGCCGGATGGTCTCGTATCTTGTCGAGGGCCCGGTCGACAATCTCTTTTCCGGTCACCGGATGCCACTTAAAGACTGCGACGGCGTCGCCACGCGCTTTCATCCACTGCAGAAAGATCCTGGCATCGAAAGGCTGGTAGTGAGAATGGGACATCAAGAAGAGAATGATCTTCTGCTCCGGCGCGATCCCCAAGCTGGCCCGGGTCTCGCCAACAACCGTCTCATTGGTAAACTCTTCTTTCGCGTTCCAGATGTGCGTATTCCCCACCGGGAAGACCTTATCGTCGCTACAGCCCGCTCTGAGCAGGATCTTGCGGCAGTCCTCGCCCCAAACCAGACAGGCGGTCGAATAGTCGGTATGGAAACGGTAATAGTGAATGTCGCAGTAATAAAGCCCTTCCTGCAGCGTGAAATAGGGAATCCGATGGACGTGAGAGAGGTATCCCAAGATCTTGCCCCACGGATTGAGTTCGTGCAGCGCGAACAGCAGATCCGGCTTTTCCGTCTCCAGCATGCGATCGAGGCAATGAAAATTCTCCACCGCCGAACGAATCACCTTGTCCTGGACGATAACCGGGACCGCTTGAAGCGTAGGGTTGCCTAATATTTTTTCCTGCATGATGGGTCTAAGCTCTTTAAACGCCGCCAAGGTCCGTTCTTGCGTTTCATCGACCGCGTAGTCAAGAACATGCCGATACGGAAGATTCGCCTGATTGAGCGTGATTTCGAAGGCGCCTTCGGCGGCAGTGGTAAAATAGGATATGTGCATGCCCCTTTCACGCAGCGCCTCCATGATCGGCACGAGGAAACGGTTGTGATGCGGCAGGGCAATAAAGCAGAGAGCCTTTTTCCCAGAGAAGATTCCCATGGCGCCTCCTAAGCGGCTAATTTGGCTGTTCGGCTGATGAGTGCCTCGACGATTTGGGCCAACCGAGTTTGCTCGAGCCAACCCTGCTCTTTCCAGGATCGAATCAGGCCTGGAATCTTTTCCGGCGTGGGTTCCCAGTACAGAAACTCGCCTTGCGCTCCTTGCTCTCCCATCGCCTGGCAAATGATGGTGCGCTTGCGGCAAAGCGACGCTCGCTCGGTGGTGGTCCCGGCAAAGGGCGAAATGACGAGATCCGCCAACTGTAACAGCAGGCCTATGCCGACGCGTTCGTCGATCACGACGTGGGACAACGCCTGGATCTCTTTCCCATAGGTTTCCATGACAAGTTCCCGTTCATGATACTGTCGTCGAGTCGTTCGAGAGTCGACACGAATGACAACACTCATGGGAAGCTCCACTTGGGTCAGGGCCTCCAGGATTTTTCGGACTTCCCAGAGAAACGCAACGTGGTGGGGAATGAGTATCGTGAACCTATCCTGAGGAAGGTTAAGCATTTCTCTCGCCGTGGTTTCCAGCTCGAGAAAAGCATCCGTAAACTCCTCCGTCCCCGACCATGAGCAGTAACTCTCCTCCCAGCGCAGCACCGACACGCGCTCCGGCTGGGCCAGGCCCTGACGCACAAGAAACTCCTTCGACCATTCGTTCTTTACGGCGTAGTGATCGACTGGAAGGTGGCTCAGGGTATTTTTGTTTCCCAGGGGACTGATTTCAATTCCGATGACCGGGATCTTCCTCCGGCGCGCTTCGGCAATAAGCCAGGTATAAAGACCGCAACTCGCTCGAGTGTTGTTATCGATCGCCATCATCGGAACAATGATCGCGTCGGCCTCCAAAGGATAAGATGGCTGGGCGCCGAAGAGCTGCAAGGAGCACAGGAAATCATCCATCGCCAAAACCTTCCACAGCGGAAGCTGGCTCCCTGGGATGTAAATATCCGCGGTCTCACGGATCATCTCATCGGTCGCGCGCAACCGCTCCTCGACCGTAACGCCGGGCGACTCGATGGGAATGTACTCGACATCCAGCATGAGTTTCCTAGCCAACTCCAATGCCTCTCGATCATGGGACGCGCCGACGACATTCCAGCCGGTCTGCTCCTTGAGCCGTTTCGCCAACCGCCAGATTTTGCCTTCAGTGTAGGCGAGGTCCGCATCACCCATGGCAAACAGCACACGCGGTCTGCGACCGTTCAGTTCTTGAACCGCAACAACGCTTTTAGCCGGCTTGGCGCCGGCCCCTCCGCGGTCGCGCTTTTTGCTCTTCTTTCCCATATGGATTCGTCTCCCCAGGTTGCTAAGCTTTGCGGAAAACCGCCCGAACCGGCTCGCCTTCCAACCGCTCTCGAACGCGGCCGTCCTGAATCGCTCGCGCCACGAACTCCAGCGCGCTCCTATAAACGCGCAACGTCGTGTCGATGTCCGAAGCCGTGTGGCTGAAAGATAGGTTATGGCCGCCGGAGAAGAGCACCCCGCGCTTCAGACTCTCTTGCTGGAACAGGCTCTTGATCAAGAGCGACTCCCGCCCGCTTTCGTCGAAGAAGCTTACGACCGTGCGCGGCGGCAAGCCAACGCAACGCACGAATCGTTCCAAACCAAACTCCCGGGCCAGCACATTGGCGCCATCCTTCAGCCTCCCCCCTTGCTCCCAAAGGTGGGCGATGACTTCTTTGTCTACGATCTCCTTCATCGTCGCCTGCGCGGCGGCGAGAGAAAGCGCCTCTCCGCCGAAGGTGAAGGAGAAAAAGACATCTTCAAAGCGCTTCATGATCTCGCGTGGCCCAACGACGGCCGACAACGGATGGCCGTTCGCCATCGCCTTGCCGAAGCAGCCGAGATCGGGCGTCACGCCAAAATATTCCTGCGCGCCGCCGCGCGCCAAGCGAAATCCGGTTATGACCTCGTCAAAAATGAGCAGACACCCCTCGCGTTTGGTAAGTTCGCGCAACTGTTGCAGGAATTCACCTTGCGGTTCCACGACACCGATGGGCTCCAGAATTACTGCGGCCACTTGGTTGGGATGCTCGGCGAAGATGCGTTTCAAACTTTCGATATTGTTGTACTCAAAGGTCCGAATCAGTTGTTGGACGGCGACAGGGACGCCTCGATTGAAGGTCGTGCAACCGATGTACCAATCCTGCCAACCGTGATAGCCGCAACACGCGATGATCTCCTTCCCGGTATAGGCCCGAGCCAGCCGCACCGCCCCCGCGGTGGCATCGGAGCCGTTCTTGCCGAAGCGCGCCATTTCGGCGCAAGGAATCATCTCGACCAATCGTTCGGCGACTTCGACCTCCAATGGATGAGGCAAGGAAAATGCTGTTCCATCCGCCATTTGCCGCTTCACGGCTTCATCGACGGCGGGATAGCAATGACCGAGAATGATCGGTCCCAGCGCCATGGGGTAATCGATATATTCGTTGCCGTCGACGTCCCAGACATGACTACCGTTGGCGCGCGCCAAAAACACCGGCGCCACGCCCTGGACATATTGTGTCGGACCCTTGCTGAGCGTTTGCGTGACCGCGGGAATCAAGGATTCAGCTTGGGCCTTGATCTCAAGCGACCGTTTTATCGAGCGCGGCTGCGGGATTACCGCAGGCTCCCGCGCCAACGAATGGTAATATCCCGCGTTGCGAATGAAACCGGAATTGAGTTGAGCCAGAGCCGGGTCGACGTCCAGAAGGCTCAAGACCTCGCGCCAGCCCGAATCCGATTTTGAGCGCAGGCGTGCATAGACCGCCCGGACAAATTCCAGATCGCACGGCTCATCGACGGTCCAGCGATAATGATGCAAGGAGGGGATCCATTCACACTCCACGTTACGCAGCCGAAAGCGTCCCGAAGAGCGCAGGTAAGGCGTGACATGTTCTCGGTCCGCCGGGCGGCGCGCCTCGCGCCACGAAATCTCCAGCGCGTCAAAGGAAAAAACCTCAGTATCGAGCCCGTCCGGGTAGGTACAGATCAGCGTGTTGGACGCGTAGTCGCAGTCATCAGTTAGATAGGCCGCCACGACCCGGTCGATCACTTCCGGATCGATCAGCGGGCAGTCGGCAGTAACGCGAACGATGGTCTCAGCCTGTTGCGCTTTGGCCGCCTGATAGATGCGATCCAGCACATCGTTTTCGCTGCCGCGAAACACGCTAAGGCCTTTTTGCTTGCAGAATTCTTCGATAACGTCATCGGCCGGAGTGTCGGAAGTGACGACGACAACGTCTGTCACCATGCTTGAGCGCTCGACTCGCGAAACAATTCGCGCCAGCATCGGTTCCCCATCGATATCGGCCAGGACCTTGCCGGGCAAACGGGTGGAGCCCATGCGGGCTTGAACCAAAGCTACAACTTTGCGTTGGTGTTCCAAGTTTGACTCCCTAAATCCATCCAGCGCTCTTGCTGCACCGACGCTTTTGCCGCCAGAGCGATTTGCAGCACCCGCACGGCCTCGAAAACATCCAACGCCGGACTTTCCTCTCGCTTCAGGCAACGGAGAAAATGCTGCATTTCGTCCACGTACATCTGGTTGGGCTCCCAATCCGTTGGATTGGAAAAGACTATCCACTCTTTCGTCCGCGCCGAATACCAGCGCACCTGGCCCTCCGTGTAGTCCCAATGAATTGTCCCCTCTTCCCCGATGATCTGGCAGGTGCGACGATAGGCGCGCTGGACGTAATCGAGATGAATTTCGCCGACGGCGCCGTTGTCAAAACGTAGCAGCATCGCGGCGGTATCCTCGGTGTCGATTTCCAGCCGGCTGATTTTTCCCGCCAGGCAGGCGACGACAGCCACCTCGCCGAGCAGCCAGCGGATATAATCGATCTCGTGGATCGCGTCGAGGATCACCCCACCGCCCAGCTCTTTTCGAGCGCTGTAGCCCTGGCGATAGTCCTCCCATGGGTGCCAATCGGGAAGATAGTGGCCGACCTCGACTCTGGCGGCGACGACCCGTCCCACAGCCTCCTCCTCAAGCAGCTTTTTTACGGCAACCAGGCCGGGATGGAAGCGCATGTTACATCCCACGAGGGTTACCAGCTCCTGCCGGCGCACCATTTCGAGCAGATCCTCGACGTTGTCCCACCGATCGGATAACGGCTTTTCGACAAACAGATGACAACCCCGCCGTGCTGCGTCTTGGGCCAAAGGCACATGCAGAGAAGTCGGCAGCGCAACGATGACAACATCCGGCTTGCGCTCCCAACCCTGCTCAAGGTTCTCGATAGTATCCACGCCGAGTTCGGAAGCCATCTGCTCGCATCGCTCTCGCGAGGCGTCGAAAACCGCAACTTCGCGTGCGCCCAGGCTGAGCAGGTTGCGCGCGTGGCGCCGTCCAATAGAACCGCCCCCGACAACCAAGAAACTAGGCAATGTCTTTCCGACCGGATTATCCATGGTTCCCGTTGATTTCGGAGTTGATGTAGTGTCTTTGGAGTTCCTTACGGAGGAGCCAAGTTCCGATTCTCTCGTTTTCACTCACTTCCGGGTCCGGCTTTTTGGAAGCGTGGTGCGCCGTCATAAGGCAAACCGGATGGTAAAGGCCCGACGACAGAAAAACATCGGCGTAGTTTTGCTTGAAAGTCAGGACTTCGCCTGCCTTCAAATGGTGATACGGCACCTGCAAATGGTTCGACGGATAAAAATCTCCGATCACCAGGAAGCCGCCGTCGCGTAAGAGGCGGTCGGTCTCTGCCACCGACTGGAGCAGATGAATCCGGTCGACCCAGTGAAAAACAAAATTGACGATGACCAGATCAAAGACTTCTTGCAGGGGGACTGAGTTCGCTGCGCCGCGTACAAAGGTGACCAAGGGGAAACGCGCCCGGCCGTCCGCGATCGCCTGATGCGATAGCTCGACGCCGACCGCGCGTGCGCCGCTGCGGCGCTGGATTTCAGCCAAACGAAAACCATTGGCGGCGCCGATCTCCAGGACGCTGCGCGGACTCACCCCATAGAACTGCATGAGCTTGAGCGGGGTATCCTCGGTGGGGTTGAAGCATTGCAGCGCCTTGGCGTTGCGCTCGAACCAACGGTCTCCTTCGGACCGCGCAAAAATATTATCCTGGGCTTCCATGGAGACCTCCGTGCGGCAGCTTCGCAGGCGTCGCTCGCTGCTCGCCTACCATCTCCCAGGCTAACGGCGTGCCGCGTTTGATATCCCGCGTGGCGCGGCAACCTAAGACTTCCTCGAAGTGGCGCGGGTGAAGCCCATGGCCCGGCCGAATCGAGCGCACATTACCCGGCGTCAGCGCTTCGCCCGCCTTCACGTCCGCAGTGATAAACAGCGAGCGGCGGAAAACGCGGCTGGCTTCCTCCGCCGGGCTCAGCCCGTAATGCGCTTCGCCCAGTGCTTTTTCCACCAGGCGCACCTCGTCGACCATCATCTTGAACTCGCGGGGCTCCAGGGAAAAGGCGTTGTCCGGCCCCGGCTGCGAGCGCGACAGAGTCAAATGTTTTTCGATCATGCAGGCCCCTAACGCGACCGCCGCCACGGGAACTGAAACGCCCAAAGTGTGATCGGAGAGACCCACCGGCAAATCGAACCTCCCGGCCAAGTGCGGGATGGCGCGCAGATTCATCGCTTCCGGCGGCGCAGGATAAGCGCTCGTGCATTTAAGCAGGGCCAACTGTTTGCCGCCCGCGTCGTCAATCGTGCGCACCAGTTCGTCGATTTCGGTGAGGGTCGCCATGCCGGTGGATGCGATGATCGGCTTTCCCGTGCGGGCGACTCGGCGCAGCAGCGCGATGTCGCAATTCTCAAACGACGCGATTTTATGCGCCGGCACCTCCATCTGTTCGAGAAAGTCGACGGCGCGGTCATCAAAGGGGGTCGAGAAAAGCTCCAAGCCGAGCCTTTGGGCGATCGCTTTAAGTTTTGGCTGCCATTCCCACGGCGTGAACGCCTCCTGGTAGAGATCGTACAGCGTCCGGCCGCTCCAGAGCGTGCCCTGAATGCGAAAATAACTGTTGTCGCAGTCGATGGTCAGCGAATCGGGCATGTAGGTTTGCAGCTTAACCGCGTCGGCCCCCGACTGCTTGGCCGCTTCGAGAATTTTTACCGCCTCGTTGAAGCGCTGCCCGTGATTGGCCGACATTTCGGCGATGAAATAGGTTGGCTGTCCCGGGCCGATCGCGCGCCCGTTGATCTCAAAGGCGTGCGCCATCGTTCTGCTTTCCTTCTTCGTCGTCGTATTCGAACTGCAAACGGAGGTAAACTTTGCGCCCGCCGCTGCGGAAATACGCGCCCGGATGGGGCGGGAAGGTCCGCGCGCGGATAAGATCGATCAGGTCTTGCGCCCTATAGGTTGCCTGCAAATCGATTTCATCGATCCGCTCAACATCCTGCGCTCGATGGCTCGTCCCCTGCTCGCCGGTTTGGGAAAACCGGGGAGCCCTGCCCTCGCGCACCAGTGGCCATGCCTCGGTGAAAAGCTGGACGCAGGCATGTTCGAGACGCCGATAAAGGGTTTCAGCGGTGTCCGTCGGCTCCACTTCCACCCGGCGCTGCGTGATGATGTCCCCCGTGTCCACACCGGGATCGAGGTAATGCAGCGTAGCGCCCGCCGGCGTGCCCTCGAGTATGCTCCAGACGTTGGGATACGTGCCGCGGTTGTAGGGCAGAAACGAGGGATGGAGATTGATGCAACCCGCCGGCGGCACCGCCAGAAAATCCGGCCGCAAAATGTACCCAAAAAAAACCGAGACCCCGATATCGGGCTTAAGCGCGCGGATGGATTCCAGCACTTTGGCTTCGCGCAAGCGTGCTCCATCGAAAACAAATTTTGGATCGACACCGGCGCTGCCAAGCATCTCGTCGCCAAACTTTTGTCGATGCCGGGGATGTAAGACCAGGCCGGCGATTTCCTCGCCCTGATCTTTCAACCAGCGGATCGTTTGCCAACCCACCCAGTTATTGCCAAGAAAAAGAATGCGCACCGTCAAGCAGCCCTCCTGCACGAGTCCTCGAAGAGGGCCTGCACCACCCGCTGCGCGCCCCACCCGTCCACCAGAGTTCTGCCCCGCTCGCTCATTCGTAAACGCCGAGAAGAATCATGTTGAAGAACATTGACCGCGGCGGCGAGCCGTTCGACGGAAACGTCGTCATGCCAGCCGAGATTCTGAACGACTTCGATCGCATCGAGCTCCTCGGCAATGCGCCTTTGGTTCTCGGCCATGATCACGATCAGCGCCGGCAGGCCGAGACAGGCAAGCTCCCAGCAGGTCGTACCGGCGGCGGACACCGCCAGGTCGGCCCACGCCATCAACTCGGCCATATCGGAAACCCGGCTCAGGAGTTGAATCTGCGGCGCAAGCGTGTCGGCGCGCTCTCCGAGCTCCGGCACATGCGGGTTGGCCGGCCCCACCACGACCTGGACTTCCAGGCCCGGAGTGTCTAGTTGAACCAACGCGTCGATAACCCGCGCGGTGAAATTATTCAGATCGCTCCCACCCAGCGTCACCAGGATTTTACGTGCCACCTCCGGCACGTCGCGAAAGCCCCGGCGCCGATGCGCGAACTCGGGCCGCAACAGCGCATACGCCGGCCCAAAAAG
>Ga0209751_10006000_pt1 | contig 11350 bp, 10 predicted proteins | sample RifCSP13_1_FD_184019 | JGI IMG/M metagenome (GOLD analysis project Ga0209751, IMG submission 184019) | Soil microbial communities from Rifle, Colorado - Rifle CSP2_sed 13_1 (SPAdes) (version 2) | ecosystem: Environmental > Terrestrial > Deep subsurface > Rock core/Sediment | place: Rifle...
TCCGGTTCTGCTCGTCGACTAGGACGACCCGGGGCTTGTGGGCCGCCGCCGTGGCCTCCTCCATCAGGGCATAGGCCGCGATGATCACCCGGTCGCCCGGATGCGCCAGGCGCGCGGCCGCTCCATTGACGATGATCGCGCCCGATCCGGCCACACCGGGAAGGACGTAGGTCTCGAACCGCGCCCCACTGTTGACGTTGTACACCTGCACTTGCTGGTACGGAAGGATGTCGGCGGCGGCCAGGAGGTCTTCATCGATGGTGATGGAACCCTCGTAGTGCAGATGCACTTCTCGGACGACCGCCCGATGAATCTTGGACCGCAGCATGATCCGGTGCACCGTCGTCACCTCCTCCGAGTCAGTGAAGGTTGATCGGCAGATTATCGATGAGCCGCGCCCGGGAAAACCGCACGGCGAGCAGCGCGACCGCCGGACCCTTGACCCTGTCGAGGGGCTCGAGGGAGTCGGGATCGCACAGGGCGACATAGTCGATGGCAGCCGAGGTCTCCGCGCGGATCCTCCGCGTGATCTCCGCAACCACCACGGAGACATCCTGCGCGCCGCCCTTGACCCGCTCGGCGGCGTCGCAGAGGGCGCGGTACAGCACCGGGGCCTGTCGTCGCTCCTCTGGCGTCAGGTGCACGTTGCGGGAACTCAGGGCGAGCCCGTCCGCTTCCCGGACGGTCGGGAGCACGACCACCGCGATATCCATGTCGAGATCGCGGACCATCCGCTCGACCACCCGCGCCTGTTGAAAATCCTTCTGGCCGAAGTACGCACGGTGCGGCGTCACGACGTGGAAGAGTTTGGCGACGATCGTCGTGACGCCCCGAAAATGGCCGGGGCGGTACGCCCCCTCCCACCGGCGCGTCAGCCCCTCGACCTCGACAACCGTGCCGTCGCCGGGCGGGTACATCGTCCCGCGCTCCGGGAGGAAGACGACATCGACGCCTTCGGCGGCCGCGGCGGCGAGATCCCCGTCGAGGTCCACCGGATACGTGGCGAGATCCTCCGGCCGGTCGAACTGGGTCGGGTTGACAAAGATGCTGACGGCAACGATGTCGTTCTCGCCGCGCGCGGCGCGAAAGAGGGAGCGATGGCCCTCGTGCAAGTAGCCCATGGTGGGGACGAAACCGACCTGCCTCCCCTGCTGGCGCAAGGCCGTCATGCGCCGCTGCGTTTCCGGGATGTCGCGGAGGACTTCCATTCGCACTTCACCCCCGCCCCAGGGTCTTGACCTGCGGTCGCCGTCGGCTGAGCTGCTGCTCCCAGCGCCGGTTCTCTGCCTCCTCGAGCCGAAACGCGTGTTCGGGGCCCGGAAATGCACCGGCCTTCACCTCCTGGCGGTACTGCGCGAAGGCGGCCGCAATGGTCCCCTTGAGATCGGCGTAGCGCTTGACGAACTTGGGCGTAAAGTCATCGAAGAGGCCCAGGAGGTCGTTCGTGACCAGGACCTGGCCGTCACACGGGGACCCTGCACCGATCCCGATGGTGGGAACCCGGAGCTCCCGGGTGACCACCTCCGCCACCTGCCAGGGAATCCCCTCGAGGACCAACGCAAAAATGCCGGCCTCCTCGAGCAGCAGTGCATCCTCGAGCACGCGCTCCGCGGCGGCGGCGGTCCGGGCCTGAACCTTGAAGCCGCCGAACTGGTGGACCATCTGCGGGGTCAGGCCCAGGTGGCCCATCACCGGGATACCGCTCGTCACCAGCCGCCGCGTCAGCTCCCCGACCTCGCCTCCCCCCTCCAGCTTGACCGCCTGCGCGCCGGCCTCCTTGAGAAATCGGACGGCGTTTCGTACTCCCTCGTCCAGCCCCGCCTGATACGAGCCGAACGGCATGTCGGCGACCAGCAGGGCGCGCCGCACCCCCCGGCCCACCGCCCGCACGTGATGGAGCATCTCCTCCATCGTGACCGGCAGGGTGGTTTCATAGCCCAGCCCCACCATGGCGAGCGAGTCGCCCACCAGGATCACTTCGATCCCCGCCTCATCAAGGAGGCGGGCGATGGGGTAGTCGTAGGCGGTGAGCATCGTGATCTTCTCACCCCGCCCCTTCATCTCCCGCAAGGTGACCGTCGTTATCCGCGTCGTCGTCGCCACGATCGATCCCTCCTTCGAAAAAAAAGACCTCCCGGCCGTCCCGGGAGGTCATCGGTTCATGATGCCGCTCTGGCGCCTTGAGCGATCGGCCACTCCCGACGCGCGTCGTTCAGGGTGGCCTTGTGACTGGCGTGAGCGCTCTATCCCTACCCGTCTCGGTCCGCTTAGGATCCAAGCGGGACGTAGTATTGCGTCCCCCGCTTCACCGACTGGATCTGTTGGATGAGGTCGTCGAGGTCCCCCTTTCGCTTGACGAAGTCGATCTCCGTGGTGTTGACCACCAGCAGGGGCGTCTCGGTGTAGTGGAAGAAGAAGTGGTTATACGCCTGCACGACATCCTCGAGGTACGCCCGGGGGATGTCCCGTTCGTACGCCCGGCCCCTGATGGCGATCCTCTTATACAACGCCTCCACGTCCGCTTGCAAGTAAATAACGAAGTCGGGCTTGGGAACCCGGGGCTCCAGCATGGCGTGGATCTTTTCGTACAGGGCCAGCTCGTGGTCATCCAGGGTGAGATACGCGAAGATCCGGTCCCGCGGAAAGAGATAATCACAGACCAGCCGCTGCCGGAAGAGGTCGAACTGCAGCAGCCCCTGCTGCTGGCGGTACCGCGTCAGGAGGAAGTAGAGCTGGGCCTGAAAGGCGTGCCGGCGTATATCCTGGTAAAAATCCTTCAAGAAGGGATTGTCTTCGGCCGCCTCGAGGATCGCCCGCGCCTGCAGCCGCTGGGCGAGGAGCTCGGCAAGGGAAGTCTTCCCGACCCCGATCGGCCCTTCGACGGCGACATAGCGCGCCTCAAGCTCCGCGGTCATCGCCCGCCCCTCCCCGCCGCAGGAGCCAGAAACCAGTCCCGGGCCACCAGCCGGACCTCCGGCACCGGAGGGAGCCGGGTGAGGAGGTCACCGACGCGAAGGCCGAGCCCCGGATGCACCAGAGCAGGGTCGAGCTCGGCGAGAGGCACAAGGACAAAACGCCGGAGATGCATGCGGGGATGGGGAATCTCAAGATGGGGCTCGCTGATGACTTGAGCGCCGTACAGCAGGAGATCGAGATCCACCGCCCGTGCCTCGCCGACCGGCCGCAGCCGGGGCCGACCACAGGCCTCCTCCACCCGCAGGAGGCGCTCCAATAGCCCCTCGGGGCTGAGTGACGTCTCGGCCGCCGCCACGCTATTGAAAAACCAGCCCCCCGCCGCCTCGACCGGTTCCGTCTCATAGAGAGAGGCAATGCGGAGCAGGCGGACCCCGGAACCGGCACCCAGCAAGGCCAGGGCCTGCTCGAGATGGTCCCGCCGATCCCCCAGATTGGCACCGAGACCGACAAATGTTCGGATCACGGCAGCCGCCTCCGCACGACCTCCACCCCCACTGCCTCCACGGGTTCCGGGATCGGCGGGGCGCATTTGACCACCCGGACCCGGACCTCGTCGATATTGTAGCGCTCGAGGAGGTCGGCCGCCATGGCCTCGGCCAGGGCCTCGAGGAGGCGGAAGCGTCGTGTCTGGCCGATGTCGGTGACCCGCTTCACCGCGTCTGCATAGTCCACCGTCAGCGCGAGGGCGTCCGCGGTTCCGGCCGGGCGGAGATCCAGGCTGAGCTCGACATCCACCCTGAACCGCTGCCCCAGGATCTGCTCCTCCTCCTGGGCACCGTGGTGGCCGTAGAATTGAATGCCACTGATGATAATCCTGTCCGTTATTGGGTTCATTGGGTTTGTTGGGTTAGCGTCCCAGCGTTCTAGCCACCAATCACTAACCACCAGCCACCAACCACTAAAGTTGCAGCCGGCCGATGCGCTCCACCGCCTCCCGGATGCGCTCCACCGGGACGGTGAGGGCCGCCCGGATGAATCCCTCGCCGTGCGGACCGAACCCGACGCCGGGTGTCATCACGATCCCTGCCTCGCTTAACAGCCGCTTGGCCAGCTCGGTGGAGGCGGTGCCGGAGGGAACCGGGATCCAGACGTAGAATGTGGCACGCGGCCTGGGGACGTGCCACCCGAGACGGTTGAGCCCCTCGACGAGAACATCCCGTCGCTCCTGGTAGATTTTGCAGTGGGCCGCCACGCAGTCCTGGGGCCCCTTGAGCGCCTCGATCCCGGCCAGCTGAATCGCCTGGAAGACTCCGGAGTCGACGTTGGTCTTGATCCGTCCCAGCCCGGCCAGGATCTGGGCACTCCCCACGGCGAACCCGATCCGCCAGCCGGTCATATTGTAGGTCTTCGACAGCGAGTGATACTCGATCGCCACTTCCTTCGCCCCCTCGATGCCCAGCACGGACGCGGGCCGGAATCCGTCAAAGGCCATTTCCGAATACGCCGCGTCGTGGCAGAGGATGAGCTGGTGTTTCCGGGCGAAGGCGACAGCCTGGGCCAGGAACGCCTCCGGGGCCACGGCGGCGGTCGGGTTGTTGGGGTAATTCAGAAAGAGCATCTTGGTCTTTCGGAGCACGTCGAGCGGGATACTCTCGAGGTCCGGCAGGAAGCCGTTCGAGGGGTAGAGGGGGAGGGCGACCGGGGTCCCCCCGGCGAACACCGTGGCCGCCTGATAGACCGGATAGCCGGGATCCGGGATCAGCACCGTATCGCCGGGATCGATGAAGGCCAAGGGGAGATGCGCGATTCCCTCTTTGCTGCCGATCAGCGTCAGGACCTCCGTCGCGGGATCCAGGAGGACACCGAAGCGGTCCCCGTACCAGTCCGCCGCCGCCTCGCGGAACAGGAGCATGCCCTCGTAGGAAGGGTAGCGGTGATGGCGGGGGTCCTGAGCCGCCTCGGCCATGCGCTTGACGATGTGGGGCGGGGTGGGGAGATCCGGGTCCCCGACGCCCAGATCAATGACGTCCGCGCCGCGTTTCACCGCCTCCTGCTTGAGGCGATCGATCTCCGCGAAGAGATAGGGGGGGAGCTGTTTCAACCTGCCGGCGAACGGAAAACGTCTGGACACAGGGCCGTCCCCCTCTCACGGCTGGCGTATGACCGTATTCCGGAGCCGCCCGATTCCTCCGATCTCAATCTCGATGGTGTCCCCCGGCTTCATCGGGCCCACGCCCGACGGGGTCCCCGTGGAGATGATGTCTCCGGGAAAGAGCGGCATCACTCCGGTGATAAAGCTCACCATCGTCGGTACGTCGAAGATGCAATGGGCCGTATTGGAGCTCTGCCTGATCTCCCCGTTCAGGTACGCGCGGACCGGCACGTTCTGCGGATCCAGGGCGGTCTCGATCCACGGTCCCACGGGGGCGAAGGTGTCGAAGGATTTGGCCCGGGTCCACTGGCCGTCCTTGCGCTGCAGGTCCCGTGCGGTCACATCGTTGAAGCAGGTGTACCCCAGGATGACCCGGGCCGCTTTCTTCGTGGGGACATCCTTCGCATACCGCCCGATGACGATGGCGAGCTCGGCCTCATAATCCACGCGGTTCGAGACCTTGGGATAAAGGATCTTTCCGCCGTGGGGGAGGACCGCCGTGCCAGGCTTAATGCATATCACCGGCTCATCTCGGGGTTCGAATCCGAGCTCGGCCACATGATCCCGGTAGTTGAGCCCCACGCCCACGATCTTCGTGGGCACGGTCGGGGGGAGGAACCGGATGCGCTTGAGGGGATGCTTCTTGCGGGTGCCCCGGAACCGGCCGAAAACATCGCCGGCGATCTCCCGAACGATGTCATCCTCGACGACGCCGTATCTGGCCTCGCCACCAGCCTGGAACCGGACGATGCGCATACGCCCCTCGTCTCCTCGGGTGAGCTGTTAACAATCAGCCGTCGGCACGGATCCGGAATGCTGACAGCGGACTGCGGACCGCTGACAGCGCTCACTTGAGGCCGAGGACGTCCGCCATGTCGTAGAGGCCCTTCGGGGCCCGTACCACGAACCGCGCCGCGCGCAGTGCCCCGCGCGCAAAATTATCCCGGCTATGCGCCCGGTGAGTGATTTCAATTCGCTCCCCCATCCCTCCGAAGAGAACCGTATGCTCTCCCACGATATCCCCGGCCCGGACCGTATGGACGCCGATCTGCGTCTTCGGCCGCTCCCCGACGAGTCCTTTGCGCCCGTACACACCGACCTGCTCCAGGTCCCACCCCAGCGCCTCGGCCACCACCTGGGCCATCCTCAGCGCGGTCCCGGAGGGGGCGTCCTTCTTGAAATGGTGGTGCGCCTCGACGATCTCGACATCATACTCGTCTCCCAGGGAGCGGGCCACCTCCCGCAAGACCTTGAAGAGGACGTTGACGCCCACACTCATGTTGGGCGAAATGACGCACGCCATCCGGGTGGCGAGACGTCGGGCCTCCTCGAGGTGCTCCTTCGTCAGGCCGGTGGTCCCCACCACGATGGCCACGCCCGCGGCACTCGCCGCCCGCAGATGGGCGATGGACCCCTCGGGCGCCGTGAAGTCAACGACAACATCGGCACCGGAGAGCACCCGAGCGAGGTCGTCGGCCACCTTGACCCCCAACGACCCGATGCCGGCGACTTCCCCGGCATCCTGGCCGATGGCGAGGTGGCCGGAGCGTTCCGTCGCGCCGACGATCTGCACGTCGCGCGCCTCTTTCGCCAGGGCCAGAATACGCCCGCCCATTCTTCCCGCGGCCCCCGTCACCACGGCACGAATCATGGGTCTCCCACTCTGTGAAACAGCAGTCGGCTATCAGTAAACAGCAGGCAATCCGTGCAACCGGAGAACGGCCCCAACGCCCTCGGAGCGCCTCATCAAATGAGACCGTACGCCTTGAGCGCTTTTTCCAGCTTGTCCCGATTGGACGGCGACATCGTGCAGAGGGGCAGCCTGAGCTCGCCGTTCAGGCGCCCGAGGATCTGCATGGCGGTTTTCACCGGAATCGGATTCGTCTCGTAGAACATCGCCTTGCAGAGGGGGAAGAGCCGCAGGTGAATCTCCTTCGCCCGCTTCCAGTCCCCGTTCAACGAGGCCCGGGTTATCTCCGCCACCTCTTTCGGGCAGATGTTCGCGATGACCGAGATCACCCCTCTGCCGCCGACCGCCATGAGGGGGAGCGTCAGCGTATCGTCGCCCGAGAGGACGGTGATCCGATCGCCGCAGAGGCTGATCACCTCGGTCATCTGCTCGAGCGATCCGCTGGCCTCTTTGATGCCCACGATGTTCGGCACCTGCGCCAGCTTCGCCACGGTCTCCGGGAGCATGTTGACCCCGGTGCGTCCAGGGATATTGTACATGATGATGGGGATGTCCACCGCGGCCGCCACCGCCTGGTAATGTGCAATCAAGCCGGGTTGGGTCGGCTTGTTGTAGTAGGGGCACACCATGAGCACGCCATCCGCCCCCGCCTTTTTGGCGTGCTGGGTGAGGTCAATGGCCTCGGCGGTCGCATTGGATCCGGTGCCCGCGATCACCGGCAGCCGGCCCGCCGCCGCCTGGATCGTGACCTCCACCACGCGCTTGTGTTCCGCATGGCTGAGGGTCGGGGACTCGCCGGTGGTCCCGCACGGGACGATGGCGTCCGTCCCGTGCTTGACGTGAAACTCGACCAGCTCGCGGATCTTCGCCTCATCGACCTTGCCGTCTCGAAAGGGGGTCACCATCGCGACCATGGATCCTTCAAAACTCTTCTTCATCGCCCTCCCCTCCCCCGTGTATAGTCGACCAACACCTGGTGGTCGGTGATTGGTGAATGGTGATTGGTGATTTCCGACACCCACCAGCCACTAGCCACCAGCCACTTTTTAAAGGTTGTCGGGAATCTCCTCGCCCCGAATGAGATCCTCGTACCGCTCCCGGGCCCGGATGACAGAGTGACGGGTGCCCCTCACCAGGACCTCGGCCGCCCGGGGCCGGGCATTATAGTTCGAGGCCATCGTGAATCCATAGGCCCCCGCGCTCATGACGGCCAACAGCTCGCCCGGCTCGACCAGAGCGAGCTCCCGATCCTTCGCGAGAAAGTCGCCCGATTCGCAGATCGGCCCCACCACATCCACGGTGACCCGCGGCCGCTCGTCGTGCCGCCGGACGGGCTGGATGCCATGGTAGGACCCGTACAGGCTCGGCCGGATGAGATCATTCATCCCGGCATCCACGATGACGAAATGCTTCATCGGGGTTCGTTTCGTGTAGAGGACCCTGGTCACCAGGATCCCGGCATTGCCCACGATGACCCGCCCCGGCTCCAGGACGATGATGCAGTCCAGCGTCTTCAGGATGGGGACCACCGCCCGGGCCATCTCGCTCGGATGCGGCGGCGTCTCCTCGTTATACGGAATCCCGAGCCCCCCGCCCACGTCAAGATATTGGATCTGGATCCCGCGCGTCCGCAGCTCGCGGATCAACTCGGCCACCCGGGAGAGGCTGTCCACGAAGGGGCCGACCTCCGTGATCTGCGACCCGATGTGCGTATGGACCCCGACGACGGCGATGTGGGGCAGGGTCTGGGCGAGCTGGTATTCCTCCAGGGCGATCGAGATGTCGATCCCGAACTTGCTCTTCCGGAGGCCGGTGGCAATGTAGGGATGCGTCTTGGGGTCGACGTCGGGGTTCACGCGCAGCGCTACGCGGGCCACCGTCCCCATCGCACCGGCCACCTGATCCAGAAGACGCAGCTCCTGGGAGGACTCGACGTTGAACAACAGGATGTCCGCCTTCAGGGCCTCCTGCATCTCCTCTCGCGCTTTCCCCACCCCGGCGAAGACGATGCGATCCGGGGGGACGCCGGCGGCAAGCGCACGGAACAGCTCTCCGCCCGACACCACGTCGGCCCCTCCGCCCATGGCGGCAAAGAGCCTCAGGATGGCGAGACTGGCGTTGGCCTTTACGGCAAAACAGATGAGGTGGGGAACATCCTGGAAGGCCTCATCGAAGACTCGGAAGTGGCGGGTCAGCGTCGCGTGGCTGTACAGGTAAAACGGGGTCCCGACCTCCTCCGCGAGGGCCGAGATGGGGACCTCTTCGCAGTAGAGGTCCTCCCCCCGGTAGTGGAAATGATGCATTGGCGAATGTCTCCTGCGCGGCAGGACCCTATCGCCCCCAGGGAAGGAGACCGACCTTCAGACACTCGTGTTACTTCTCGTTAGGTAGCACACCCCCTGCGGCCTGTCAAAGGGAAAGTAGGCCGATGCCGCGGCCTGTGCCCGTCACGATCGCCCCCTTGACTGGCGCTCCATCCTCCTTTAGCATCTGGCTATCTCCGCCGCCGGTAGCATCCAGGGGGGGCCGTCCGGCAGCCGGGTCCAGGCGGCCCGGTGGTTCAATGATAGGCATGTCCACAGGGACATGCTGAGGAGGCCGAGGCCATGATCATCCGCGAGGATATCGCCCAAACCTTTCCGGAGCTCTTCGGGACCAAGAAAGTCAACGGCCGGGAAGTCAACGTCGAACAGCTGATCGTCGCGCTCACCCGCGAGCTGGCTCCAGAGATCGCGAAGACCCTCACCGCGCGCCGGGAGCTCCTCGCATCCTCCGCGCCGGTCAGGAAGAAATACGCCTGGCCGAAGTGGGACGACACCTTCGACGACCCCGTGACGGGGAAGCCCTGGACCTTTCGCCAGATCGTCCAGGGCATGATCGACAACTTCCTCGGCCAGGACAGCCAGTGGCGCTGGCGCCTCAACGACGAGGTGCCCATCCCGAAGGACGCCCATCCGTTGACGAACCCTGGCCTGGAACTCACGGGCCCGTGGCATCCGCTCGACATGGCCTTCAACGCCTTGAACAGCGCGGCGCCCATAAACATGCCGGACTTCGAGGACGCCTCGCCCCCTCATTTCCGGCCCGACGGCGCGCCTAAGAATCAGCCCATCGGGGTCTTCGCGGCCATGCAGAACGCCAAAGACATTATGGAGGGCCGCTGGGCCGACCGTCCCTACGAGGTGGTGAAAAAAGGCCAGCCTCGCGTGTACCGGATCAAGAAGTCCCCGGCCGAGTGGCCGACCCGGTTCGCCCGGCCTCCCGGGATGCACGTGCAGTACGACCACATCACGGTGGACGGCCGGCCTGTGCCCGCCATGATCCCCATTACCATCCTCTGGGCCGTCAACACCTATGACGGCCTCACGCGCGCCGGCACCGGCATGTACTACTACATCCCGAAGATCCAGACCCCGCAGGAGGCCCTGATTCTCGAGAAGCTCCTGGTGCGGGTGGAGGAGGCGATCGGCGTGCGGCCGGGGACCTTCAAGATCAAGATCCTGTATGAGGAGGGCAACGCGGGCCGGTTCCTGCCCGCGATCGCCTGGGTGCTGCGGCGCCGGCTCCTGGGGACGAACGTCGGCCGTTGGGACTACCTGGGCAGCCTCATCGAGATGTGGAAGGACGACCTGCAGGGCGTCTTTCCGGATCCGCAGTCGATCGGCATGGCCTCGCCGAACATGATCGCGTACCAGCGGTACAACGCGCTGATGATGCTCATGGCCGGCATGAAGAACGGCGAGCTCAGCCATGGGGGCCCCATCGGCGGCATGGCCGCGGTCATGATCTACCCGCAGGCCGACCCGTATGGCCGCGCCAGCTACAACCCGCTCGCGCTCCGCGCCATTGTCATCGACAAGCTCAGAGAGCGCCTGCTGGGCCTCCTGTTCGTGCCCGACGGACCCTTCCCCGCCGGGCAGCAGCCCACCCTGGAAGAGATCCTCTCCGGCCGGGTCAGGGGACGCCTCTACGACACCTATCGGCAGAGTTGGGTCGCCAGCCCGGAGCCGGCTTACGTCGCCGCGGGCAACGGGCCCCTCCAGGCGCCGGTGACGCAGCTCCACGCCCTCGTCGATGCGCCGCGCGAGACCGTGGACGTGAAGGGCAAACCGGTGCCGACGGTCGCCAGCGGTCTCAGCGACGCGGAGCGGTCCCTCCTCCAATCCCGCGACCTGCTGAACGCGCAAGGCAAGATCACGGCCTGGGTCATCACGAAGGACATGTACGACACGCCGGAGAAGCTCTTCACGCGAGAGCTCTGGGAGGACATCTACGGGGTGCCGAAGGGCGACATCACGATCGAGAACATCCAGCACGCCTTCTACATGGCCGCGAACTACGGCTTCCAGATCCTCAACGGCAACTTCGCGGCCGCCATCGACGACTACGAGCTCCACCTCAGGTTCATGAACGACCTCGCCACCTATCGGATCGACGTCTCCTGGCTCTGGGCCCTCATCCATCACCGGGCCGCCATCACGAAGGACGGCTACCTCAAAGGCCCGGCCCTCACCGAGGACGGGCTCGTCCCGGCCCAGAACGCCTTCCAGGTCAAGGCGGGTACCCGCTTCACGAAAGAGCTGTTCGAGAAG
>Ga0209751_10006007_pt1 | contig 11343 bp, 14 predicted proteins | sample RifCSP13_1_FD_184019 | JGI IMG/M metagenome (GOLD analysis project Ga0209751, IMG submission 184019) | Soil microbial communities from Rifle, Colorado - Rifle CSP2_sed 13_1 (SPAdes) (version 2) | ecosystem: Environmental > Terrestrial > Deep subsurface > Rock core/Sediment | place: Rifle...
GACACGAGCCTCCTCAGTCCGTCCGGACCCGTCGGGCCGTGGCTCCTCGTCCTGCTGATCGCGGTCACCGCGGGGTTCCTCGTCCTCGGGTTCCTCCTGCTGCGGAAGCGCAAGAAGCCGGAAGCGACAGGACCGCCAACGGAGGAGAAACAATAGTTTCACCTACCCCCCCGAATTACCCTTAGCCGGGGCACACCTGTGAGTAGTTCGGGGAAGAAAGTGGGAGCGAAGTCCGTCGAGGAACTCCCCGGCGTGGGGCCGGCGACCGCGGAGAAGTTGAGGGAAGCGGGCTACACGGAAATGATGGCGCTCGCCGTGGCGTCCCCGGGAGACCTCGTCGAGATCGCGGAGATCGGGGAGGTCGCGGCGAAGAAGATCATCGCCGCCGCGCGGGAGGCCGCGGACGTCGGCGGCTTCGAGACCGGGGACGTGATCCTTGAGCGGCGGAAGAGCGTCGGGAAGCTCACGACGGGATCGAAGGCCCTGGACGAGCTCCTGGGCGGCGGGCTCGAGACGCAGGCGATCACCGAGACATACGGTGAATTTGGCAGCGGGAAATCTTCAATTGGCCACCAGATCGCGGTGAACGCCACGCGGCCGGCGGACGAGGGCGGGCTCGACGGCCACACGGTGTGGATCGACACGGAGCAAACGTTCCGCCCCGAGCGGATCACGCAGATGGCGGAGGCGCTCGAGCTCGACGTGGACAAGGTCCTCCAGAAGGTCCACGTGGCCCGGGCGTTCAACTCCCACCACCAGATGCTCCTCGTGGAGAAGGCGAACGAGCTGACCCACGATTTCCCGGTGCGGCTCATCGTCGTCGACTCGCTGACCGCGGACTTCCGCGCGGAGTACGTGGGCCGCGGCGTCCTCGCGGAGCGACAGCAGCTCCTGAACAAGCACATCCACGAGCTCATGCGCTTCGGGGACGTCCACAACGCGGTGATCTACGTGACGAACCAGGTCCACTCGAAGCCGGACGCGTTCTTCGGGGACCCGACCCGCCCGATCGGAGGGCACATCGTGGGCCACAGCGCGACGTTCCGGATCTACCTCCGGAAGTCGAAGGGCGGGAAGCGGATCGCGCGGCTCGTGGACTCCCCGAACCTCCCGGAGGCGGAGGCGGTGTTCTCAATCGCCGAAGAAGGAATCCGCGACTGAGCTTCGGACGTAGAATCGGGTTCCCACATCCCGGTAAGGGCCAAAGCGATTTATAGCGTCGGACGAGTTTCGCGGGACCATGCAAGACGCACCGCGCCTCCTGATTCCCGGGCCGGTCCCGATCGACCCCCGCGTCATGGAAGAGCTGTCCGCGCCCGCCGGGCCCCACTACGGGGAGGCGTGGCTGAAGCGGTACCACGAGGTCGAGGACATGCTCCAGCGCCTGTTCCAGATGAAGGACGCGGAGGTGTACCCGATCGCGGGCCCCGCGCACATCGGGGGCGAGGTCCTCTTCTTCACCCTGTTCCGCCGCGGGGACCGCGTGGCGGTGGTCGACAACGGGTTCTTCGGCGCTCGGATCGCGGAGATGCTCAGGTCGCACCACCTCGATGTCCACGTGATCCCCGCGAAGTGGGGCGAGCCACCGGACCTCGGCGAGGTCGAGCGCGTCGCGCGCTCCGGCGTGAAGGCCGTGGCGGTGATCCACAACGAGACGTCGACGGGGATGACGAACCCGATGAAGGAGATCGCGAAGGCGGCGACGGACCACGGCGCCTGGGTCCTCGTCGACGCCGTGTCGTCGTGGGGCGGGATCCCGCTCCCGTGCACGGAGTGGGGGATCGAGGCGTGCTTCGCGGCGTCCCAGAAGTGCCTCGGGTCCGCGCCGGGGATCGCGCCCGTGGCGGTGACGAAGCGCCTCCTCGACGACGTGGACCCCGCGACCGTCGAGGGCTGGTACACGAGCCTGTTCACGTGGCGGAAGATCCACAAGGAGTGGGGCGACTGGCACCCGCAGCCGACGACGATCTCCACGAACGTGTTCTACGCGTTCGACAAGGCCCTGAAGCTGTTCTTCGAGGACGGCATGGAGTCGCGGTACCGCCGCCACGAGGTGATCGCGCGGGCGTACCGGGAGGGGCTCGCCGGCCTGGGGTTCACGTTCTTCTCGAAGCCCGAGTACCGGTCGAACACGGTCTCGAGCGCGCGGCCGCCGAAGGGCCTCGACGCGCACGACCTGATCGCGCGGCTGAAGCGGGAGCACAACATCTTCATCGCGGGCACGCTCGGCCCGATGCGCGGGCAGGGGATCCGGATCGGGCACCTCGGGCTGCAGGCGAGCCGCGAGAACGTCGAGGCGATCCTGACCGCGCTCGCGGGGTACGCGAAGTCCGTCGGCTCGATGCACACGGAGGACGCGGTGGACCGCGCCGTGCAGATTGCCGCCAAGGTCGGCTAGGACTGGCCATCAGGAGAGGACCGCGTTCAGTGCAGCCCGGAGGCCGGCCGGGTCCCCGCCCCCAACCTGTCGGTACGCAATGATTCCATCTTCGCGGATGAGGACGAACGTCGGGACGCCCACCACGCTATAGGCGTCCGAGACGCGATGTCCGTTGGTCTCCACGAGATAGGTCCACGGTGTTGCGTGCTGCGCCTTGAACTCGGCCACGCAGCAGCAGGACGCGGAGCAACCGATCAGGTTCGTCTCGACGCTCACGAACGTGACGTTTTCGCCGTACTCATCGTGGAGGTCGAGGAGGTCGGGGATCTCGGCGACGCAGTGGGCGCAGTCGACGTCGATGAACTCGAGGAGGACGGGCTTCTCGCCCAGGTGATTCTCCAGGCTCCAGTCCGCGCCGTCCGTGTCCGGGAGAGCGAAGTCCGGGGCGACGGCTCCCACGCCACTCGGGAGGGTGAGTCGTGTGACCGTGCGGTCGGTCGTCTCCAGCGGTCCGACGGTCGCGATGATCCACACCAGCGCGGCCGCGAGGACCGTCGAAACGATAACCCAGTGTGCGGGCGCGGAGCGCATGTGCATCCCCGGGTACGCCCCTATATTCGTCGGAGGTCACGTGGGCGTCGTGCAAATACATCTCCGCGGGGGTAAGGGATGACATGGGCCTACGGCAAGTACGTTCCCCATCAAACGGCTATCCCGCCGAGACGCGGGAGCCGAAGTAGAAGGCGATGGCCCATGCGAGGCCGTTCTGCAGGTACGGGGGGAACACGTCCGAGAACTGACCGGTCGCGATTGTCCACGATGCGCCCGCTGTGATGCCGATCGCCGCCAAGGAGATCACGTTCCTCGCGGCCCGCGCCGCGCGACCGAGCTCCTTCCCTGCGCGGGCACGCCGGAGCAGGACGTACGAGAACACGTACCCTACGACGTAGCTGACGATCACCTGGAGGATCAGGACGAGGGCGGAATCGATCGTGCCGTCGCGGAAGAAGACGTACGCGATGACACCGAGGAATCCGACCGCGAGGATCGAGCGCACGACGCCTCGAGGGAGGAAGAGGGGTTGTCTCAGCCTTGGCACGTCCGCAGGCGCGGGGGCGGGTTTCGACGAGAGGGTGACGGGCGCCGTGCTCCGGACCCCGAAGTAGAACGCGACGACGAGCAGGGCGGATTCCACGAGGATGTCAGGCGGTTCGAGCCGCCGGAGGATCATGTACCAGAGCGTGCCGGAGAGCGTGATCGCGAGGAGTGCCCGGACGCTGCCGGTCGGGAGTCCGAGCGGCGGTTTTGGCGGCGTCGGCGGCACGGTCGGAGTCACCGTCCCCTTCACGGTCGGAGCCGCCATCGGCGGCGGATGCGCGCGTCCGCGTAAAGAGCCTTTGGCGGGCGACCCCCGGGGAACCCTCAAGTCCTCGCCCGCGGTTCCCGCGGACGATGACGTTCAGCATCGTCGCGTACGACGCGAAGACGAAGGACCTCGGCGTGGCAGTGGAGTCGAAGTTCCCCGCGGTCGGCGCCACGGTCCCGTTCGCGTCCGCGAACGTTGGCGCGATTGCCACTCAGGCGTGGGCGAACACGTCGTACGGCCCCCGCGGGCTCGCGATGCTGAAGCGGGAGATGACGCCGTCCCAGGTCGCGAGGACCCTCACCGCCAAAGATAAGGAACGGGAGAAGCGGCAGGTCGGCGTCGTCGACGCGAAGGGTCGCGTTGCGGCCTTCACGGGGAAGGAGTGCAACGAGTGGGCCGGGCACCTCGTCGGGAAGCACTACGCGTGCCAGGGGAACATCCTCGCATCGAGGGAGGTCGTGACCGCGATGGCCCGCGGGTTCGAGCGCACGGAGGGCGACCTGCCTGCGAAGCTGCTGGCGGCGTTGGTCGCGGGGCAGGACGCGGGCGGGGACCGGCGGGGGCAGCAGAGCGCGGCGCTCCTCGTCGTCCGCGCGAAGGGCGGCTACGGCGGGTTCAACGACCGGTGGATCGACCTGCGCGTCGACGACCACCCGCGGCCGATCGAGGAGCTGATCCGCATCTTCCACATCTGGGACCTCACGATGCTCACCCGGGAGGACCCGAGGAACGTCGTGGAGATTACGCTGGAGGTGGCGCGGTTCCTTCAGCAATTCCTGCGGCACGCGGGGTTCTACGACGGCCAGGACGGGCATTGGGACGCGCGGTCCGCGGAGGCCCTCGAGCGATGGATGGGCGTCGAGAACCTGGAGAACAAGGTCCGGGGGGACGGGAAGCTCTGGGGTTCCGTGTGGCGGTACGTCCGAGGTCGCGCGGCCGGGCGGTGACCCGAAGGCTAAAGAGTCCGAGCCCGCACTGACCCGCGGATGCGCGTCGTCCGCGTCGCGATGATCGAGGGGCAGGCGGTCTTCGATGCGGAGGCGCCGAACGAGACTTTGGCGGTGCTCCGTGGCGGCGGGCTCGTCGTGTACCCGACGGATACGGTGTACGGCATCGGGGCAGACCCGCGGCAAGAGGGCGCGGTCCGTCGGTTGTTCGCCGCCAAACGGAGGCCCGAAGGAATGCCGATTTCCGTCGCCGTGGCAAGCCTCGAGGCCGCCAGGGAACTGGCCGTCGTTTCCCCGCAAGCCGAGGCCGTCTGCCGCCCGTGGCTCCCCGGGCCCGTGACGCTCCTCTTCCGACCCACCGCCAACGCGCCGCGGATGGTGGTTTCCTCGGAGAACACGGTCGCGATCCGCGTCCCGAACCATCCCGTCGCCCTCTTCCTCGCGAAGCAGTTCGGACCGATCACCGCCTCCAGCGCGAACATACATGAGCTCCCGCCGCCCGTGGAGTGCACGGAGGCGCAGGAACAGCTCGGGGATTCCGTTGACCTGTACGTGGACGCGGGTCCGTGTCCCGTCGGCCGCGAGTCGACGGTCGTCGACCTCACCGTGCACCCGCCACGGGTCGCACGGGAAGGGGCGGTCTCCGCGGAGCGATTGGGTCTCGCGCCGCGGAGCCGCTGAGGCGGGTTCAGCTTTCGACGACGAGTTCGCTCGTGTACGGGATCGCGCGAAGGCTGTCCTTCACGGGGGACAGCATCTCCGCGGTCTCCTTCAGCTTCTCGAGCTCGGCGCGGGACGCGCGGCTCTTCACGGTGAACTTCGCGTGGATCCGCTCGTACCCAGGCCGGACCACGCCCGGGGCGGGGAGGCCCATGAACCCCTGAAGGTCGATGTACCCCGTCACGTCGACCCGGACCCGATCGACGGGGATGCCCATCGCGGCCCCGAACGTCGTGAATCCGCCCGAGACGCAGGCCCCGAGGGAGGCGAGAAGCGTCTCGACCGCCGCCGGACCCTCGTCCTGTCCCAGCAGCTCCGGCGGGTGGCCGCCCTCGTAGCGGAACGTGTGGGCGCGTCCCGCGAGGGGCTGACCGCCCAACGTGGGCGGCAGGGTCCGCGAGCGGGTGTTGAACCCATACTCCGTCGTCCCCTCCACCGCGAACGTCGCGCGGGCGATCGCGGGCGTCTGCTTCACGGCCTCGATGATTCCGTTCAGGGCGTTCGTGTCGATCCCGTTCATCACTTGTTTCGTGGTTTGCGCCATTCGATGCACCTGAACGCAGGGAGCATCCCCAGCCTCATCGAAGTGGTGGAAACGTCGTTCGCCACGAGGGACACGAAGTCCGAGTCGGTGACCGTTTCCCCGGTCCGCGTTCGGGATTCCGGTCAGCCGCGGATTTTGTCGTCGATGGCCGCATCGATCCAGTCCGTGTACTCGGTCCACCCGCGGAAGACGAGGGCGGAGACCTTCGCGATGCCGGGGATGTCCCGCCCCTTCTGACGGTATTCCTCGATCTCCCCCGTCGACTCGGCGTACAGGAGCACGTCGAAGTTGCCGAGGGCCTGCGAGGCGGGAACGTAGTGATAGAGGTACCGCTCCTCGCACGTGCTCAGGGTCCGCCGGAGGGCCTGGGCGTCCGCATCCGGGGTCGTGTAGAAGAGGAGCTCGTACAGAAGGACGCCGGGGGCCCGGCCCGGGTCGACCGCGGGCACGATGAAAAAGCTTCCTTCCGCCGCCATCCGGTCGAACCGCCGACGGACGGTCCGCACGCTCACGCCGACCTCCTCCGCGACCTCCGCGAGCGGCCGCCGGGCGTGGTATCGAAGGGCTTTCAGGATCCGCCAGTCGAGCGGGGACAGTGCGGAGGCCACCGCCGGCATGTGGCGCTCGTAGAACCGGACCGGGGCCGCGTCGCCGGTGAAGTCCGCGAGGAGGCGGAGCTTCTTCGAGAGTTCGGTCGGGTTCCGGTGCGAGAGGTCCACGCACATCTCGGGGCCGAGGAAGTTGTGGACCTCGACGAGCCCGTCGATCGGCTCGATCCGCGCGATCGCCGCGGCCTTGCGGTCGTCGTCCGGAACCCGGAACAGGTACGCGGTCGCGTCGAGGCCGAGGTGGCGGAAGTTCGGGTACACCTGGTAGAACCGGATGAAGCCGGATTTCTCCATGCGCGCGAGGCGCGCCTTCACCGTCTCCGGCTCCACGCCGAGTTTGGCGGCGATGTAGGAGGGCTTGAGATGGTCGACGGCCTGCGGCCGCGGGCCGTACGGTCGGAACCCCATCGTGCGGACGATCTTGAGGTCGAGCGCGTCCACGACGGCGGAACGTCCGGGGCGTCAGATAAAGTCGCCGTCGCGGGAGCCAAGGGTTATACGGGAAGGGACGGTTGCGACGGCTCGCCTTGGACTTGACGCCGGACATCGCCGCCAAGCTCCGCCGCGCGGGGCAGGTCGCCCGGGAGGCGCGGGAGTACGGCGCGTCGATCCTCCGCGAGGGGGTGACGGTCCTCGAGGGCGTGGAGCGGATCGAGGACTTCATGCGCGCGAAGGGCTGCCCGCCCGCGTTCCCCACGTGCCTCTCCCTGAACCACGTGGCGGCGCACGACACGCCGACCCACAAGGACGAGCGCGTCCTGCAGAGGGGCGACGTCGTGAAGATCGACCTCGGCGCGCAAGTGGACGGGTACCTGACGGACACCGCCAAGACCGTGGAGATTGGCTCGCGGAACTGGACGGACATGATCCGCGCGACAGAGGAGGCGTTGGCGGCGGCGATCGAGGTCGTGCGCCCGAAGGTGCCGGTGCGCGTCGTTGGCGCGACGATCGAGAGGACGATCGAGTCCTTCGGGTACCGGCCGATCGCGAACCTCACCGGCCACTCGATCGAGCGGTACACGGTCCACGCGGGGAAGTCCGTCCCGAACGTCGGAGACGCGGGCGACGACGTCCTCGAGGCGGGGGACCTGATCGCGATCGAGCCGTTCGCCACGAACGGCGCCGGAAAGGTCGAGGGGAAGAAGTCGGGGAACATCTACCGCGTGATGCGCGTCCGGGAGGTCCGGCCCGAGTCCGCGAACGCCTTCCTGCAGACGCTCCACGCGACGTTCAACCGCCTCCCGTTCGCGGAGCGGTGGGCGTTCCGGCTCGACCGGAGGGGACCGGCCCACCTCAATCGCCTCCTGCGGACGGGATTGGTGTACACGTACCCCGCCCTGTACGACGTCGCGAACGGGACCGTCGCGCAGTCCGAGCACTCGATGATCGTCACGCCGGACGGCGCGGAAGTCCTGACTTAAACTCGTGGCAGAAGGCTTAAGCCCGACCGCCTCGTTCGGCCCATCCCCGCGGGGTCCCTCGTTGACGGACATCAAGAAACTCGTGCTCGATGTGCTGAAGCCGCACAATCCTTCTATCGTGGAGATGTCCCGCCGCCTCGCCGCCCTGCACGGCGTCCTCGGCGTGAACTGCACGGTCGACGAGGTCGACCAAGAGACGGAGTCCCTGAAGATCACCCTCGAGGGGAACAGCATCGACTACGAGAAGGTCGAGGCGATGGTCCGCGAGATGGGCGGCGTGATCCACTCCGTGGACTCCGTGTCCTCCGGGAAGAAGCTCGTCGAGGCGCAGAAGACGCCGCAGGACCTATGACGGGCCCTTCGCCTTGGCGGCGCGGGCCTCCTTGATCTTCTCCCCGACCTTGCGGACGACGCTCGTCTTGAAGTAGTTCGCGGTCACAAGGACGCGCCCGTCCTGCTTCCACGGCGTGGACGGGTGGGCGCTCTCCGCCTCGACCTTCGGCTTCAGGCCCAGGGACGTTGCCGCCGCGGCGATTTCCTCGACCGTGGGCACGTGGACCGCCAGCTTCCGCGCGATCCGCCGCCCGTCGTCGCGGGACCGCTCCGCATCGAAGTACGCGGGGTACAGGATGATCGGGCGCTTGTCCTTCGCCACGGCCGGTGCGGGACGCCGGAGCCCGGCTTGAACCTTCGTTCCCCGCGCATCTCGATAGCCTTAACCGCCAACTCCCGATGGTGCGGGAAAGGGAGGTTCGAGGAGTGCGAGCAGCCGTCTGTCCTCGGTATGGGCCTCCCGAGGTTCTCCAAGTGAAGGAGGTGGAGAAGCCCGCGCCCAAGGACAATCAGATCCTCGTGCGAGTCCACGCGACCACGGTCACCTCCGGGGATTGCCGCATGCGAGGCGCCGACCCCTTCCTCGTGAGGCTCTTCATGGGGTTCACGCGGCCGAAGCGGCCCATCCTCGGAGGCGAGTTCGCCGGAGTCGTGGAGGCGCTGGGCAAGGATGCGAAGCAGTTCAAGGTCGGGGACCCGATCTTCGGGGCCGGCATCGCCACGTACGCCGAGTACACGTGCCTGCGCGACGGAGGTCCGCGCGTGATCAAGCCGACGAGCATGACCTTCGAGGAGGCGGCCGCGGTCTCCTTCGGCGGCCTGTCCGCCCTGCACTTCCTCAAGAAGGCGAACGTGCGGAGGGGGCAGAGGGTCCTCATCTACGGGGCCTCGGGTGCGGTGGGCACAGCGGCGGTCCAGCTCGCGAAGCACTTCGGCGCGGAGGTCACGGGGGTGTGCAGCACGGCGAACCTGGCGCTCGTGAAATCGCTCGGGGCGGACCGGGTCGTCGACTACACGAAGGAGGACTTCGCCTCACCCGCGGCGTACGACGTCGTCTTCGACACCGTGGGCAAGGCGTCGTTCTCCAAGTGCCTCGGCTCGCTGAAGAAGGGAGGGGTTTATCTCCACGCGGTCTCCCTCGCATCGCTGCCGCGACGGCTGCGGTCCTCGCTTGGCGGCAAGTGGTTCGTCGGCGGGGTCGCAAGTCCGAAGGTCGAGGACGTCGCCTTCCTCAAGGGGCTGATCGAGGCGGGGGAGTTCCGCTCGGTCATCGACCGGCGCTACCCGCTGGAGCAGATCGTCGAGGCGCACCGGTACGTCGACACAGGCCGCAAGAAGGGGAACGTCGTCATCACCGTGGGAACGTAGTTCGCGGACCCCGGTCCTTCCGGGACTGCAGCCCTCCCGGAGGTTTAATGCTGCGATGCCACTTCCCGCCGGCGGGGGACCATGGGCGACACGGATCTGGTCGATTTTGCGGTGGACCACGCGCGCACGAAGGGCGCCTCCTACGCCGAGGCCCGGTACGAGCAGCACTTCCGGGAGGCGTTCATCCTCAAGAACGGCGTCGTGGACTTCGTCGAGAACTCCGAGGACGAGGGGATCGGCGTCCGCGTCCTCGCGGGCGGCTCCCTCGGCTTCTCGTGCACGAACACGCTGACGAAGGCGGAGGTCCGCGGCATCGTCGACGGTGCCGTCCGGACCGCCAAGGCGACGAAGCGCAAGGACCCGATTGTGTTCGCCCCGGAGCCCGCGGTCACCTCGAACTGGTCGGTGCCGGAGGGGAAGAAGCTCGTCGATGTCCCCGTCGAGGACAAGATCGCGGCGGTCCAGGGCATCGACAAGGCCGTCATGGGCCTGAAGTACAAGATCCCCGGGCGGTTCTACACGACCACGTGCCTCCGGCTCGTGAAGTACTTCGCGAACAGCGAAGGCTCCCGAATCGGCTCGTACAGCCCGCGGGTCCGCTTCCACCACTACCTCACGCTCCTGAAGGGCGGCGACGCGGAGCAGTCGTACCGGAACTACGGGTGGTCCGGCGGCTGGGAGGCGCTGGACGCGTGGAAGCTCGAGGACCGCGTCCTGGAGGAGGCGCGGACGTGCATGAACGGCCTCGAGCACGGGACGAAGTCCCCGGAGGGGCGCATGGACCTCATCGTCGGGCCGCCCGTGGCGGGCATCATGGCCCACGAGTCGTGCGGTCACCCGACGGAGGCGGACCGCGTCCTCGGCCGCGAGGCGTCCCTAGCGGGGAAGTCGTTCATCACGCCGCAGTCCCTGGGGATGAAGGTCGGCAGCGAGGCCGTGACCGTCGTGGACGACCCGACCGTGGAGCACGCGATCGCCTACTACCTGTACGACGACGAGGGCGTGCGCGCGCGGCGGCGGTACCTGTACAAGGGCGGCCTCGTGAACGAGCTCCTGCAGAACCGCGAGTCCGCGTCCTCGTTCAAGACGCGGTCGAACGGGGCGTCGCGCGCGACGAACTACGACCGCGAGCCGATCCCGCGGATGGCGAACACGTTCGTGGAGCCGGGGAGCTGGACGCCGGAGGAGATGATTGAGGGTGTCAAGCACGGCATCTGGATGAAAACATACATGGAGTGGAACATCGACGACAAGCGGTTCAACGGGAAGTACGTCGGGCGCGAGGCGTACCTGATCGAGAACGGCGAGGTGAAGGGGCCCGTGCGGAAGACCGTCGTGGAGCTCACGACGCCGATGGTGTGGGGCTCCGTGGACGCGGTGGGGAACGACCTCGATCTCATGGAGGCGGGGTTCTGCGGGAAGTCGGACCCGACGCAGAGCCTCGACGCCTGCCTCGGCGGGCCGTCGATGCGCCTCCGCGGCGTCCGGTTGAGGTGATCGCATGGAGGACTACGCGTCGCAGATCGTCAAGGCGGCCGTGAAGCAGGGGGCGCAGGACGCGGTCGTGGAGGTCGCGGTCGACCGCAGCCACCAGATCCGGTTCTCGCGGAACGAGCCCGTGATTGCGAACCGATGGCGGAAGACCACGGCCAGGCC
>Ga0209751_10006009_pt1 | contig 11340 bp, 16 predicted proteins | sample RifCSP13_1_FD_184019 | JGI IMG/M metagenome (GOLD analysis project Ga0209751, IMG submission 184019) | Soil microbial communities from Rifle, Colorado - Rifle CSP2_sed 13_1 (SPAdes) (version 2) | ecosystem: Environmental > Terrestrial > Deep subsurface > Rock core/Sediment | place: Rifle...
GATTATCGTGATTGGGGGTGCAAAATGATAGAATGGGAGAGCGGGGAATCAACCAACGAGCCAACACCGCCAGAGCATGAGAATGATGACTGGCGCACTCACGATGAAACCGAAGAGACGTGCGGGGAATACGTACAGGAGGCATGGGGATGACCGAGAAATTTACAGAAGCGCAACTAAAGTTACTAGGGCAAATAGCGAAGGATGGTGTTGCTTACACGACAACTTCTCGCACAGGTGGGTGCCATCCAAGTACAGGCTACAGCCTGGAACGGCGCGGTTATGTGGCATTTTACACCTGGGCATGGAACGGCGGGAATTGTCACTATATCGTATTCAAGATCACAGACGAGGGGCGACGTGCGTATGAAAGATACTGCACGGAGTAGGTACAGGAGGCCTGGGGATGAACACGCTGCTGCGTAAAGCACTCATAGACCAATACGCACTGAAGTTGACACGCCTGGCGCTGGACAATCGTGATGAAGAATGCAAGCATGTCCGCGAGCATATCCGCGAGCACTATGGCACGGAGATGCTCGAAGCGATAGACAGGGAATGGCCGTTTACGATGCTGGCGCTGGTGCAGGCGCGGTGTCGAGAGAGGAGAGGATAATATGAGCACAGACCTAGTCAAGTTAGAAGATGCCGTCAAAGCATTGGCCGAAATTGATCCATTAGTGCGCGTGCATTGGATCATGTGGCTATTTGAAGCACTCGAAGAGGAAACCAAAAGCGAGGATTACGACTTTGAAGGTACGTTACACGGCACGATTAGCGCACTGAGTGAGCGCCTAATGAAAGGATACTGGTGAGCGGGTGAGGGCTGCTGCATTGCGGGGCTTGGGACTGTCGAGAGGCAGTCCTTTTTCTAACCTTGACAGCAGGCGTGTCTCTCAAAAACGACCTAAAATTACAAACGTTCGGGCTAGAAATTGGTTATGTAAATCAGAGTTCTCGCAGGGAATTTTTGTGAATAGTTACTGGGCATCGCTGCTCCCAGTACGCCTGCAAACTCGCACAGTGGTAGGTGTCTAGAACTACAGACCTCATTAGTCGGTGTCCCCTCTACGGCGTCAGAGCGCCAGGTCATACAGGCTTACAGCGTGTCCCGACCTTTGCAAGCGAAATTATTATATCACAGATAAGTGCGGGCAGCCAGTATCAGTAACCGCCCGCAGCTATAGAGATGAGGAGGATTGCAAAGTGTTATTTCTTGCGCGCTTCGATAGCATCCTCAATGGAGTAGCCGCCAACGAGCAGCCCCACGATAATCAGTATAGCATTGGTCAACTGACTGTCATTGTCCGCCAGTTCAGGAATGACGTTGACCAGTACCATCATCACGAGGCCGATTGCAGCGCTCCAAAAGCGCTTGGACTTGAGTAGAGCGGGGATGTTATTCATGCGAGACTCCTTGTGCTAATTTAGAACACCAGATTAGAGAATTCAACAAACTACCTCGAATATCTTGACAGCAAGGTAATACTATGATATGATTAAGGCATAGTCAAGTGAGTGAGGAGCAGTAAAAATGAGCGAGAAACCAGAAGCCAAGAAATTCGACCACAGCCGTTTCAGCGACATCTTTGAAGGTCAGAATGACTTTGAAGACGTGAGCCTCGAAAGTGCGTTAAGCGCAAGTGCGAAACCCGACACCAAGACGGTCAAGGTAGAAGTTCTTGACACCGAACTCGGCTGGGTTGAGGAATGGACTAACGCAGAGCCACAGACAAGCGCCCCGGTTGCCGACGAACCGGAAACCTTCTATGAGAAAAAACTCAATGCTTCATTGGATGCGCCGATTCTGACGGCGGCAGTTCGAGACGGGAAGGTAGTACGTGAGTTCGTTTATCAGAAACAAGGTGACTACCGCACCAGCGGAGCGCCCTGGGGTTTGATTAACCTCACGGTGGACGAATTGAAGACACGCGGGTTTAAGAAACGTGCAGAATACGAATTCTAACATGCGTGTCGTTCCGATTAAGCTCACAGACGAACAGGTAGAGGCGGTTGAGGCCGCCTTTCCTGATTCCGTGCTCACTTTCTCTGACAAGTTGCGCTTTCTGGTTGCATCCGGGTTGGCACTCTACCAAATCGGGTGGCCGGAAACCCCATCGCACGGCGGTAAGCGCGAAGGCGCGGGGCGCAAGGCGAAGGTCAACCGCTCATAGTGGCGGTTTTTTATGCGACCCTCCTGAGTCTCATTGCATCCTTACGAGCTTTCAAGACCTCAATTAAATCTGCCTCCGCTAAGGCCAGCCTCTTTAATTCAATCGAGATCGTATTATATGCCTCGGCAATTTTCGTGCGCGCCTCAATCTCTTTTTGCAGTGCGATTTCATCCGGCGCGGGTTCTACTGGCGTCGTGCCCGGCTCTTCATCATCCGGTGGGGGCTTAATGTCCATAAACGCCAGCACGCTGTCGGACGCCCAGCCGATTAGCCCGTTTTTGCGGACGGCAATGAACTCCTCATAGCGCACGTCGGGGATGAACCAGACCTCGTCACCCGTGAAAATCTTCGCAATGGGCGGGGTATCGTCTACCACGGGCCGCGCGCGTAAGTTGGCATAATCCGCACCCGCTTGGACACTAGCGTAAGCGTGCCGCCAGTCAGCGTAGGGTAGGGGGAGTATCGGGTACACGTCACCGGACTCCTTTGCATAGGCAATCAAGCGCTTGTGCAGGTCGGTTGCATCTTCGATGTTGAACTGTTCCCAACCCCCGGCATCGCCATAGCAAAAAATACACTGCGCTTCGACGGGCGTTCCCTGGTACAGCGCCTTATCTGCCCAGAGGAGTTGTTCGGCGTAGGCTTGCTCTGCCGTCCACATCGGCCACCAGGCTTTCCACTGTTTCATCAGTGAGCGCCAGCCGCGTATGTCGGGGTAGGGGGGTGTCCTTTGTAACGTTTCCAGCCAGGGCTTGATGTCACTCGTATTATCGAAACCGTGTTCGGTTAGGATAATGCGCGGCGGTTTGATATTATGGCGCGCGCAGTATTCCATGAGGAAACGGTTGCGTCCCATATGCCAGCGCGTAAACGGAACGAGTGACGGCCACTCACCCGGCGCAATGAACTTTGGATTGCCGCCGATTAGCCCGCTGGTGACAACCCCGCCTGCGTATTCGTGCAAGCCGAGGACGTGCTGGCGGTTTGTGGAGAGTAGCTCCAACAGTGGACGCGCGATCTCCCACTGACTTTCCTGGGTGATGTTGCCTTTATCATCTCGCTTTTCCGGTTCAGGATTGCCTACTGCCAGGTTCAACACGCACAACCGCCAACCCTGCGCGTTCGCCAGCGGAATCAGTTCGGAGTGCCAGTCTATGAGCGCCTTATCCAGCTTTGGCTCGTTCGTCGTGTAGAGGATAATCCGTTTGTCGCCACGTACCTTGTCACTTATTTTGGCGAGCCATTCTTCAGGCTTGTATTTGCGATGCAGGTCTCCGTCGCCGCCGTCGCCGTTGAACCGGAAAATCACCTGACACTCTGGCAGCTTGTCGGCAATATCCAGCGCCATCCCCGGCTCGTCGAGTACCACGACGGCGACGGGATTTAAGTCCCTTACAAATTGAAAGAACCTGCCCCGATTGCTAATCTTTTGCGCGTGGATATTCACGCCGATACGCGATTGCGGAGTCATGCCGCCACATCTCCCGCTGTCCCTGGCTCTTGTTTCGTCAACGTCTCCGGCTCATCACTTTCGATCAGCGCTTGTAGCGCCTTCTCAATACGGGCAATCGCATCCGTTTGATCTTCACGCAAAATGAGGATGTTGAGCGCTTGCGTAATCAACTCCTGCGCCTTCTCAATAGCGATAATGATGTCATGGCGACTGTGTTCCACCTGTTCGGTAATGCGCCTGTCACCTTTGGTAATGGCCGCCGCTTGCGCCTTCTGTGTGCCCACGAGCGCTACTAATGCCGCGCTCGTCTGTGCTAGGATTAGAGCGGATTGCTCGTCGAGTTTGGCACGCCGCGCGGCTTCGGCTGCACGTGCCTCTTCGTGCTTCTCCTCCCGTTCATCTCGACGCTGTTCGGCTTCTGCGCGATACCGTTCCGTATCGGCGCGGTATTTCTCTGCCAGCGCGTCATGCTCAACGGTTTTGGCAGTAGCGGCAATTTCTTTCATCCGCATCTGAATCGCAAGATAGACCAACCCCGCCAGGGCGACGAAGGGGGAAACATCTTGCAAGAGTCGAAGCAGTTCGATCAAAGCGTACTCCTATGTGAAAGGAAAACCGCCACAATGGGCGGTCATTAGACAGGTGGGGCGGGGAGGACTTGACCCTCCCGGTATTGTGTCGTCTAGCGCACAGAATCCGGATCCCATGCGCCGCTCACCGCGTCACGAACACATCCTATGCCATCTGCACAAGCCCCGTTTAATTATTATATCATGGCGGTCAAGGTCTTATAGAGAATAAGCGATTACTCCTCAGTGCGGGTCAAGATGGTTTCCCTATCGCGCACCTCGGCGACATACCCTTTTGCCAAATACTCATTAATAACCCGCTCTGCCTGGGCACGTGTAAGGTAGTCCTGACTAAACGAATGCTGTGGGCTAACTATTCCGCGCACCTGATACCCATATTCAGTAGGCACGTCGCCACTCATAGGGTCAAGCAGCCATCCCACTCTGACCAATACGGGCTGGCGATTGTTCATCTTAACCATTATGCTATCTTCTAACCCCACTAGAATAATCGCCCATTCCATTCATGCGGCAATTTGTCTTTCTTATCTATATTGCATTTCGCACAACTAATACACAGATTTCGTGGGTCATTTGTGCCGCCTCGTGATAGCGGTATCCTGTGATCTACATGGTAATCATCCCCAACAGACTTATTACACCACCAACATCTACCCTTTTGCGAACGGTAAATCTGCTGAATATCATCGGCAACATCTTGGCTTTTCCGCCTTTTGTCACGAGAGCGATAGTTTAATGACCTCGCATGGATGCGTTCAGGATGTGCTTTGCGATATTTAGCCGTGCGCCGTTTATAACCTTCAGGGTCACGCTTGTATTTACTGCCATGCAACCATTCTTTTTCCCAGTCGGCAAGCGGATAGCGTTCTAATGTACCCTCGGCACATTCGAGAGCGGCGGCCAAAATGTCTATATCGTCAATATCATCTTGGGGTATACTGTCATCAGACATGGGAACTATCCTCCTATGGCTCATACCCCGGCTGGTAACAACAGCGCGGGGACTTTCGTTACGGATTATATCATTACTTTCAGAGAATGACACTTATCACATCTAACGAGCCTATGGTGTCACATCCCGAACGGTGATTTGGATAAACTCATGTAACGTGTAACCCGAAGTCACCAAAACAATCGTGTTTTCAAGCGTATACGTAACGCCCGCCGTTCCACCGCTTACCCTGATTTTCGCGCGCGTGTTATTGTTGTCTTTTGTATTGGATACTTCGGTAAGGCCAGTGGGTGTAATTGCCCAGGACGTGGTATTAATGGTGTCGGCTTCCCCGTCATTGGCATTCGAGAGACGCGTTGCCCAGTCAATCCCAAAGGTCTTGTTTTCGGCTACGAACTTTGATTTCTTTTGCTCGTTCGCCATTAATCCGTCGCCTCATAGAATAGACTTTCTGCCCCTGGCGTATAGAAAACATCAGAGGCAGTAGGGGTATAAAATAGGTCTTCAGCAGGGGGGGTGTAAAGATCGTCAAGGTCAATGGGGAGCACTACCATTGCCGATGTTTTGGCACTATATAGTTGCGTTTGCCCCGGCGTGGCAATTGTATTGAGTGCGGTTTTTTGTGCCATGTCACACGACGATGAAGGTGTCCCCTGCCGACGGTGCTTCTGTTACGGCAGTATAGGTAAACAGCTTGGTCGCACCCGTGTAGTCTGTGATGTCCGTCGCCTGATTGATGAGCACCCCTGAAGTCCAGATGATAATGCGCCCGTTGTAATGGTCATCAGTCGCCTCCGTCAGGTCAGTGGTCATCTGGGTGGTCGAGAGTGTCCCGGCAATTGCCGCGCCAGAAACAATCGTTGCAGCGGACTTTGCCAGTTGCGCGGCAGCAGACGTATTCCCGTTGACGGCCAATGCGTCCGCCTTGATATTGCCGCCTGCCGTAAGCGCGGCGGGGAGACGTGCCTGAATATCCGCAATCTCCGTATCGAGAAGATTGTCTACTGTATCCAATGCAGCGGCAGTGGCAAGACCACTCTGAATTTCTGTCACCGCATCAGCAGCTATGGCGTCCGCATCTACTGCCCCCGTCGCAATCGCGGCAGCCGTAACCACGCCCGCAGCCATTGCCCCCACGCTGGCGTCTATGCGTCCAGTCACCAGCGCAGCAGGCAGTCGTGTTTGGATGTCGTCGAGATCGGCCTGAATGGTCGTCAATGCGCCCGCGTTCGGGAGTGCATCAGTGACGGTTTTGATTGCCGCGACTTCAGTGTCTACGAAGTTGTCTATCGTGTCTATCTTCGTTTCAATGTCCGTAGATTTGTCTCGGATAGCCTGCAAACTATCCGTCGTGCGGTCATAAACCGCTGTGCCATCGTCCATCATCTGGTCAATGTATGTGCCCGCTGGAATGGCGGGGATGGCCGTTGCCGTGCCTACCAAATGGTCAAGGTTATGTGCAACCAGCGCGTCATCTACTTCACTTTGCACTTCAGCATCCCAGGCTGCATTCCAGGGAACAGCGGTCAAGCCAGCACCCGCTGCGCCAATGTCGTCCGTTTGTGCTTCAATCGCTGCGATGTCTGCCGAGACACTTGCGCCTGCGGGCGTGCCTAGTGTCGTGATAATTGCCGCGACTTCGGTATCCACGAAATCATCTAACGTATCAAGCGACGTTTGCGAAGCTCGGCTACTGATGGTCGCGTTCACATTATCGCCCACGATCTTGCCTGCCGTGCCCGCGCCATATGCGCCCGGTATCGCTGTCGCCCAGGGGTCGCCCGCCGAGCCTGCCGCGTTGAGTGCGTTACCTGTACTGCCCGCTGCGAGATGTTCAGCTAACGTGTCATCCCAAACCGAGATACCTGGCAGGATCACATACGTTTGTGTGGCGACTGCCTGAGTAAGCGCGGGCGCAAACGTGAAGGTATCTGTTGTCGCATTAAAGTCGGTGATAATTGCGCACTGCCCGGCAATGACCCCGCTCGTAAAGACAATCAAACGACCTTTCCAGTAGTCTGCGTCGCCCTCAGTTCGAGCAGCATCTACCATCGTCAATGTGTTCCCGCTGTCGGCTGTGCCTGAAGCGAGAATGAGTTTATCCAGGAAACGCGCCACCAGTGCATCGTCTACTTCGCTCTGTACCTCAGCATCCCAGGCCGCATTCCAGGGAATGGCCGTTAGCCCTGCACCTGCCGCGCCGATGTCATCTGTTTGCCCTTCGATATCTACCAGGTTGGCGGCTACCGTAGCGCCACTCCCCAAGTTCGACGGTGTACCAAGACGGCTTTCAAGATCGTCTACCAGATTATCTACCACCAGGATATCCGCCGAGACTGACGCCCCTGCCGGAGCACCCAGACGCACAAAATTGTCGCCTGTTTGCGCAGTATGTCCGGTCAGGGTATTGACTTCCAGAAGATCACCGTCGGCAGCTACCCCCAGTGTGCGATTATCCACCGTCGGTTTTACCGCTCGATCCGCGATGATGGTCACAATATCCGTCGTGGCTATTGTGAAAATAGCGGGGTCATTGAGAAGCGTGATGGTCTTGGTCGCTCCAACATAATCTAAGATGACAGCTACCGCTTTTTGCGCGGCGGTAGAAACATCCTCAATAACCATGATGCAACCATTGTAAGCATCATTATCTGCGCTCCCGGCGGTCAGGGTAAACGATGTCTGGCTGGCGAGTGTAGCGATGGTGGTGCGCTGAAGCACCTGTCCATAACCCGTCCCATCATATTCCTTTTCGAGATTATCGGCTGCTGTCGTATCGCCCGAAATGGCGGTTGCGTCGCTATCCATCTTGCCGCCTACCAATGCAGCGGGGAGACGCGCCTGAATATCCGTAATTTCGGTGTCTACAAAGTTATCAATGGTAGCAATGTCCGCCGACACACTTGCCCCCGCTGGAGCGCCCAGGCGAGCAAAGCTGTCACCTGTTTGGACGGTATTCCCCGTGTAGGTGGTCAACGTGTCCACCAGCACGACGCCCTGCACCTTGTTCGTGGCGGGGTCATACCCATCATCGGCAAAATCTTTCAGGTCAGTAGCGGATTGTGCTACGCCGCCGAGATGCGTTAAGTCCACCTCCGGTACACCTGCCACCGTTGGGGTTGCAGCGGCAGTTCCTAGCCAGTGGGTGACATCTACTTCAGGTACGCCTGCTACCGTAGGCGTAGCCGCCGCCGTGCCAAGCCATTCCGTTAAGTTCACATCCAGGGTATCACCACCATCTATCATCGCGTTATTGAGTGCCGCCGCGCGGAAACCAATCGTCGGCCCACGCCAGGGCAGAACGCCCGTCACAAGTCCTGTAAACCAGCCAAAACCTTCTGTATCGTTATTGATAGACACGCCACCGGAAGCTGGGATTTCAATGGTGTACATCCCGTCGCCCTGATGCGTCCAGTCGTAATTGCCGGCCGTCGTGGGCGTAACGGCGGTTTGCGTAAATGCGCCGCCTGTCGTGACGAAGTTCCATACTAAATCCATGCCTGCCGCGTTGTAAGCAATAGCCACTTCGCGGGTTTTGAAATCCGTGTCATCAAGCAGCGGCATGATATTAACAGGCACTTCTGCCAGGGCGGTGTCCACGTCACACCACAAATCAGGCACGCGCGTATCCTCCTTGTAATATCACACAGTATGTGATATACTTCGGGCATAGTGCAAAAGGAATAAGGGAATGAAGACTCCGAAATGGATCACGGACAACAGAGGTTATCGGTATGCCAAGATGCACGGACATCCAAATACAAACAAAAACGGCTATATTTCTGAACATCGCTTTGTCATGAGTCAATATCTTGATCGCCCGCTTAATCCTGATGAAGTAATTCACCATATCAATGGGAATAAAGCTGATAATAGAATTGAAAATCTCGTCATCATTACTAGAGCTAAACATGTTCTTGAGCATCACATCGGGGAAAATCATCCTCACTGGAAAGGTGGGGGCGCTATTCTTAAGTGCCTTCAATGCGGTAGAGAATTTGCTGTGAAAGATCACAATCGTGTTGATAAGGCCAAATATTGTTCACATACATGCTATGCGGACAGTATGCGAGAACCACCACGAATCTGCCTGAATTGCGGCAGGGAATATCAACCACCGAACGGGAAAGTACCGAGCAAATATTGTTCGCAAGCCTGCTATCGGCGGTGTCGCTAATTCCATCCAAAGATCAGGCAAGACTAATTCTCCTCATTACTGTTGAGCGTAGACATACCAGGGATTACCCGCTGCAGTCGTATAGGTGATGTCTAGCTTGGCCGCATTCGCTGCCGACGCCGCATAATCCCGGAATTCCCACCACCAATCTACGTCCGTACCGTCGTCCGCAACAATCAATGCGAGACTATTATCCGCTACCCACCCTGCGCGATTTATAATCTCCTGAATAACGGTGGCGATTTCCGGCGGTTTATTACTGACCGACGCCGATTTCCAGTTACCCGCTGCCTGGCTTTCAGACACACTATCGTAGGCTGCGAATGCGGTTGTTTTCGTGCGCTGGTCAGGACGACTCCCGCTGCTAAAGGTTGCAGCATTATCCGAGGCCTCCCCGTAAATGTTAACATCCACTAAATCGCCGTAAGACCCACCATAATTCTCCATCCAATCCGGCTTTGCAGTCGTGATCGTTGCTCCCTGTGGCACATTCACGGTTGTGAAACGAACGCCCGCTGTAATTACATTACCGAGTGCGTCTTTGCCTCCGTTTCGGAGCGGAGACCCTTCTTGGTAGCCGATTGCACTCGAATACCACGCATCATCGCTAGTTGCCCCTACCTGCTCATTCACGGTAGGGTCAAAAGTAATCGGCCCGGTCTTCATGCCGGCCAGTTCAGAAGCGAGAATACCAAGCGCCAGATACGTATTCCCATCAACATCTGTCCAGAATCGTTTGCGTAAAGGCTTAGTTTCATGGGGGTCTTCACGTGTTCCCGCGCCCGCATATAGGTAATCTAGTGGGAGAAACGCCAGCAGGTCATTGACATTCGTGCGGAGTTCAATCGCCTGGCCGTCGTCAGCAAAGTCTCCCATAATTACATCTTGCAGCATGCCGTTTCGGTAGACGCGCGGGATAGCGGTAAAATCCGTCTGAAACACAAATCCGAAATAGGCTTCGTTCGCTGGGATACCAAAAAAGCCGGGCGCTCGATTCGCCGCAATCCAATTCCGCGCCGCCTCATTAATGACTATTTCCTCTTTGAGTGCGTCGCCATTGACGCGCCAGCGCACACTGATGCCCCCCCCGCCGGGCGTATTCCATAGATTATCCCATTGTGTCACCATCTCTACGTTCAGCGCGTCATTATTTGGCCCGATGGTCAATGTATGGGTTGTCTGGATCAGATTACTCACACGTGTATAGGTGGGTGCGCCACCAATGTCGTACCATTGACGGGATAGGTGATGGAGATAACCGACGCGCAGCAAACGCGACCAAAAAAAAGCGACACCCTGCCGTCCACCAAAACCGACCCAACCATCGTCCACTTTTCCCGCTGGCCGACCCAGTGTGTAATGAAACCCATTCGCCGTCACTCGCCAGCCATCCAACGTTGCATTGTTGACACGCCCGGCGGTCATGTCAATGGCATTATCATAGATACTCGAATCCAATGATGAGGGATAATGCAGACTGGCGAGCGCTCCCGACCACTGGTATAGACGCGCGCCCGCATCATGATAGGTTTTACTGCGCCTCATGCGTCGTTCGCTTATTTCAACGTAGGCCATATTTTCCCAAGCAACCCCTTTATCGCACCCATTCCCCTAACGGTTTGACCGTCCCATCGTTGTTCAATGCGCCCTCTCGCCATAGGAGGATTGCAAATAGCGCGCGCACTTGCCCGGCAGTAAGCGCGTCATACGCCACGCCGACGGCACTTTGGGCGGTTGTCTTAACCGTTTCTCGCAATGTCTGTTCCGGCGTCAGTGCGGCGGCATTGTGCGCAGTGGCAATACTCCTGGCGGTCACATCGCTGCCTGCCGGGGCATCGTCGGCCAGAATTGCCCAGTGAATGCCCTTACGCCCGGTTACACCTAAGCACGCGATAGTGAGTGCTGTCTTAAGTTCCTGATCGAGCAAATCTACGTTGTACGGTTTCTGTGGAAGTTGTACTTCGATCATCGTTTGCTCCTAGGATACTTCTCGC
>Ga0209751_10006010_pt1 | contig 11340 bp, 7 predicted proteins | sample RifCSP13_1_FD_184019 | JGI IMG/M metagenome (GOLD analysis project Ga0209751, IMG submission 184019) | Soil microbial communities from Rifle, Colorado - Rifle CSP2_sed 13_1 (SPAdes) (version 2) | ecosystem: Environmental > Terrestrial > Deep subsurface > Rock core/Sediment | place: Rifle...
GGGAATGGCGAAAGGCCCGGGACTTTATCTATCAGCAAATAGCCTTCGGTCGGATGCAGGTTGCCGCTCGAGGGGTTGCTGCGAAGCGCCCAGCGGGCCTCACCGGCTTGCTTCCAGGCCGAAATGATTCTGGTCGTAGTCGTTGGTGCTGATGCTGGGTGGTGATATCCGCGTCAGGTGATTGTCCAGCGTGTTCTCGCCATAGCTCGCGAACAGATCCCCTGTCCAACTGCTGTGCCACTCATGGCTCGCTCCCGCCGAGACGCCGAACTGCTGCGCAGAGGCGAGGTCGCGATTCGTCCGACCCGACGTGGTAAAGACTCGATCATTGTCGCGGGACGAAGCGTAGTTGCGACTGTAGAGCCGTGTCCGTTCGGACACCATGAATGCTCCGCTCAGGAAGAAACTGTGCGTCTCTGCAGCACCGAACAGGTCGACAGGATCTATGACTGCACGCGAGAACTTCCGATCCTCGGAATCGAGATTGTCGCGGTCGACGTAGACATAGCTGAAAAGAATGTCACCGCGGTCGTCATCGCGGCCGACGACGAGCTCACCCTGTGACTCGAGATATCCACCCTGCGTAGCTATTCCGTGCCGCGCCTTGAGACCGAGGCCATCGAAGTGCTTTCGCGTCACGATATTGACGACGCCCGCAACGGCGTCCGAACCGTACACGGCGGATGCACCGTCTGAGAGGACCTCGATTCGCTCCACGGCGCTGAGCGGGATCATGGATATGTCGACGACTTGTCCGGGACCTGAACCCGGAAGACGATGGCCATCGAGCAGCACCAGACTGGCGTGCGCTCCCAGGCCACGCATGTTGATCGTCGAGCCGCGGCTGATGTTGTCGCGGCTCTCGCGACTGAGATCGCCGAAGCTAGTGTCCTGCTGGGCGCCGCCGCCAAAGATCTGCGGGAGGCTCTCGGTCACCTGATCGATGCTGGAATAGCCGGTCGCTTCGATTCGACTCCGGTCGAGGATGGTGAGCGGTGAGGCACTGGCGCCGCCACGAATGTGCGTTCCGGTCACAACGACTTCGTCGAGCTGCCCAGAGGAGGAATTGGACGTTCGCGACTGAGAGGACGACTCCTCTGAAGGGCTTCGAGGATCTCGCGTATCGTCGACTCGAGCCTGGCGCACCACGCCAATCTGAGGGCTATCGGCCGAAGTCTTGGGGGGTGAGGCTGCCGTGGAGATCAACAGCACCCCGCTAGGGTCCGCCCGTAAGGTGAGCGTCGTGCCTTCCAGCAGCTTTCTCACGGCCTCCTCGGACGACAATTGTCCCTGCACGCCCTTGGTCTGCAGCCCCTTGAGCTGCTCGGGCCGGTAAACGAGCTCCACGCCGGCTTGCTTCGCAAGCGTCTCGAGCGCCACGGTGAGATCCCCGGCCGGTACGCTGACGGACTGTCCTTCGGCCGAGTGTGCCTGCCCGATGAAAGCGGCTATGGCCAGAGCCGCTGCGCGCAGCACGTTGTTCTTGAGCATGTCGTCACCCCCGAGTGGGTCCGTGCAATGAGGTTGTACACACGGAGACGCAGCAGGCTCAGCGATCCCCCCGTCGGATCAGGAAAAGGCGGATTCAGCGGCTCTCGAGGACGATGCGATCGTCCTCGCTGTCTGCATCGATGGGGAACCCTTGCTCCAGAATGCGCACGAAGACGTCGAGATTGGTCAGGCGCAGGTTTCCACCGATACGCAAGTCCTCCAGTGCTGGATCACCGATGACGAGCTGCCGTTCGTTGTACCGGTTGAACTCGGCAATGGCGTCCGCGAGCGGCGTATCGCGCAACATGATGTAGCCGGTTCGCCAGCTCAGGGTTTGTTCGGCTTGTGGGATGGAGGTTTCAGTGACCAGCACACCGGCCGCCCCCGCGCGGGCGATATTGCCGGCGGTCAGGATAACCATGTCCGGGCTTTCGGCGGAGAGGGGCCGCACTCCTGCTCCTCCCCGAGACGTGGGAGAGTGTGAAGAGGCAGAAGAGATCGCGACTTTGCCTTCGGTCACGACGACGCGCAGGTCGTCCTTGTCGCGGCGCACCGAGAACGCCGTACCTACGGCAACGACTTGCTTGTTGCCGGCGCCTACCACGAAAGGTCTCGAAAGATCCTTCGCCACCTCGAAAAACGCTTCACCGCGGTTGAGCTCGATGCGACGTTCGGAGTCCGTCAACGTCACGCGGATGCTGCTGGCGGTGTTCAGGGTAATCTGCGATCCGTCGGCGAGATGCACGGTTTGGCTTTCGCCGATGGCGGTGCGGTAGGTATTGGGATCGTGGAAGCGCGAGTACCCGATCGCCCCAATGGACAGCACCAGGACGATGCCGGCTGCGAGAGACCATCGTTTGCGCTTGCCAGCGCCGGAGCTTTCGGCGCTATTGACCTGCTCCTCAGCGGCACTTACAGACGGTGGCACCGGCGGGCGTCGATCAATAAAAGGGAAAACTCGCCATTGGCCCGGCTCAGGAATGCTGCCGGGAACCACGCCGGCACCCAAGGCCTGCAACCGGTCGGCGTGTTGCCAAACGGCTTTTAGGCGGATGACGGCGACGCGATGCATCGTCGACTCGGCCTGCCAGGACACGAACGCGGCCTCGTCGGCGTCGGTCCAGTCTTCGCCGTCTCGCCTGGCCAGCCAGTCGGCGGCCATCTGTTCGATCTGTGCGCTCGTTGTCTGGCTATCCATGCTCGGATCCGCTTTCCGAAACCTCGATTCCACAGTGTCGATTCTCAGGCTCCACACCTTCCAACAGCGCCCGGGCCAGTAACCGCATTCCGCGGGCCACCTGTTTCTCCACCGCTTTTTCTCGTATGCCAAGCCGCGCCGCGACTTCTCTCTGCGGTAGCTGCTCCACTTTGCGCAGCCAGGTCACTTCGCGGCATCTTGGAGGCAAGCCATCGAACGCCTGCGCCAGGCGGCTCAGCTCCTGCAGCGCCGTGAGTCGCAGCTCCGGCGAAAGCTCGTCTACTAGGACGTTCATGGCATCCAAGTCCCCCCGTGCGCCGATGAAAACAATCTGGCTGCGCCGCAAACGGTCGATCATCAGATGGCGCGCGGAGGTGAATAAGAATGCCCTGGGTTGCGATGGCAGCACACGCATCGCGGATTCCAGGACCCGGGCGTAGACCTCCTGTCGTAGATCCGCAACCTCATCGCGGTTCGGCCAGACGCGCGTGAGATAACGCATGAGGGACTGCTCATGCGCCAGGATTTCGCGGGCGAACCACTGGTCCAGCGTCTCGTGCATTGCGTGCCACCATACGCCTGCTGGACTTGCAACGCAGCGGGACCGCTGAAAGAATTTTTTCAGATGAGACGGGGGGATTTTAGCGAGTGATACGTCCCACCCGGCACGGTGTCACTTTCGCGCGCTGACGAGGAAGTCCTCTCCTTCCCTCACGACGGTCAGCTCATCCAGCTTCTCGAGAAACAGCACGAGCGACTCCGGATCATCGGCGTCGAAGGTGCCGGTGATGCGCTTGTTGCGCGCGATTTCGTCCTCGAGGCGAATGCGGCGTGGGCTGTAGCGGCTGAACTCATCCGCAATGCTTGCAAGGCGGTCAGCGCTGAAAACGAGGCGGCGCTCGCGCCACGCGACCACCTGGCTCAGGTCGGCTCGCGCGGGCTGCTCGATGATGCCGCCCGCGCCAATGCGGGTCTGCTCGCCGGCGGTAAGATTGACCTGAGCCGGACTGGGTCGTTCCGCAGCAGTCAACTCAGTGGCCGCGATCGAATCGAGTGTAATCGCAGGTTCGCTCGAGCTGACGCGCACGGTGCCCTCGAGCACCGCCACCGTCGTCCCCTCGGGCTTGCGGTAGACATTAAACTGCGTCCCGAGCGCCTGAATCAGTGCATCCTCGGTACGCACGCGAAACGCGCGCGTCGGGTCGTGCTCGACCTTGAAGATCGCCTCGCCCTCGATGAGCCGGACATCGCGGGCCGCTTCGGAGTAGTCGACTTCGATGCGCGAGCGCGCGTTGAGATAGACGACCGAGCCATCCGCGAGCTTCACGGAACGCTGCTCGCCAACGGCGGTCGCGTAGCGATCGTCGTAGAGCGAAAGTAGCGCCGGCACCGCGAGGACTCCCAGCGCGAGCGCGACCACACTGGCGGCAATGCCGAGTGTCCAGCGGGTCCGGCCCCAATGCGCCGGCGCACGAGACTGCTGCGCAGCCGGCGAGCCGCCCGACGTATGCGCATCCGCAAGCGGGACGACGGTGTCATCCGTGCGTTTTGCGAGTGCCTGCGCAATGAGCCTGCGGACCTCGTCATCGGCTGCGCCGGCATCGGGCGAATCCCGCTTCGCGCCGTCGCGAACTTCGCTGATTGTCGCCGTCGCGAACAGGAACTCTTCCACGTGACGCGGCGATTCCTTGAGCCACGCGACGAAAGCGGCACGGTCAGCAGGCCCGGTTTCACACAGCTCGAACAGCCACTTTGCGGCGTCCTCGCCGACGATCCGTCGCTCTGCATCCGATACGCGAGACTTCATGACCGGCACTTCACATCACTCGTGACCAAGGTTCTGCCTGCAGTAGTGCAGGCTGCGATACAGATACTTGCGAACCGTGTGCAGTGAGACCCCGAGCTCGTGCGCGATCTTCTCGTGCGGCACATCGTGGCGCACGGCGAGCAGGAACACCGCCCGCTGCATCGCGGGCAGTCGAGCGAGCACGGCATCCAGGCGTTGCTGACGGCTTCCTTGGCTCCAGGCATCTTCCGGTGAGAGCTCCTCCGCCGGAAACTCCTCGGCGAGCCGTGCAACCGTCTCGGAATCGAATGCAACCGGATCCCGCCCGGTGCTGAGCTTGAATTCGCACAGCACGTTGAAGGCGACGCGGTATACGTAGGACTCGGGGCGCCGCACGAGCTCCTCGTCGCCGAAGCGCAGCAGGCGCAGGTAGACCTCCTGAGCGAGATCCTGCGCGTCCTCGCCGTTACGCAGGCGGCGCACGAGATAGCGTTGCAGGCCGCCGCGAAAGTGCTCGAAGGCGAGCGCGGCAAGACCGGAACCCTGCCCGCGGCCCCGGTATTCCCGGTCACCTTCCTGCACACGGCTTTCTGGGCGGGTCCCCATGCTCAATAAGACCTTCTTGTGGGGAGATTGTAGGTACTTCGGTGGTACGGAGTACCTAGTTTCGGTTCTTCGGGCGATCTATGTGCTCGAAGGCCCTGCGAAAGAGGGCCCAGCACGGCACGATGGCGTGGGGAGATGCGGCATGAGACGGTTTACGGGTGTGATCCTGGCTCTCTGCCTGACAGGCTTCGGTGATTCGGTCCATGCCGCGGAGCCGGCCGTCCAGCCGCTCACCCTCGACATTCAGGCACAGCCGATCGGCGATGCGTTGAACGAGCTCGCGAAGCAGACCGGTCTGCAGGTCGTTCTCGACCCGGACGACGGCAAGGGCATCATGGCGCCGCGAATCTCTGGCACGTTCACGGCGCACGAAGCGTTGACGAAGCTCCTGGCCGATACGGGGCTGAAATACGAGTATCTCAATGAGCGCACCGTGGCGGTGCGCGCAGCGCGGTCGGCGGTTGTCTCATCACCAATCTCTGGTCTGCTGGAGAGAGAGGCGGGTGCTCGATCGCCGCGTGGCCACATTCGGCTTAGTCAGTCGAGCAGTTCCTCATCCCGTGCAGACGAGGCTTCACTACTTGCGTCAACCAGCGACGACCAAGCCGGAGGCAATCGCCCAGGCTCTCAGCGCTCTGTTGCGCTTGAGGAGATCGTCGTGACCGGGACCCACATCAGAGGCACGAGTGATCTACCCGCTAGGACTCGAGTCGTGACGCGAGCGGAGATAGAGTCTGGCGGCTTCACGACCGTCGAACGGCTGCTCGAAGCGCTTCCTGAAAACTTTGCCGGAGTGCATCCAGCGGCTTCCAATGGGGCAACCAATTTCTCGCGCTTTGCGGGCGGAGGATTCCAGGAGCATGCGACGGCGGTGGATCTTCGCGGGCTTGGGCCCGACTCGACGTTGGTGCTGCTGAATGGGAAGCGGCGCGCGCCGGGCGGCTTCGACGGTCGGTTCGTCGATGTGTCGACCATTCCGCTCGCTGCGATCGAACGGGTGGATATCGTCACGGGCGGTGCATCGGCGCTCTACGGATCCGACGCCGTCGCCGGCGTCGTCAACTATGTCATGCGGCGTGACTTCGAAGGAATGCAGACGCAGGCTTCGTACGGCGGGCCGACTCAGTACGGCGGCGGCGAGCGCCTCGTCGCCAGCCACGTAATCGGCCAGAACTTCGCGCGCGGGAACGTCGTCGCGGGTATCGAGTACCGCAGCGATTCGCCATCCAATTACCTCGATATCGGGCTCTTTCCTGCGGACCAACTGCCTTCGGGGCGTACCTTTCGCTACATGCCCTTTCAGACGGACCTGGAGCGCGCTTCCGGGTTTGCCTTCGGAACGCTCGACCTGACGGATGGCATCGGCCTGTACGCCGATATTCTCTATTCACGCAAGGATTCCGAGTACGAGCAGCGCTCGATGATCCTCGGCGCCGCGCAGGAAAGCTTTTCTCGAAGCACCGTGTCCGCAGACGAATACAGCGGATCCCTGGGAGCGAAGCTCGATCTCCCGGGCGGTTGGTCGCTCGACGCGTCGGGGCAAGCGGCCCGGTCGAAGACGCCGATGACGCTGGCATCGGTCGACGCCAGCAGCACCTCGAATGTCGATGGAGTGCAGACCAGTCGTCGCCATAGCGATCTTTACTCCGGATCGTTAGTCGCGGACGGTCCGCTGTTCTTCGTCGGAGCAATAGTGCCGCGGGCGGCCTTCGGCGTGGAGATGCGCAAGGATGAGTTCACGAACGAAATCGATACCGTGGTGACCTTTACTCCTCCGGGCACGACGTTCATGACCCAGAATCTGCGCCACTTCGATCGCACCATCCGTTCCGCGTTCGGTGAGTTGCGCGTCCCATTGATGGAAGAGATTGCGGGCACACGCAAGCTCGAGGCGACTGTGGGAGCTCGCTACGACGACTACAGCGATGTCGGCGACACTTTCAACTGGACCGGCGGGCTGATCTGGCAGCCCCTTGCGGAGATCAAACTGCGCGCCAACTACGCAACGGCGTTCCATGCGCCAGGTCTCTCCGATACGGCCGGCTCCGGCACGGCGGAGCTGCGCGCGATTTCCGATCCAACCGAGGGGCCCGGCGGAGTTTCTCCGGTGCTGTTTCTGGGCGGCGTCGCGCCGGTCGAGCCTGAAGAGGCCGAGACCTGGAGCGCTGGCCTCGATTACCGACCTTCCTTCGCGGCATGGGCCCGTCTTGCCGCCTATTTCATTTCCATCCAGTACGAGAATCGCATTGCTCCACCGATGACGGCGGCCGAACGTCTCGTCGCGCTGCAAAGAGAGGCACGGTTTCCAACCCTCATCAGCAGGACGCCGACTTTGTCTGATGTGCAGAACTTTCTGGATCAGCTCACATTCCCCACCGTCACGAATACGCAGGGACTGCCCGCCGGCAGTCCTTGGAATCAGGCGACGGGCGCTGCCGGTTTGCTGGCGGCCATACCGGATCTGATCCTCATCGACAGACGCACGGCGAATCTTGCGATCGATCGCTATCGCGGTCTCGATCTTTCGCTGGATACACAATTCGAGACCGCGGTGGGCCGGTTCACGTTCGGGCTCAATGGGACTTATATGCTCGACCGAGACACGCGCTTCGCGGCCAGCACGGAATTGTTCAGCGGCATGAACGAGGTCGGCCGACCGGTAGACCTCCGGCTCCGCGGTAGCGCCGGCTGGACCGGGAGGCTATGGAGCGCATTTCTATACCTGAACTACGCAGACAGCTACCCGAACAACTTCTCGACGCCGGCTTCGAGTGTTGAGGCATGGGAAACCATCGACGCGAGCCTGCGCTTCAACGGCTCGGCTATGAGCGGCTCGGCTTGGCTGCAGGATCTCTCCGCTACGCTGAGCGTCAGCAATCTCTTGGATCGAGATGTGCCAGCTATTCGCAGCGCTCTCGGACAGGCGCTGCTCGCCTACGATCCCGCGAACGCCAACCCGCTGGGCCGTTACGTGACCCTGAACCTGACGAAGGAATGGGATCGCGAGCTGTGATGCTCGATTAGCTCTGAAACGGAGCTGATGAAGACGGTGCCTCGATCGCCGACGTATGGTCAGATCCGCAGCACGGCCGTAGCATGCGCCGCTCTCATTGGGCTGCTCGCCTCATCGTGCGAAACCGCACGCGCGGAAGAGCTGCGGCGGAAACCCCTGAGTATCGGCACGGCTGCGCGTCTCGAATCAGTGGCCGAGCTGCGGATATCACCGAATGGAGAAAGGTTCGCCGCAACCTACCGCTCTTATGGCTCGAGCGGCGATGAGATCTCCATGATCCGGCTGCATGAAGTCGAATCGGGCGCGACAGCGCAGTTTATCGAGCGCGCAGACAGCACCGGCACGGAGACCATGATCCCGCGCTGGTCCCCCGCTGGGGATCGATTGGCTTACGTACGCACCGAGGGCGGGGACTACACGTTGTGGGTCTATGATCTCTCGAGCGACCGGCACCATGAAATAGTCCCCGCCATCGCGTCCGGCTGGGCTTCGGTTCGACATCCTCCGACGTGGGCTCCCGCGTGGGCGCCGGACGGTGGCGCTCTTGCATTCCTGGGTCCGTGCAGCTCGTCTCAAGAGGCCGCAGCGGGCGCAGCAATGCAAACGGCGGTTCGGGTGTTGCGCACCGAAGGCTCACCGGCTGTGCAGCGTCGAAACATGCACTACGCATTCACCAGGTCGCAGCTCGAGATTTACCGGTTCGGCGGGTCGCGGGAGGTGATATCGAGGGACTGCGGCGTCAGCAGATTCGCGTTCTCACCGGATGGTCGTCGCCTGGCGTACCTCGTGTTTCGCGGCGGTGCACCGATTGGCGGGGAGCATCTATTCGATATTCATGTCTACGATCGGGGCCCCCGAACGTCGCAGCGCATCGGGACGGACGCTCCGATTCACGCCGGGGATACGCTCGTCTGGTCCCCCGATGGTGCGTACATCGCGTATGCCACGCGGTCAATCTACGCCGAAACGCGCGCGTCAGAAGAGATATGGATCGTCGACGTGCAAAGCGGCCGCCAGCGCAGGTTGAGCGATGCGCACAGAGCTGCCTTCACGCATGTTGGCAAGTCGCCTGTGTGGCTTCGCGATGGCCGCGCTCTGCTCGACATCGACGCGCAAGGTCGCTTGTGGCACATGCGGCTCGAAGGTCGTTCGAGAACTTTGGGACCACCCGATGTGCAGTTCAAACGAATAGTCTTTGTCGATGACGCTCGCGCAGTCGTAGTGTGCGCGCAGCGCGGCTCGAGCGGCACCACCTTAAGCACGGTGTCGCTATCCGACGGCTCGGTGCGGCACCTGTTTAGCGATCCGGGGCGCCTGCAGTCGGATCCGAGCGTCAGCCGGGCTCCGCGCTATGCTCTCTTTTCCCTGGAACGCCACGACGATCCCGGTGGGATTCACATTCTCGATCCGACATCAGGTGAGACGCGACGCATTCTCCATGTGGCCCCCGGAGTGAATCGACTATCGTTGGGCACCTCGCGAATGATCGAATGGAAAGCTCTGGACGGGACGCCAGTGCGCGGTGCGTTGCTCTTGCCTCCCGGTGGCATCTCTCGCGGGCGCCTACCGCTCGTCGTATGGGTGTACGGTGGCTTTCGCGGCTCGGAGCGGGCCGAGGCCTTCGGGCTTTGGGATCGACGCACTTTCAACATGCAGATCCTGGCGACACGGGGCTTTGCCGTGCTGTTTCCCGACACGGTTGCGCGCGTGGGATCTCCGGCAGAGGATATTCATCGATCCGTCATGCGTGCCGTCGAAGCCGTAATCGCCGCGGGCTTCGCGGATCCCCAGCGGATCGCGATCATGGGACACAGCTATGGCTCGTTCTCCACCCTGTCCGTGATCACGCGAACGAACCGATTCAAGGCCGCGATCATCAGCGCCGTCGGGGAATCGAACCTGTTCGCAGCCTATGTTGGCGGCATGACACCTGATGGCCATGGCGGCAACATCGCGACGTTCGAGGCTGGGCAGAAACGGATGGGCGGTTCGCCCTGGGAGTACCCGGACCGATACACGGAGAACTCGTCGTTCTTCCGTCTCGACCAGGTTACGACGCCGCTGCTAATGATCCATGGAGCGGAAGACACCCTGCCCACTAGCGGACCGGACGGCCTCTTCGTTGCGTTGCGCAGGTTGGGCAAACCGGTGGAGTATCGGCTCTATGCCGACGAAGGCCACACGCTTGCGCGTCCAGAAAACATCGTCGATTTCTGGAATGCGGCGATCAGCTTCCTGGCGAAGAACCTCCGGCTTCGTTTTGACAGCTACGGAATGTTAGAAAGCCCGTAAGGGCCCGTCGCTCAAGAAGCCGTACCAGCACGATTAATGCACGGCGATGTAGGCGAGAACTCGGTCGCCATGGCGTCACGGCCGTGCAGGTCGATCCGGCTGATTTGCACTGAGCGCGTTGAGTTTCAGCGCTCCCGAATCACAAGCTCATCGCCCGCGCGCTCGACGACCATTGCGCTGTCACCCTCAAGGTATTCCACCAGCGACTCGGGATCATCCGCATCGAACGCACCCGAGTACCGCCTGGCGCGCAGCGCTTCGCCCTCCACCCGGATGCGTGGAGCGCGGTTGTAGCGATTGAAGTCCTCGGCGATATCCGCGAGCGTGTCGCCGCTGAAGATCACATGACGCTCGCGCCAGGCCACGCGCTGCGCAGGATCAATGGGGCGGCGCTTCATCGCCTTGCCGTCTGCCGCGATGCGGGCTTCTTCTCCGGCGACGAGGCGAGCCGGCCGCCGTAGAGGCTCCATATCGGCGGCCGTCGGCTTCGCACCGTCCTCTCCGCTTGAGGACGAAGAGCCGAACGTGGGCCACTGGCGCGCCGAGGAGATCTGCACAACACCTTCGATTACCGACACGACGGTGCCGCTCGAACGCCGATAGACATGAAAGTGTGTGCCGATCGCCTGGATGACCGCACTGCCGGAGCTCACGCGAAAGGGCCGGGCGCGATCGCGCTCGACCTTGAAGATCGCCTCGCCCGCAAGCAGGCGTATATCCCGAGCGTCTTCAGAGTAAGTCACACGCACGCGGGAAAGCGGATTGAGGCGCACGACGGAGCCGTCGGTGAGCTCAATAGAGCGCTGCTCTCCGACGATCGTTGCATACTCAAACGAATCGCTTAAGTGGGCGATGCGCGGCAAGCTGATGAATGCGAGGATCGCGACGCCCGCGGCGAGCCCTGCCAGCAACCACCGGCGCCCTGACCGTCGCGCGCGAGCGGCGCCTGAGCGC
>Ga0209751_10006013_pt1 | contig 11337 bp, 12 predicted proteins | sample RifCSP13_1_FD_184019 | JGI IMG/M metagenome (GOLD analysis project Ga0209751, IMG submission 184019) | Soil microbial communities from Rifle, Colorado - Rifle CSP2_sed 13_1 (SPAdes) (version 2) | ecosystem: Environmental > Terrestrial > Deep subsurface > Rock core/Sediment | place: Rifle...
GGGGTGGACGGCGCGGGCGCCGCGCCCACGGGACTGGCCAGGGCCGCCAGCAGAAGCGCGACGAGAAACCGATGGATGGGCCGGGGCGCGATCATCGGGCCAGCAGGGTCACGTATGAAGGAAGCGGCGCAGCGCCAGCAGGCTGCCGCTCATGCCGACCAGCATCCCGCCCAGACCGAGTGAGACGACCAGCGTCGGCAGCAGGTCAGGCGCGTGCACCAGTGGCAGGAACGGCACCACGTCGCGGGCCCGCGCGAGCAGCAAGATGTATCCGGGAATCAGCACCAGGGCCGCCAGAGCCGTGGCCACCAGTCCCTGCAGCACACCCTCCAGCATGAAGGGGGAACGAACGTACCAGGGGCTGGCCCCGACCAACTGCATGATCTCGATCTCCTGGCGGCGGCCGATGATCGTCAGCCGGATGGTGTTCATGATGATGATCAGGGCGACGCCGCCGAGCAGCAGCCCTGCGGCCACCCCGCCGGTGCGCAGCAGCCCGGTCACCGCCAGCAGTCGGTCCACCGCCTGTGCGCCGAAGGCCACGTCCTCCACTCCGCCGATTTGCCGCACCGCGTCGGCGACCGGCCGCGCCTCGCGGGGATTGACCAGGGCGACCTCCAACGAATCGGGCAACGGGTTCGTTTCGATGACGTCGCGTAGGGAGACCCGCTCGCCCAGGGCGTCCTGCAGCCGCACCAGCGCCTGATCGCGGCCGACGAACTCCACGCGGCGCACGCCGGGCAGCGCCCGCACGTGGGCGGCGAGCCGGTCGCGCTCCTGCGGGCTGATCCCGTCGCGCAGGTACGCTACCACCTGGACCTGCCGTTCGAGAATCGTCGTCATGAGGCGGAGGTTGGCCGCCAGGGCCACCGCCCCGCCTACCGGCAGCAGCGTCACCATGATCGTCGTCACGGCCGCGGCGCTCATCAGGCCGTTGCGGCGGAAGGCGGCCACCGCCTCGCCGCCCGCGTAGGCCAGGGTGGCGCGCAGCACGCCGAGCGGGGACCGGCGGCGCTGCTCAGGCATGACTGGCGTAAAGACCGTAGTCTTCATCGCGCACAACGGTCCCCGCCGCGAGTTCGACCACACGCTGGCGCAGGATGTCCACGATGAGTTTGTTGTGCGTCGCGACTAGAACCGTTGTGCCGCGGAGATTAATCCGGCTAAGCAGTTGCACGATCTCCCAGGACATCCGCGGGTCGAGGTTGCCGGTGGGCTCGTCGGCCAGGAGGAGGGGCGGCTGATGCACGATGGCGCGGGCGATGCTGATGCGCTGCTGCTCGCCGCCGGAGAGCTGCCAGGGCAGCGCGTCGGCCCGATCGGCCAGCCCCACCACCTCCAGCGCCTGCATGGCGCGCGGCCGGATCTCCTCCGGCGGCGTGCCCGTCACCTGCATAGCGAAGGCGACGTTTTCGTAGGCGGTCTTGCGCGGCAGGAGTTTGAAGTCCTGAAAGACGACACCCATGCTGCGGCGCAGCGCGGGCATCTGGCGGGCGGGCAGGCGGGTGATGTCGCGCCCGGCGACGCTCACCTTCCCGCGGCTCGCGACGTCAGCCCGGTAGAGCAGACGGAGAAGCGTGGACTTGCCGGCGCCCGTGGGTCCGATGAGAAACACAAACTCCCCCTCCGCCATGGAGAAGGAGACATCGTTGAGCGCAAGGAGTCCGTTGGGGTACCGCTTCGTAACGCCCTGCAATCGGATCATCGATGGGAGGTCCGACGAAAGGTGCGACGTTTGGCCCGACTATGTCTTCCCGTTGTTCGGTGGGCTGCGGCCCGTCTCCTGCAGGGGCTGCGGCCTGCGGCCCGCGCGCGGGTGTGCGCCAGGATTCGCGCCCGGCTAGAGGCGCACGTCGTGGAGGAGGCGGCCGAGGGTCTCCAGGACGCCCTGTGCCGTCATGTTCATCTGGATGGGCGTGACGGAGACCATTCCCTGCTGCACCGCCCAGGAGTCGGTGCCCTCTACATCCGGCGCCGGCTCGCGCTCCCCACCCAGCCAGTAGTAGGTTCGGCCCCGCGGATCGCGCCGCTTGTCCAACCGGTTGATGTAGCGCTGCAACCCCTGCCGCGTGGCGGCGACCCCCCGCACCTGGGAGCGCGGCAGGTTGGGGACGTTCACGTTGAGCAGCGTGTCCGGCGGCAACCCGTGCCGGCGGACGATCTCCACCAGGCGCACCGCCACTTCGGCGGCGACATCGAACCGGGCATCGCCCTCCGCGGCCACCGAAACGGCGATGCTGGGGATGCCCATGATCGCCCCCTCCATCGCCCCGGAGACGGTGCCGGAGTAGGTGAGATCGCCGCCCATGTTCGGGCCGACGTTGATCCCGGAGACGACCACCTCGGGGCGCTCGAGCAGCAGGTCGAGCACGCCGAGCACGACACAGTCCGCGGGCGTCCCGTTCGTCGCCCAGGTGGGCGCGTCCACTCCGGGGATCGTCGCTCGCAGGGCGCGCAGCGGCTTGTGCAATGTGATGGCGTGTCCGGTGGCGCTGCGCTCGTGCTCCGGGGCCACCACCGCCACGGGTACGACCGCGGCGATGGCGCGGGCGAGGGCGTGCATACCCGGCGAGGAGATGCCGTCGTCGTTGGTGATGAGGACCGTCACGCGCGCACCGATTCGTCGATCCAGCGCAGGTAGTCGGGGTTGCCGCCGACAATGGGGACGGCGATGACTTCCGGCACGGTCGAGGAGTGGAGAGCGCGCACCCGTGCGGTGAGCGCGTCCACCAGGCGCGCCGTGGTCTTCACGATAAGCAGCGTCTCGCCCGTCTCCTCGACCTGTCCCTGCCACCAATATGCCGAGCGCACCGGCGCGGTGTTCACGCAGGCCGCCAGGCGCTCGTCCAGCAGGGTGCGACCGAGGCGTTCTGCTTCCTCGGGGGTGGCGGCGGTAATGAAGACCACGACGTGACTCATGATGGCGTCGGCGATGTCGGCCTGGACTACCCGGATGGTCGTGTCAGCGAGGCGAATCTCCATGATCGAGGGGGTCATGAGTGGGGCAGAGGGGATCGCTGGCCAAGGGGCCCCCGTGTCCTTCCGGGGAAGGCCAGCGATCCCCTCTGCCTTAGTCCTGCTCCCTCCACCAATCTGGTGAGACGTCTCGCTCGCGGCGCACCTTCTTCACGGTGGGCTGGCCGCCCGCCTTCTCCTTGGCGACACGCGCGCGCAGACTTTCGTACTCCCGCAGGTCGGTCAGCACTTTCAGGGTGTTCCAGACCGCGTCCTCGATCTGCTCGCCGTCCTTCAGCAGCAATTGCACCAGCGGCTCGATCACCCGCTTGTCCCGCATGCGACCGAGGACCTTCACGGCCAGGCGCTTCACGTCGACGTCCTCATCCTCCAGCGAGGTGATCAGTTGGTCGAGCGCGCCCTCGCCGAACAGCGAGAAGAGTGCCTTCAGGGCAAAGCGGCGCACCTTCGGCGACGGATTCTCCAGGGCGGTGCGCAGCTGTTCGACGAGTTCCTCCCGCGGCCGGCCGACGAATGCTTCTGCCACGTTCTTAGATAGGAAGATCTCGCGGTCCCCGTGATGCGCGTCGGGGTGCTCCACCACTCCCCGCTCCTCCAGCCGGGCTAGCGTGGTCACCACCGCGTCCTGCATCGGCGGGTCGGTGAGAAAGCGATCCATCAGTGGGCCGACCACGCGCTTGTCTCCCACCCGCCCCAGCACGGAGATCCCCGTCAACTGCACGAACTGGTTGTCGTGATCGAGGACCTCCAGGAGCGGGTCGACCGCCTTCGGTCCCATCTCCACCAGGATTTTCCAGACCTGGTTGCCGATGCGCCGGCGCAGCCCCCGGTCCTCGAAGGCGGTCATCAAGGGTTTCACCGCGTCCGGGCCGATGCGGGCCAGCGCCTCAGTGGCGGCGTTCACCAGGGAGCGCTCGCGCCGGGTAAGGACGCGGATGAGCATCTCCACCGCGCCCTTATCGCGCATGTCGCGCAGGCCGTTGACGGCCTGCAGCACGACCTGCTCGGAGCGGTCGGTCAGCGCGGCTCGCAGCGCGGTCATGGCCTCCGGCCCCCCGATGCGACGCAGGGCGGCCACGGCGCTCTTGCGGACGTACTCATCCGCATCCTGGAGGGCCTCCGCGAGCGCCGGCACCCCGCGCTCGTCCTGGAGACGCCCCAGGTGGTGGGCCGCGTCGCTGCGAACCGTGACGTCGGCGCTCTTCATCTGCCGGATGTACCGCTGCACTTCGTCGCCCGGCGTTTGGGCCATCAAATCTCTCCTTTGGCTACCTCAACCATTCTGGACGCGAAAACCCTACTCCTGTTATACTACGGCCAAATAGTGGCGCCCAAACGCACTTTTCATCGGAGGTGAGAGCGCCGCGGTGGGCCATAACAACATCAACGGACCCCGCCCGCCAGTCAGGTTCGCACACGCCAGCGAGAGGGAGTTCGCCAAGCTCCTGGACTTCTACGTCATCCGCTGGGAATACGAGCCGCGCTCCTTTCCCCTTGAACGGGACGCTGAGGGACGAGTCGTCGAAAGCTTCAGCCCCGACTTCTATTTGCCCGATCTCGACCTCTACATTGAGCTGACCACGCTGAAGCAGAACCTGGTCACCCGGAAGAACCGCAAGGTCCGGCGCGTGCGGGAACTGTACCCGGGGGTGCGCCTGATGATCCTCTACGCCCGCGACTTTCGGAAACTGCTGGCCAAGTACGACATTCCGGCGATTTCCTCTTCGGAGGCAGGCTAAGCGTTGTCTTCCTTGCCCGTCACCCGGCCGGCTGCCGGTGAATTAAAGGAAGTCCTGCTCTCGGAAGAACAGGTCCGCGCCCGGGTGGCGGAACTCGCCGCGGACATCTCCCGCGACTACACCGGCCGCGACCTCGTCCTGGTGACCGTCCTGAAGGGCGGGATCTTCTTCCTCGCCGACCTCAGCCGCGCGCTGACCATCCCCGCGGCACTCGACTTCATGGCGATCACCAGCTACACGGCGGACAGCCCGTCGGGTGTGGCCCGGTTGCTCAAAGATCTCGACGAAGAGATCACGGGGCGCCACGTCCTCCTGGTCGAGGACATCATCGACACCGGCCTCACCGCCGCCTACCTGCTGCGTGTGCTGCACACGCGCAACCCGGCGAGCGTGGCCATCTGCACGCTGTTGGACAAGACCGCGCGCCGGATCGTGCCGACCCTGCCAATCCGGTACCGCGGCTTCGAGATCCCCGACGCGTTTGTCGTCGGCTACGGGCTAGATTTCCGGCAGCAGTACCGCCACCTGCCCTACATCGCCGTCCTCAAGGAAGAGCCCGAGACGTCCCTGTCGCTGCCGGGCTGACGCGCCCCGGTTAGGCAGACGGCGCGGTCAGGCCCAGACCGCCAGGATTGCCCCCATCACCGCGAGCGTGACGAGGTAGTTCCCCATGTTCAGGACGTAGAGGCCCCACGGCTGCCCGCCGAAGGTGACCCCCGCCAGACCGACTGTCGCGACGAACCCCAACCAGACCCAGAAGCCGGTGAACGCCCCGGCACCGATGGACGTCGCGTTCGTGAAGTCAACGAACATGGCCAGGACCCACGCCATGACCAGAGAACCGATGAATGTCACCAGGTAGCCCCGCCCGGCGCTCTGCCCCGCCATCTGATCCATCGTCTTTCCGGTCAGCCGCATCCACATCTTGCCGAAAACGCGCGGCGAATACCAGATCGCCCCGATGATCATGCTGGCGACGGCGGCGACTACGACAGCCAGGTAGTTGACGCTCACTTCTGGCATTCCCCCACCCCCTCTGCAGTAGCGGACAGCGCTTGACCCGCTGCCTGGCGTTCCCTGGTCATTCGCGCCGGCACGGCGGCTTTCCCCCGTCAACAACAATCCGCCGGACCACACGACCTGGGGGGCGGGCCTCAAAGGTAGCCGCGGGTGGGGCACGAACAGATGAGCGAAGAGCGGTGATGCCATGAGGACACAGGACGCGCATCAGAAGGACCTGGCCGAACTCTTTGCAATCTACCTCAACCGCGGCGACAGGGTACGTCTCGTCGAGTACCTTGTCACTCACAGCAACCTGCCGGGGCCGCGGGGGAACCTGGAACTGGCTCAGGCCTTCGCCGAGGAAGCCGCGGTACGGACGGGACCGGACCAGGATAAAGTGTGGACCTTGTGTCTGAACCTCGCCGGGATCTCTCCGGCGCACGCTCCCACGAACAGCCCGATGGAGTTTCTGCCCTTCTGCGGCGCCGTCGGCCTTGGTGCCGTCGCCGCGGCATCACCTCAGCGCGTCGACCGGGCGTTAACGGAGCTCCGCCGGCTGGCGGACGACTCGCGCTGGCGGATGCGAGAAGCGGTGGCCATGGCGCTGCAGGAGTTGCTCCGCCACCATCCCCAGAAGACCCTCGCCCGACTGAAGACCTGGATCGCGGACGAACACTGGCTGGCTATGCGCGCCGTGGCCGCCGGGATCGCCGAGCCGGCGCTGCTCGAAGACAACCCGCGGATGGCGGCTGCCGCTCTGCAGGCGCACCGGCAGATCCTCCAACGGGTGCGGGCGGCCGCGGACCGGCGGACGGAGTCGTTTCGCACGCTGCGCCAGGCGCTCGGTTACTCCATCAGTGTGGTGGTTACCGCAACGCCGAAGGCGGCATTTGCCCTGCTGCGCGGATTGGCCGCGGCGCGCGACCCGGACGTGCAGTGGATCGTGCGGGAGAACCTGAAGAAGCAGCGGCTGGTCCGCGCGGATCCGCGACAGGCCGCAGCCCTGGCCCGTCGGGCTACGCCTTCCGCGGCTGCAACAAGGAGGCACACACCCTCTCGCGGAGGTCGCGCATCGCGTAAAGGGTGATCGTCGCGATGTCGCGCGGAAGAACAAGATCCCGCAACCCCTCGACGGATTTCCGCAGGATCGTCTACGCCATCGTTGCGCAGGTCCCGAGGGGCAAGGTCGTGACATACGGGCAGCTGGCCATCCTCGCGGGCCGGCCGCGCGCCTCTCGTCTGGTCGGCTGGCTGGCCCATGGCGGCCCCTCCGACCTCCCCTGGCAGCGCGTGGTCAATCGGTTCGGCGGACTGGCCCGCGGCTACACGGGTGGCCGATACGGGCAGCGCATTGAGTTGGAGCGGGACGGCGTCGTCGTCCGGGACGACGGGACCGTCGATCTCGCCCGGTACCAGTGGTGGCCGCCGGAGGCGACGCTCCGGCGCGTGAGACGGTCCGCCGGATTGCCGGCATCCCGGAAAATACAGAGAGGACGGTGACGCCGGGCGAAAGTCTATCGGCCCAGCGCCGCAAGCATGTCCTCTCCGCGCGTGAACTTGATCCGGGGGCGCCCTGCCGCCTTTCCCCGCTGGACCTCGATCTCATTGAGCCGCTGCCAGTCCTGCCAGGAGATGTGGTCAGGCTGCCGGTTGCGGATGAGGGCTTCGACGGCGCCGGCGCCCGGTTCCGTGGGGGCGAGAGTGCTGGCCTGCGCCACGTCGGCCATCATGTTCGCCACGGTCTCGGCGGCGTCTGGCTTGTTGGTGCCGATGACGCCGGTGGGTCCGCGCTTGATCCAGCCCGCCGCGTAGAGTCCGGGGACCGGTTCCCTGGTGGCCGGATCCAACACCCGCCCCTTCTCGTTGAGGATGACGCCCCAGTCCTGGTTGAACGGCACCCCGGGCAGCGGCACGCCCCGGTAGCCGACGGCGCGGAAGATCAGGCCGACCGACAAGTCTTCGAGGCGGTCGGTCGGTTTCGCCACCAGAGTGCCGGCGGAGGTCGCCTGGAGGATGTTGTGCACAAGCCGCATCCCGGCAACGTGGCCATCGGCGGCACTCAGTTCCACCGGTGACACCAAGAAGCGCATGACCAACTTACGGGGCTTCCCTCCGGGCGGACGGGCGGCAAAGCCCTGGATGATCTCCACCTTCCTCATCGTCGTCCGGTCCTGGGTGCGGTCGAGCGCGGCTTTGCTCGCCTCATCGAGCTCGACCTCCTCCGCGAGCGCCGTGGCGTCGGCCGCGGGGAGGTTGCCGAGCTCCCGGATCTCCGGGTTCGAGAACGCGGCCTGCGCCGGCCCGCGCCGCCCCAGGAGGAAGACCTCTCTCACCCGGCTCTCCCGCAGCGCCTCCAGCGCATAGTCGGCGATGTCCGTCCTGGCCAGCTCCTCCGGTGAACGGAGGAGGACGCGGGTGACGTCCACTGCGACGTTGCCGACGCCGACGACCGCCGCGGCTTCCTGCTGCAGATCGAACTCATAGTTGACGTAATCGGGATGCCCATTGTACCAGGCCACGAACTCCGTGGCCGGGTAGCTGCCGGCCAGATCCTCGCCCGGAATCCCGATACGCCGGTCGGTCTGGGCGCCGGTCGTAAAGAGCATCTGATGGTAGTGTGCGGCGAGGTCCTCCCGGGTCAGGTGTTTCCCAAACTCCACGTTCCCGAAGAAGCGGAAGCGCGGGTTCGCCGCGGTCTTGTCGTACGCGGCCGTGACCGACTTGATCTTCTGGTGGTCGGGGGCCACCCCGTAGCGGACCAATCCGTATGGGGTGGGCAGGCGGTCAATGAGGTCAACCTCGACGACGATCTCCGGGTGACTGAGCAGGTGTTCCGCAGCATAGAATCCACTGGGCCCTGCGCCGATAATGGCGACGCGCAGGGGTTGCGCTTCCGTTCCCGGTTGCGTCATGCGGCGTCCTTTCGCGGTCGTTCTAGGAGCGATCGTCGGTGATTTGAATCTGCAGCGTCGCCACCTCACCCTCGTACTCGTCGCGCTGGGCCTTGACCACGTCGCCAATCGAGACTATGCCCACCAGGCGGCCCCCGACGACAACCGGCAGATGCCGGACGCGCATCTCCGTCATGGTGTGCGCCACCGACTTCAGATCGTCTTCCGGCGAGCCCACGATCACATTCTTGGTCATCAGTTCACGCACCGTGCGGCCAAAGAGGTGCTCGTCCAGGACGGCCCACCGCACGACGTCCCGTTCCGAGATGATGCCGATCGGCCGATCGTTCTCGTCCACAACGACCAGCGCGCCGATGTTGCGCGTTGCCAGCTCCGCGAGCGCCTCCCGGATCGTCTGCTCGGGGCGGACGGTGAACACGTGGCCACCCTTCCGGGCCAGCATGTGAGCGATATTCATGGTCCCTCCCTCCCCTCCCGCTGCTCTTCCCGACCGAAGATGATCATATCGCTTCCCCGCAGGCTGGTCATCCGTAGGCGCACCGGCCACCCACCGGGCTATGCTCCTCCGCGGGTACGTCAGGACTACGTCACGTCTTTCTGCTCTTCATCTCAGGGTGTATCCTGATGCCCAAAGGGCCACCATGAGCAGCGAGACGAACGTTCCCACCAGACAGCGGCGCGTGAGCTCCAACTTCATCACAGAAATCATCGATGAAGACCTGCGGCAGCGCCGCTACGCGAAGATCGTCACCCGCTTCCCGCCCGAACCCAACGGCTACCTGCACATCGGGCACGCCAAGTCCATCTGCCTGAACTTCGGCCTGGCGCTGGACTACGGCGGGGAGTGCAACCTGCGGTTTGACGACACCAACCCCGAGACCGAGTCCATCGAATACGTGGACGCCGCCAAGCGCGACGTGCAGTGGCTGGGCGTCCAGTGGGCGAGGGAGCAGTATACCTCGGACTACTTTGAGCGACTCTACGAGTTCGCGGTGCAACTCATCACAGACGGCAAGGCCTACGTCGACAGTCTTTCCGATGAAGAGATCAGCGAATACCGGGGCACCGTGACCCAACCCGGCAAACCCAGCCCCTACCGTGACCGCAGCGTTGAAGAGAACCTGGACCTCTTCCGGCGCATGCGCGACGGGGAGTTCCCCGACGGCGCGCACGTCTTACGGGCCAAGATCGACCTGGCGAACCGCAACATGAAACTGCGCGACCCGGTGCTCTACCGCATCGTGCACGCGCCCCACTACCACGCCGGGGACGCCTGGTGCATCTACCCGCTCTACGACTTCGCGCATCCCCTCTCCGACGCCATCGAAGGAATCTCGCACAGCATCTGCACGTTGGAGTTTGAGAATAACCGGGCCATCTACGACTGGCTCCTGGAGAACCTGCGTGGGAAGTGCGGCCTCGTAGAGTCGCCGCGGCCCTACCAGTACGAGTTCGCCCGACTGAACCTGGACTACACCGTGCTGTCGAAGCGCAAGCTGATCAAGCTGGTCGACGGCAGACACGTGCAAGGGTGGGACGACCCGCGCCTGCCTACGCTCTCGGGCGTGCGCCGCCGGGGGGTGACCCCCGAGGCCATCCGTGAGTTCTGCTACCGCATCGGCGTGGCCAAGACGAATAGCCGGGTGGACCTCGGGATCTTCGAAGCGGCCGTCCGGGACGACCTCAACCATCGCGCCCCCCGGGTGCTGGCCGTGCTCCGCCCGCTCAAGGTGGTCCTGACCAACTACCCCGGCGGCAAGGTGGAGCAACTCGAGGCTCCCTACTGGCCCCACGACGTGCCCAAGGAGGGCTGGCGACAGATACCGTTCTCACGCGAGCTCTACATCGAGCGCGACGACTTCATGGAACACCCGCCCAAGGGCTTTCATCGCCTGGTTCCCGGCGGGCACGTGCGTCTGCGGCACGCCTACGTGATCCGGTGCGACGAGGTGGTGAAGAACGCCAGGGGGGAGATCGCCGAGCTGCACTGCACTTACGACCCGGACACGATCGGGAAGAACCCCGCCGGGGGCCCGCCGAAGGGCACCATCCACTGGGTCTGCCCGCCGCACGCGGTGAAAGCGGAGGTACGCCTCTACGACCGCCTCTTCGGCGTGGCAGACCCGGAGGCGGGCGGGGGCGAGTTCACCGCCTCCCTGAACCCCGCGTCGCTCACCGTGGTGGAGGGGTACATCGAGCCTAGCGTCCTTCAGGATCCGCCAGCGACCCGCTACCAGTTCGAGCGGCTGGGGTACTTCTGGCAGGATCCGGAAGACTCACGGCCAGGCGATTTGGTCTTCAATCGCATCGTCACCCTCCGGGATTCGTGGGCCAAGGCCAACCGAACCGGCTCGGGCAAAGCGTAATCAGGGCCCGCGGCTCGGGACCGTCACCGCTCCCGCTACGGGCAAGGCCGGAACGTCCCAACGTTGTTCGCCTCGGTCATCACCGGGCCGAGGCAGGCGGCCGGCGTCCCCCGGTCGTTGCGGAAGACGCTGCCCTGCACATAGCCCTGCGCATTGAAGACCGCGAACTTCCCGGTGCCGAACTCCATGTTCGCCCGCACGACCAGGAGGTTGATGACGCCCTCGGCACGGAAGCCTCCCTCCCAATAGTTGCCATCCCGCCTCGGGTTGGGCGTCTTGTTCGTGTAGGTGAAGTCCTCCAGGACGATGTCCTCATGTGGCGGGTAGATTCTCGGGACGCGG
>Ga0209751_10006016_pt1 | contig 11335 bp, 11 predicted proteins | sample RifCSP13_1_FD_184019 | JGI IMG/M metagenome (GOLD analysis project Ga0209751, IMG submission 184019) | Soil microbial communities from Rifle, Colorado - Rifle CSP2_sed 13_1 (SPAdes) (version 2) | ecosystem: Environmental > Terrestrial > Deep subsurface > Rock core/Sediment | place: Rifle...
GGGAGCTGTAGCCGACTTCCCGGAGCATTTCGAGGTCGTAGCGGGTGCGTTGTTCGAGTCGCTGGGCTTCGAGCTGTTTGCCCTGTTGCTTGAAGAGCAAGACCTGGTCTGCCAATTCGGTCTCAATGCCGCTGATTGCGGCCTGGAGCTTCTCTTGCTCGGTGATGAAGTGCTTGGCCGGGAAGATGTCGATCGCCTGATGCTCGGCCAGCAGCTCTCCAGTCAGGTAGTCGAACTCGACGATCCGCTCAAGCTCGTCTCCGAAGAACCCAATCCGCAACCCGTGCTCTTGGTAGGCAGGGACCACCTCGAGGGTGTCCCCCCGCACTCGAAAAACTCCTGGCTTGAGCGCAATGTCGTTGCGACCGTAGTGGCCCTCCACCAGCTGGCGCAAGACCGCCTCTCTACGATAGACCCCACCTTGCTCGAGGTGGATCACGATCCGACCGTAGGCCTCAGGGTTCCCGATCCCGTAAATGCAGGATACCGAGGCCACCACCACGACGTCGCGGCGGGAAAGCACCGAGGCCGTTGCCGACAACCTTAGACGCTCGATGTCCTCATTAATGTCGGTCTCTTTCTCGATGTAGAGGTCGTGCTTCGGGACGTAGGCCTCCGGCTGGTAATAGTCGTAGTAGGAGACGAAGAACTCGACCGCGCTGTCTGGGAAGAAGTCCTTGAATTCGGCGTAGAGCTGCGCCGCAAGGGTCTTGTTGTGAGACATAACCAGGGTGGGGCGCTGCAGCTCGGCGATCAGATTCGCCACGCAGAAGGTCTTCCCGGTTCCGGTCGCCCCGAGCAGGACCTGATGTTGATCTCCCCGGCGAAGCCCTTCGGCAAGCTGGCGGATCGCCTCCGGCTGGTCGCCGGTAGGCACGAATGGCGCGCGCAATCGGAATTCGGACATCGCGCCGCCGACTATATCACCGATGGGGGAGCCGACCGAGGCTAGATGCGCTCAGCGAAAATAGGGTTGCTGTATATCCACGGCCGGAAGCTATTGCCGCTGCGAAGCTGGACCTCGGCCCGGTAGGCCCCGGGCCGGCTGATTGTCAGGACAGCGTGTTCGGATGCGGGCCACTCACGGATGAGCTTTCCAGCCTGCAGGATTCGGATCCGGCCGGCGACCGGGCACCGGACCTGGAGGGTCGCTCCCAGGCTGAAGGTCAGCACGTCTCCCATAACTGCGTTTCGATGCTCGGAGTGGCCGCTGAACATGAAGCCTCGGGTGTTGGCGGACAGATCATATCCAATGAAGCAGTGGCCGTCTCGAATGGCTGTGAACAGGATTGCCCGGTCCGCCTCAAGCTCGCCGCTTAAGGGCCTTTCGCTCAACACATGGGTATTCACAGCCCGAAACAGCCACGCATAGGGGAACAGCGTCCGGCGCAGCGGGCCTAACTTGGCTGGAAGGGCGTGAGCGTCGGAGTTCCCGATGGCCACAATCCGCTTGCCGCTGCTGAGCAGCGAGTCCCAGAGGGCCAGCGCCCTCCGCCGCGCTCCGTGGGCAATCCGGCTGGGAAGGTAGCTGTAAAGGACCGCTTCCGGCAAGCTGCGCAGCCGGCACTTGTAATCAACCATGAAGTTCCACAACTCGAGTCCGGTGTAGCCCTCGACCTGCCAGTCATCCCAGGAGAGGTCGCCCTGCCTGAACCGCGGCGCTGCGCAATCGAACGGGTGGGCCAGGAACGACAGACCCCCATGGCTCCCAACTTGCTCGATGAGTATTTGAGGGTCGTTTCCGAACTCGGCCATCTCTCGGCGAGTCTCGTAGACCAGGAGGTGCGATTTTTCGGGTGTCCGCTTCGGATCGTGAACCTCTTCCCCGATGAGCATCAGGACCCGCCGTTCGCCGACAAAACGATAACCGTCCATCCCCTCCGGTCGCCGGTTATGGTCGGTGACCACCACGAAATCGAGCCCGGCCCGAATCGCGGCTTCGGCGATCTGATCATGGGTTCCGTGGCCGTCCGACAGAGTGCTGTGGACGTGCAGATTGCCGCTGAATTCAAACATGGTGGGTCCTGGCGAAGCATATCATGCGACCCATTCCCTGGATTGCCGGGGGCGGGCAGCAGATCGCTTAGAATCGTCAGGTCCGCCCGGGATCTGCGATCTGATGAACAACAGCGAAGTGGCTCAGGTCTTCGACGACATCGCCGATCTGCTCGAGATCAAGGGCGAACAGATCTACCGAGTGCTGGCCTATCGGCGGGGCGCGGAGGCCCTCAAGAACCTTGGGCGCGACATCAATGCCGTCTGGAAGCAGGGCGAGCTGGAGGAAATCCCAGGGGTTGGCAAAGCGATCGCCGGAAAAATTGATCAGCTGCTCGGAACCGGCAAACTTGAATTCTATGAAAAACTCAAGAAGGAGATCCCGCTGGGGTTGCTCGAAATGCTCAAAGTGGGCGACGTCGGCCCGAAGAAGGCTGCCCGGTTCTGGAAGGAACTCGGGATCACTTCGATCAAAGCCCTGGGAGCCGCAGCCAAGCGAGGTGACCTTCGCGACCTCCCGGGGATGGGAGCGCGCTCCGAGGCCCGAATCCTGGAGAGTATTCAGGCCTTAGGCCGCCGGCAGACCGGCCGGCTCTCGATCGGTGTCGCCCTTCCGATCGCCGAGCAGCTGCTGGCCGAGCTACGCCGCCATCCGGCGGTGAAGGCGGCCGAGGCCGCCGGAAGCCTGCGTCGGATGCGGGAGAGCGTTGGGGATCTCGACCTGCTCGTCTCGACTGACAAACCCGACCCGGTCATGCAGTCCTTCATCAAACTGCCGATCATCGGCCGGGTGCGCAGCCAGGGGCCGACCAAGACCAGTGTGGAGTTGGTGGACGGGCTGCGGGTCCAGGTTTGGACCCACCCCTCGGCCCGCTTCGGCACCGCGCTGCAGTACGCCACCGGCTCAAAAGCTCACAACGTTCGGCTGCGGGAAATCGCCTTGGATCAGGGGCTGTCGCTTTCGGATCAAGCCTTCAAACTCGACGACGGGAGTGAGATCACCTGCGCCCAAGAAGCCGAAGTCTACGAGCGGCTGGGGCTGCCATGGATCGCCCCCGAGCTGCGGGAAGACCGGGGAGAAATCCAAGCCGCGCAGGACGGCAGTCTTCCGGAGTTGATCGAGCTGTCGGATCTCAAGGCCGAGCTGCACTCCCACTCGACCTGGAGCGATGGGGCCAACACCATAGAGCAAATGGTCAAGGCGGCTCGGGCGGAGGGGCACCGTCTGCTTGCTATCACCGATCACTCCAAGAGCTTGGGGGTCGCCAATGGCCTGACCGTCGAACGACTCCGCAAGCAGCGTAAGGAAATCGCGGCACTGCGTAGGCGATTGCCGAAAGGGTTCACGTTGCTGCACGGTTCGGAAGTGGAGATCCTGGCAGATGGGCGATTGGATTACCCGGACGAGGTGCTTGCTGAGTTGGACCTGGTGATCGCCTCCTTGCACACCTCATTGCGTCAGAGTCGGGAAAAGGTCACGGCTCGCCTGCTCGCCGCGATCGCCAACCCGAATGTGGACATCATCGCCCACCCAACCGGGAGACTGATCGGTGAGCGGGAGGGAGCCGACCTGGACATGGATCGGGTGTTGGAGGCGGCCGCCCGCTCCGGCGTGATCCTGGAGATCAACTCCAATCCACAACGATTGGACCTCAACGACATCCATTCCCGCCGGGCTATCGAGATGGGAATTCCCCTGGCAATCAATACCGATGCCCACCATCCGGATCACCTCGCTTTTCGCAACTATGGGGTGGGGGTGGCCCGCCGGGCTTGGGTGACCGCCGATCAAGTGGTGAATTGTTGGCGCCCGAAGCGCCTGCGGGATTGGTTGGCGAGTCGAGGCTAGGCTTGCTCGGCGCGAGGCTAAGCAGCTCCGTGGGGTTTAACTAGGACAGAAGACAGGCAGAGGGCACAATGGCAAAGCCGACATTCGTGACCGATAGCACCTCTTACCTCCCGGAAGAGCTGCGGCGGCGGCATGATATTCAAGTGATACCCCAGGTGCTGATCTGGGGCGGGGAGACTCTGTTGGACGGAGTCGACATCATGCCGACCGCTTTCTATGAGCGACTGAAGACCGCTGAGGTGATGCCGACCACCTCCCAGGCGTCCATTGGGGCCTTCAAGGACCTGTTTGAGCCCCATGTGCGTGCGGGCAGGCCGATCCTTGCTATTCTGGTCTCGCAGAAACTCTCCGGGACCATCCAATCCGCCCAATCGGCCAAAGAGATGTTCCCTGGAGCGCGAATCGAGATTGTGAATTCCGAGTCGACGGCGATGGCCATGGGATTCCAAGTCCTGGCCGCCGCCCGAGCGGCCGAGGCGGGCAAGTCCTTCGACGAGGTGCTGGCAGTGGCCAAAGACGCCAAGAACCACACCGGGGTTATATTTGTGGTGGACACCCTCGAGTTTCTCCATCGAGGCGGGCGGATCGGGGGCGCGGCTCGCTTGTTGGGGACCGCGCTCAATCTCAAGCCGATCTTGGAACTTCAGGACGGTGTGATCGAGCCGGTCGAACGAGTGCGGACCCGCTCGAAAGCTCAGGCCCGATTGCTCGGCCTGTTGGAGGAGCGGATCAACGGCCGGCCAAATCTGCGGCTAGCGGTGCTCCACGCAGCGGCCGAACGGGAGGCCCGCCAACTGCTCGATGAGGCGGCCAAGCGGTTGAACCCGATGGAGACGGTGTTTTCGGAGGTCAGTCCGGTGGTCGGAGCCCAAGTAGGCCCAGGCACCCTGGGGATGTGCTACAGCGTCGATCTGTAGCGATCAGTCAGTCGCCGGCGACCGGCTTGGTTTCCCCCAGCAATATTACGTAACCTTCGCCGGGGTCGTCGAGACGGCTCTGGACCACTAGATCGATCAAGAGGGTCACCCGCCCGGCGTCGCCCAGCTCAAACTCGACCCGTCCAGCCTCCGAGAATTCGCCGAACTCGATTTCAGCCCCGTCGTTTAATATCCCAATCGCGCCCGAGAGCACTAGCCGAACCGCGTCGTAGCTTTGCGCGGCGACGACCTGGCTGACGACCGGCAGGGAAGCCTCCCCGATGAGCTGGGTCAGGTCGGCTTCCGTGATCGCCGGCTTCAATACAATCCACCCAGATTCGGGCGAGGCGGAGGCCGGGTGCAGTTCGAACCGGTCGATCTCAACGGTCAACCGGGCGAAGTCGCCGATCGCCTCCCGGTGATCGGATAACCGGATCTCCACCGTGCCAACCCCGGGCGGAGCGGAGCAGGCGGCCGTGAGCACAGCCAATAGCCAGGCCATCCCGGCTGCGACCGCGATTTGGCGAGTCAGATGGCCGCGCAAATTGGTGAACTGCCCTTCAGGACTTCCGTCAACCGTCTGCGGGAAAATCCTCGAGCGCGTAGAAGGTGTAGCGATTGCGGAACAGCCCAATGCCCGGAGGGAGTGTGAAGTCGATCCGGAATAGCAGCCGCATCTCGCGTTGTTCCCCAGGCTCGAGGGTCTGTTCGGTGAAGCAGAAGCATTGAATAGTCTGGAAGTAGGCGGCCGCCTCGGCCGGCCCGACCTCGTGGATCGCTTTGGCGGTAATCGCCTCAGTCGAGGTGTTGATCGCTACGTAGCTTGCGCTGACCAATTCCCCCGGCTGGGCCAAAACCTCTGCCTCGACCGGGTAGAACTCCCAGGGCAGTCCAGGGTCAACCGCGGCTTCGAGCTGAATTGGGATGGCGGTGCCCCAGTGCTGGACAACCCGCCAACGATCCCGTTCCAGAACTAGATTGAAGCTGACCTCGCCCTCGAAGAATCCCAGCTGACCGGCGTCGCGCAGCCCAGCGAGCTGCTGCTGAAGCGCGGATCGGTCTGCCGACGGGTCCGCCGCCCGTCCGATCAATTCTTGGATTTCGGGTTGACCGCTGTTCGGGAAGTGGACTTGGGCGGTCAAGATCGCCTGTTCGGGCCGGGTGGAGGCGATGGCCAGCACCGCGAACTCGCCCAGGCCGTCGAGCTGATCGTAGAGGACTGCCTGTTGATCGCTGGGTGGCGGATTAGCGGCCAGATAAGCCTGCTTACTGCGTGCCACCTGGTCCTGCAAGCTGACCAACTCCCAGGCGGATCCGTAGTCGTGCTGATAACCGGCTCGGAAGAAAGCTTCGGCAACTTCCTCGGGTGAGGTGGGCGTCGTGAGCAGCCGGGCCGTAAAGACTGCCCCGACAACCGCCAGACCGGTCGCTATCCCGAGCAGCACTCGAAACCAGATTCGATTTGACGGCATGCGGCCTCGACTTACGCCTCTTCAAGCTCGGGGTCGTACCGAACGTAGAATACGAACATGCTCAGCATCAAGAACATCCAGCCCTGAATCCACATGAACAGTCCACCCAACCGTTGGTCGGCTAGCGCTGTCAGCTGAAACATGGCGCCAACCGCTGCGTAGTACGGGTAGAGCAGCCAGCCACCGCCCCAGAGCACAGCTCCCAACGCATAGCTCGGTGGGGCAAAGACCAAGAGGTACACCCAGCGGGCCGGTGGCCAGCGCCAGAGCGGAAACCACCCATGCGTCGGATCGATCACCCGCCACCAAACCAGCAGGGCGGTGTAGAAGAAGAGAGCGTGCTGCAGATCATGGATCCACGGATTGACCAGCGCCAGCTGATACAGTCTGGGAATGTGCCAGAGCAGCAGATTGGCATTGAAGGCGAAATAGGCAATCAGTGGATCGCTGACCCGATCGAGGAGCTGCCGAATCCAGCGCTTGCCCAGGGCGCCCCGGGCAAGTGGGGAGGGCAGGCCGAGCAGCAGCGCGGGCGCGGCAATCATCATCAGGAGCAGGTGCTGGACCATGTGGGCCGAGAATCTCACGCCGGCCAAGCCATCCAGCGGAGAGAGTAGGGCAATCGCAATGGCCGCCAAACCCACCCCGAACAGGACGGGATGAAAGTCGCGAAGCAGGCCGCGCGAGCGAAGGCCAGCCAGACGGTTGTGACGCCGCAGGTCTATGAAGGCCGCCGCGTAGGATCCGGCCGCGGCCAGCAGGCCGATCGCGATCAGCAGTTTGGTGAAAATGGTGACGGCGTCGTTCATGGCCCGGCCGGAGAGCCGATCAGGTAGAGTGCCGGGTAGTAGAACACCCAGACCAAATCGACGAAGTGCCAGTAGATCGCGCAAGCCTCCACGCCCCAATGGCTTTCCGGAGTGAACCGCCTGTCGGCGGCTTTGAGCAGGATTGCCCCGATGAACACGAGGCCGGTCAATACATGGAAGGCGTGCAGTCCAGTCATGACGAACAAGACCGATCCGTATACCCCGTCTTCAGGCCTGAGCTCGCCCCTCCATTCGAATCCGATCACTCCGACCAAGAAGATGATTCCTAATCCACCGGTGAGCACCAGGCTGCCCAGGAAGGTGGCACGATCGCCGCGGGCAATCGCGGCCTCCGCTCGATTCATAAAGAAGCTGCTGGCAAGCAGCACCGAGGTCACAGCCAGCCCCAACCGCTGATCAAGATCGGGCCGGGTCGTCCCCCAGAGGTGGAAACGGACCGCCAGCAGCGCGCTGAACAGGAAGACTTCCGACAGGAAAAACAGCCAGAGCCCTAGGCGGGATCGGACGGTGGCGCCTGCGACCGCGGTCATTCTCGCTCCCACAGCCGAGTGATGTGCATGAAGAAGTGCAGGATCAGAACTGCCTTGGTCAGCCCGATGAGCAAGAGCGGTAGAACTGGCCCGCCGCTGATTCGGAACTCAATCCAGGTCAGCCCGCCCAGGGCGACGATCGTCAGCAGGCCGCGCCAATACGCGCTTGGACGACTCACCGAGCTATCCACTCGCGGCATCGCCGGCCGGAACCGGCCACGGTTGCCCGAATTCGTATGGGCCGTGGGTGACGACCGGAGGCGAGGCGAAGTTTCCCAACGGGGGCGGGGAAGCCACCTGCCATTCCAGGCTGAGCGCCCGCCAGGGATTTGAACCCGCTCGGGCTCCCCGCGCCCAACTCACGATTAGGTTGTATAGGAAAGGAAGCACCGACAGGCCCATCAGGAACGCCCCCACACTGGCGACCTGATTGACGGGCTGGAATTCTGGAGCGTAGGCGGCGACCCTCCGCGGCATTCCCTGCAATCCAGCCCAGTGGAGCGGCAAGAAGGTCAGGTTGAATGAGATCAAGGTCAGCCAGAAATGCAGTCGGCCCAGCCGCTCGCTGTACATTCTGCCGGTAATCTTTGGAAACCAGAAATAGATCCCACCGAAGATGGCGAAGACCGATCCTCCGAACAACACATAGTGCAGGTGGGCGACGACATAGTAGCTGTCCTGAACGTGGATATCGACCGGGACCGAGGCCAGCGTAATCCCACTCAGCCCGCCAATGACAAACATTGCGATGAACCCTACCGCGAAAAGCAGAGGGGTCTTGAACTCCAACACGCCTCCCCAGAGAGTTCCCAACCAGTTGAAGACCTTCACCCCGGTCGGGACGGCGATGATCATCGAGGTCACCATGAACGTGATCTGCGTTCCTGGGGTCATTCCGGTCGTAAACATATGGTGGGCCCAGACCAGGAAACCCATAATGGAGATCGCCAATGAGGACCCAGCAATCGCCCGATACCCGAAGACTGGCTTTCGGCTGAAGACCGGAAGGATCTCGGAGACGATTCCCATCGCCGGAAGGATCATGATGTAGACCGCCGGATGCGAATAGAACCAGAAAAGATGCTGCCAGGTGATCGGGTCACCCAGGCTCTCAACACTAAAGAAAGCCATTCCCAACGTCCGCTCCAGAACAAGCAGGAGCAGAGCGGCGCTGAGCACCGGAGTGGCGAGCAACACAATCAGGGCGGTTGCGATGATCGCCCAGCAAAAGAGCGGCATCCGGTCGAGCGACAGCCCACTCGTCCGCATCGTGAAGATCGTCACCAGGAAGTTGATGGCGCCGATCAGCGACGAGGCTCCGACGAAGAGTGCGCCGAGGGCCCAGAACGTCTGCCCAACCGGCGCCTGTAGGCTAAGCGGCGCGTAGGCGGTCCAGCCGGTGTCAGCCTGACCCAGGAAGTTCCCGGAGAGAATCGTCAAGCCCCCAAACACCAGTAGCCAGAAACTTAACGCGTTCAGGCGGGGAAACGCCATGTCTGCGGCGCCGATCATCAGTGGGATCAAGTAGTTGGCGAATCCGGCCATGACCGGAATCACCCAAAGGAAGATCATAGCCGACCCGTGGAGGGTGAAGATCGCGTTGTAGGCGGCCGGATCCAAAGTGTTTTGAGGATCCAAGAGTTCGTATCGGAGGATTAGTGCGAGCAGCCCGCCGAACAGAAAAAAGATGAAGGTGGTCACCAGGTATTGCACACCGATGACCTTGTGGTCGGTGTTGAAGGTGAAGTAATCGCGCCAGGAACGCGCCCCGTGCCGGATCAGTCGGCCGCGAGCTGAGTCGGTGGCCATCAGCCTTGTTGCTCGAGCCAACGGGAGAAATCCTCTGGCGGGTGCACGACAACCAGGCTGCGCATGACCGCGTGCCCCGCGCCGCAAAGCTCGGCACAAACGATTGGGAACTCACCGGGAAGAGTGGCAGTGAAACTCAGCATGGTGGAGACCTGGGGCAGGGCGTCTTGCTTGAGGCGAAACGCCGGCACCCAGAGCGAGTGAATGACGTCCTGCGCGACGAGTTCCAGCTGGACCGGACTGCCGGCCGGGACATGCAGCTCGGGAGAGCTGATATTGTAGGCCGGGTACTCGAATTGCCAGACAAACTGCCTGGCGGTCACACGGACCACGAGCGGATCTTCTCGGTGGTCATGAATTCGAAACAACACCTGCGAGCTGTAGGCCACCAACCAGAAGACGATGAGGGCCGGCATGAAGGTCCAGGCCAGCTCGAGCCGATTACTGCCTCGGATCGGGATTCCCTCGCCCTGATGGCCGGGCCGGCGGCGAAACCGAACCAAGGCGTACAGCAATGCTCCCAGCACCAGCAGGAATATCGCGGCGGCGATTCCAAGCATCGACTGGAATAGCCCGTCGATCAGGATGGCCTCCGCGGAGCCGATCGGGGGCAGCAGGCGCACATAGTGGCCCACCAACAATCCGCTTAAGATCACCAGCAAAGTGAAGATCGCCGCACCGGGCCCGGCTGCCCGATGGACTCCCTTGCCTGCTGGGCTCGCTCGAGGTGAGTCCATACGGGTGGGCGAGGGAGAATAATCTGACATTGTGAACGAAGGGAGAAATCAATTGTACGGCGACCCATGGGGGTGTCAAGGAAGGCTACCCATCAGGATAGTGTAGACTTATCCCGCCTCGGACCCTGGCATGCAGCTCAGTTCTCGCACGACCCATCCGCGCGGAGGAGTTCGACCTTGAACGCATCCCAAGCGGCTCATCCTGTCTGGCCTGAGTGGGTCTACCCATATTCCGCAGGTGTCATGGGGGGATTGATCGGCGGGATGGGCGTGGCCCTGGTCGGGGCGGGCTACGGTCTCATCAGCGGTGTCGGGGTCTGGCTGCCGGTGAACCTGGTAGCGGCCGCGGTTCTGCGCCAACTGCAACTTCAATCCCTCGGAGAAATCGCTAGCTTCAACCCGCTGGCCCTCGGAACCGGACTGATCCTGCACGTCGGCACCTCAATCGCGCTGGGCGCGATGTTTTCTTTCCTGCTCCCGGCGCTGCCGGGTAGGCCGTTATTCTGGGGCCCGGTGATTGGGCCCCTGTTGTGGGTCGGGGCTTCGGTGGCCGCCCTCCCGGTGATCAACCCGGTCATGTCCGCCAATCTGGAAATTGTCTCGTTTGCGATCGCCAACGTGCTGTACGGACTGCTGCTCGGCTGGTGGATCGATCGCACACCGATGGTGCGGGTCAGTCATTGACTGGTGAGCGGGTCGGCCTTGGGGCGTAACGTGTCATCCAGCGACCCGTCCGACTCTCGATGCGGGGATCGGCTTGACACGACCCTCGAAATCGGTAAACTTTCTCTATTGGTGGGCGAACACGAGATCGGTTGTAGCTGAAGATCGTTCGCCCGCTTCCATTTCTGGGGACCCACAAGCGTTCGCTGGCCATTCCCGATGACGGAGGGCGCATTGCAAGCTAGCCTCTGGCCTAGTCGTCGTGCGTTTCTCGTCGGAATCTCCTTCGCACTCCTTCTCATCCTAACGATCGCCCACCCGGCCTTCGCCCAAGGCGAGCAGCCGCCAACCTACCGGGATTTCCCGCTAATTGGCAGTCGAGTCGCGGTCTGGATCGTGGCCCAGGTCCATTTGATGTTCGCGGCATTCATGCTCGGAGTGCCGATGTTCGCGCTGGTCGTTGAGTATGTTGGATTCCGTAGCCGAGAGCAGCGCTATGACGATCTCGCTCGCGAATTCACCAAGCTGATCTT
>Ga0209751_10006017_pt1 | contig 11333 bp, 8 predicted proteins | sample RifCSP13_1_FD_184019 | JGI IMG/M metagenome (GOLD analysis project Ga0209751, IMG submission 184019) | Soil microbial communities from Rifle, Colorado - Rifle CSP2_sed 13_1 (SPAdes) (version 2) | ecosystem: Environmental > Terrestrial > Deep subsurface > Rock core/Sediment | place: Rifle...
GGTTCACTCATCACGAACTCGATATCCGCGATCGCACAGGCGTCTTGGGGCTACTGGAACAGCTCAGGCCCGACGCGGTCATCCATGCTGCGGCACAACCTAGTCACGACCTCGCTGCTACACGTCCGTTTGACGACTTCGATGTCAATGCCGTGGGCACGATAAACCTCCTTGAAGCCATGCGCCGTTTTTGCGCAGACTCTCCCCTTGTTCATCTCTCCACCAACAAGGTTTACGGTGACGCTCCGAATCAAATCAAACTAAAAGAGATGCCAACCCGGTGGGACTACGATGATCCCGCCTATCTCGACGGCATTCCCGAGGACTTCTCGATCGACCAGTCAAAGCACTCGCTCTTCGGTGCATCCAAGCTAGCGGCCGACATTATTGTCCAGGAATACGGGCGATACTTTGGCATGCCCACATGTTGCCTGCGTGGAGGTTGTTTAACAGGCCCCACACACGCGGCAGTCGAGCTGCATGGATTCCTCAGCTATTTGGTAAAAGTCAATATCACGGGTGGAACCTATTCGATCTATGGCTATAAGGGCAAGCAGGTGCGGGATAACATTCACTCGTCTGACGTGGCGCGATTCGCCGAGGAGTTCATCAACGCACCTCGGCCTGCGGAAGTTTACAATTGCGGTGGCGGACGGAAGAACTCTTGCTCAATCCTTGAGGCGTTCGATCGTGTAGCAGCCATGACCGGTAAGCCAATGAACTGGAAATACGTGGACAAGGCCCGTGAAGGTGACCACATCTGCTATATCAGCGACCTCAGCAAGATGAAACACCACTACCCCAATTGGACTATCACCAAGAGCCTGGACGATATTGTTGAGGAGCTGGTTGCCGCCTGGACGTACCGCGTGTGCACGGCTAGTGCCTGAGCCTGCCATATAACCTCTCAGATGCTGACCAGGTGGAACTGATATGTTCTGTCTTCCGTAAATGGCCCGTTGACGGATCGTCACCCCCTCCAGTGAATGCACTTTCATGAAGGCGGTTTTAATTGTTGTCCCCTGGGATCAGGCATTTGGCGGCGTGGCCTCCGTGGTCGGGCATCTGGCCAGATACCTTCGTGATCGCGGCCATCAGGTGATCTTCTTTCACCCAGGGGAAACCAACCGAATGACTTCAAATACCACGACGTGGGGGTTTCCCGGATACCGACTAAACCTCAGGGCACCCTGGTATGGGGAGCATCCCATGAGGAGCCTCCTGGCCTACCTGATCTTTTTTCTGCCCACGGTGTATCAGCTGGTGCGGTTCATCTGGAGCCATAGGATTCAGGTCGTCAACATCCATTATCCAATGAGGGAGTTCGCCTATTTTGGGCTCTGCCGATGGCTCTTGCCAATCCGCCTGGTCACCTCTATCCACGGGGCAGACTGTTTCCCAGCAGGGCGTCCGATGAAAAGATACCCATGGACTTTGAGATTCCTCTTGTTCTCGTCAGATGCGGTCGTGGCCCCCTCGAAAGCACTTCTTCAGGACTTCTTGGCCACATTCCCACATCTCTCCCGGAAGGCTACCTTTATCCACAACGGTGTTGACCTGGAGGAGCTGAGCCAGCCGCTGGAGGACACCTCCCCTCTGACCAAAGAGAGATATCTCCTATGCATAGCCGCACACAACGAGAAGAAGGCTTTGGATGTCCTGATTAGAGCCTTTGCAGTTGTCAAACACGGCGATCCAGGCGTTCGCTTAGTCATGGTTGGAGACGGCCCTTTGCGCCGACAGCATGAAGAGCTCGCCAGAGCGATGGGCCTCGACGGCCGGGTGGAGTTCCTCGGGTCGAGAGGCCGAGCAGAGATTGCAAGATTACTGCACGGGTGCCAAGTGTTTGTGCTTCCCTCGAGATCGGAGCCGTTCGCTATCGCCATAACTGAGGCCATGGCGTGCCGGAAGCCAGTGGTCGCGTCGGCGGTTGGGGGCATTCCGGAAATCATCGAGAATGGAAAAACCGGCATCCTGGTGGAACCCGATAATCCTGCCGCCCTTGCAAACGCGCTTCTCAACATTTTGAAGGACCCCTCTCTACAGAGGTCAATTGCCGGTAACGCGTATGAAACAGTTGTTGCGCGGTTTCAGTGCGAACATGCTGGAGCGGCCCATGAAAGCCTGTTTGCTGGTTTGTCAAATTGACAGCGCAGGGATTTCTGGACCCTAGGTTTCCAAATCCCAAATCCGAAACTCGAAAGTCGAAATTGGAAAAGAGATGAGCGACATCGCAATCGAAATCTGCCACGTCTGGAAGAAATTCCGTCGAGGGGAAATCCACGATTCCTTGCGGGATCTCGTTCCTGCGTTGGTCAGGGGCGTGATGGGGCGCGGCCCCAGGCGCACCGATCTCGCCGAAGGCGAATTCTGGGCCCTCACGGACATCAGTTTCCAGCTTAAGCGTGGCGAAATCGTGGGCATCATCGGCCCAAACGGTGCCGGCAAGAGTACGATCCTCAAGATCCTGTCGCGTATCCTTCGTCCCAACCGGGGCCAGGTCCGCGTCAACGGCCATCTGAGCGCCCTGATCGAGGTCGGCGCCGGCTTTCACCCCGACTTGAATGGTCGCGAGAATATCTACCTCAACGGCGCCATTTTGGGGATGAAGAAGGCAGAAATTGACCGGAAGTTTGACCAGATCATCGCTTTCTCTGAGATCGAGAAGTTCATCGACACTCCCGTCAAGCGTTACTCCAGCGGAATGTACCTGCGTCTCGCCTTCGCAGTCGCTGCCCACCTGGAGCCAGAGATCCTACTGGTGGACGAGGTCCTAGCTGTAGGCGATACGCGTTTCCAGAAGAAGTGCCTGAACAAAATACAGGAAATAGGGCGCCAAGGATGTACGGTCTTCTTCGTGTCGCACAACCTGCCGGCTGTTACCCGCCTCTGTGAACGAGCAATTCTGCTGGATCAAGGCAGGGTGCTACAGGATGGCCCATCACGCCAGGTTGTCGGGGTCTATATGAACCCTATCCTGGGAACGACGGCTGGCCGTGAGTGGCCTGACGCAGCAACCGCACCCCATGGCGAGGTGGCTCGCTTGCGTGCAGTGCGGCTGCGGACACAGGACGGTCGGATTGCGGACGTCGTGGACATTGTGCGACCAGTCGCGATTGAGATGGAGTACGAGGTGCTTAAGTCAGGCTACGTTATGATGCCCTATCACCACCTTTATAACGACGAAGGGATCTTCCTCTTTTCAGCCCACGACCTCGATCCCGCCTGGCGATGCCGCCCCCGCCCGGCAGGGCGCTGGGTGAGTACTGTTCAGATTCCCGGCAACCTCCTTGCTGAGGGAACGCTTTTCGTATCTTCGGGGCTCATGACTTTGGATCCGGTCATTACACAATTTTATGAACGTGATGTGGTAGCCTTCCAGGTCAGTGAGAGCCTGGGTGGTAGCTTGGCGCGTGGCGGTTGGGTCGGGCCGATGGGGGGAGTCGTGAGACCACTCTTAGAATGGAGGACGCAATTCACCCGGGATGGACACGAAGCTGCTGCGATCCCGAAAAACGAGGTAATAACGTGAAGAAATTATCCCGGAAGGTCCTTTTTCAGGCCAGGACTCAGTTGCGTACCCATAGCGTAGATTATGGGGATAGGGAGGCCAGAGGACCCTGTTGAAAGCCCTCACCAGCCTTACCAGCGATATGACCCGAGTGACGAGCTCGTATGAGATGATACTGGGACTTTAACCGTTTCGAGGAGATCAGGGAAGCATGAGCGCGCCCGTTGGTTCGATTTGCCTGGTCGCCAACGACCTGGCTTATATCGTCAGAAGTGGCGGCATCGGCACCTACTGCTGGGCACTAGCTCACGTGCTTGCCCATGCAGGCGCCCTAGCCGATGTCCCCAGGCGCTTGGCTAAAGCTGGGATCGATTTCCTCAACCTCGATGCGTTCACGGTACGCTTAACGAATGGTGACAAACACGCCATGCTTGCTACCCAGGTGGAAACTTCCACCGCGACATTCTCCGTCTCGTAGGCTCGTTATGACTTCTCAGCCTGTAGTGTCCGTTGTGATGGCTGTTTATAACGGAAAGGAGTTTCTGCGGGAAGCAATTGAAAGCATTTTGGATCAAACGTTCCGCAACTTCGAGTTCGTGATCATCAATGACGGGTCTGTGGATGGAACCGATGCCATCTTGGACGACTATGCGCGACTTAGTGCTCACTTGCGCGTATATCGCCAGAGCAATCAGGGTTTGATCACGTCCCTCAATACGGCCTGCCAACTAGCTCGAGGGACTTACATAGCGCGAATGGACGCCGATGATATTGCCTTCCCAGACCGCCTTGAACGCCAAGTTAGCTTTCTCATGACCCACGCAAATGTCGCAGTCCTCGGGGGTGCCGCGCAGGTTATCGATCGATCCGGCAGACCGATTTCCCTGATACGTTATCCGACAACCAATTCTGAGATCAAAGCAGCCTTATTTACGTACAGCTGTTTCGTTCATCCCACGGTCATGATGAGCAAAGACGCGTTTCTTGCGCTAGGCGGGTACAGGAAACCGTTCCTACATGCTGAGGAGTACGACCTGTGGTTGAGGATGGCGGAGCGGTATGAGCTGGGAAACCTTGCCGATCCTGTGCTTTACTACCGAGTTCACCCCCAGCAAATTACGACCAGCCACCTCGAACAGCAGGTCGTCTCCGCGCTCGGCGCTAGGGCGGCTGCATGCGTCCGACAGACCACGGGGAGAGACCCCTTCTCCAACACTGATGTCGTCAACCAGCAACTCTTGCACCAGCTGGGGCTGGACGCCCGCTTAATCAACAAGTCTCTTATCCAGGCGTTTCTGTTCGTGGCCAATCGCATGCTAGAAGCGGATGCGGACGAAGTAGCATTTCGTTTTGTGAAGCAAGCGCTGGCCCGGTCTGGAACCAGCTATATTTCCAAGTCGACCTTCGCGGATCTATACTGGGGCATTGCCGCACAGCAATATCAGAAAGGTCACTGGGTTCGTTGCCTGAGGCCGCTATTGTGCGCATGCCTCATGCAACCCTGGCGTGTCCGCACTCTTGCGAAGACTCATCTCTATAAATTCCTCGGTCTTTGCCGCAAAGCGTGTTCCCTCCGGCTTGCACGATGGCCGAAAAGCCGTAGGAGATGCTGAATCTGTCCGAAGAGGACGACTTGCGTGTTCACAGCACCTTTCGCGATGCTCTCTGGCGATTTCAGGCTGATCTAGTGCACGTAAACCACCTGCGCTATCTCTCAACGAACATTCGTGGGACTGAAATGCGAGGCAAAACCATAAACGAAATTACCCTGGAAGGTGCTGTCAACCCATCGAGATCGCTCACCGCGAGCCCCAGCCGATGAAGATTCTCCATGTTATTCATCGGTTTGTAGATACCAACCGGCGTGGGAGTGAGCTATACACGTATCATCTGTGCCGGGCGTTGGCTCAAAGGCACGAGGTCGCCGTGTTTTACACCTCACCAAAGGGGTCAAAGAGGCGCGTGGAGTGCGGCTATGTCGACGGATTGAAGACATTCGTGATCGGCTCTTCGGACTCCTGGCAAGAAGCCATGCTCCGAGCCCGGTCTCGGTACGCTGAAGCTGCGTTCATAGAGGTGTTGACAGAATGGAGACCCGATATTGTTCACTTCCAGCATCTGCTCTTTCACTCACTGCGTTTGCCGACTATCGCAAAATCGGTCGGTGTGCGCTCGGTCTTTACACTGCATGATTTTTGGCTGCTCTGTCCTCAGATCCAACTCCTGGACCATGAGCAGCGCATTTCTTGGCCCATAAACCGCCGTAATTGCTATGCCTGTTGTCAGGCCAGGACTCAGCGGGCGTACTCATGGCGTAGGCTATGGGGATGGGAGCCGACAGTCGTCTGGAAAAAGGTGACGCTTGCCTATTACCTCATGCGGAGACGGCCTCGCCAGGTTGCCCGTCTGATGCATGACGTCGACTTGTTTATCGCGCCTTCACGGCACACCCGAGAGCGATTCGTCCATGAGGGTCTGCCACCCACCAAAGTTGTTTACTGCAGGCATGGAATCAATCACGATATTCGGCCAGCAAACTATAGGCCGAGACCATATACGGGAAGTCTCATTGACTGTGGTTTCATTGGTTCTGTTGCCACACACAAAGGCATTGATGTTCTCCTGGACGCGTTCAGTAGGATCGAAGACGCTCATCTCAGAGTGTATGGTAACGCCCCTCCGCAATATCTCAACAGGCTCCCTAGCAGTAGGATCCAGTTCATGGGAGAGATTACGGATTCGGAGAAAACCGAGGCTTTCCGTCAGATGCATGTACTGATCGTTCCGTCAATCTGGTTGGAGATCGGTCCCCTTGTCATTCAAGAAGCCTTCTTGTTTGGGGTGCCCGTCATTACCTCTAACATTGGTGGGATGGCCGAATTAGTAGACGATGGGAGAAATGGACTTCTCTTCAATGTCGGAGATGCTGAAGACCTTCGGCACAAGATCGAATATCTCGTGAGGAATCCTGAAGAGGTGGAGCGTCTCTCAGCGAATGCTCCAGCCGTGAAATCTATCCATGACAATGCTCGGGAGGTAGAAGCCTTTTACCATCAGGTTCTCTCGCCAAATTAATGCACCACATTAATGCATTAGATCACCAAACGATCAGGGAGTTCTGGCTCCTGCCACAGTGCTGTCACGCCTATGTCCACGCACCAAAAGTCATGAAGTCGCCAACACCATTGGTAAGTGTCATCATTCCTGCCTATAACTGTGCTCCTTTTATCGATGGCACTCTAGAAAGCGTGTATAGGCAGAGATATAAGAACTGGGAGATCATTCTTGTCGATGATGGCTCGACTGATGACACAAGAGCTACCATTGCGCCTCATATGGATAGAATCCGATACTATTGCCAAGAAAACAGAGGAACGGCGGCGGCCCGGAACGCCGGAGTTCGCAGGGCACGGGGGGGTTTGATCGCATTCCTAGACAATGATGACATTTGGCTTCCTGAAAAGCTTGAACTGCAGGTCCAAGCCATGCAGACCTGGCCTGATTGTGGTCTTGTGTTCACAGACGGGAAGACCTTTACCGAATCCGGAATTCGCAGAGACTCGGTAATCTCGAGACGTCTCGCTGGGTGGATTGCTCAACACGGAACCTCAGATCCGATGGTGGTAAAGGGTTGGCTCACTCGGGAGTTGTTCTTCGTGAATGAAATCGCAAGTGCCTCAAGTGTGATGGTGCGAAAGGAATGCTTAGAGAGCGTAGGAGGATTTGACGAGAGAATAGTCATTACCGACGATTACGACCTCTGGTTGAGGATTACGCAGCGGTACCCCATAGTTCTTCTCCGTTCCTGCCTCTACATGTGGCGATGGAGGGAGGATAGTCAATCGGGTTCGATCTTCGGCCGGCAACATCGGTGGACTGAGGCTTCCATCACAGTCTTGGAAAAACATTGGCCCTCTGCGCCACCAGAGATTCGAACTGCAGTCCGGACGTGGTTGTCGAAGATGTATTGGTATTGTGGGAGGACCTATTTCGACCAGAACAGCTTTCAGAACTCACGGAAGATGTTTCTGGGTTGCCTGCATTATAACAGAGTCTTTGTGCCCGCAATGCTCTTCCTCCTGGCATCGTACTTGAGCCCTTCTTTCATTGATAGGCTCCGACAGATAAAGCGGCAGGCAAGTAAAACATGGCAACAAATTCGCAGTCCATCGTGTAATGCGACATGAGCCGCCCATGAAAATTCTGATTGTTAGCAATCTCTATCCACCATACTACAGAGGGGGCTACGAGGTACGCTGCGCACAGGTCGCAGATGCCCTGCACCACTCTGGTTATGATGTATGTGTGCTCACGAGTGTTCATGGGCTTCCGTTAAGCACCTTTGGTAATATACAACCCCGCAACGAGGAGATGGGCGGTGTCCGAGTGTACCGATGGCTAAATCAGTATGCTTATGAGCCGCAACCGGTTCGTCGGCCATGGACGCTGTTCCAGGCCAAGCGGGAACTGTGGGACGCGCGTCAGTTTGTCAAGATCCTGGCAAACTTTCAGCCAGATATCGTCAACTGGTGGAATATGAACGGGCTCAGCAAGACGCTTCTGCCGCTCCCCCACTCGTGGGGGATCCCGGACGTCCACTGGATCGAAGGCCCGTGGATGATTCATGAGTACGGCCGCGACGGGGAAAAGATCGTGACTTCGTGGGCTAATTTCTGGGACGGAACGTGGGGACCTCGGATCTGCCGCCCTTTTTTCCGGTTGGCGGGGAGGCGGGTGGAGAAACGCATCCAACGGAAAGGCATTCCAACGCGTGCCTTTCCCAATCAGCCTCGTCACGTCTGTTTCGTCAGCGCGTATCTGCGGACGCTTTACCGTGAAGCGGGACTGGAATTCCGCTCATCAGAGGTTATTTATGGGGGTGTTCCGACGGCGCAGTTTTATGAACCGGTACGCGGTCCGCGCGACCTGTCGGAACCCCTGCGGCTCCTCTATGCAGGGCAGATCTCTCCCGATCGTGGTCTGCACACCGTGGTGGACGCCATTGGACACGTGGCTCCCAGCCTGCGATCAAGGCTGACGCTAACTATCGCCGGGCATAACGCGTCAACTTACTTCATGGATATTAAGGCTCGAGTCCAAGCATTAGGACTCACGGATCGCATGTCCTTTCTCGGCAAGGTGCCCCACGAGTGGATGCCCCGCATCTACAAACAACACGATGTCCTGGTGTTCCCGAGCACCAGACCGGAGGGGTTGCCCTTGACGATGATCGAGGCAATGCTCGCCGGCTGTGCGGTTCTGACCACGGGGAGTGGGGGGGCAATGGAGATTGCAGCTTTGGCTGATTTGCCCCTCTTTCCGAAGGATGATCCCACGGCGCTGAGTCGGCTCCTCACGCAACTCGTGAATGACCGATCGGAGGTTTCTCGGATCGCGTCACGCGGGCAGGAAGTGGCATTACGGGAATTCAGTTTCGATCGGATGATGGAGCGGTGGACTACAACACTGCGACGCCTCCATGAGAATAAGGCTGCACTGCATTCCTCTGGAAGTAGCGACGACCTCCACTATCGGAAGAGTGCTATACGCACCGACCACACAACCTGTTCAGCCACCACCCAGGCGGGACCCCACGGGTGATCGCAACGGCCCGTTCACGGATTCCGATGCAAGGCCCACTTCGTGTCACAACGGGTCTGAGCGCAGCTTGTGCAGGGGCGCTAACGGACCCCATGAGCCCCTCTCTTTTTCCAACTTGCCCAGCCAGATTAAGAACTCCGATTGCGAGATGTCGAAGAACCAAAGGGTCCGCTGAGTCGAGGCGTATACCTGTGGACACCGACTTGGCTAACTATTGCCGAAAACAAAAGAAGGGAGGACCTTCCATATGAAATGGCTCGTTACTGGGGGCGCTGGTTTTATTGGCACTAGTGTACTACGACGGCTTACAAAAGAAGGGTACCAAGTGGTAGTACTGGATAATCTTTCCCGTCGCGGCGTCCTCGAAAATCTTCAACTTTTGCAAGAGGAGTTCCAGTTCGATTTTGTTTCAGCGGACGTTCGGGAACTTGACTCTCTCAGGAAGATCTTCGATAAACATCCAGATACAGACGTTGTACTTCACCTGGCAGCACAGGTTGCGGTAACCGATTCGATCAGGGAACCTATGCATGACTTTCAGGTCAATGCGGCAGGTACGTTTAACCTGTGTGAGGCCATTCGCCAATGCGCTCCAAACGCCATACTTCTAAATGCATCAACAAACAAAGTCTACGGAGAACTCTCCCATTTGAAACTCTCCGAAAAGAAGACGCGGTATGACTTGGTAAACATGCCGTACGGTATTTCGGAAAGGGAACCCGTGGACTTTCGTACTCCATATGGATGTTCTAAAGGTACGGCTGAGCAATATGTACGAGATTATGCCCGCACGTATGGTCTCCGAACAATTTCGTTTCGTCAATCATGCATATACGGGCCACATCAATTTGGCTTTGAAGATCAAGGATGGGTGGCATGGTTTATGATTGCCACTGCGTTGGATAAGCCGATTACGATTTACGGCAATGGGAAGCAGGTGAGAGATCTTCTCTTTGTTAACGATCTGGTTGACTGTTACCTAACCGCAGTTGAACAGATCGATCAGGCAATGGGTGAAATTTACAATATTGGTGGTGGGCCAACAAACTCCTGTTCGGTTCTGGAGCTGATTGGATATCTGGAGACAGTTATGGGCAAGAAAATCAGGTACAGCTTCGAAGATTGGCGCGCAGGAGACCAACGAATTTTCGTCTGTGACATCCGGAAGGCCATGAACGATTTGGGTTGGCAACCTACGACCCCGGTTATTGACGGTCTTGGAAAGTTGTCAAAATGGGTCTATGACTCGGCGGCTATTATCAGAAATGTTCTTGAGGGGTAAGGCTTGCGTACGGACGTTGATGAGTGTGTAAGATGAAGTCATTGCTTATCAGTAGTTTCTACTTTCCACCCCGGACAGGGGGTATTGCCGAAATTATGGGGGCCGTAGCGTCAACCCTGGGCCGAGACCGCGTCTGCTGCCTTACAGGGGTCCCGGCGGACGGAACCGCGCTTAACGATAATTTTGGGGCTAGAGTCTACCGTCGACCGGCTGCATTTGTGCGAGCAAAACCTATTCAGGCTGCAAGCTGGGCCATAACCATCACTCAGATTATGGCCCGAGAGCGGCCTCAAGTGGTCCAGCTCGCAACCGCCTACGAGGGCCATCTCGGGCTCTGGTTACGCAAGTGGCTCAAACTCCCCTACGTCGTATACGCCTTTGGCAACGAAATATTGGATGTCATGCGGGCAAAGAAGTATCAAAAGCCACGACACGCCTTGCAACAAGCCGACTGCGTATTGGCATGCAGTCAGTTTACGGCAGATCTCGTTCGGAAAGCAGGGGTTGCTTCGGACCGCATCGAGGTCGTGTATCCCGGATGCGACGTTGGTCGTTTCCGGCCACTCCGCCCAAAAATGGAGCTGCGGCAAAAACTTTTGGGACCGCGACACAGGGATAGAGTGATCTTGACGGTCGGCGGCCTCGTAGCACGCAAGGGTCAAGACATGGTTATTCAGGCCCTCCCGAGGCTGCACCGGCACATCCCAGAGGTCACATACCTTATTATTGGCGATGGGCCTTATCGCATGCAGCTAGAGAAGCTCGCCATGACCATGGGAGTCCAAGATCGTGTTATCTTTGCAGGACAGATACCCAATAAAGAATTGCCCGACATCTACGCGCTGAGCGATGTCTTCGTGATGCCAAGCCGCGAACAGCTCGAAGCGTGCGACGTCGAGGGCTTTGGATTGGTCTTTCTCGAGGCCAATGGATGTGGCA
>Ga0209751_10006019_pt1 | contig 11332 bp, 9 predicted proteins | sample RifCSP13_1_FD_184019 | JGI IMG/M metagenome (GOLD analysis project Ga0209751, IMG submission 184019) | Soil microbial communities from Rifle, Colorado - Rifle CSP2_sed 13_1 (SPAdes) (version 2) | ecosystem: Environmental > Terrestrial > Deep subsurface > Rock core/Sediment | place: Rifle...
AATAACTATCTTTTCATTGTTATCTATGGCTTCAAAGAGCCGAACGCAAGCCTTCTCCATGTCACGCATTAAAAATGGGTCATGCAAATCTCTTTGATAATCGGGTTCCAGAAAAATCTCCGCTTGCGCCTCGTCCGTAATGCCTCTCTTTGCTAAAAGAGTCCGCAGTAATTCACCATACTTTTGCATAAGTGGAATTTTAGCATATAATATAGAAAGTTTTGCAAAATAAAGTTTTTGAATGGTCTGGCTGGGGCGCGGGGCCCCAGGAAACCGAGGACCTGAAAAAACTTTGATTTTGTGAAACTTTCTATGAATGATTGTATTTTTTGCAAAATTATAAACAAAGAAATTCCTTGCGACAAGATTTATGAAAATGATAGTTTCTTCGCCTTTTTAGATATAGAGCCGGTCTCCAGCGGCCATATCCTCGTCATACCTAAAAAGCATTTCGTCTGGATGCAGGAAGCCGATGATGAAACCGTGTCGGAGATTTTTAAATTAGTTAAAAAATTAATGCTCTCCATAAAAAATGGATTATCATGCGACTATGTGCAAGTCTCCGTGGGAGGGACAGACGTACCGCATTTCCATATACATTTGATTCCAAGATATTTCAGCGACGGTCTGCCTAAATTTGCCACCAAAAAATATGAAAAAGGAGAAGTAGACGAGGTAATAAAAAAAATTATTTCTGCTATCGCATAAGTGGCATGAGAGCCGGGAGAGTTTTACCGGCTAAAAATTCCAAAGTTGCGCCAGCGGCAAGGCTCACGTGCGAATAATCTTCCAGATTTCCGTACTGGCGCGTCATGGCAATGGTATCTCCACCGGCAATAATGGTCTCTCCATTTACCTTTTTCATAGCAGTAAGTATTGCTTCTGACCCTTGTGTAAAATTTTTGTCTTCAAACTTGCCCATGGGACCGGCCAGAAAAACTGTTTTGGATTTTTCTATAATATCTGAAAACATTTTTTGTGTTTCAGGACCAATATCAAGCGCCGCCCAATTCTCCGGCACTTTATCAAAAGTGATATTGATAACCTTGGTTGATACACCATCAGATATTACCAAATCAGTCGGACAAATAATTTTATCTTTATATGTTTCCAATATTTCTTTGGCATATACGACCCAGTCTTTTTTCTCACGCTTTTTTTCATCGACAAAAACATCCTCAACGAAAGAAGACCCAAGTTCGTGACCTTGTGCTTTAAGGAAAACATTGGCGACAGCTCCGCCGACTAAAACTTTATCGGCTATTTTTAATAAATTATTTACTGCATCCACTTTATCAGAAATTTTTGCCCCACCGATAATTACAGTGAAGGGGCGTTCCGGACTCTCCAGTAATTTAGACAGCATTTTAACTTCACTTTCAAGATAGAGACCTGCAACAGCCGGTAAATGCCGTTCTATGCCAGTGGTAGATGCATGAATTCTGTGCGCCTGAGGAAAACCGTCAAACACTATATAATCCTTGCCTATGCAGAGTTTTTTGGCGAATTCATCATCATCATCAGTCTCTTCTTTATAAAATCTTACGTTCTCCAGCATCAAAATATCTCCAGCCTGCATTGCTATAATTCTCCTTTCTACCTCTTCTCCAATGCAGTCATCCACTTTACCAACCTTGCAACCCAAAAGCTCGCTTAGTCTTTTGGCATGAGGCGTGGTGCGAAGTTTCTCCACTACTTTCCCATCAGGACGCCCCACATAAGTCAAAATGACAATCTTACAATTTTCTTTTAAAAGATACTGCAAAGTTGAGAGCGTTGCCTTTATGCGCATGTCATCTGCGAGCCCTAGAGAGCCATTTATTTCCACGAGCTCAATATCGTAGGGCACGCGATAAAGAATAGTTTTGCCTTGCAAGTTTACACTCTCTAAACTTTTTAGCCTCATATTTTCTCTGCTATCTTGATAATTTCCACAAACTTTTTGGCATCCAAGCTCGCACGACCGGGTAGCAACCCATCCACGCCGCCATTCTTTAAAAAATCTTCCGCATTTTTTCCACTCACGGAACCGCCGTAAATAATTCTCACATTGGCAACTTCCCCGCCAAATTTATCTGAAAGAATTTTGCGGATAAAAATAGCCATCTCGCGGCAGTCCCCTGAAGTGGCATCTCTGCGATTAGCAGTACTTGATATAGCCCACACTGGCTCATACATAACAATAACTTTAGAAATAGAATTTTTAGAGACCCCATTTAAGCATTCCTCTAGTTGATTTTTAACCAAGTTAAAGTATCCGTGACTTTCATCTCGGATACTTTCCCCAATACAGAGTATCGGCCGAAGCCCAGCAGAGAGAGATTCTTTAACTTTTTTATTGACCACTTCACTTGTTTCGCCCAGTTCCCGTCTTTCTGAATGCCCCAAAATAACATACCGTATACCTGCATTATAAAGCATATGGGCGGAAATTTGCCCAGTAAAAGGACCAACTTCCCCCCAAAAGGCATCTTGCGCGCCTAGGGATATTTTTTTAGACAGTTTTTTCAGTCTTTCAATATATAAAACTGGCGGGCAAATAACTACATCTGTTTTTTTGATACCGTATATCCCCTTAGTAACACTGGAAAACAATTTTCCCGCATCTTTTAGTGTAAGCGGATTCATTTTCCAATTGCCAATAATAATTTTCTTCATAGCCGAAATTATAGCATATATTTAAAGACTTTATTGGTCTTCTTTCCAAGTTTGCACTTCCCAGCTCCCAGAAGGACCGCTCACAAAATTCACATTCATTAAGCCGGACTCATAAGTTAATGTCGCGCTGTTGGACATGCTTATCGTCTTAGCTATGGCTTCTTTGGCGCCGGCAGTGTTGGAAAATGAAATCGTTCCATACGGAGCAACAAGTATAACTGTGCCTGCGCTATTAGCGACATTTATTGCCGAGGACGATGTGGAAGTAGTGAGCATCATCATATAACTGCCAGAAACTCCAGAACCGCTAAAAGTGGCGGAATTAGAAGTAGAAACTGTACCATCAGAAATAATCATGCCACTGCCCGACCCATAAGAACCAGAAAGTTTAACTTGGGCGCTGTTTGATAAAACAATATTGCCAGTGACCCAGAGCGTACCCGAGATTGTTAAAATTCCGCTATTGCTCACATATAAATTACCAACTACTTTTTTAGGACCAATAGTAAGCGTCTCGCTATCTGATAAATTTATATCTCCGCTCTGGGTTCCGCCAGCAACTGCATCATCTTTCCACGATTGTACTTGTGAGTCAGAAATGGGGAAATTAAGAGGCGCTGGATCCGTTTGTGAAGTATCACAACTTTTATTGTTCCCACTGCCAGTCTGACAATAAAGACTGCCAGCGATAGTTGAATCATTCACAATATGTGCCGAAGCATTGCCAACCCCAGACTGACCGATAGTCATCCCGCTGATAGTAGAGTTTACGCCTCCAAGATAAGCTTTGAAAAAAGCGTCCAGCCCTGAAGGACTAGTATTATTCCACGTTGTAGTCCCATATTGCCCCAACTTGCCCAAACCACCCGCATATTGCGCGTTGTTTGCTCCCCAAATATAATAATTTGACGCATTAACACCGGCATCTATGACCAGCCAGTAAGTTGTGCTTGTAGAAAGAGTAACGTTTGGTGATAAAGCAATATTTACCCATCCGTAAGAACCCGTCACACTCGAAGCTGAAAGCGTTCCTGTGGCAAGAGAACTGGTTGCAGGCTTTCCGCTTGAATCCGCAGTAATTCGAACGGTAGCGTTGCTTGGCGAGCCGACTTTTTTGATATACAAAGAAATTTGGGTAATAACATCAGAGCTAGCAACGGTAAAGCTTTGCGCGCCGTCTTGGGTACTAGTAGCATTGCCAAATAAAATTGTGTCTGTCGGCGTACCAGTGTCATTAACTTGGTCAATAATTTCCGCAGTACGGTCAGCGGCCATAGCAGTCCCAGTGATTGTGGCGCTATTAGAGCCGGTAATGTCGCCATTGACGTACACATTGCCGTTGATTGTGGCGCTATTAGACATAACTAAGCCGCCATTGCCAATTTGCATGCCGTAATTAAAAGAAACACCGTTGTTAGTGGATAATGTCAGGCTGGTTTTTCTTTGGTAATTTGAAACATCCCCCAGCGATGTAATTTGTTTTGTATTTCCACTAATATCTGTAATGTCTGTCGTGGCATCGTTGGAATCTAGAGTAATTGTTTCACTAGCTCCTATTGCCATATTATTTAGTATCCTGTATAACGCATCTTCACTGCCGGACTCGGCCAAGAAATATGATTTTTTAGAATTTAAATATACACTGGCATTTCTAAATTCACGCACTGCCGGCGCCACAAGTCCGGAAATTATCGCCAAAGAAATAAACGTAAAAAAGATAACAGATATGAGCATGGCCGCCCCTCGATTTCTTTTTATTTTTTTAAAATATTTTCTCATGGTCAATATATACCCCTAAGCACAATGGTGTCGTAGAAATCTTGGGTGCGATTTAATTTGTCGTTGCTCGACCTGACAGTGAAAGCTATTTTCACGGCCTTGCCTTTAGTGGTAGTTATTTGGGTAAAAGTTAGAGCAGTAACTGTGATATTGAGAGTATTCAAATTTCCGGTAAGAACTCCATTTTCTAAAAGCTGTATATCTGTACCAGAAAGCAAGAACTCTACAGTTTTATTTGCCCCACCATTGTCTGTAGAATCAAGGTTTAAATCAGTGGCGCTAATTGAGCTAATGTTGTAAGCCTGTCTTACTTCCCTAGAGATACGCTCCATAATAACTCCGCTTTGTATTAATTCGCCCTGAATGGAAGTTTCTCTGAAAGACCGAGTCATGACAATCATGGCGTTAATAACTACTAAAGAAAGAATCGCAAAAAAAGCAATATAAAAAAGAAGTTCCAGAATCGCATAACCTTTTTTATAATTTTTAATTTTTAATTTAGTAATTTTCATTTATTTTTAAGAAATTTCAAAGTCTTGGTTACAGTTGTGCCGGCTTCAGACCAAAATACAGTTACAGTTACTAATTTTGTTCCTGTGTCATCCGTCCCACCACTTGTGACTATGTCTTTTGTAACATTATCTCTACTGACACTTGCAACAGTCACAGTGCGGGTAAAAATTCCCACAGTATTCGCTGTGGCTGATAATGTCCAAGTCCCGCCTGAAAAAGTGGTATAGTAATTTGTCCCTGCGGTGAGAGAAGAGATGTTACTCCAAGCATTATCGCGAAGTATCCGGACAGCTTCAGCTCCTTCTTCTAACAAAAAGCCAGCTTGGGTGGCGTGAAAGGCTTGCCTCATGACATAAATAGATTTTTGAGATACTGCCATGGCTGCTAAAATCGAGACAGTAATAATAGATGCAACGATAAGTATCTCAATTACCATGAAACCCCGCCTGCAACAGCTATGCTGTAAGCATTGCGGGCAGGCTTTATTTTTTTTAAAAAAATTTAGCATTTAGTTTGAGCTCCCAACCCCAGTGGCTGAAATCGTAATAATTTTGGAATAATTTGTAGTAGAAAGAGGATTGAAGTAAATATCTGAGCCTCCTCCCCCAAGTGTAATGGCGGATATCGTTGCCGGCGAAGTAAGGTCAATATTTTCATTGTCCGGAGCAATAGCAGAAAAGACTGTGCCTTTAAATATTATAACTTTATCGGACTCGAAGTGCACTCCATACTCTGAAGAATTGAGGGAGGAAAGAGTTTGTCCGCGAGCTTTATCTATGGATGACAAAATGTCACTGACTCCATTTTTTAATACTTGATTTTCTTTAATATATGAAAATTGCGGCAGTACAATTAAAGCCATTATGCCGATAACGACTATGACTATCAGTAGTTCAATAATTGTTATCCCCTTTTGATAAAAGTTTTTCATCATTTAATTTATACTGCCTAAAATTGAATATAGCGGCGAGACCATGGAAATGGCGAAAAATCCGACCCCAGCGCCAATGACAACCATGAGCACTGGCTCGATGATCGTCGAAAGGTTCTTTGTTTTATTTTCAATTTCCTCTTCATAAAACAAAGCGACTTGCAATAACATATCTGATAATTTTCCAGTTTCTTCTCCGACTTGGATCATCTCCGACATCATTACCGGATAAAGATTTTGACTATTTTCAAAAGCTTGAGAAAATGGGGCTCCTTTTTCGACTGCCAATTTAGCTTCACTTAAAACTTGCTTGTAGTAAATATTTTGCACTACGTCTTGCGTAATTTCTACTGCCCGAGTGATGGAAACCCCCGCCAGCAGCAAAGAATACATGGTGCGGGCGGTGCGGGCGGTATTTAGTGACCTTGCTAAATTCCCGATAATTGGAATTCTAATAACGGTGTAATCAATGTATTTCGCCATAAACTTAGAAATAAAAAGAAAATACAAAAGCAAGGCTGTGCCAATTATCATTATGAAGGTTAGAATCAAGTGGTTGGAGAAAAAGTTACCTAGAAAAATAAGGACACGAGTGGAAGTGGGCAAAACAACACCGAGTTCTTTAAAGGTGCTGGCGAGAGTCGGCACCACGAAAGCAAACATTAAAACACCGATAACCACCATGGCGGAGAGAATCACTCCGGGATAAATTAGCGCCCCTCTGATCTTTCTGGTTAATGAATGCGATTTTTCCAAATTAATTCCGATATCGGAAAGCGCCCCATCTAAATTACCGGACTCCTCGCCAGCCTTGGTCATGGATACAAAAAGTTTTGAAAAAATGTCAGGGAATTTTAAAAGTCCGGAAGATAATGTTTCTCCAGAATTTATGTCATTGGATAGAGAAGTCAGAACCTTGTCCATCTTAGCGTTTTTTGTCTGTTTTTTTAAAACTGATAAAGCCCGAAAAAGTGAAAGCCCAGCTTTCAGCATCCCACTTAAATTTTTTGTGAAAACAATCTGTTCGTTAACGCTGATTCTAGAAAAAACATTTGTGAGCGCCGACAGTTTGCTGAGAAAATTTACGTTTTCTTCGGTAACAGACAAAGGTATCAGACCGCGCGCGCGCAGGTCGCGCGCGAGTGCCAGACGACCTGCCGCCTCCAAAACTCCCTCTGTTATATCCCCTGCCTTTGATTTTGCCTTGTATGAGAAAAACATCCCAGTACTAAAATTTTAAATTGTTAATAATAGTGGTCATTGTTTTTAATCATTAATTTAGTACGGGACAGGTATTTATTCGGAAACAACTCTAAATACTTCCTCCAAAGTAGTTACACCTAAAACTGCTTGGAAAACTCCGTCTTCGAGCATGGTCATCATACCTTCTTTTTTAGCCTGTATTTCTATGTCATCTTGAGACTTGCCAGCTATAATCATATCTTTAATGGTAGGACTAACTTTTAAAACTTCATGCATGCCCGTACGGCTGGAATATCCATCTTCAAATTCACTAGTTTTAATCGGTTTATAGAAAGGAATTTTGTCCCAAGTATCATTCGGGCCTATAATATTTTCAGTTTTTAAAAATCCCAAAACTCTTTCCAGCTCAACAACTTTGGCAAGATTTTTTATCTCGGCCGGGGATAAGAAATATTTTTCTTTACTGGGAGTCAACCTACGGACTAATCTTTGGGCGATAATTGTTTTTACCGTCGCTGTGATTAAAAATGGCTCAACTCCCATGTCTACTAATCGAGGAATGGCGCCGGCGGCGGAGTTGGTATGAATCGTAGAAAGCACTAAGTGGCCTGTAAGCGAAGCATTGACAGCAAGCCCAGCTGTCTCGCCATCTCGTATCTCCCCCACCATTATTATGTCCGGATCTTGGCGCAGAAGTGACCGCAATCCGTTCGCGAAGGTCAGCCCTATTTCTGGCTTTACTTGGGTTTGATTCACTCTCGGCATTTGATATTCAATCGGGTCTTCCACGGTTGAAATATTTACCTCCGGTTTGTTTAAGATATCAAGCATGGTATAGAGTGTGGTGGTCTTACCGCTACCAGTAGGGCCAGTGGCCAGCACCATTCCCGTCTTTTGAGTTAGAGAAGCATGAATTCGCTCCAGTCCTTCGCCATGGAAACCAAGAGCTTCCAGCGAAAACCCATGATTATTTTCTTTTAAAATTCTCATCACGGTTTTTTCTCCGAAAAAAGTAGGCAAGGTGGAAACACGAAAAGAAATTTTCTCTCCATCTTGTTCTTTCTTGAATCTGCCGTCTTGCGGTAATCTTTTTTCATCCAGTTTTAAATTAGCCAACACTTTAATGCGGGCAGTTATGCCAGCCCCAGCAGCTTTGTCGAGCACCATAGCATCATGCAGTATGCCGTCTATCCTGTAGCGTACTGTGAGCTCCTTTTCCCCCGGCTCAATATGAATGTCAGATGCATTTTGCAAAATTGCATGGAAAATCAAGGAGTCGACAATTTTTACTACCGGTAAATCTTCCGCCATTTGCTTTAACTCCGACTCGGATTTCTCGGGCATTTTTTCGGCATCTGGAGAAGAATTTTCCCCGAGTGTTGTAGACTCTTTTTGTATAATATTTTGAAATTCGGCCTTTAGACTTTTCCTGTACTGTACAAGTACGGCCTTGATTGAGACTGTGTCGGTAAGGCGAGGAAGAATTTTAAGCCCAGAACGCTTTTTAATAAAATCAATGACTGGTAGGTCATCGACATCCAGCATGGCCACCTCCAGACTATCTTCATTTTTCTTGTAGGCAACAATGTTGTAGTTATGCGCTATGGGTTCAGGAATGAGAGATAATACGGAAAAGTCAATTTTCTGACTAGTTAAACTGATAAACGGTATTCCTAGAACAAAAGCCTCCATGCGTTTTAGATCAGTTTCCGATATCTTGCCTGAAGATAAGAGAACGTCTCCGATTTTCTGCTTTTTTGCCTCCGCTTCTTTCACTCCGAGCTCAAAATCAGAGCGCGTTACTAGACCGGACTCTAAAACAAACTTTTTAAACTGTGCTTCATTTATTTGCATTCACTTAAGTATAGCAAAAAATCCCCCAATTGGGGGATTTTTTGCTAATTTTCTATGAAGCTTGGTTTTTTCTGATATTTACAAGGAAGCGCTCTGCCGTAATTGCTAGCAAATGGATTACGGCATACTTTCCCAGAAGTATATGTGCAGGAGGCGCTGGCTCCAAGGTTGTTAGCCTCTGGGTCGTTGCAAATATTTGGACTATCGTAGGTACAAGGTACAGGATTGCCGTTGTTGTTGGCAGATGGGTCGTCACAACGTTGTACGTCAATAACAACATAAGAGCACGGAGTAGCTCCTCCGAAATTAACAGCTGCTGTATCTTCGCAAGTAGCAACTGACTTTGACTCTGAACAAAATGAATTTTTCGCAGCATTACCTTTGCATGTCCAAGTCCAAGTATCAGTCGTGCCGTCGTCACGGTCAACGCCTCCATCTGGAACATAGGTCCCTCCTACTGAACAGTTATAGTGTGTCGGCGCGGCGATAGGTGCACATAAACCATTGGCGCGACCACCACTGCAAGATTGAACGTTACATAATTGAACGGAATCACCAGAGCAAATGGCGCCACCGTTATTCGGCGCCGGATTGTTACAAAAACGAGTTTGTATACCCCCTCCGCAGATTTCACTGCAATTTCCCCAATTGCTCCACCCCCCGTCAATCGGTACCAGAGGAGCATCAACGACAACATCAAGGTGTTTGCTGAAATTAGAACCATCTATCCCATTACAACTTAAGTCGTAAGCCGTATTGGCAGTTAGAGCACCAGTTGATTTTCCTGTTTGACTTGCTGTGCCAGTCCAACCTGTAGGGGCGACTGTACATGAACTGGTGTTGGCAGTAAACCAAGTAATGGTGGCTGAAGAATTATAAGAGATAGTACATATAGTGTCTAAATCATTACACCTGATCCAACCAGAAGGCTGTGCGCTCGGCGCACACTTACTTCCGTCCCAAACCGTACCGACATCACAAGAAGCATTTATCTCTGTAGAGTCTAAAACAGTAGGAGTCCCGCTAATATTATGATATAGGTAGAAAATACTTTCTCCATTGTTGACTGCATTATTTACATTAGTCCCAGAAGTATTGAAAGAAACATGAGTGCCATTTGGATTGTTTCTGGTAACTTCCGTAGCCCCAGCAGTAAGATTTTGAGTGCTCCAAGTCACTGACGAATTACAGGTAGACGCACCACTTGCGATAACGCAAGAAGTGGCGGAGATGTCCCCCGCAGGCACTGCGGTGCTAGTAACCGTGATATTTGTCCAGATCCCGCAGTTATTGTTCTCGTCTGATTCAGTGATAGTCCCCGAATTTCCGGACGAACTCTTGTCCGCGCAAACACGAATAGAATAGTTCCCTGTGGAAGAAAAAATGTGTGATTTCGTACTCGTACTCTGTGAACCGGCATTAAGAGTTCCCATGTTGGTTGCTCCTAGGTCAGTGATAGTACCACCTCCGTTGATAGCAGTAGCAACTTGAAAGAAGTTGAAGAAAGAGTTTCCGGTAGAAACACTGCCAATATTGGAAACAGGAGATGAGAATGTAGTCGATATATTAACCGTGGCAGTTGTTGGCGTAACAGCGCCAGCTGTCAAATCAGCAGCCAGAGAAACACATTTACTAACATTGACATCCCAGTTAGTGCCAGTGTCGCAGACAGTGGAAACTTTTGTTTCCGCAAGTTTGTTGCCGCTGTTGTAAAGGAAAAAGTATACACCCAAATCATTGTATGGAACAGTAAAAGAATCAGTGCCTGAATATATATTGAAGTAATTTCTATTGGCCATTCCGTTGGCAGTTATAGCTGTCACAGCTCCTTCATGGTTTGTTACACTCCAAGACAGATTTATATTACAACTATTTTGTCCCGCGGAAATTACACAAGAAGAAAGTCCGGGAGGGTCAGTGGGAACAAGAGTGCCGGACATAACTGGAATAAATGAAAAGGTTGCAGAAACAATACAGTTACTGACAATAGGGCCGGTTGTATAATTAGCAGTACCTGAGCCGTCGCAACCGGTGACGGAACCTATGGAATAACCGGAGTCAGGGGTAACAGTAAAGGTTGTAGTTAAACCATGGTCCACTGATCTGGAAGCTGGAGATATTGAACCGCCGGGACCTGCAGATGTAGTAACGGTGTATTTATTAATGTTGAACGTAGCTGAGACAGCGCAATCGCCAGTAATAGGTTCAGTAGTGTAAGTGGCGCCAAATAATAAACCATTACAACCAGTAATAGAATATGTGGAATAGCCCGTGTCTGGGGTAACAGTAAAAGTGGCTTTATCACCGTAGTTTACTTTTTGAGAAGTACTGGAAGAAACGGAAGCGGCGAGGGCTGGAGTGGGAGAAAAAATGGAAGAAATAGCAAGCGCTGAA
>Ga0209751_10006020_pt1 | contig 11330 bp, 13 predicted proteins | sample RifCSP13_1_FD_184019 | JGI IMG/M metagenome (GOLD analysis project Ga0209751, IMG submission 184019) | Soil microbial communities from Rifle, Colorado - Rifle CSP2_sed 13_1 (SPAdes) (version 2) | ecosystem: Environmental > Terrestrial > Deep subsurface > Rock core/Sediment | place: Rifle...
TAGTACATCTCGAGGATCTCCACGCCGGGCGCGAACCTCAGCGCCGCGCGCGGCGCGTCGTACGCCCCCGCGTTCCGCGCGAGGTGGCACGCGTCGTGGAAGGCGAGCTTCCGCTTCACGGGCTTCGTGAACTTGAGGCGCTTCTCCCGGATGAGCCGGTCGACGTAGTGGGCGATGTGGAGGACCTGGAAGGGCGGGTTGCCGCCAAAGCGTTTGTAGTCGACGAGGAACGCGCGGTAGCACTCCCCGCACGCGGTGACGAGGATCTTCGCGCCGGAGCCCGCGACCGCCTGGATGTTGTGCGGCATCAGTTCCTTCTGGACGAAACGCCCCTCGCCGACGCGGATCAGGGGCGAGCCCGTGCACCACTCCTCCTTCCCGAGGACGCGGTAGCGGACGTTCGCGGCGTTCAGGATCTTCAGGGTCGCCTTGGCCACGCGCTGATGCTCATAGGAGGCCACGCAGCCGAACCAGAGGACGACCTCCGGGCTCTCCGACGGCCGGAGCTGCTCCCCCGCCCACGCGAGGCGATCCTCCTGGGGCCGGCCGTAGACGTTCCGCGTCTTCTTCACGCACTCCACGAGGCCTCGGTGCTCCGGCAGGGGGCCGACGCCACTGTCGACGACGAGTTGCTTCACGTCGTCCAGCCAGGCATTCAGCGGGATGTCGACGTGGCAGACCTCCTCGCAGGCGCCGCAGCCCGTGCACTCGTACATCGCCCGCCCGAAGTCCGGCCCGATCCCGACGTGCCGCCGGAGGAGGAGGTCCATCGGGCCCTTGTCCGCGACCTGCTTCAGGTAGAAGATCTTCCCCCGCGGCGTCGCGGACTCCCAGCCGATTTCCTGGTAGGCGGGGCACACGGGGACGCAGTAGCCGCACATGTTGCAGGCGCGGACCTCCTGCTCGATCGCCTGAGGAAGACCGGCCAGCTGTCCACCACCGCCTGAGCGTCCGGGACCGCACACCCCGGGACACCGCCGCGCAGCGAATCCCGCTCGCGGTAAAAACCTTTAGAAAGCGCGCCGGGGGCGAGTCACGGCGGAGGGGGCGCCACGTGCACCTTCGGCACGCAGACGTCGATGACGCCGTTCCGCACCACCTGGATGGCCCGCCCGGGGTCGACGGCGGCCGGGAGCTCCACGAGGATCGGCCCGCGGGGGAGTCCGGGGCCGCGGAAGACCACGCGCCTCGCCTCCACGAGGACCTCGACCTCGCCCTCGATGAACTCCGCGGTGACGTAGAGGTTTTCCGCGTCCTCCGCGATATCCACGGGCGGATCGCGGTGTTCCTGGCGGACGACCTCGCCGACGCGCCGGCGCTCGTCGGGGAAGAGGTCCCGCGGCGTCACCCTCGCGCCCCCATCCTCGCTCCGGTTCCCATCCCGTCGCTCCCTTCCTCACAGGCCCCAGCCGAACTGCTTCTTCGCGGACTCCGACATCGCGTCGGGCGTCCACGGAGGATCCCAGACGATCTGTACGGTGGCCTCCTTGACGCCGGGGAGGCTCTCGATCTTCCGTTTCACGTCCGTGCCGATGTACGCACTCGCGGGACAGCCCGGGGCCGTGAGCGTCATCTTGACCACGACCTTCTCCTCCTGGATGTCGACGTTGTAGACGAGGCCGAGGTCCACGATGTTGATCGGGATCTCGGGGTCGTAGCACTTCTTGAGGACGCTGAACACCTCGTCCTTGTTTACCATGGGAAGGTTTCGCTCCGACCTTGTACAAGTCGCTCCGCGCTTAAATAACTAGGGCCTAGAGCGGGCGGCGCCCCGTGTACCCGGTCTCCAGGGGGTGCCAGAAGGCCACGCGGTCCTCGCCATTCTCCCAGCAGAGGTAGACGACCTCGCGGTCCCGGAGGTGGTAGAAATCCACGAGCCCCCGCTCCGCGTCCTTGACCTCGCCCCCCACCGCGGCGATCTCCCGGAGGCTCTCCGCCACGGCCCGCTCCTCGCCTGTCCTCTCCTCTCGGAGAGCGCCGTACCGGGCCCGCTCCAGGTTCGCGTCCGTGTCCACGGCGTCCCCGTAGTACTCCTCCATGTCCCGCGTGAGCTCCTGGATCTCCCGCGCCCGCACCAGGCCGCGCCGGACGCGGTGCACGGCCTCCCGGACGCGGGGAAGCGCGGCGTTCACCTCGTCGACGGTGAAGAACCTCCGGCGCGCGTGATCGGGGTCGCGGACGTCCGGGGCGAGCATTGCGGCAGGCATCCGCGCGCGGCCTCTTCACCCTTTCGCGCCGATCTCCGCGCGGACCTCGCGCGCGGCCTCGACCATGACGGTCATCTTCGCCTTCGCCTCATCCACGGTCCGGGTCTTCAGCCCGCAGTCGGGGTCGATGTAGAGGCGCTCGGGGGGGACGACCTCGAGGGCGCGGCGGATGCGCTCCTTGACGAGGTCCTTGGACTCGACGACGTGGGTGTGCACGTCGATCACGCCGAAGGCGATCTCCTTCGTGAACGGGTACTTCCGGAAGAGGGCGATCATGTCCAGGCCGGAGTTGCTCATCTCCAGGTCGATCTGGTCCACGGGGAGCTTCAGGAGGTCCGGGTAGAGCTGCGCGTAGTTCCCGAAGCAGGTGTGCGTGATCGTCTTCGCGGGCAGGCCCTCCGTGACGATCCCCAGGGCCTCGACCACGAGGGGAAGCTCGTCCGCGCGCGCGGAGAGCGCGGGCTCGTCGATCTGGATCCAGGAGGCCCCCGCGGAGGCGAGGTCCCTCGCCTCGTCGCGGAGCACGCGGGCGAAGGCCAGCGCGGTTTCCCGCCGCGACCCGTAGTGCTCGTCGAAGGACCAGTCCATCATCGTGTAGGGCCCCGTGAGCATCCCCTTCACGGGCCGGTCCGTCCACTCCTGCACGGTCCTCCACCACTCCACGGTGATCGGGCCGGTCCTCCGGAGCGCGCCTGTGACGATGGGCTTCTTGTAGTAGCGGTTCCCGTAAGAGCGGACGAGACCGGAGATCGCCGTTCCCTCCAAGTGTTCCGCGAAATACGTCGCCATGTCCCCGCGGTACTGCTCGCCATCGACCAGGATGTCCAGGCCGATGGACTCCTGGAACTCCACCCAGTCCCGCGTCGCGCGCTCCTCGAGGCGGTGGAGCTCCTCGTAGGCGATCTCCCCGCGGGAGAACCGCGTGCGGGCCTTCTGGAGCGCCGGGGGCTTGGGGTAGCTCCCGACGTGCGTCGTGAGCAGGCTCACGCCCTCCCTCCCGCGATCCGCGCTGCCCGCGCGAGGACCTCGATCTTCCGCCGCGCCGTCCCGCGGGGGAGGAACTCCAGGGAGTTCGAGGTCGTCACGAAGCACTCCGGGGACCCGGTGGCGCCGGCGAACCGCATGGCCTGCCGGGCGATGGCCTCCGGGGATTCCAGCCTCGTGTTCCGGGCGTCGACGAGGCCCAGCAGCAGGGTCTTCGCCGTCCGGACGCCGACGAGGGCGTCCACCGTTTCGGCCCCCTGCACGAGGTCGAGAGCGAGGAAGTCCAGGGGCAGCCGGAGCAGCTCGGGGAGGACGGCGGGGACGCCCCCGAAGTACACCGCGAGGCCCAACCGCGCTGTCCCCTTCGCGGTGGCGAACGCGGCGAGGGCCTCGGACACGATCCCGGGGACCGCCGACGCGCGCGCGAGGGAGGGTTCGTCCACCTGGATGTAATCCGCGCCCGCCGCGGCGAGGGCGCGCACCTCGTCGGCGAGCGGGGGGATGAGGGAGCGGGCGAGGGCTTCCTCGTCCCCGCCGTTCCCGAGCTTCGTGTGGTGGGCGAGGGTCCAGGGGCCAGTGACGATGGCCTTCACCGGGCGATGCGCCACGCGCTTGGCGGCTTCCACCGCGGGGGCGACGATCGGCCCCTGCCTGGCGATGGGACCGATGGCGACGGGCTGGCGGATGTAGACGTTCGTGTCGAACCACCGCAGGAGCCCGTTGATCTCGAACCCGCCGAGCCCGCGCGCGACGTGGCTCACGGGGTCGTGCCAGGATACCTGGCCGTCCGTCACGACATCGAGCCCCGCGGCCTCCTGCTCGCGGATCGCCCCCTCCGCGGCGAGCTCCTGGGCCTTCGCGAGGTCCTCGTCCGAGACCTCCCCGGTGTCGTGGCGGGCAATCGCCCTGCGGAGGAGCTGCTCCTCGGGCGCGTCGCCGACGCGCGGGTAGGCGTTGAGCACGCACGCCCGGAACTCGGGGGGCATGGCGGGTCGCTACCCATTCATAATTATAGGCTTTTCCTATTCCTATCAGAATACTCCCTCCCTTAGGACATGGGCGGGGACCTTCCCGCTCTCATTCTCAGGAATCAGAACCGGGAATACCCGGAGGGGCCTCTTATCCCTCCCTCGGCTCCCGCAAACGGTGCCCGATTCCCCCCGTTGGCGGAGGATGTTCGAGAGCGTGGAGGCTGGCCACCACATCGGCCTCTTCTACTCGGACCTCCGCACCGCCGTGAAGGCCGCCCGCGAGTATGCGCTCGCCGGGCTCGAGGCCGGCGATTTCGTGTGCCTCGTCGGTCCTGCGGAGGAGGCGGAGACCTGGTGCCCCCTGACGACCGAGGTCGACGAGCGCATCCGCCGCGGGGAGCTCCCCGACCGCTTCGGCGCCGTCTTCTTCCCGAGGACGGAGATCGCCTCGGAGGACGGCCGCCTCCGCATCCGCGCGTTCCTGGACAAGGTGTCGCGGCTCGCGGCCTTGCGCGACTCGCGGAACCTGCGCGTCTTCGGCCACCTCGCCTCGCCCCTCTGGGTCGGCGGGGAGGAGGAGATGCCCGTCGCCGCGGAGTCCGCGGTGAACGAGAGCGGGGATTCCTCGTTCCTCTGCCTCTACGACATCTCCCGCGTCCGGTCGAGCGAGGCGGGGGTGCTGCGGGAGCTGATGCGGCTGCACGACCGCACGATCACCCAGAAGGGCCCGAACCGTCTCGTCGTGGACCTCGTGCCGTGACCGCGGCGGCGTCTCCGCGACGGATCACGCCTTCGGTGAGCGGGGCGAGGAGCCTCCCTCGGCGTCCACGGAGCTTCCCCTCGAGCCCCGGCCGGATCTCCTCCATCCGAGAGCAGGGCGTGCACACCCCGAGGACCCGAAACTCCACCTCGCCGATGCGCAGGTGGAGTCCTCGCGGGGCCTTCCGGATCCCGACCCCCGAGAGGGCGAGGTTCTCGCGGATGACGCCGGGGACGAGGCCGAGGACGTCCAGGGCCTCCAGGTCGACGGCGAGGACCTGCCGCGGGGAGTCTGCGGTGGCGTGGCGGTCCCCTTCCAGTCCGACCCCCGCGAGCACACGGACGGCCTCGACGGGCTCCATGGGCTGCCGGTGCCCCACGCAGCGGTGGATGGCGGCGAGGCGTCCGGGCACGGGCGACCGAGGCGGGCGCGGGGAATAAAGCTCGCGGCAAACCGTTATGGTCCCTGCGAGACTCTCCGGGAGCATGGCGTCGAAGAAGGCGGCCGGGCACGCGTCGCCCCCGGTGAGCCGCGTCTCCTCGGAGTCCCCTTGGGAGCCGCTCGCGGGCTACTCCCGCGCGGTGCGCGCGAACGGCTTCGTGTTCGTCTCGGGGACCACGGGGTTCGGCGCCGACGGGCGCATGGTAGGAGAGTCCGCGAAGGAGCAGGCCGAGCAGGCGGCGCGCAACGTCACGCTGGCCCTGAAGGCCCTGGGCAGCGGGGCAGCGAAAGTCGTGCGGACGCGGATTTACGTCCTCGACCCGGACGATGCGCCCGCGGTCCTCGAGGTCCACCGCCGCCATTTCGGCGCGGCCCGACCTGCGGCCACCCTCGTCGTGGTGAAGGGCTTCGTGGACCCGAAGATGCGCGTCGAACTCGAGGTCACCGCGCTCGCGTGAGCGAGCCCCGCCCTCGGCTCGCCTTCGCCTTGGTGCACATGTTGTCCAAGAAAGCGGGGCAGGGGCGCGGCTTCGGCCGGGCGAGAGGGGTCCACGCCCGTCGGAAGGCGACGCCGGATGGATCGCACCGCCCCGCGCAGTCTCCGAGGCTTGGTGTACGTGTTACTCAAGAGGTCCTTTGGTGCACATGTAGTCCAAACGCCCTCCCGACCCAGGGGAGATGGGCGGATCACCGCAACGGCGTCACCGTCGCCCGAGGCCGAGGACTCCCCACCTGTCCTCAAGTTCTTGGTGCACATGTCGTCCAAGTCACCGCCGAACAGGTCCCAGGCGGCGGTACACCTCCGTTGCCGTGCACGGTATGCGGCGGGCGGCGAGCTTGACAATCAGCTCGTCCGCCAGCCCGGGAGGCATGAGGAGCACGGACTGCCCGATGCGGGTCACCCCCGGCGCGTCCACGTAGCCGGCGTAGCGGTACGCCTTCGTATGCCCGTCCACCCGGACGCGCTCCTCGCGCCCGTAGACGAGGCGGTACACCCAGGTCGCCAGGGGACGCCTCGCCGACGTAACGTCCCAGGACACCACCTTCAACCTCCGCCCCTCGATCTCCTCGTCCACGAATCCTCCATGAGATTCGCCTTGGTGAACATGTGCACCAAACGCTTGAACGCCCAGGGGGGAGGTCAGTGAATTTGTGGGTGTGCGGCGGGCGGTGGGTCAGTACTTCCGGTCCTTGACGTCCTCTTCGAGGAGCCGGACCTCGTCCTGGAAGGTGATGTTGTAGAACATCCCCAGGTCCCCGTACTTCACCTCTTCCATGTGGAGGCAGTCCACGGGGCAGGTGTCCACGCACTGCTGGCACCCGATGCACTTGTCGTAGTCGAACTCGGGGATGACGATGGGCTTCCCCTTGCGCGCCACTGGGCCGTCGACCATGACGATGCATCGCGTCGGGCACTCCCGCTCGCACTTCTTGCACCCGATGCAGATGTCCGCCTCGACGATGGGGTGCTCCCCCATGCGGTTGAGGAGGACGATCTTGCGGTCGCTCTGCGCGTCCGCCTTCTTCAGCTCCCCCGCGTGGTAAAAGAGGTCCTCGCGCGCGTAGTCGGCGAGCTCGTACTCCTGGTTGAACATCCAGGCGTCCGTGGGGCAGTACTCCGAGCAGTTCCCGCAGAAGAGGCAGTGGCCGACGTCCACTGCGGGCCTTCGGACGATCTTCTTGCTCTCGTCGAGGAGGGCGCGCGAGGGGTGCAGGTACGGCGAGTCCGCGGCGACCTCGATGAACTCGAAGTAGATGCACTCGTTCGGGCAGACCTTGGCGCAGAGTTCGCAGCCGATGCACTTGAACCAGTCGATCTCGTGCTGCCCCCGGAAGGACTTCGGCATCTCGACCTTCTCGTAGGGGTAGTGCACCGTGACGGGCTTGCGCTTCCCAATCACCGGGGTCGTCGCGAGGGTCTGCTTGATCGTGGCGACGAGGGGCCTCAGGTAGCCCGCGCTCTTGCGGCTACTGGATCTCGTAGGTGTACACCCCCTCGAACTCCGCGAGCTCCCCCTCGCGGGAGCTCACGACGCGCCCTTTCTTCGTCTTGATCCAGCCGCGGCGCTCGTGCCTGATCTTCTCGGAGAGCTTGAGGAAGCCGTCGATCAGCGCCTCGGGCCGCACGGGGCAGCCGGGAATGAAGATGTCCACGGGGACGAACGTGTAGGCCCCTTTGACGATGGAGTAGGAGTCGTAGTAGGGCCCGCCGCAGATCGTGCACTCCCCCATGGCGACCACCCACTTCGGGTCCGCCATCTGCTCGTAGAGGCGGCGTACCGCGGGCCGCAGCTTCAGGGAGATTGGCCCGTTGAGGAGGAGGACGTCGCACTGCCGCGGGGAGCTGCGGTAGATCACGCCGAACCGTTCGATGTCGTACCGCGGGTCGCTCGTCGCCGCCATCTCGATCGCGCAGCACATGATCCCGAAGTGCAGCGGCCATGTCGAGTTCCGCTTCGCCCAGTTGAAGAAGTCGTGGATGAGGTCGAGGTCGAGGAGGCCTTTCACCGGCCCCTTCTTCAGGGGCTTCTCCAGGTTCTCCGCGACCCACTCGATGAAGTCCTTGGACCGGAGGCCGATGATGTTCGCCTGGTCCGCCGAGGGGATCACCTGGACACCCCGCGTCCCGCGGATACCGCCGGCCGGATTAACACGTTTGGCATTCCGCGCCCGTCGGCCGCCGGAGGGCCGGGCTGTATTTGAAGGATGCGCGGCGGTAGCTTGATACCCGCCCCGCCCGTTGGCAAGGGGCCATGCCCGTGAGCGCGGAGCGCCTCGCCCGACTGAAGTCCTTCGGCCTCACGGAATACCAGGCCCGCGTCTACCTGGCCCTCCTGGACCTGGGGACGGCGACGGCGACGCAGATCCCCCCGCACTCCGGCGTGCCGAGGACGCGCATCTACGGGACCATGGCGCAGCTCCACGAGCGCGGCCTCGTGGAGATCCTCCCCGAGGCCCCGCTGCGGTACAAACCCGTCCCCTTCAACGCCTTCCTCGCGAAGCGTGCCGCGGACTTCCGGGACCGCGCGCGCCACCTCGAGGAGGAGACGCCCACCCTGGCTCGGGAGTTCGCCGTCCGCGCCGAGCTGCACCCCGAGTCCCGCGGTCGCTTCGAGGCCATCCGGGGCCGGCGGAACGTCCGCGAGCGCCTCATGAAGATGTACAGCGCGGCCCGGGAGGTCGTCGTCGGCATCGGCACCGTGAACTCGCCGCGCCGCGTCCTCACCGCGCTCACCCCCTACGTCGTGGACAAGTGGAAGCAGGGGGTGCGCTTCCGCTACGCCTTCCCCGTGGACGACTCGAACTGGGGCGACATCGAGAAGCTCTCGGAGCACGCCGAGGTCCGGAACATCGACTTCCTCATGCCCGTCTACCTCCACGTCGTCGACTCCGCGGAGTTCCTCCTCTCCCACCCCATCCCCGACGACGAGTCGTCCTACCGCGGCGACGACATCTGCATCTGGTCCGACGACCCCGCCATCGCCGAGGCGATCATGCGGATGGCGGACAGCATGTGGCGCTCCGGCTCGAAGCCCTCCCTCCTCCCGCGCCGCGAACGCACGCCAGGGAGACTCCGCAAGGTGGAGTGACGCGGGCTAGCACTCCGCTCGGTTGGGCCTGTGCAGGGAGAGTTTCAAATACGCGCGGCGGTTGCATTTCAGCTAGGCGACGCGACAGCGGGCGGCCTCGACCCATCGGGGCGCCCAGGGCCGGGCAACAAGGTGACGCTGAACGACCTCTCGTGGACCATTGGCGGGGCGCAGGGGAGCGGCGTGGACTCCTCCGCGAACGCTTTCGCGCGCGCGTGCGCCATCGGCGGCCTCAACGTCTTCGGCAAGCGCGAGTACTACTCCAACATCAAGGGCGAGCACTCCTACTTCCAGGTCCGCGTCTCTGAGGGCGTCGTCCGCTCCCACGTCGACCCGATCCACGTCCTCGCCTCGTTCGACGAGGAGACCGCGTTCCGGCACTTCCGGAACGTGACCGATGACGGGGCGATCCTCTACGACCCCTCGCAGGCGACGACGAAGTTCACGGACATCCCCACGATCGAGAAGCGCCTGCACCAGGACCTTGCCGCCTACGCCACCGCCCAGGGCGCCGGCGAGACCCTGGCCGACGCCCTCCGCATCTCCGAGGCCCGCGGCGTGCGCCCCTGCCCGATCCCCTACCAGGATTTCCTCAACGAGGTCGCCCGGGACTTCCAGGTCGACCAGCTGAGCAAGATCGCCCGCATGGTGAATCTCATGGCCGTCGGAGGGACGTTTGGCCTCCTGGGGTACGCCTTCGACCCCTTCGCGCGCGCGATCCAGAGCGTGTTCCGGGCCAAGGCGAAGATCGCCGAGATGAACGTGGCTGGCGCGCGCAAGGCCTACGACTACGCCGCCGAGCGCTTCGCCTCCGGCTTCGGCCACCGCCTCGAGCCCCGCCCCACGGCGGAGCACCGCATGATCCTCACGGGGTCCCAGGCGGTCGCCCTGGGCAAGATCCTCGGCGGCTGTCGCTTCCAGACCTACTACCCGATCACCCCGGCCTCCGACGAGAGCGAATACCTGGAGGCCCACCAGAACCTCGACGGCCGCGACCCCGTCGCGGAGGAGACGGCCTTCCTCGGGGACCACGCGCAGTCCCTCCTCGTCGTCCAGACGGAGGATGAGATCGCCGCGGTCACTATGGCCACGGGCGCCGCCCTCGCCGGCGCGCGCGCGGCGACGTGCACCTCGGGCCCGGGCTTCTGCCTCATGATGGAGGGCCTCGGTTGGGCCGGGATCAACGAGGTCCCCCTCGTCGTCACGCTCTACCAGCGCGCGGGGCCCTCGACGGGGATGCCGACGCGGCACGAGCAGGGGGACCTCCGCTTCGCCCTCCACGCCGGCCACGGCGACACGCCGCGGATCCTCCTCGCCTCCGGGGACATGCAGGAGGCCTTCCACGACGCCGTGAAGGTGTTCAACTGGGCCGAGCGCTACCAGCTCCCCGTGATCCACCTCGTGGACAAGGCGCTCGCGAACAGCAACATGACCCTGCCCGTCTACATCACGGACGGCGTGGCCATCGACCGCGGCCTCACCATCGGAGACGGCGGCACCCTGGAGGTGGGCGAGGAGTACCAGCGGTTCAAGTTCACCGCGAACGGGATCTCGCCGCGCGCCCTCGTCGGGACCCCGGGGGCCATCTTCTGGAACACCGGGGACGAGCACGACGAGCAGGGCCACATCACGGAGGACCCCGTCCTGCGGATCCGCATGATGGACAAGCGCATGGGGAAGCTCGAGGTCGCCGACCGCGAGATCGACGACGCGGACAAGGCCGTGTACTACGGGGCCAAGGACGCGGACACCGTGATCGTCTCCTGGGGGTCGACGAAGGGCGCCATCCTCGACGCCCAGGATCGGCTCGAGGCCGCGGGGCTCCGGGTCGGCTTCCTCCAGGTGCGCCTGATGAACCCGTTCCCCGTCGCCCTGGTGACGCGGGCGCTGGCGCGCGTGAAGCGCGTAATCGACATCGAGATGAACTACACCGGGCAGCTCGCGGGCCTCATCCGCGAACGCACGGGGATTGCCGTGGACGACACGGTGGTGAAGTTCAACGGGCGGCCGATCTCGTCGGACGAGGTCGAGGCGACCGTCCGGGGCATCGCGGCGGGGAAGGTCCGCGGCCGGGTGGTGTTGAACCGTGGCAACTGAGGCATTGAAGGCGGCGGACTTCCAGACCGAGGTGCACAACGACTGGTGCCCCGGGTGCGGGGACTTCGGGATCCTGCGCGCGATCCAGATGGCCCTCGCCGAGCTGAAGATCCCGCCCCACCGGACCGCGCTCGTGTCCGGGATCGGCTGCTCCGGGAAGACGCCGCACTACATCAAGGCCTACGGGTTCCACACGCTCCATGGACGACCCCTCCCCTACGCGACGGGGATCAAGCTGGCGAACCCGGGCCTCGAGGTCATCGTCATGGGCGGGGACGGG
>Ga0209751_10006021_pt1 | contig 11328 bp, 7 predicted proteins | sample RifCSP13_1_FD_184019 | JGI IMG/M metagenome (GOLD analysis project Ga0209751, IMG submission 184019) | Soil microbial communities from Rifle, Colorado - Rifle CSP2_sed 13_1 (SPAdes) (version 2) | ecosystem: Environmental > Terrestrial > Deep subsurface > Rock core/Sediment | place: Rifle...
GAAGGACAACTGGGCGGTGACGGCGACCGCGCTCACCTCGAAGATCTGGCTCATCAAGCCCGATGGCAAGGGCGGCTGGCAGGCCACGAACCCGCCCTTCCACGACTCCCGCATGACCGACGCCAACGTCCGAACCATGAGCGCGCTCAAGCCGCTCGTCCGGGTCATGAAGGCGTGGAACATCCTGGGCAACGGCGGCCGGCTTGGCTCCTTCCACCTCGAGATGCTCGTCGAGCGTATGTGGCGCAAAGCGACAGTCCTGCCCGCGACACCCGCCGCGGTCGCGGCCACGCTCAAGGCCGGCGGCGGCTGCGTCCGGGCGGCCTACAAGGACCCTTGGGCCGCGTCGGGCAAGAACCTCGATGCCTACCTCGCGGCCGACAAGCGGGCCGCCATCGCGAAGAACATGGACGAGGACGCCGTCCGCGCGCAGGCCGCTCTCGCCTACGCGGCGGCGGGCAAGACGGATAAGGCATTCGAGCGCTGGGACATCGTCTTCGGCCGCCAGTTCCCAGCCTACGGCTGACGATGCCCTACACCGTCGGCGGCGGCTTCACCGCCTTGCTCGAGGACCTCAACCTCACGACGACCCAGAAGGCGACCGCCGAGGGGCGGGTGAGCCATCTCGTGACCTACTTCACCAACAACATCACCTGCGCCGAGCTGCCCTTCAAGATCGGGAGCTACGAGCGCGGGACGGTCATTCGCTGGCGGCGCGACATCGACGTGATGGTCGCCCTTCACTACGCGACCTACAAGGCCCGCTACGACGACGACTCCGCGGGCATGCTGCGTTGGCTGCGCGACCAGCTCAACACCGAATACGGCGACACCACCGTGAGCACCAAACAGGTCGCCATCCGGATGGCCCTGGGCGATGGCCTGCAGGTCGATCTCGTGCCGACCTTTCCCCGCAGCGGCGGCGGTTATCTCATGCCCGATGGCTCCGGCGGCTGGCGCTCGACCAACCCGCCCTTCCACGCCGCCGCCATGAGCCGGGCCAACGTCGATCTCGATCTGGAACTGAAGCCGCTCGTGCGGGTCATGAAAGCGTGGAACGACTCCAACAGCCACCACCTCCAGTCTTTCCACCTTGAGATGATGGTCTGGGAGATGTGGCACAACGAGAAGGCCCTGCCAGCCCTGCCCCAGGCCGTCTCGGACACCCTCCGCAAGGGCGTGACATGGATGAAGTACCCGATGAGCGACCCGTGGCTCGATGCGCCCAACCGGGCCATCGACACCTACCTCTCGAGCGATGAGCGCGGAGTCGTCGAGCGTCTCTTTGAGGCCGACCACAAGCGGGCCGAGGAGGCTCTTGCCCACGACCGCGCCGGCAAAACCAAGGAGGCGTTTGAGCGCTGGGGTACGGTCTTCGTCGGCCGCTTCCCGAGCTACGGCTGAGCGCGTGAGCCCTCGATGGATCGTATCTGGGCGGCCGTAAACACGAAGCGCCGCCATCCGAACGCCGACGTCCATCTCCGGGCTGTGGATGTGAACCCGACGATTGCCCGGGAACTGGAGCGGCGCCTGATTCGGGCGCCGGGGACGGCCGATGAGGAGCCCGACTGGAAGGTCCACCACGAATCCTTCCAGAAGCAACGGACGCGGCCGTGGAACGCGCTAGGGTTCCGGAATGTCGAAGCGAAGCCGTCCCGGTCGGGGCCGCAATCAGCGGCGCGCGAAGGCCGGCGGATCGCGCCCGCGACCGGTGCCGGGGGACCTGCTGCACCGATATGTCACCCCCGAGGAGGCCTTCGGCTCTTTCCCTGGTGTGAGCGAGCCGCTGCTTTGGCTGCAGAAAGCGGATCAGGAAACGCTCCTCCGGGAGGTCGCCTTCTGGGTGAGCAAGTTCGATCAGGCGGGTCTGTCGGGCTGGAAGAAGATCGAGCGGGACTGGGTGAGCGAGACGATCCTGGACCCTCATCGCTCGCGGCTGCTCGGGCTGCTGCATGGCGACCGAACGCTCGTCAGCACCCAGTCCCTGCTGATCGCCGCGAAACGAGCCCTCACCGTCGGGCGCTCCAGCGCCGAGACCGACATGCGGCCACTGTTCATGGCAGCTGTGTCGCTCCAGGGTGGTCTCGGCACCGAGCGGGACTCGGACACCTCCGCGGAGACACGGAGGCTGAGACTCCTCACGGAGATTATCCGCAATCAGGAGTTCCACCGGCGTCCCCACCATGGCATGCGGATTGCCCAGTCGCAGATCCGCTGGCGTGATATTCCCGGGCGCGAAGACGTCCACCTGCCGGTGGCGCCGACCGAGTCTTTCGAGCAGGTAACGGGAGTCCCGCTCCTTGACCTGGAGGCTGCGGGCTTCTACCTCTTCGCGGAGGCCAGCGAACATCCCGGCGGAACCCCGACCGTGGCGGCCATGGCTGGGACGATCCACTGGGAGCGCGACCGGCTGGAACGGGTGCTCGGTCTCATCGCGTCCTCGATCGAGGATCTCGCCGCATCGATTCGGTCGGATGAGCAAGCCCACGATGAGCAGTGGACCTTCGACTCGATGCGACGGTTTCCTGTGCTGCGTCTCCACGGCGACCGGATCCTGGTCCTGTCGCCCCACCTGGTCCTTGAGCGCACCTTCGGTTGGCTGCCCTTCTTCGACATGACGATGCCCGATGGCGCTAGCCGGGCCGTCCAGGCCATTGCCACACGGGCAAAAGGCGCGTTTCGGACCGTCTGCGAGCGCGAGGTCATCGAGACGCTGGCGGCGAACGTCGCGCGCGGGCGCAAGCGTGGCCGTCTGTTCAACGGAGACGCGCTCCGGGCTGCGTATCCGACTGGGCAGATCGCTGACGCCGCGATCGCCTATCGCGACGAGTGGGTCGTCGTCGAGGTGTCGAGTGGGCAACTCCAGCGGGACACCGTGGTCGGCGGGGTCGCGACTGCACTTGAGGCGGACCTCGAGCGCCTGATCGACGACAAGGTCGATCAGATCGAGAGCACGATCGCCCACATTCGGGCGGACCCTGATCGGCTGACCGGCGACGGCGTCCGTCGCCGCCGCTTCGTGCCCGTTCTGGTCATCGCCGAGGGAGTGCCGCTCAACCCGCTCACGCACATCACCGTCATGAAGCGGCTAGCCGACGCCGGCCGACTTGCCGGCGTCGATGTCGAAAATCTGCACATCCTCGATACCGAGGACCTCTACGTGGCTGAAGGCGTGGTCGAGACCGACCGGCTCGGGCTCAACGAGATGCTCGACCAGCACCGTCACGCCGGCCTCATGCGCCGGGTCGACTTTCGAAGTTGGCTGGCGATGGCAGGGCGGGCCAAGATCGCGCGCCCGGAGCGCCTCCGGCCGAGTATCGATATCGCGATGGACCTCATCACCGACAACCTCGGCATGGATCGAAATGACGCAGAGGTGAGCGACCGGCGCGAATAGGGGCTGGGCAGGACTCGGCCGGGCCTCGTTGCCTACGGGTCGCCGGGGTAGCGCTTCAATACGCGATCGAGTTCGTCCGGCGTCAGTGGGCGGCCAGGGTGATTCGCGAGTGCTCCTCGGCGCCCTCGAGGAAGGCAGCCCGAGCCCGCTCGCGCAGTTGGCGGCGATGCTCGTCAAGGTCGCGGCCGACTTCGGTCTCTGGGCGCTGGCCCATCACCGCGGAGGGCGTGGCGTCTGTTGTGGCCGCTGCGGCTGTTGGGACGGCGGCCGCTGGGGTATCGGAGACGTCGTCGGTCGAGGTCCCGGCTCCGGGGCGCGAATGTCCGGACGGGTCGGGGACGGGCGCGAAGGCGGACGTGGCTCTGACATCAGGACTTCTTCTTCGGCGAGGTCGGTGGAATAGTGGTGCTGGGCTTCGTTGGGGGCCTCTTGCTGGCGTCCGTCTTCCGTGTCGGACTGGGCCGCGACGGTGCCGGCGGCGACTTCTGGGTGGGTGGCGACTTCTGTGCGGGCTTGTCCTTGGACGCCATGGTCAGGGCACACTCGGCTGCATGATGGCTACCAGCCACAAGATAGTCTCACCGACGACCAAGATCGAGGCTCCGGTGAAGATCCGGTAGAGCCACTTGAGCCTCCTCTGGTTCTCGCCGTAATCGTCGTCCATGTGCCACGCGAGCGATCGGTGAAGTTCGGGGATGGTCGCGGGCTTGTCGCTCTCGATGTAGTCCTTCAGCAAGGCCTTCGTCCCGACACTGAACTTCCACCCGCCGGTCGGTCGGAGGACGAGCAGGGATGCGGCCACCGCAAGGACCAGCAGCCCGGCTGCCCAGGTCACGTAGTTCATGCTGGTGGTCTGTGAAGCCGGGCCGCCGAGGAGTGCGCCGATGAGCAGCGCGGCGCTGAGCAAGATTCCGGCACGAGCGCGGAGTTCGTCGAGGCTCTGACGCTGGCCCTCGAGCGCCCTAACGGCTTCGTCCAGGACCAGGCGGTAGGCTTCGGGTTCGCCTGGTGCCTCCTCGGATCGTTCCGTCGCCGGCTCGATCCTGCGCTCAGGCCGGATCAGCCAGCGCAGGAACTGCTCGAGCCCATCAACCCAGGTCATGGTCTGACTCTAGCGCGTCAGACGACCGTCAAAGGCGCCGCCGCCTTTGGAACTACTTCTCCGGCAACGCGGCGCTGAGCAGCCGAGCCAGTCTCTCGATGGAGGTCGGGTCGAGGACCGTCGGCGCCGCAACGAGTTTGCGGATCGAGCCTGTCCCTTCTAGCCGAACGCCCGCGTACTCGTCGGGCGCCGAGAACAGCGGCCATTCGCCATCGATGAAGCAGAGGACCGGTGTTATGGGTGGTAGCGGATCTACACCGGCGGCGGTCAGCGCGGCTGTCACCGCCCGGACCTGCCAATCAAGACCCGTCGCCAGGGCAGAGCAGTCGCGCCGACCGACGTACAAACGATGGTTCGGCCGGAAGAACCAGCCGCGGTTACGAATCGCGATCGTGCCGCGGTAGTTCTTGGCATCGACCACGAAGACGCCAGCGGGTGAAATCAGGATGTGGTCGATGTTCGCCGGCGACCGTGGGATGCGACGATCGTGGAGCATTCGGAGCCCGGCGATCCCTTCGAGGGATTTGGCCAACTTCTCCTCGCCGCGGGCGCCGGCGGCCCAGGCCCGGGTTGACTGCGGATCGTCGGTGAGCGCCAGGACGACCCCGCCGAATCGGCCGAACCTGCTCTTGACCCGCGTCTCGCGGTTGGCCTTGCGGCGCTCGTATTCACGCCGGGCAGACCCGCCGGCGATGCCGGAGTCCGGCGGTTCCGAACTCTCAACTACGGACTGGCCAGGGCACACGACGCATCGGATGGAGTGGGTGCGGCGCTCGTAGACTGCAGGGTCGCCGACGCGGAGGGGTGTCCCGCATCGCGAACAGACGCCCTCGCGCTTGACGTGCCACGTCCGTGTTGGGTTGGGGGAGGCAATGAGGTCGTCAGGCATCGTCTGCGAGTCTACGACTGGCCGGCTAAACGGCCGCTGCTGGGCAGGCCCGGCCGTCCATCCGGCCTGGCTCGGCGAAGGTCGGGGTCGCCCATCGGGCCGGCGGCGATGTAGTCGGCTGGCCGCATCGAAGCGACGCTCCAGTTCAGGTGAGTCGTCCACCGGCGGTGGCTTCCCAGACGCGCCCTTCGCAAGGTTCTACGTGTACGGCCGCGAATGGTCTGACTGATAGAGCCCGGTGACCTTGCCTCCTTGGAACGCGAGTGCTGCTGCCCGCACAACCGGATCAGCGAGGTCCAGCACCCGCAGGCTCCCATCCTCCACCTTGGCCACCGACTCGATGCGAACGAACCGGTCACCAAACTGCTCGGCGAACGCTGCGAGCGCCCGGATCTTCGCCCGTGCATCGGCGAGGTGGTCGCCGTGCGGGTCGACGATCGACGCGCCGAGGGTCCCATCCGAGCGCCGCGACACGACGATGAAGTCGGGTTGGAGCGACGCCCACGCATCCTCGTCGTTCTGATAGGTGATCCGGAGCGAGGCCGGCGTGGCGGTCCCCGGGTTCCGATACCAAGCTTCGAACCCATCCCGGTCCAGTTCTGCTTCGACGACCGTGCGCTCCCAGTCGTTGAGGACCACGGGGAACGTCCCGTCCGCGTCCGCGAACACGTGGCCATGAAATCGCGGCAGGTCGTCGCCCTTCGTGTCCTTCGTCGCGGCCCGCTCGTTCTGGCGCAACTGCACCGTCACGGCCTCTGGCACGGAGGTCTGCTCCTGAACGCGCGTAAATGCATCACGCGTGGCACCGACCGTGTTAAGGATCTTCACCCGGAACTGATCGAGCCGCTCCTTGACCCAGTCGGTCGCGGTCGATTCGATCTTCGCGGCGATCCCGTCAACACGAAGGAGTGCCGCGCATCGGATGCGGACGGTGTCCCGATCCGCGCCAGGCTCGGCGGCCAATCGATGGGCGAACCAGGCCTTGCCGACGCCTTCCCGGACCGAATCGATGATCCGCTGGGCGTCGCGAGCCACGTCTCGCGCGTGCGTCGCGACCTCGACGACCACCGGCCCCGTTCCGAGATCCTCCCCGACCGTAGTGATTCGGGACCTCGCGACCTCCGTGATCAGCAGGTCCTCCACGTTGGCATCGACGTTCGTCGTGTGCTCGGCCGCGAGGCCATCGAGTCGCAGGTTTAGTCGCTCCGTCAACACCGCGCCGGCGTCGGCCAGCAACGGTGACCCCGACGCGTCGTCTGCGAGCAGCCGTGCGAGCGTGCGCGCACGCCGCAGCGGGCTTGCGGTCCGGTCCGGAGTCGGGATGCTCGGCAGCCCCTCAATGAACGCGAACACGGCCGGATCGAGATTGACGTTCCGCTCGAACACCATCGGCGCCCGCACGACCGTTGCGCCCACGCGGTTCTGTCCGTTGTCAGCGCCCTTGCCTTCCAGTTCGTCCTTGATCGTCGTGAGTGCCTTCTGGTCGAACAGCGGCAGGTAGCACGTGACCGAGTTGAGCGCGTCATCGGTGGCGATGCGGTGCGCAAGGGGCTGGCGGACCATCCGCCCGATGACCTGCGCGATGTGTGTAGCGTCCTTCGCGGGCCGCTCCGAATAGAGGACCTCAGCGCGCGGGCAGTCCCAGCCGGTCGAGATCGCTTCCTTGGCCAAGACCACGCGAATCTCCGTGTCCGTCTGGATCGATTCCGGATACACCCAGTCGATCGTGCGTGCGCCGAGCGTCAGCCGCTCGTGCTCGCCCAGGACGTGCGCGATCGCCCGCGGGCCGAGACCGGGCCACTCCGCGTCGATCGTGCCAACAAGTTCCGTCAGCTTGGCGTCACTCGACTTGTCCGGTACCTGGACCACCAGCACCGGCAGCACTTCGGGCTCGCCTTGCGACGCCGAGTAGGCCGCCCAGCGCTGTTCGAACGACAGCGTTGCCTTGACCGCCTCGCGCAGCAGCGTCGTCGAGAACGTCCCCTTCTCCGCCGGCTGGTCGAGACCGATCTCGTCCTTGATGAGGCCCGACGTCCGAACGCGCTCGATGTCGACGGCGACGTTCGGATAGCCCGTCCGGTCCGTTACCTCGCCCATTGCACTCGTGAACCGCTCGATCGTGGCCGAGATGCCCCAGACGATCGGGATCGCGGGATTCGACCCTGGCTCACCGTGGATAAGGCGCGACACGATCGTCTTGCGGTCGGCAGCGCGCTTCATGCCCCGGTGCGCCTCGTCGAGGACCAGGACCAGGTCCGTCGTTTCGCCGCGGATCGTGTTGCGGAGGATGTCCCAGAACGAGAACTCGCGTGCGTTCGTTCCGCTCTGGACCAGGCGGCTTGACCGCGACAGCTTCTGAGTGTTCAGGAAGAAGACTCTGCCTGGCGCGAGGTCAGCATCCAGGAACGACTCGTCGACCTCCACGAGGGTGGTCGGGGCCAGCAGCTCCGATGCATCGAACATCCGGCCCCGTGTCTGCCGGTTGAGGGCAGGATCGTCGGTGATCCAGAGGAATGAGATCCGCGGATCTGCGTCGGTATCCAAGTCGGTCGAGCCGAAGAGGAGGGCCTCGATGACCGCGGTTGCGATGACGGTCTTGCCGGACCCGGTGATGGCCGACAGGGCGAAGGACGAGCGCTCGCCATCTTCCCGCCAATCTCGGCGGCCACGCCGAACCCGTTTGAGCACCTCCAGGGCAGCATCGCGCTGATAGTCGCGGAGCTCGTAGCGCATCAGGCGCGACCGCGCTCAGGCAGGAACATCGACAGGTATGTGTCGTACAGGCGAATCGTGTCCATTGACGTGGGCAGTTCGGCGGCGATCCCAGCGAACACCGTCGGCGAGTACGTCACGATGAACGCGGTTAGAGCGGTCTCCGGCCGGGCGGACACGAAGCCGCGCCACCGGTCCTCGTCGAACAGGACGCCGTAGTGGTCGGTCCAGACGAATGGAAGCGGGGCGCCGGCGTCATCGAGGCGTCGCGCGATCGGTCCGTAGCCGCCGGCCCGGAGCCACAGCAATGGCGCGACATCGTCGAACGCTAGTCCTAGGTCGATGTCGTCCGCGTCGAGGTATCGCAGCTCGAGGAAGGCGACGTTCTCCTCGAAGCCCTCGGCCATCGGGAACTCGTCAATGAACTTGTAGTCGCCAGCGATCGGCGCGCCGTCCGGTGTCTTGCCCGTGATCGCCGCGGTGACGCGGGGCCTGGTGATGTGCTCGAAGATGCCGAGCGCCTCCCACTCCGGGTCGCCCGGACGGAGCCCCTTCGCCCGGAGCTCCTTCGCCTCGTCGGCGGAGACCTCGTTGTTCGTAACCATGATCGATTGCCGACGCCCGCCGTCCTGCCGGTTGAGGCGGGCCACGGCATGTGCCGTGGTTCCCGACCCAGCGAAGAAGTCCAGAACGACGCCATCTGGCTTGCCCTCGACGAATAGGCGGACAGTGTCTTCGACTGCATAGAGCGCCTTGGGAAATGGGAACCGACGGCCGGGCACCAAAGCCGCCAGCAACTCTGTCCCATGCACCTCGGCGTTGTGCGACGGTCGAACCCAGGTTGAGGTTGGGATCTTCCGCTTATCAGCCAAGTACTCGGCTATCACACTCCCGTCATCTCGCCTCCCGATTACGGCGGCGGCACCGCGCTCGATGTCGTCAATCTTTCCGGAGGTGAGGTATGAGATCTCGTACGGTTGCGGCTTGGCGGGTGTCTCGCGGCCGACTCTCACGTAGCCGCGAGCATGGATTTCGCGCAGGGCGGGAGCCACAAGACCCCAGTTCATCTCGAGACCGGAGTCGCGGATCGGGAACACTGCCGTACAGCCCGGTCGATCAGGCGCGTCCTCGCGCTGAACGCCAGGAGGAATTGCATCGCCAACTTCCTCGATTTGTCCCTGGCTATTGACATAGATTGGGTAGAACTGCGCGGGGCCACCCTTCGGGGTACCGCGGGCCGAAGAGGCATCGCTTCGGCGCAAGGTCCGCCATGGCACTTGCGTCCCAGCTACAAACGCCGGGTCGACTTCCGTCCCGACCGCCGCAGCTCCAAGGAGTGCGACGAAGATGTACTCATCTGATCGGGCGAATCGGCCCGGTCGGTGCCTTCCGCGTGGATTGACGACGCTCGTGACCATCTCGATGCCGGCCCCAGGAAAGGTCTGCTCCAGTAGCATCCCCAGGCGCAGATGCTCCTTCTCATCGATCGTGACGATGAGTACCGAGTCGTCCGGGTTCAGCAGCTCCTTCGCGAGTTTGAGCCGGCGCTCCATGAACGCCAGCCACTTGCTGTGGCGGTACCCGTCGTTCTCGTCGACGTAGTCGTTGTTGTACTTCCAGTCGCGGGCGCCGCTGTTGTATGGCGGGTCGATGTAGATGCAGTCGACCTTGCCGGCGTGCGTGAAGCGCAATGCCTGCAGCGCGTGGTGGTTCTCGCCCTTAATGACCACGTGGAACGGCTTGTCCCCGCCACGATCCACCGACCCAAGATGCCGGAATCCAGGAAGAATCGGCTCACCGAAATCGGAGATCACCACGAGTGAGTCGACAGGCGCCCGCTCCTGCCCAGCGAGGCCATGCTCGCCGCGCTGGAGATAGGCCCCGTCGGCATCTCGAACCTGCACGAGCGTGGCGACCCCGTCGTCGATCAGGATGACCTCGAACGTTGGGCTGCCGTTGTCATCCCGGCTAACCACCTGCGAACCGACGCGGATCGGATGCTGCGGCAGGCGCACGCGCTCAGGAATGTGCTGCTCGAACACGAGCCCGAAGATGCGTCTCTGCTTGAGTCGATCGATCTGCGATCGCAGGTCAGCACGCAACGCCGGGTCCTGGACCTTGTCAAGGAGGACGTCGAGCTCGCTGCGGATCATGCAGCCAGCTTATCGGCCGGGCGACTCGGTCGAGACGTGAGTCGGACTGCTCGATCTCGATGCCGGATCCACCTACGACCAGGGCGACCCATCGAACATCTGTGCTATTGCCGGTCGCCGATGGTATCATCGCCGGCATGGAAGAGCGCCCCGAGTCCGGGCCGTCGGCGAGGCCAAGGCGCGCGCGCAGGAAGCCGACGTCGGACCCCCCGGAGCTGAGGGTCGTCCCGCCGGCCGATGCTCGGGCGGAGGCATCGAAGCGGCCGCGGCGCCCGCTTCGGAAGGTCCTCACGCGGGCCGACATCCTTACCGCTCCCATGGAGACGCAGCCGATCACGGGCACCGGGCTGTCGGTGCGGGAGCAGAGCGTCAATGAGATCGACGCGCTCCTCGCCGACGACGCCGACAAGGATCTCGATGACCGCGAGTTTACCGTGCGCGCGGTAGCTCGCCAGCTCGCCGGCGACCCGGCGCCGGGCATCGACGACGTACGCGCCTGGGGCGCCGACCAGTTGCTCGCCGGCGCCCGGGCGATGCTCTCCTTTCCGCCATTGCAGGCCACCGTCGACGGCGTCGAGCAGCCGCCCGACCCCGACGAGATGGTGGCCATGCCCGACCCCCTCACCTACGGTTCGTTCCGCGAGGCGATCACCGCCGTGCCGAAGCGGTGGGAGTCGAATCTTGCCGAGACGGCCCGACGCATCTCCGAGCTCGGAGTGCCGAGGATGGCGAGTATCCTCGACTCGGGCATGATGGAGGCGGTCCGGACGGCGCAGTCCAACCACCTCTCCGCCTTCGGCCCCGACTCGGTCTTCGGCTCGGCGCTCGGCGCATTGACGAAAAGCCGGCTCCTGGACATCGCCAAGAGCCCGGCCTTCGACATCGCGCGATCCAACCCGGCGCTCGACGCCATCCGGAACAGCCCCGCCGTGACGATGAAGCTGCCCGACCTGGACTTCACCAGAGGCATCGCCGAGCAGGCGCGGGCGCTCACTGACACGGCCGGCATCGCCCAAGGGCTATCGAAGTTCCAGGCGTCGACCATCGCCGCCGAGCGGCTGGCCAAGCCCATCGA
>Ga0209751_10006022_pt1 | contig 11327 bp, 8 predicted proteins | sample RifCSP13_1_FD_184019 | JGI IMG/M metagenome (GOLD analysis project Ga0209751, IMG submission 184019) | Soil microbial communities from Rifle, Colorado - Rifle CSP2_sed 13_1 (SPAdes) (version 2) | ecosystem: Environmental > Terrestrial > Deep subsurface > Rock core/Sediment | place: Rifle...
TCCGGTTCCGGCATCTCGGCGATCTTCGCGAGCACGGCGCTTTCCCCGTCCGCCTTGTCCGCGCGCGGGCCGCGGCGCGCGGCCGCCTTCAGCTCTTGGACGCGCTCCTTCATCGCGACTCGTTCCTCGTCCGTGAATCCCTTGACCGTCTTGCCGATCGCGGTGGTGCTCTTAGCGGACTTCTGCGTGGCCTTCTTGGTGGTGCTCTCACCTTGGTTCATGAGAATCTCCCTCCATTTGTTTGAAATGCGCATTCGCATCCGAAACCAGCGAAAGACGTTTGGATTATATGACTTTGGGCGTTTCCCGAGCCAAGCCCTTCGATTGATGCGGCTTGCCTTCAGGTCCTCGTCTTCCGGCAGGTCCACGACCACTGGACGGTGTCGTCCTTCTTGGCGAGCCGGGCGATCTCTTGCATCTTCGTCAAGTCGATGCCGAAGACGACCTCACCTTCGATCCGTTCGAGCGTGTTCGTGCTGCGGACGCGCTCGAAGCAGTCGATCAGGTCCGCCAGGCGCAGCTCCATCAGGGCGACGTGAGCCGGGTCCACGGCGCTGGACCGAGTTCGAATGCGACCGGACCCACACCGACGGAACACATCAAAAACCGGAGCTTCTCCACGAGAGCGCCGTCGGTCCCGGAGTTCGCAGCGGCGCGTCGCAACACGGGGACGGTCACAACGGAGCGGTACTACGCCCGAATGCGACCTGAGGACGCAATGAGAGAAGTTCGGGGCGTGCTAAGCAAGCTCGTGAAAGCTCAAACCGGTGTCCATTGAGTCCAATATGCATGGTATAGGACGAGTCCGCACGACGGCGCTTCCTTCCCCATCACGCTTCTGCGATGATCTTGGACGTGTAGTCGATCATCAGGATGACGAGGATGATGAACAGGCCGAAGGCGACGGTCACCAGGTTCAAGCCAAACATGAGTCCCGCGAGGACCATCAGGCCCACGAAGAACGCGATGTAGACCACGTAAAGGAGGGTCGGCACGTCGACGCGGAACCGACCCTCCGTCTCCTCTGCCATGGTGCCGCCGATTCCTCCGTGGGGTAAAGGCTTTGCGGCGTTTCGGATGGCCTTAACCCGCGCCGGGAGCATGGGACTTCCCTGCCGCCATCCGGGGATGCAGGATGTGGTAGTAGAATCCGCCCGCAGCGGAGACGACATAAAGGAAGAACCACAGCCACGTAAAGGGGCGGTCGGTCTTGATCACGCCGGGCGCGGTCGCGATCACGTACAACGCGCTGACCAGGGCGATCAGCGCGAAGCACCACAGCATCGCCAGGGGTATCCGAGCGGACTCCCAGGTGTTGTCCCGCCACGCCATGACGAAGCCCAGAGCGACGGTCAGGTACAGGCCCGCGGTGAAGCGGGCGGTCATCGGCGTGAGGCTCCAGCCCCAGATCACGTCGTACCAGCTGGACGGTCCAACGAGGAGGGCGAGCCCCTCCGGGACGCTCACGCCGATCACGATCGCCATCAGGATCTTCATGGGCAGCGGGATCGAGGAGACGGTCACACCGCACCCGTAACCGCGCATCCCGGGATAAGGACTGCCGGTGCGGTGAGCCACCGTGGCCCGCCTGGCTGGCCGCCGAACGCACCCGTGCCCGGTTTGCCTGCGTCCTTCGAGACCTTCGTCGAACGCGGGCGTGCCACGATGTCCCTCATGTATACTCTTAAGTAACGCCCCGCTCTTGCCGCGCCTCGGGGCCCGTAGCTTAGTCCGGTGGAGCGTCTGGCTCATAACCAGATGGTCGTCGGTTCAAAGGGCCTCGGGCCCACGGACCCGAGGCCGGAGATTCCGGCCGGGCCCACCTTTCCCGATCCGCGTCAGTTGCCGTTCGTCCGGACGCGGGCATGGCCGTTCGACTTGAGCAGGTAGTCCCGGATCATGTCCCGCGCGCCGACGACCTGCTCCATGTCCCCGTCCCACGTCTCGAGCACGGCGGCGTACGCGGTCTCGATGCGGTCCAGCACGGCACGCACACGCTTGCTTACGGCGGCCGAGTTCCTTCCGGAGTACACGACGGCGAGGTACGCGAGCCGGCCCCGTTCGATGAGGATCCGGTAGTCGCCGAAGTCCATCTGGTGCAGCTCCCGGTGCTCTCCGTAGCGGAACGCGTCCCTCACGAACTCCTGGACCGCGGTCAGCATGCCCGAGAGGACGTCCTCGTCCTTGTCGGGCATGAGGGTGCGCGAGAGGTGGGAGATCAGGACGCCATCCCGGTAAACGAGGAAGACCTCCTCGATCGCCACCCGCTGGCGCCGGGCCACGTACAGGCCCAGGGCGGGCGCGGCAATGGCGCCGGCGAGCCCGATCCAGAGGAGCCCTGAGAGGTCCGGCACGATCGTGATCGTCGCGGACGAGGAGCGCACATACCCGAGGGCCGGGCCGCCGAGGCTGTTCGAGTACCGCGCCTCGAAGACGTCCGCGAGTTGAGTCTGCGGCGCAATCCCCGGGGACACCCGGACGGTCACGTTGATCCACTCAGACTCCCCGGGTCCCAGGTCCGTGAGGTTCCAAGTCAAGGTCGGGCCACGCGTCGCGGGCACGCTCGAAGTGAACGTGAGGATTTCCAGCCTCGGGTCCACGCCGTCGCTCACGGAGACCCAGCGCGCGCTCGTCTCCCCGCTGTTGGAGATGCGGAGGCTGAACGTGAGCCGCTCTCCCGGCAGGACCTCGGAGCGGTCGGCGGTCAATGTGAGTCCGATCTCCGGGGCGATGACCTTGACCGTGGTGATCGTGGTGATCCGGGATCTCGGGAGGTGGTTCACGTCTTGGTACTCGAGACGGAAGGGGACGCTCGTGAGGGTGCTGTCCGGGGTCGCGGGCCGTACGGTCAGGTGCACCGCGAACGTGAGGGGACCGGGACCCAGGTTCGTCCAGTGCCAGGAGTAGTTCGCCCCCGCGTTCGTCCGCGAGGCATTCGAGGTGTCCCCGTAGAAGTCGAAGGCGGAGGAAAGGGTCAGGTTGAGCCACGCATCCGCCGCCGTCCCGCTCCCCGCGTTGAAGAGGTACACGCTGTACGTGAGCGGCGTGCCCGCCTCGACCGTCGTGTTGCCCGGCGTGACGCTGAGGGCAAACGCGGGCGACGTGACGAGGACCTGGTCCTGGAGGAGCGTCACGAGGGGGAGCTCGTTCTGAATCTCGTCCGTGTACGCGATCGTTCCCCGCACGGCCGCGGCGTAGCGGTCCGGCGCGGAGTTGTTCAGGCTGACGTTGAGGAAGACGGCATGGGACCCGAGGGACAGATCCTGCAGGAAGAAGCCGATGGTCGGCGGGGCGTACGCGGAGGGGAGGCTCGCGTTCCACAGGCTGAGGTAGCCGTCCGTGACGAGGTTGACCCAGGCGTATCGTGCGGGTTCGGTCCCCACGTTCGCGAACGTCACGGTCGCAGGGACGATTCCCCCCGGGCTCGCCTCGGCCGCGAGGAGGTCGATCGTGCCGTTCTGGATCAGAGGGGAGGACGCCACGAGGCTCTTCGACTCGATCCGGGAAGGCATGAGGACTGCGTTGTCGCTCGTGTAGTTGAGCCCGAGGGTGTCGAGGTAGGGCGCACCAAGGGACATGCCCGTACCCGCGAGCAGGGTGAACGTGAAGGGCCACACCGCACCCGCGGGCATGTCCGAAAACTGGAAGAGGATCTCGTCCCCCACGACGCTCACCGTGCCGCCGTAAGCGGACGCGGTGCTGCCGACAAAGGTGAAGTTCGCGGGCATCGTGTCGTTCAGCCAGAGCGTCTGCGCGGGGTCCCCCGTGTTCGTCAGGTTCACCGTGTACACGACGGTCTCGTTCGTATGGACTCGGACCGCGGGCTCGCTGGACAAGGTCAAGTCCACGAGGGGCCCGTTCATGATCACGTCGGCGTAGGAAGCCTGTCCCGGCCAGAGGTGCCCCTTCTCGTCCGTGAAGCTCAGGGTCGCGAGGTTGCGGATCCAGGCCACCTGGTTCACGCTCCCGCCCACGGAGACGTTGATCATGAGCTCGTGTTCGCCCGGTCCGACGGAGGACCAGGTCCAGTTGTAGTCGCCCGTGTAGGTTCCGGGCGGAGTCGAGTTGCTCGACTGGAGGGTGAGCTGGCTCGGGAGGGAATCGTTGATCCAGACGCGGCCCGCCGAACCCGTGCCCGTGTTGTTGAACCAGAGGTGGTAAGCATAGCGGTCCCCCGCCTTCGCTCGGATCGCGGACGCGACCTTCGTGAACGTGAATGAGGGCGAGCGGACCGTCGCATCGGCCGTCGACAGGTCCCGCACGCCGTTGTCCTCGAGTGCGGTCACGAGGACCTCATACGTCCCGTTCTCGAGGCTCTGGTTGTACACGGTGCGGAAGACCTTCCAGCTCGAGGGACTCGTGGGGTCCGTGGCCCAGGGGATGGCCAGGAACGTTGTCGTGACCCCGCCCGAGGGTGCGGTCACGTTCACCCACACGCCGAGGATCTTCCCGCTGCCGAACGGGTCGGACACGTTCGCTTCGATGATCAACGGGTCCAGGGGGCTCCAGTACGGGGCCGGTCCTGCGGCGTCCTGCAGGGAGACGGAGGTGACGCTGACATACGTCGTCGTGAGGAGGTCCAGACGGGAGGGCGCCCCGGTGGCGTTGCTCAGGACGACCATGTTCTCGCTGCTGCTGGCATCGTTGAAGACCCGGAGCTGGATCGCGTGGCCTGCGGCGAAGGTGTAGTCGAGGAGGGGGAGGAAGAAGGTCACCGGCGCCGGCCCTGAGCCCGACGTCGTCAGGCTCTGCCACCGATAGCCCACGAGGGTCCCGCTGTCGAGCACGCTCACGTTGACGTCCAGGAAGCGTGCGTTCCCGGACCCGGTGTTGATCCAGAGTGTCGCGGTCACGTTCGACGTCTGGAAGGGTTGGGCGAGGACCGGAGTGAGCCCGTAGGTGATGCTGTTGCCCCTTCCGATGCCTGCGCTGACCGCCGGAGTGCTCCCGGTCGGGCGCACCGTGGTGAGCCAATAGGGCGGAGGCCCGGCAGCCTGGCTCAGGTAGAGTTGCTTTGCCGCGAGGCCGATGACCAACGAGGCCTGTGCCGCGGGAGCGGACTCCACCGCGCCGGTGCCATTCACGAAGGCGAGGTCCATCCGGTTCGTCGCGGTTGTGCCGGGCGACGTCCCGATTGTCACCCGGACCGCGATCAGGAAGGAGTGCGGCCCGTTGGAGACGTTCGTCAGCACGTACGCGAGTGCGGGAGCCGTGGACCGGAGGCTTGCAGGAGGCGACGTGTCCGAGACGTACGAGAGGCTCGAAGGCAGGGTGTCGTTGATCCAGACCTTCGACGCGGCCTGCGTCCCGGTGTTGTTGTAGAACAAGATGAAGTTCACGAGGTCGTCGGGTTGGGCCTGTGCACGGTCCACGCTCATCGCCGCCGTCAGCGCAGGGGCGAGGTCCCGCCCGTAGTTCACAAAGTACATGTCCGTGACGAGGGAGGCCCAAAGCCCCGTCGTGGCGTTGTAGAGGTCGGCATGGCCGTCCGGATACGTGTCCGCGCTGCTGTGGTACCACCGGTAGCCGTCCGATGCCTGGGACGCGCCGTTCGAGGCAACGATCCAATACGCGCCGCCCTGGTTCACGACGGGCGCGGGACTGAACACGATGCTGACGTTCGAGGGTGGTGCGCCGGCGAGCGTGCCGACGAGCGCCGTGGCAAGACTGGTCGCGGCGGGCGTGTGGTTCACCGGGTCGTCGGGCCGAACCGTGATCGTGATCGTGTTCGTCGGGCTGCCGACGTTCCGGAGGCGGAGCGTCACGTTGAGCAGGGAGTACGTCGCGCCTGCTGTGAACGACTGGGCTATCGTCTGTCCCGCGTAGACGTCGAAGAACGGGTCGCTCGGCCCCAGGACGGGGTTCGCCTCGTATCCGTGTTCCCCGTACGCCGTGGCGGGCCGGGCGATGAGCGGTGGCGCGAGGGCCCCGACGAGAAGGACGACGAGGAGCATGACGGATGGGACGGAAGGGGGATGCCGCACGACGCGACCTCGTTGGGAGCGGGTTGCGAACGCACGTAATTGACCCGCCTACGCGGTTATCCGGCCTGATAATTTTTTATCGGAAACGTTGCTTCGGTTCTCTCTTGTGATAACTTTTCCCGACGCTCAGGTTTTAGTCCCAGGAGCCGTTCGATGAGCCGGATGGAATCCCTCGGACTCGACTCCCGCCTTCTCGAGGTCCTGGCGGAGATGGGGATCGAGTCCTTCACGGAACCTCAGGTCCAGGCGATCCCGAGGATCCTCGCGGGGGCCAACGTCCTGCTCGTCGCACCCACGGGAATCGGCAAGACGGAGGCGGCCCTCCTCCCGATCCTCCACCGGATCCTCGCGGAGAAACCGACGCCGGTGAGTTGCCTCTACATCACGCCGCTGCGCGCGCTGAACCGCGACATGCTGCGACGGATGACGTTGTTCGCGGAACGCCTGGGGGTCACCGTGGCCGTGCGTCACGGAGACACGAGCCCGCAGGAGCGCGCGCGGATCACCCGGGACCCTCCGGATGTGCTGATAACCACCCCAGAGACCTTCCAAATCCTGTTCACGGGCCGCAAGCTGCGGGACCACCTGCGCTCCGTCCGGTGGATCGTCATCGACGAGATTCACGAGTTGGCGTCGGACGAGCGAGGGGCACAGCTCGCGATCGGTCTCGAGCGGCTGCGCGACCTGGCAGGACGCGATGCGCAGCGGATCGGTCTCTCCGCGACCGTGGGCACCCCGGAGGAGGTCGGGCACTTCCTTGTCGGTGTTGGGCGTCCGGCGGAGGTCATTCGGATGCGGATCCCGAAGGACATGCGGATCCGCGTTGAGATTCCTGCGGCCGCGAAGGGCGACCAGGACATCGCAGATCGCCTCCGGGTGCAGGTGGGGCAGGCCGGCGCCCTGCGGCGCTGCTACGAGCTCATCAAGGGCCACACGTCGACCCTGTTCTTCGTGAACACGCGGGACACCGCGGAGTTCCTCTCCTCGCGCATCGCCGCGTGGTACCAGGATCCCACGATTGGCGTGCATCACGGCAGCCTGTCGAAGGAGGTGCGGATTCAGATGGAGGACGACTTCAAGGCCGGCCACCTTCGCGCGCTCGTCTGCACATCCTCCCTGGAGCTGGGCATTGACGTCGGAAGGGCGGACTTCGTGCTTCAGTACAACTCGCCGCGGGAAGTCTCCCGCCTCGTGCAGCGGATCGGACGCTCCGGGCACGGCGTCGGCGAGGTCGCGGACGGCATGATCCTCGCGACCCACGAGGACGACTTCGCGGAGGCCTGCGTGATTGCCCGCCGGGCTCTCGCGGAGGAGATCGAGCCCTTGGTCGTGCGGCGGGACAACCGCTCCGTCCTCGCGAACCAGCTTGCGGCGATCGCGGTCGCGGAGCGCTTCGCATCCGCGGACGTGGCCTTCGAGACGGTCCGGCGTGCCTGGCCCTACCGGGAGCTCCTCCGCGCGGACTTCGAGGAGCTCCTCGCGCAGCTTGCGGGCCTCAAGGTCGTCTGGTCCCGCGAGGGCCGGTTCGGCCGGACCGCGAACACCCTGCGGTACTTCTACGAGAACATCTCCATGATCCCGGACGTCAAGACGTACCGGGTCGTGGACCTCAGCTCCCGCCGCGTGATCGGGACCCTGGACGAGTGGTTCGTCGCGGAGAACGCGAAGATGGGCCAGAGCTTCATCATGAAGGGGACGGCCTGGCGGTTCGTCGATTTCAAGGAGGACCACATCCTCGTCGAACCCGTGAAGGAGATCGGCGACGTGCCATCGTGGGTCGGGGAGGACATCCCGGTCCCCTTCGAGGTCGCCCAGGAGGTCGGCCGCCTGCGGAGGGAACGGGACTTCTCCGGCTACCCCGCGAACGAGTTCGGCGTGGGACGCGTCCGCGAGTTCTTGGAGAGCGCGGGAGACGCGCCGCTGGCCACGGACCGGAGGATCACGATCGAAGCCTCACGCGAGCTCATCATCGTGAACGCCTGCCTCGGATCGAAGGTGAACGAGACCCTCGGCCAGCTCATCTCCTCCCTGCTGTCCGCTCGGTTCGGGCAGAGCGTCGGCATCCAGACGGACCCCTACCGCATCGTCCTCGAGGTGCCCCGGAGCGTGAACCCGAACCAGATCCTGGAGATCCTCCGTCCGGAGGACCCGAGCGCGCTCGAGCCCCTCCTGCGGGTGATCCTGAAGAACTCCGCGTTCCTCCGCTGGTCCTTCGTCTACGTGGCGAAGAAGTTCGGAGCCCTCCGCCGCGACGTGGACTGGGAGGCCGTGTCGGTCCCGCGCTTGCTGAAGGCCTTCGAGAACACGCCCCTGTTCGAGGAGGTGCTCGACAAGGTGTTCTGGGAGCGCATGGACATCCCGAGGACCGTGGAGGTCCTGGACCGGATCAAGTCCGGGGAGGTCGAGCTCGTCATCACGAGGATCACCCCGGTCGGCCGAGCGGGCCTCGAGGGCGGGCGCATCCTCGTCTCGCCTTCGAAGGCGGACCACTCCACCCTCATGGCGGTGAAGAACCGGCTGGAGAAGGAGACGGCGACCTTCTTTTGCCTGAACTGCAAGATGTCCTGGCGTTCCGGGCTGAAGGAGCTGCCGGAGAAGATCACCTGCCCCAAGTGCGATGGGGTGATGGTCGCCGTCGTCGGGCCGTACGAGAAGGACAAGATCGCGCGGCTCGACCTCCGCGGGGCAGACAAGGAGAGCCGTGCCTTCGCGAAGCGCCTGTTCACGAACGCGAGCCTGGTCATGGCCCACGGGCGCAAGGCCGTGCTCGCCCTGATGGCGCGCGGGGTCGGGGAGGACACCGCCGCGCGCATCCTGAGGTCGTACCACGAGACGGAGGAAGACTTCCTGCGGGACGTCCTCGCGGCGGAGATCACGTACGCGAGGACGAAGCGATTCTGGGATTGAGGGACGGCCAAAGAGAGATCGAGCCCGGAGGGCTGGGGACGGGAGGACCGCGTTACCCCCCGGGCTCTGGGTGTGGGCAATCGGTTGATTGAGATGGACCCTGCTGGGGAGAAGAGCAACGCCTCTGGGCTCCACCCGGCCTTCCCGCCGCCCGCGGCGTGGAGCGCCCGCTTTTTCCGGAAGCGGCCTTGCCATGACGTGAAGTGTATTTAGTCGCTGTTCATTCGGCGGGAAAGCAGCCACATTCGTCGCATTTTCATGGGGAGGAGCCCGTGGAACCATCCCGTCCGGCTGTCCCGTCGCGGTCTCGATCGCGCTACCCGATCCGCCCCATCCCGACGACGTAGATCTCGGAGCTGCCGGGAGCCGAAGCCTTCGGCTTCACGCCCTTCACGCCCCTGAAATCCAGGGCCGTCCGCTCGAGGAACTCGGGGTACCCCTGTCCCTGGAACGCCTTGACGAGGAAGGAGCCGCCGGTGCGCAACGCACGGACCGCGAAGGACCGCGCGGCCTCCGCGAGCTCGAGGGTCCTCGCGGCGTCGTACGTTTTGTTCCCGCTCAGGTGGGGCGCCATGTCGCTCAGCACGACGTCTGCGGGCTTGCCCAGCTTCTCGAAGAGCACGGCCTGGAACGTGGGGTCCGTGAAGTCGCCGCAGAGGAACTCCACGCCTTCCAGGGGAGCCATCCGCACGCGGTCTACGGCGATCACCCGCCCCTTGGGACCGACCCGCTCCCGCGCGACCTGGGCCCAGCCTCCCGGGGCCGCCCCCAGGTCCACGACGGTCGCCCGCGGGCGGAAGAGCCCGTAGTCCCGGTCGATCTGGGAGAGCTTGATCGCGGCTCGGCTCCGGTACGCCTGCCGCTTGGCCGCGCGATAGTAGCGGTCGTGCTTCCTCGCCTTGACCCAGGCCTTCGTCACGACGCGTCCATGGGCGGGCGCGGGATGAAGGTTTTGCAGGTGAGCTCACGCGCGCACAAGGAGCCGCAGCGGCGGCTCGGGGAGGCGCTCGATTCGGCCGGTCATCTCGAGGTCCCGCTGGACGACCTTCGCGTACCAGCGGGCCTTGTTCTCGGACGGGAAGAGATCGCGGGGCAGCATCTTCGAGACCCCCTGGAACAGTTCGTCGAAGCTCACAGGCTTCTTCACCCGCCACAGGAAGGCGAGGATGGCCTGCTCCATCGCCTGGTATTCCTGTTGCCGCACGGAAAACCCAGCCGGTGACCTCACGAGGAGACCCAGGTCTCACCAGGGGCGCAACGGATATGAAACTTGTCTACTGATTGTTGGGAGGGTTTCGTCCGGAGGCTGGGCCGCCGCCGCGTGCCCGCAGGACTAACCTTCTAAATAGCGGGGTCCTCTTCCCGAGCGAGGACCATGGTCAAGTCCTACGCGGAGGCGGGGGTCAGCCAGGAGGAGAAGGCGGCCCACATCGCTGCCGTAGTCGGCGAGCTCACCTACCGCCGCCGCGGGAGGGGGCGTCCCCTCACGAAGATCGGGCACTTTGGCGGCCTCGTGGACTTCGGATCCTACGCGCTCTCCCTGTGTACGGACGGCGTCGGGACGAAACTGATCGTGGCCAACGAGATGCGCCGCTGGGACACGGTCGGAATCGACTGCGTCGCGATGAACGTGAACGACATGATCTGCGTGGGCGCGGAGCCGATCGCGTTCGTCGACTACTTCGCGATCGAGCATTACGACCACGAGGTCGCCCGGCAGATCGGGATCGGGCTGAACCGCGGGGCTCGGATGGCGAACGTGTCCATCATCGGCGGGGAGGTTGCGGTCCTCCCGGAGATCGTCCGCGCCTTCGATCTGGCGGGAACCTGTTTCGGAATGGTCCGGAAGAAGGACGTCGTGACGGGCCAGGCCATCCGGCCGGGGGACGCGATCATCGGGCTGCCCAGCGCGGGCATCCATTCGAACGGGCTCACCCTCGCGCGGCGGGTCCTGCGTGACGCGAACCTCACCGTCTTCGACCGCGTGGGCGGCGCGGGGGAGCCGTGGGGGCCCACACTCCTCGAGCCCACCCGGATCTACGTGAAGCCTGTCCTCCGGGCGCTCAAGCAGGCCACGATCCACGGCATGGCCCACATCACGGGCGGGGGGCTCCGGAACCTCGTCCGCCTCAAGCCGAACGTCGAGTTCGCGATCACGGACCCGCTCCCGCCCCACCTGCTCTTCCGCGAGCTCCAGGCCCTCGCCGGCATCGAGGACGCCGAGATGTACCAGACCTTCAACATGGGCATGGGCTTCGCGATCGTCACGCCGGAGTCGGAGGCGAAGGACGCGGTGCGAGCCCTTCGGCCACAGGTCAAGGCGACGGTCGTCGGCGAGGTGCGGAAGGGACGGGGCGTCTCAGCACCCTCCCTGGGCCTCGCTTACGAGACGTACTAATCGCCGAGGGGCCGGGGTAATCCCTTAACCGTCGACGC
>Ga0209751_10006023_pt1 | contig 11324 bp, 7 predicted proteins | sample RifCSP13_1_FD_184019 | JGI IMG/M metagenome (GOLD analysis project Ga0209751, IMG submission 184019) | Soil microbial communities from Rifle, Colorado - Rifle CSP2_sed 13_1 (SPAdes) (version 2) | ecosystem: Environmental > Terrestrial > Deep subsurface > Rock core/Sediment | place: Rifle...
CCGCCCAGGGCGCTGGAGCTGTCGTGCAGAACCAGGGCCTGGGCGAGCAGGTCCAGGTGGTCGCCTTCGACGCCACCGAGACCGCCATCGAGCAGCTGCGCACCGGCGTGGTCGACCTGGTGATCGCCCAGAAGCCGTACGACATGGGCTACTTCGCTGTGGCGATGGGGCTGGCGCACCTGGATGGCGTGACCAGCATCCCGTCGCGCATCCCCACCGGCTACCAGGTTATCACCATCGATAACGTCGATGACCCCGCAGTCGCCAAGTATATCTACACAGCCGGCGAAAGCACGGCTGAATCGATGGCCGCCGGCCGCAAGATCGGCTTCCTGGCTGGCGTGCAGGACCCGTTCTATTTCACCATGCAGCGCGGCGCCCAGCTGGCTGCCGATCGATTCAGCAACGAGCTAATCGTGCAGATTCCCCCCAAGTGGAATGTCACCGAGCAAACGCCCATGCTGGAGGCGATGGTCGCCCGCGGCGACCTGGACTTCCTCTTCCTGGCCCCGGTCGATAAGGAAGCCATGGTCGCACCCTTGCAGGCCGCGATTGACTCCGGCCTGCCCCTGCTCACCAACGACACCTACATCGGCGACGGCGACTACGCCAACGGCCCGGTCACCTTTCCCCTGTCCTACATCGGCTCCGACAACGTCCTGGGCGGCGTGATCGCCTGCAACGCCCTGGCCGAAGCCATCGGCGGCGCGGGTAAGGTCTACATCCAGAATGTCAAGCCCGGCATCTCCACCACCGACCAGCGCGAAGAAGGCTGCAAGAAAGCCCTGGAAGGCTACCCCGACATCGAACTGGTCGGCGTGGACTACAACGAGGACGACCCCTCCAAGGCTCAAGCCCAGGTGGAAGCCACCCTGCAGCGCGTCCCTGATCTGGCCGGCATCTTCGGTACCAACGTCTTCTCCGCCCAGGGCGCTGGAGCTGTCGTGCAGAACCAGGGCCTGGGCGAGCAGGTCCAGGTGGTCGCCTTCGACGCCACCGAGACCGCCATCGAGCAGCTGCGCACCGGCGTGGTCGACCTGGTGATCGCTCAGATCCCGGCTGATATGGGCTACTTGGCAGTCATCATGGCGAACGCCTACCTGAACGGCGTGGCCAGCATCCCGCCGCGCATCCCCACCGGCTACCAGGTCATCACGCGTGACAACGTGGATGAGCCGGAAGTGGCAAAATTCATCTACACCAAGTGAGTTCAATCTAGCCCTCTCGTCTTCACCCCCTCCCCTCCCCCTCATCAGGGGGAGGGGAGTTAGCAACAGGGAATATCAACACCACAAGATATATGAAGCTACCAAAAGATGATCAAGTGGTATAAAATTAATTGTTAGCAATATCAGACATCGGTAGTCTTCAGTCACGTGCTCTCTGCGCCGTCCCCGGCGCAGGATAAGCCGCCGAGGACGGCGGCTTGAGCCAAGGATCCTATCTATATCTTTACCGGAGGAGCCAGATGACCGTTGATCAGCAAGCTAAATCCCAGGCGCTCGCCCCGCCCGCCAGGAAAAGCCGGGCGGAGAGGCTGAGCACCGTCCGCAAAATCTGGCCGTGGGCGTTCTTATCCTTGATGATCGTCCTCTTCACCATCACTTCCAAAGCGATCAATGATGTAAACTTTTTGAGCCTGCGCAGCGTTCAGGGCATCCTGGTCTATACGACCCAGATTCTGCTGCTCGCCCTGGGCGAAACGATGATCATCATCGCCGCCGGGATCGACCTCTCGGTGGGTTTCACCCTCGGCCTGTCGGCGGTGATTGCAGCCGAAATCATGAAGTATTTATTCGCCCTGCAGATGTCGCCCTGGCTGGTCATCCCGGCCGGCATGCTGGGCGGCATCCTGATCTGTATCATCCCCGGTTGGATCAACGGATTTTTGGTCGCCAGGATGAAAGTCCCGGCTTTCATCGGCACTTTAGGCATGCAATACGCCGTGTTTGGCGCTGCGCTGCTGATCTCAGGCGGTTATCCAGTAGCCCAACAACCGCCTTACCTGGGTCAGTTGGGCAATGGCAGCATCATTTTTTACTGGCTCAAGAAAGGCCTCTTCTTTTTCAAGGCGCCAGAAGCCGCCCAAACCGCCGATATGCAGAACATCCTCCCCATCCTCCCAAACGTGGTCTTCATCACTCTCCTGGTGACCCTTGTCTGCTGGTATATCCTCGCCAAAACGCAGTTCGGGCAGCACCTCTACGCCATCGGCGGGAATTTCCAGGCCGCAGTGCGGGCTGGCATCCGCGTCCAGCGGACACTGATCCTGGTCTATATCATCGCCGCCGTGCTGGCGGGCATCGCCGGCGTCCTATGGGCGGCACGCTTCACCAGCGGGGCGGCCAACGCCGGTGAGACCTCCACCCTCATGGCGATCGCCGCAGTGGTGATCGGTGGCGCCAGCCTGTTCGGCGGGGAAGGCAATATCATCGGCACAGTGATCGGCTCTCTGATCATCGCCACGATCCAGTTCGGCCTGGTAATCCTGGGCCTTCAACCCTTCTGGCAGTATCTGGCGGTGGGTGTGGTGGTGATCATCGCCGTGATTGTTGACCAGTTCGGCCGTACGCTGGAATGATCAGAGGAGATTATTCATGGAACCTTTGCTGCGCGTCATAGAACTCACCAAGCGCTTCGGTGGTCTGGTAGCGGTCGATAAAGCCACCGTGGACATCTTCCCTGGCGAAGTCGTCGGCCTTGTTGGCGACAACGGGGCGGGCAAGTCGACCCTGATCAAGATGGTCTCTGGCGTATACCAACCGGATGGAGGCGACATTTATTTTGATGGTAAGAACGTTACCTTCGCCGGACCGCGCCAGGCGCGCGACCTGGGCATCGAGACCATCTACCAGGACCTGGCGCTGGCGGAGAACCTGGATGTCGGGTCGAACATCTTCCTTGGCCGCGAGATCAAACAAAAATACGCTGGAGGGCTGCTGCACAGCCTGGACCGGCGCAAGATGCGCGACGAATCGGCAGCCTGCCTGGCAAGACTGGAAATTCAAGTCCCTTCGTTGACGCAGCAGATCCGCAACCTGTCGGGTGGGCAGCGCCAGGCGGTGGCTATCGCTCGCTCGATCTACTGGAACGCCCGCCTGATGATCATGGACGAACCAACTGCCGCCCTGGGGGTTTCCGAACAGCGCAAAGTATTGACCCTGGTGCGCACCCTGGCCGGGCAAGGCGTGCCGGTGATCATTATCAGCCACAACATGCAGGATGTGTTTGCCGTGGCCGACCGCATCGTGATCATGCGGCGTGGCAAGAAGGTTGCCGAGCGGATCGCCGCCGAGACTACCCCGGACGAGATCGTCAGTCTGATGGTGGGCGCGGAGGCCGTGCACGAAATGGGCGTCATCCCCAAGGCGCTCACTCAGGATTAAGAGTCTGCCACCTTCCCGGTTGATCAAGCACCTGGAGTGAGTTGACGAGCATCGCAGCAGCAACCGGGAAGATACAAAGGAGCGAAATTCAATGAAGCGATCTGAGATCAATGCCATCATTCGCTCGGCGGACGAATTCGTCCGCCAGCACGGCTTTCACCTGCCGCCCTTCGCCTACTGGAGCCCGGCGGATTGGGGGACCAAGGGCGAGGAAGTCAAGGAGATCGTCGATCACCATCTGGGGTGGGACATCACCGATTTCGGGCGCGGTGACTTCGAGAAGAGCGGGCTGGTGCTGTTCACGATCCGCAACGGCAGCCCGGTCAACTGGCAGACCAAGCAAGGCAAGCTCTACGCCGAGAAGATCCTGCTGGTCGAGGTCGACCAGTTGACCCCCATGCATTTCCACTGGACGAAAATGGAAGACATCATCAACCGCGGCGGAGGCAAGTTGGCTATCCAGCTGTACAACGCCACCTCCGAGGAAGAGTTAGACCTCACCCGCCCGGTGCGCATCCAAACCGATGGCTGCTGGCGCACAGTCCCTGCGGGTGGCGTGATCGAGCTCAGCCCCGGTGAGAGCATCACCCTCGTCCCTTATTGCTATCACAAGTTTTGGGGTGTGGGCAGCCGGGTGCTGGTTGGCGAGGTCTCGCTGGTCAATGACGACAACGCCGATAACCGCTTCCACACGCCGCTGGCGCGCTTCCCGGAGATCGAGGAAGACGAGCCGCCGCTCTACCTGCTGGTCAATGACTATGATCGGTATTACCGGTTTGCTTGAGCTGTCAAGATCATCGCCCAGGATCGATTGATTTCTTAATCTCAAAAATCACAGATGGACACAGATAAACAACCATAGATAAACACGGATAAATCAGATAATTTATTAGTAAATATCTGTGTAAATCTGTGTGCATCTGTGGTTAAAGTTCAAAAATGAAACGATAGAAATGGGTAAAAAACGCCAGCCATTATTTATCATCAACAGCGTGGCACCCATCCGCATCTGCGACAACGGCGGTTGGACTGACACCTGGTTCGCCGGGCACGGCAAAATCTTCAACATCGGCGTCTACCCCTACGCCGAAGTGCAGATCGCGGTGTATGCCGACGGCGACCAGGAAGAGCGCATCATTATTAACGCCGAGAATTATGGCGACCGCTATGCCGTCCACCCAGCGCGTGAGCCCTCCTCCGGGAACCATTGGGACAAGCACCCCTTGCTCGAAGCGGCTATCGAATACATGCGCATCCCCGAGGAGTACAATTTCGAGGTGACCATCTACTCCGAAGCGCCAACCGGGGCCTCGACCGGGACGTCGGCCGCTGTCACTGTGGCGTTGATCGGAGGGCTGGATTACCTGACTCCCGGCAGGTTAACCGCTCACCAGGTGGCGCTAACCGCCCAGCGCATTGAGACCGAGATGCTGGGCCAGCAATGCGGAATCCAGGATCAGCTCTGCTCAGCCTATGGGGGTCTCAATTACATCGAGATGTTCAATTACCCCCACGCCAGCGTGTCGCCTATTCAGATTCCGAACGCTACCTGGTGGGAACTCGAGCGGCGCCTGGTGCTGATCTACCTGGGCAGGTCGCACCAGTCTTCGAAAATCCACGAGATGGTGATCGAATCCCTGGAGAACGCCGGGCCGGACTGCATTCAACTCGAGGACCTGCGCGGCACTGCCGAGATGTCACGGGACGCGCTCTACGGCGGTGACTTCGTCGCCTTGGGCCAGGCGATGATCGCCAACACCCAGGCCCAGGGGCGGCTGCACCCGGCGCTGATCAGTCCCGAGGCGCAGAAGGTGATCGCTATCGCTCGGGAGCACGGCGCGCTGGGCTGGAAAGTCAACGGGGCGGGTGGCGACGGCGGGTCGATCACCCTGCTTTGCGGCGCTCATTCCTATATGAAGCGCACCATCATCCGCGAAATCGAGCAGCAGGACCCTCTTTTCAAGAACATACCGATCTATTTAAGCCGCTATGGGCTGCGGGTGTGGAAAGAAGAATGCAATTAACAGTCGCGGTTCAATAGTGTCGCACTGCGTATCCATGCGCCTCTACAATGCTTTTCACGTAGTGTGTCAACACATAACTTCACGCAGTTAATTCAGTAACTCAAGCTGACGATTTTCCATTCATTAATTCCAGAAATGTTGTTAAAAAGAAGAAATTAATGAAAATCACCATCTTTGCGGCAGGTTCACAAGGAGATATCCAACCCTGCGTAGTGTTGAGTAAAAGGCTGCGACAAGAAGGGTATCGTGTATGCCTGGCTGCTCCCGAGGACTTCGCCGGTTTCATCCAGGAACACGGGGTGGACTTTCATCCATTGCGAGGGGATGTTCAGCGGATTATGGCGAGCGAAACTGGACGGAGCCTCATGGAGACCGGCAGTGCTAATCCAATCAAGACAATTCGCGCTATGAGGATAATGCTCGCTCCGGTGGTTATGAAAATGGCTCAGGATGCTTACGAAGCATGTCGTGATGCAGATGCATTGATCTGTTTGGCTGTTTTAAGCTCCTTTGGACAATCTATCGCACAAGCTCGGAACATCCCTCTGGTTAGCATCGAGCCAACCCCCTTGCTACCGACAAAGGCTTTCCCAGCTCCAGGATGGCCGATCCAGAGAAATTTCAGTGGTTTGCATAACCGCTTCTCCGGCGTGGCGATGCTCCAGGTTCTTTGGCAGTGGTACCGCCCCTTCGTAAACGAATTCAGAAAACACATGGGGTTGCCAGCTTATAGCGCAGCTCGTTTCTACCACGGATTAACCTCAGCCCCTCTGCTGAGCGAGTACAGTCCCATCGTCATTCCTCACCCGGCAGACTGGCCTGACAGTGTACACGTCACCGGTTACTTCTACCTGGATCCACAGGCTGACTGGCAGCCTTCTCCTGATCTGAAGGCGTTCTTAGAAGCAGGCGATCCACCTGTCTACATTGGGTTTGGCAGTATGGCTGGTCGGAACTCGGAAGAAGTGGCCACCCTCGTCTTGGACGCACTGGCGCAAACCAGCCTGCGCGGATTGCTGCTCACAGGATGGGGCGGTATCCGCACGATATCGGTACCGGACAATGTATTGGTGATGAACTCAGCGCCACATAGCTGGCTGTTCCCGCGCATGGCGGCTGTAGTGCATCATGGCGGGGCAGGGACTACTGCGGAAGGATTACGCGCTGGCGTGCCCACGGTGATTATCCCCTATGCCTTCGACCAACCTTTTTGGGGAGCACGGGTCAAAGCATTGGGTCTTGGACCGGATCCAATCCCACGCAGGAAATTGACTGCTGACAGTCTGGCCCACGCCCTCGGGGTAGCGGTGACAGACCCTGGTATGAAGAAGCGTGCCAATCAGCTGGGTGCCGCCATTCGCGCGGAGGATGGCTTAGGCAACGCAGTGAAAATCATTCTCAATCACATCGGATAAACCAGCATCGGAGAAAGAGACCAAGATCGATGGATACGAAATCCGCAGGTTACACCGCTTTACCCTTTCCGAAGACCCGGCGCCTGATGGTTGAAGGCGGTCGAATGGGACACCAGAAGCCTACCATTCACGGTTTAATCGAGGTAGATGTTACCCGAGCTCGTCAAGCTATTCGCCAACACGAGGCTCAAACAGGAGAGTCCCTATCGTTCACAGGATTTGTGATTTACTGCTTGGGACACGCTATCGATCTCAACAAGTATATGCACGCATACCGGAATTGGAGAAACCAGCTGATACTCTTCGATGAGGTGGATGTGAACACATTGTTTGAGGTCGAAGAAAATGGTGGCAAGGTGATTCGGCCTCGTATTATCAGAGCAGTAAATAAGAAGACCTTTCAAGATATTCACCAGGAAATCAGGGCATTTCAGAATGAACACATAGTCAGTCAGGAATCGAAATTCATCCGATGGTTTATTCTATTGCCCGGATTTGTCAGACGATTGTTCTATTGGGTTCTGTTTAAGAATCCAAACATGCTAAAGAAATATTATGGCACGGTGATGATGACCGCGGTGGGAATGTATGGAACCGGAGGTGGGTGGGGAATACCATTTTCCAATCATACACTCCAAATCACCCTCGGCGGCATTGCCGAGAAACCAGGTGTCGTTGATCATCGGGTAGAAATTCGCGAATACCTGAGTGTAACTCTTAGCTTTGATCACGACATTATCGACGGCGCTCCAGCAGCGCGCTTTACGCAACGGATGAAGGAATTGATCGAAAACTGCTACGGCCTTTGCGACGATATATTATCTTGATGTTGCCAACCTGGCTCCTGTTCACGGCGCTATGCTTGTCGGCGGTTGAGTCCACATCGGGTCGACCGGCGTCGCGGTGGGGGTAGCGGTGTCCGGCGGGATGGGCGTAACGCTTGAGGTGGGGGTGACGGTGGGCGTGGCGGTGGCCGTGGCGGTGGGGGTGAAAGTCGGTGTGGGGGTGAAGGTGGGCGTCGGGGTGGGCGTGGGGGTTGGCACCTGTAAATTCAAGCGCATCTTCAGTTCGGCGTAGGTATCGTTCACGCTCTTCAAGAACAGGCGCAGGACGACCTCCCCCGCCGACAGCTCGCTCAAATCCCACTCGAACAGCTTGCCTGGCTCGTTCAGCGGGGTGCCGTCTTGCTTGAGCTCTTCCCAATCCACCGGATCGGAGCCCAGGCCATACTCCAGGCGGAATGACTCGAAATCCCGTGTAGCGCCAGCCTGACCGAAGACCTCCAGCGGGCTGCTGGTGATCGTGTCGCCATCGCGGGGGGAGGTGAACTGCAGGAGCGGCCGCGGGTCATCCGCCGTACACGGGCGCTCGGGGACGAAGAAGACTGGGGTATCGAAGCCATGCTCCTCAGCCCAGGCTTTCCCGCTTTCATCCTTCTTAATCCACTTCTTCGCCCACGGGTCTTTGACATTGAGGGCCAGCTTCTCGTCGGTGAAGTCGTCACACGCCGAGGAGGCCTCCAACCCGGTCCAGGTATCGATGAGAACATTCTTCCAAAGGTCCTCGCTCTTGGGGAGTGGGGGCTGGTCGGCAGCGAAGAACTCGCTACGCTGGTTCGGGCAGCGTCCGGATGGCTCGCTGCCAGACATGGAGCAAATCACCCGTTCCACGATGCCGGGCGGCCTGACGAATGGCGAGGGGTTTCCACCGGTCAGCTGCTGCACGGCCAGTTCCATGAACTCAGCCCAGATAGGCGCCGCGCCGGTCAGGCCGGTGACGTCCTGCATGGGCGAATAATCCGCGTTGCCTACCCACACGCCGACTGCCAGCTCAGGGACATAGCCCAGCGTCCAGTTATCGCGGAAATCGTTGGTCGTGCCGGTCTTGGTGGCGACCGGGAATGGCAGGTCGAGCACCGAATCAGGCCCAAAGGCGGGCGCGCGCGCCTCGTTATCAGAAAGGATCGAGGAGATCAGGAAGGCATACTCCGGTCGCACCACCTGGTCGCCGGGTGGGATGGCATATTCATAGACGAGATCCCCGTTGAAATCGACGATGCGCGTGATCGCCACCGGCGGGACTCTGCGCCCCGCGTTGGCGTAAACGGCGTAAGCCCCGGTCAGGTCCAGCAGGGTGACTTCCCCACCGCCCAGGGTGAGCGATAGGCCGTAATCATCGCGTGTCAGGGTAGTGATCCCCAACCGGCGGGCAAAAGCGATCAGCCCTTCTTCAGCCGGGGTGTCCGGCTTATCGTAGATGCCGACGAAATCGAGGGTCTTGACAGCCGGGACATTATACGAGTTGGCCAGGGCGGTGCGCAGCGTGACTGGCCCGTGGAAGCGGTCGTCGTAATTGATCGGTTTGTAGGGCGGGCGGGTATCATTCGGGTCCCCAGAAGGTGGAAATTCAGAGGGCACGTCCCAGATCAGGGTGGCTGGCGTCCAGCCCTTCTCAAAGGCAGCCACATAGGTCAGGGGCTTGATCGACGATCCGGGTTGACGCGGGCTGACCGCCATGTTCACCTGCCCGTCGATCGCCTCATTGTAAAAATCCGCCGACCCAACCATGGCCAGGACTTCGCCAGTGCCAGGGCGGATGGCGACCAGCGCCCCACTGCTAGCCCTGTGTCCGGCCAGGGTGGCTACCCTTTCGGCGACGATCCGCTCAGCGGCATCCTGCATCCCTGGGTCGAGGGTGGTATAGACCGAAAAGCCAGAGCGATAGATAGTCTGAGCGTCGAAACGCGCTTCAAGCAGGGAGCGGACATAATTGACCCAATGCGGGTAGCGGATCTCGATGTCGGGAGATTTAAACTCGTAGTCTGCCAGCTCATCTACCGCATCGGACACGACCAGGGCATCCACACACACCCGCTGGGGGCTGTTGCTGACGAATATGCAGCCTTGTTCCTGGCTGGCCTGGTACATCAAGAACAAGACCTGGCTCTGGCGCTCAAGGGTTACCTCGCGGTTGGTATAGACATCGTACACGGACGGCGCTTGCGGCAGTCCAGCCAGAAAAGCGGCCTGGCCCAAGGTCAGCTGACTGGCAGAGGTGCGGAAATAAGTCTGGGCCGCGGCCTCCACGCCATAGGCCAGGTTGCCGTAGTTGAATTCGTTTAGATACAGTTCCAGGATCTCGTCTTTGGTATAACGCCGGGTGATCTCGGCCGCCAGAATCGCCTCCCGCACCTTGCGCATGTAAGAGCGTTCTGAGCGCTCTTCAGGAGTGAACAGCAGGGAGCGCGCCAGCTGCTGGGTGATGGTCGAAGCGCCGGAGACTGTCTCACCACTGCGGTAGTTCTGCAGGAAGGCGCGCCCGATGGCGGTGATATCGAATCCCGGGTGGCTGTAGAACTCCTTATCTTCGGTCACCACGGTCGAGGCGACCAGGTAGGGAGAGATTTTATCCAGGCGGACATAGGTGCGCCGCCCGGCGTTTGGGTCCAGGATTTCGTAGAGCGTATTCCCGTTGCGGTCGAGGATGCGCGTGGTCTCGAATTGGGCCGCCCGCTGGCGCAAATCCTGCACGCTGGGCAAGGTAGCCGCAATCCGGTAGTACTGGAACAGCAAGAAAGAAATCCCCAGCAGGGAGACGGCCACCATCAAGAAAAGTCCGGCGATCACCAGGCGCAGCAGGCAGCCCAGGGTGCGTTGCCAGTCGGTGCTGCTTTCCTGCCGGCGTGACGCAGCGCCAGCTGCGGCCTTCGCTGGCGCGACGGCTGGATAAACCGGGGCTGGCGGTGGGACCCGGCGGTGGACTGGCGTCCCATAAGCTGACGGTGTGACGCGCGTGGCGTTCATATCGATCTCGTCCACGCGGCGCGGCAGGGGTATGCCCTGTGAGTCCAGTCTCGGGCGAGCTGGCCTGGGGGTAGCGCCTTGCGGGGATGGAGGCGGCATTCGGGAGGGGCGCACCGGTTGCGTATCACTAAACACCGGAGGCGGCGCTGCCGGCTGGGTGAATGGCTGTGGGGTCGAAGGAGGTGGAGCAGGGGGCTCAAGCTCTTCGTCCGGCGTGTACCAACCCCCAGCCGTGTTCCCAGTCAGGATTGGTTCGGTGGCCGGCAAGGAGCTGGTCGGAGCAGCATTGGAATCCTCAGAAGGCTGTTGATCCCCCTCTCCGGTGGAAGAGGCAGCCTCGTCTTCAGCTTTTGTGACTTCTTCTAGAGGCTGATCCTCTGGGAAGTCATCCGTTTGCTCGCCAGATTGACTCGTCATAATATTATTCTATACCACTCTCTACTCTCCACTCTCCACTATCTACTATCTACTTTCTAACCTCTACTCACCACCAACATCTTCCAGCTGCCTTTCATCACAACCTCATCCTTCTGGTTGACCACGCGCACCTCGATCGTCACTGCGCCCCCGCCGGTGCCACGCATACTCTTGGTTTCAACAACCAGCAGTACGACGTGGATCGTGTCGCCGATCAAGACTGGCTTGACAAACTTCCATTCGTTGATCTCCCGCCAGGCAAGCACAGTTCCTTCGATC